>ENA-UONY01000518-UONY01000518.1-human-gut-metagenome-genome-assembly--contig:-CS9-NODE-518-length-45758-cov-5.755990_pt1 | contig 45758 bp, 37 predicted proteins | sample MGYA00242465_ERZ724012 | MGnify/ENA metagenome assembly ERZ724012 | reverse complement strand
GTGCATCTGAGCACGCCGCCTCTGTTAGTATCCACGATTTCAAAGGACACCAGGATTGCGTCGTGTGTTTCGTGATACCCAATAAAGCCCTTTGAAAGATTGATACTAGGGTTCATACTTTCGGTCCTTTCTGTACTAAAGCTGGGCTTAGGTTTTATATCTAGGTTTAATAATTTGCGCTTGTAGATAAAAAGCTACATTTTTAGATCGTTGCTCAGCTTAAGAAAAGAGACGAGCATCGCATGTACTGTATTTGTCCCATCGCTAAATAGCACAGCTAGAGAAGAAGAGCGATACATATATTAGCAACAGAGTGTCTTTTATATTACAATGGATGCGATGAGGGTTCTGATGTGGTCAGTGCTTGATCGGATGGTTCGTGTGAAATGCGCGAATCTCAAGCGTTCGAATTGCCTAAAAGCATAAACAGACATGAGCTCTCATCAGCAGATTTCGCAATTCTGAGGAGACAGACATGCTCACGAATGATTTCTTAGGTGACAACATTGCACGGTTGGGATTCGGGGCCATGCGCCTTCCCATCATAGACGGCGATGCTTCCAACGTCGATCAGGCAACGCTCGATGCTATGGTCGATACGGCCATCAAGGCAGGCGTCAATTATTTCGATACGGCCTATCCCTATCATGGTGGTATGTCCGAGATCGCGCTTGGCCGCTCGCTTGCGCGTTATCCGCGTGATAGCTACTTCTTCGCCACCAAGTATCCTGGCCACCAGATCGCCGACACCTATGATCCCGCCGCGATCTTCGAAGAGCAGCTGACCAAATGCGGTACCGAATACTTCGACTTCTACCTGCTCCACAACATCTACGAGGCATCCATCGAAGTCTATCTGGACGAACAGTGGGGTATCGCGGATTATTTTGTCGAACAGAAGAAGAACGGCCGTATTCGTCATCTGGGCTTTTCGTGTCATGGTCGCCCTGAAACGCTCAAGCGTTTCCTTGACTACGGTGCGCGCAAGTACGCCGAGCTCGAGCAGCGCGATCCCGAAACGGCAGCCCTGTTCGCGGGCAATAACATCATGGAGTTCTGCCAGATCCAGCTGAACTATCTCGACTGGACCCTGCAGGACGCTGCTGCGAAAACGGCGCTACTTGAGAGCATGAACATCCCGATCGTGGTCATGGAACCGCTGCGCGGAGGCAAGCTTGCTCACCTGAACGATGCTCAGATGCAGCAGCTGAACGCGAGTGCACTTGGCGGCGCAAATTCTTCTGCTCGTTCGGCGGTGGAGTGGTCGTTTCGCTGGTTGCTCGGCATCCCGAACGTGAAAACGATCCTGAGTGGCATGTCGGACCTTGCTCAGGTGGAGGCGAATTGCCGCATCTTCCAGGAGTCGGCTCCGCTTTCGGAAGCTGAAGAAGGCGTGCTGATGGATGTGGCAGAATCGCTCAAGGGCGGTGTTCCGTGCACTGCATGCCGCTATTGCGTTGATTCCTGCCCGCAAGAGATCGACATCCCTATGATGATGAACGCCTACAACGATCTCCAATTCGACACCAGCTTCACGGTATCGATGCAGATGGATGCTGTGCCTGAAGGTCAGCGTGCTCAAGATTGCATTCAGTGTGAATCGTGCGTGCAGATGTGTCCGCAGGGAATCGACATCCCAGCGGTGCTCGAAGACCTGGCAGCTACGCTCGATAAGATGCCGAAGTGGGCCGATTTGTGCCGCGAGCGCGAAGAGGCGGCAGCGAAATTGGCGGCGCAATCACAAGAATAGTTTCTGCAGCCTGCTACCTACGTAATCCCGCCGGGCAAAACAGCGCCACGGTGGAGACACGCGCGTTGAGGCTGCTACCTAGGGCCATGACCTAACTTGCAAAGCAGCTGATTACGCCAAAGAGCCACCAAAGAAACAACTTGTTTAAGGTTGATGGGCAAATGGGCGAGATAGGCCGGTCATGCGCTAGGGTAGTGCATTATGAGCGATTCTGCGACAACCCCTCATCTGCCAACTGGCTCAACCCGCACGATCATGATCGTGGTGCTGCTCGTCTGCAATGTGCTCGCTTGCTTTCTTGAGATGCTCATGAACATCGCGCTCGATCATATTGCGACACAGTATGACATTCGCCTTTCGCTCGCGAACTGGGTGGTGCTTGGCTTCGCCATCGTGAACGCAACGGTCATTACCACAGCGGCTTCGCTTCTGCGTCGTTTCGGCATTCGCAAGATCATGTTAACAGGATGTCTGTTTGCGCTTGCAGGGTCGTTGCTCGGCTTCTTCGCAACTTCGTTCCCGCTGATCGTGGTGGCTCGTTTGATCCAGGCAGTAACCACGGGCCTTTTCTTCCCTGTGGTCAATGAAGCGCTCTTCACGCTTTCGCCAAAGGGCAAAGCGGGTATCCTGCTTTCTGCCAACTCTGCGGTTTGCGGTTTTGCTTTCGCGCTCACGCCGCCCGTTGCTGGTCTGGTGTTAACGTATGGGGGATTGAAGCTGCTGTTCTTGGTGCCTGCAGCCTGCGCACTCATTTTGGGTGTCGTCTGCTATTTCACCTTGTACAATATCTACGCTCGGGTGAAGCGGAAGATCGATATCCCCAGCCTTGTTCTCAGCTTTGTGGGGCTTGGAGCATTCATGTGTGGTCTGAATGAGGTCGCTCACGATCCGTTGCCTTCGATCGCGCTCATGCTCTTCGGCGCGGTAATGATCGCCGTGTTCGTAAGACGCCAGCTGCGTATCTCTACGCCCCTGCTCGATCTGAGGCCGTTCAAATATCAGGTTTTCTCGCTCGGAGAAACTCTTATCATGATCGCCTATATGGGGTCGCTCTTCGTAAGCTTGGTGGTGCCGTTGTATCTAGAAGGCGTACAGGGCGAAACGCCTTTCATCGCTGGTTGTTTGCTCTCGATCCCGATCTGCACCTATGCGACGCTCTGCATCGTAAGCGGCAAAGTGCTCAGCAAACGGGGCATTTGGCCTTTGGTTCCGTGCGGATTCGGCCTTGCAGTGCTCGGCTTCTTCCTGGTGTATGGCGGTGTTTCCTTGGGGAACATAGTGCTCGTGCTGGTTTTTACCGCCCTGGCATATGGAGGGATCGGTCTGGCTTATCCTTCAGTCAAGAGTGTGGATTTCGAAGCCGTACCGCAAGCGCTGTCCTCGCATGCCTCCTCGATCCACTCGACGCTCGTTCAGATCGCAGGATCGATCGGTACGGCGCTCTTCGTGGGAATCATGTCGGGACAGATGGAGCAACTTAGCGCTGCGGGCGCATCAAGGGCGGCCGCCTATGCATCTGGCTTCGAGATCACGCTTGGCATCATCATCGGCATCATTGCGGTAGGGTTCATGCTCTCCTTCTGGTATTCGCGCATCGTCAGGAAGAAGAAGCACTAGCGCACGTGCTATTCGGAAAAGCTCGTGATTCAGTCTAAAGTTTGCGGACTGGATGACGAAAGGCCACCATCTTTCGTTGTGAGGGAGATCGGTGGATCGATCAGGGCCTTCCTTATCCGCGATCGAAGAAGGGGCTCTTCGAACTGATGCTCACGGGAATGGCAAGAACCTGCTGAACACCTTCACCAAGTAAGCCGAGGTGTGCAGCGGCAGTGCCAGCGGAGAACATGATGCGTGTATCGACTCCGTAGGCTTGCGCACGCGAGACGGCAGAGCCGAGCGCGATGCCCACATCGACCACATTGATCGCGCAAGGTGCTTCGGTGGGCTTTTCGCCGCAGGTCGGGAACCCGCAATAACCGCAGTTCAAAGATTGAACCTTAGGTCTGGTTCCAATGAGCACTACGCATTGGCACGTGCGGACGCATCCTGCATCACGAAGGAAGAACGCATGCCCGCGCTCTTTGCCGATGGTCTCCATCTCGACCGCGAGAGCTTCCTTCTCATCGCCGTTCGCAACGGCGCATTCGAGCACATCGATGCCCTTTCCTTTCGGAGCAGTGCGTGCTGCAACGAGCATCTTTTGGGCGATATCGAGTGCTTGGGTTTCGCGCAGATCGCGTTCGTTATATATCATGGGAACTCCTTGCTTGAAGTGGCAGGCTCTTGTGCGTCACTGTTCGCTGGTGACAGGATAGCATCAATGCGTACGCGCACCTATACGACTCTGATAGAGAAACATATTGTTGCTTTTAGGGCAGCATCAATGCGGGTGAGCAACATAGATGACCCAATAGCGTTCCCAGACACCTGCAAGGAGGCAGAGCACTCCAGCGGCAGCCGCACCGAGCGGCCCGAAGAAGCAGGCAGCGATGGCGCAGATGCCTGCGATGCCATAGACAACGATCGCATTGCCCGCGAGAACCGCCTTAGAGTACATCTTGGAGGCTCGTTCGTGGATATTCATCCACACCAGTGCGTAGGTGAAGCAGCGGAAAACGATCAGCGCGATGAACGGGATGATGAGCGCTTCGACGGCAGCGATCTGGCCGAAAACGAGCGAAAGCACAATCAGAAGGCCCATTCCCATCGTAAGAGCATCGCTCGCTACCCAACAGGTGAGCCAACGTGCTTTCTTGAGGCCGGGCTGCGATGTGCAGCTGAACACCACGCCTTTGTAGCAGATCACCACGCACGCTGCGATGAGCGCTAAGACCGCGAAGAGACGGAAGAGCACATCGAGCACCACAACAACTTCGGGAGGCAGCCCAATGGTTGCGAGCAATGCGACTGTAATCCAGTAGATGGCGAGCGCGATGAACAGCATGATCGAATAGAAGATCAGGCCCACCACGCCGACCGATAGGGGAGAGGTGGGATGCAGGACTCTCATAGCATGCAAGAATCGAACGTGATCGCCCAGGTCGGCAACGAGCAAGAGCAGATCGAAAAGGACGATGAAGAAGGCGAGCGTGAGCGCGATCGGCATGACGGGGCCAAAGAGCGTTGGAGCGGTGAGCCACGTGATCATCGTCACGAACATGAAGCCCGCAGTGAGATTGTTGAAGAAAAGATCCCACACGATGATGTTCTTCCAGTCAGGAAAATGAACGGTATCGTGCTGTTGGTATGCAGAAGGTTGACCTTCAATCCATGTTCTATCCATGATCATCTTCCTTCCTACAGCAGACAAACAACGATTGTGATGGCTGCGATCGCGAGCATTCCTATAGCTTTGGCGTAATCGCCGATCATGAAGCTTACGGGCAATTTTGGTTGCGCTGGCAAGCCATAGACAGCAGGCTCGTCCATCAACAGGTAGAACGAATTGAGCGGTTTGTAATCCTGAAAGGGATCAACGCCATACAAGTTGGCTTTCTCGAAACCTTGCTCATGAAGAACCGCCAACCGTGCACGTGCAAGCTCGACCATCTCTTCACGCGGACCGAACTGAATCGCGCCGGTGGTACATGCCGTGGCGCAGGCGGGCTCCAACCCGTCGCGCAAGCGGTCGTAGCATTCAGCGCACTTCATGGAATGGCCGGTCTCTTTGCTCACTTCAGGGACGCCGAAGGGGCAGGCAGCCACACACATACGACAGCCCATGCAGATATCGGTCTGGTAATAGATGCCCCCGAATTCATTGCGAATGATGGCACCAGTAGGGCAGGCTTCATGGCAGGGTGACTCCTGGCAATGCTTACAGTGGTCGGCCATGAAGAGCCATTGCCCTTGCTTCGGCTCATGGAGCAACCCATCCATCGAGGTAGGGGCTGTTCGGTCCGTTTCATTGACCTCTGAGAAGCGTTCGATGAACTTGACGTGCCGCCAGTTCTCTGAAGAAAGATCGCGGGTATTGTCGTAGCTGTTCCCCGACCATTGGATATCCGTGGTCTTGAGCATGTTCCACTGCTTGCACGCGATCTCACATGACTTGCATCCTGAGCAGATGGAGGTATCGGTGAAGAAGGCCATCTCCGTTTGCGCAGGAAGCGGATCACGGCGCTTGAACAAGGAGTAGACAACATCGAGTCTGCGATTCTTGTGCGGCTCTTTTGCGTCGTAGCGCTTATCGGAAAGCTTGAGTATGTTTCGCGGGTTCGGCTTCATGGTTAGTTCCTCCCTTCCGGTTGAGCCGGCCAGGGGGTATCAGGGATCGGCTCATCGAATAAGGGGTCGTATTCGAGCGGATATGGATCGAGCTTCTGCAGGTCGTTCGGGTCTGCCTTGGTGATCCGTACCGCAAATCCCTTAGATGCGGGAATCAGACCATCGGAAGCCATGATGGCGGGGCTGAGGTCGTTGGTGATGTCGCTGACCATCAAGCCCTTGTATCCTGATGCGACGAACGCGCCAACGACGGTCGCCTTCTGTCCGTAGACCTCTCCGATGCGCAAGCGGGGCGTTACGAGGGCGCGGATCTGCAGCTTAGCGCGTTCGCTTTCGACGGTGACATAATCTCCTGTCTCCACGCCGATGCTCGCTGCTTGCTCGGGAGAGAGCTCCAAGAAGCGTTCTGGCTGCAATCCGACGAGCCACGGCATCGTGCGCGTTTGCGCACCGGAGAGCCAGTGCTCGGTCACATGGTAGGTGGTCATGATCGTGGGATAGTCGTGCTCGCCCACGGGTGCGATGGGATTCTCAACATCGTCGACGATGACCAATCCAGGATCGCGCGTCTGTTCCCAAAGCTTGTTCTCATAGGGTGATTCGGTGGTTTCGTAGTAGACCGGCATGGGGCCCTCTTTGATGCTGTAGGGCACGAAGAGCCATGCCTTGCCGTCCGAATGAGCGCCGAAGGGGCAATCGCCCGCAAGCGCCGCATCGCCTGTTGCGCCCGGTTCTGGTTGGTAAGTTGGCGGCTTCTTCGCATTGCACTGCGGCTTGTCGTAACCTACCCATTGTTCGAGCTGCTCATCCCACCAGATGAGTTTCTTGCGCTCTGACCAAGGCTTGCCTTCTGGATCGGCGGAGCAGCGGTTGTAGAGGATGCGAGAGTTCTCGGGCCAGCTCACGCGATAGTCCGAGAAGATCGATCCGTTATGGACATCTCCTGTCTCCGTGCGATTCATCAGGTTCTCGCCTTCGGGGCCGAGGATACCTGAGAGCAGGCGGCATCCGCATACCGTCGAGCCATCATCTTTGAGCGTACCAGACCCTTGGCAGACCGAGCCGTCATCGATGTTGAATCCGTTCATCTCTCTGACGACCTTCATCATGTCCAAGTCGCCTTCGATAGGGGTGAGCTCGAATTCTCGCTCGCTTCTGGTAGGACCGTTCGAATCGTAATCCCAATAGAGCGCACGCATGCCCGCATCGCGTTCATCGGTCGTTGCATTCGCTTTCGCCTGAAGTCTCTTACCTAATTGGTAGATGTACCACGAATCCGCATGAGCTGCTCCGGGTGCTTCTTGGATGCGCTCGTGCCATTGCAGTACGCGTTCGGTGTTCGTGACCGAGCCCTCTTTTTCCAAGCAGGTGCAGACTGGCAAATAGAAGACTTCGGTTTGGCATTCATCGGGCGAAGGTCCTTTGGGATCGGCATACCAGACTGAAGCGCTCTCATTCTCGAAGAGATCCATCACCACGAGCCATTCGAGGTTTCGCATCGCATCGCGGCTCCAGCCCGTGTTGGGGTTGGTCACGGCGATGTTCTGGCCGATCACCACCATGCCATCCATACCGCCACGAAGGGCTTTTTCCATGGAGACGGTGAGCGATTCGTTGTCACTGAGCTTCGGGAGCCATTGATAGCCATATTCGTTGTCTTTGGTGGCGTTTTCGCCATAGTAAGCTTTGAGCAAGCTGACCATGTAATTCGGCAGTGATGCCCACGAACCACGTTCGGTCTCCAGCTTCCACATGCCATCGCTCGTCTTGTCGAGCGCGCCGCTGAAACCGTGACCATTAGCGAGGTAATCAGCCAAGGTGGCGTTGCCAGGATGCGCTTCTGGTTGGGGAATGTAGTTCGGCAAGACATTGAACAGCGTGGGAACATCGGTAGCGCCTTGCACGTTGGAATGTCCGCGGAGCGCTAAGATGCCGCCGCCAGGGCGACCGATGTTGCCGAGCAATAGCTGCAAGATAGCGGCGGTACGGATGATCTGGGAGCCGCTGGAATGCTGCGTGAAGCCGGTCGCATAGCAGAAAGCTGTGGTGCGATCGCGTCCGGAGTTCCTGCCGATGAGCTCGCCGACCTTCACGATGTCTGCTGGGCGACACCCGCAGATATCGGCTACCACTTCAGGTGTATAGTAGCTGAACTGCTTCTTGATCAGCTGGAACACGCAGTGAGGGTCTTGAAGGGTACGATCTTGCTTGGGTTGTCCATAGCTGCCATCGGGATTCATCTCGTATTGATAATCCCAAGTGGTTCCTGCCTGAGAATATGAATTGGTCTCAGGATCCCATCCATTGAAGAAGCCGCGCACATCATCGAACTCAAAACCGGGATCGATGAGCGTAGCGGCATTCGTGTAGTTGATCACGTACTCCTTGAACCAATAATCATGCTCGAGGACGTAATTGATGAGGCCGCCGATGAATGCGATATCCGCGCCAGGACGCGTGTGAACGTAGTGGTCGCATGCCGCAGAGGTGCGCGTGAAACGAGGATCGACATGGATGGTGATCGCGCCTTTGCGCTTCGCTTCCATCGGCCAATGGAACGCCACGGGATGAGCTTCTCCCATGTTCGATCCCATGATCAGGATGCAGTCGCTATTGATAAGGTCGCGTGGGGGATTGGTGCAGGCACCGAATCCGAAGGTTGGCGAAAGCGCTGCAACGGTGGTGGAATGGCAATACCGTGCGGAGTTCTCGGTGGGCAAGATGCCCAAACCTCCCGTGAAGAGCTTTCGGATGAGGTAGCATTCTTCATTATCGAGAGCCGATCCGCCGATGAATCCGATGTTCGTCGCCGCGTTTATCGTGAGGCCGTTCTCGTCCTTTTCGACGAACCCTTTGTTGCGGGTCTTCCAGATGCGATCGGCTATGGCATCGAGCATCCAATCGATGCTCTTCTCTTCCCATTCGCTCGCACCTGGTGCGCGGTAGAGCGCGCGCGTCTCTCGATAGGGGTTACGGTTCAGCATGAACGTCGACATGCCCTTGGGACATTGACGCCCCGCATTGATGGGGGAGCGCGGGTCTCCCTCGACTTCGATGAGCTCTTTGTCCTTATAGAAGGCCAGCTGCGAACAGCCTACTGCGCAGAATTGGCATACGGTAGTGCCGCACTTTGCTCCGCGCAACCTCGTGCACTTATGAACCGTACGGTCACTCAGAACGTCATTCACGTGAGCCATGGTCAAGTCCTTTCCTTCCTTAAACGGTGGACTACTTGAGCGTTCATGCTAAGCAGCTCACCAGCAAACCGCAGTAAGATCACCGAAGCGATTCATGCGGGATCATTCCAACTCTCGTTCTCCAGTGCGTACCGGACGATCGAGAGGACGATCGCTTCCCATAGGAGCGCCATTCATGCGCATCTTCTGCATGTTCCTCATGAGATAGATCGGCGATGCGTATCCGCTCCAGATATGTATCAGCCTGGTGAACGGAACGATGAGGAAGACGCAAAGCCCGATGAAGATATGGATCTTCTGCGGGGTGGCTGCATCGATCAGGTGCGTGTAGGCATCAGGCTGGAGCGTGACCAAGGCGATGGCCCAGTTCACGAAATCCAAGAGGCCTTCGCCTGATTTGTCGTAGAGTGCTGCGTTGACAACACTCGTTGCACCCATGATGAGCACTGCGCCAACCACCACCAAAACGAGCCAGTCGCTCGGACGCGAGGTCTTGCGAATGCGTGGGTTGGTGATGCGTCGGTGGATCATCAACGTGATGCCGATGAGGCAGAGCACTGCGCAGGCACCGCCTGCGATGATCTCGAGCACTTGGGTCATTTGCGGCGTGATGCCAATATCCAGAAGGAATTGCTTGGGTACGAACAGTCCGAATAGGTGTCCGAAGAGCAGTCCGATAACGCCGACGTGGAAGAATCGTGCGCCCCAGTTGATCTCTTTCTTGCCGCCCAAAAGCTCCGAGCTCTGGCTCTTCACCGTGTAGGGGTGCGTGAGGAAGCGGATGAAGCTTCCCACCAGCCAAACCGTGATGACCACATAGGGAAATACCTGATAAACAATGAAATAGAGAAGGTGTGTAAGATCCGTATCCATAGTCATCACTTCTGCTTCCTTGGCTTGGCAGCTACTTCATAATCCTTGAACGTAGGTGCGATCTTCCTATCCATCGGGCCTCCGAAGATCTTCGATGCGCGATACCGCTGATCGCGGCCGCCGCCCATGTTCATGCCTTGTTCACCTTGCTTGAGCACGCTCGCCTCGTGGTCGCGGTTAGCGGTGGGTATCACGAAGCGATCCTCGTAGTTCGCGATGGCAAGCAGCGAATGCATCTCGCAAACGTCTTCAGGCGTAAGGCCGAGCGCGCGAAGCTCGTCGATCTCGGGAGCTTCTTTGATGGCATCGAGCGGCAATTCGCTCTTCAGGTACTGATCGAGCCCTGCTGAATCGCTGTAGTGCCTTACGACGGAGCGCATGAGCAGCAAGCGCGATAGGGCATCTTGGACGACCTGGGTGTTTCCACCAGCAAGGAGGTTGGCGAGATACTGGATCGGTATCCTCAAGTCCTCTGCTTTCGGCAACATGCCGTCCATCGAGAGCTTGCCTGCATCGATAGCGTTCGCGATCGGGGACAAGGGGGGAACGTACCAGACCATCGGAAGTGTGCGGTATTCGGGATGCATGGGGAAGGCGAGTCCCCATTCGATGAGCTTACGCACAGGTGATTTCTGTGCCGCCGTGATCCACTCATCCGATATGCCTTCAGCGCGTGCCTCTTCGATAACATCGAGGTTGAACGGATCGAGGAAAACGCTGCGCTGCGCTTCGTAGAGATCGGCATCGTTCTCGGTGCTCGCAAGCTCTTTTATCTTGTCGGCATCGTAGAGGACGACCCCCACATAACGAATGCGGCCCGTGCATGATTCAGAGCATACGGTTGGGCATCCGCTCTCGATACGGGGATAGCAGAAGATGCATTTCTCTGCTTTTCCGCTCGACCAGTTGTAGTAGACCTTCTTGTATGGACAGCCGGTCATGCACATGCGCCAGCCACGGCATTTATCCTGATCGACCAAGACGATGCCGTCCTCTTCGCGCTTGTATATGGAGCCTGATGGGCAGCTTGCTACGCATCCGGGATTCAGGCAATGGTTGCAAAGGCGCGGGAGGTAGAACATGAACGTATTCGCATATTGCGCATAGATCTCGCGCGAAACGCCCTTGAGGTTGATATCCTCTACCGCTTCAACATCTACGCCACCAAGATCGTCTTCCCAGGCAGCGCTCCCTTCGATCTTGTCCATGACTTCGCCCGTTATGTAGCTGACTGGCTGGGCGGTAGGTGCCGTTTTCATGAGAGGCGCCTTTTGCAGCTTCTGGTAATCGAAGGTGTAGGGTTCGTAGTATTCATCGATGGTCGGCAGCAGTCCATTGCTGAAGATGCCAGCCAAGAGCCACGAACGGGGCCCGCGTTTCAGCTGCAGCTTTCTGTTCTTGACCTGCCAGCCACCCTTCCATCTGTCTTGATCTTCCCATTGCTTCGGGTAACCGGTGCTCGGCTTCGTCTCGACATTGTTGAACCAGACGTATTCCATGCCCGGTCGATTCGTCCATACATTCTTGCAGGTGACCGAACAGGTATGGCACCCGATGCACTTATCGAGGTTCAAGACCATCGTAACTTGAGCGCGTATCTTCATAATAGCGTCTTCCTCCTTGTGCCTCGGGCTAGCGGTCTTTCGCGACGACACGTTTGGTCAGAATGTCGGCTTCTGTCTCAGCCTCTTCATCGAGCCACTCAACAGAATCGAGCTTATGGAGCCAGATGAAATCGTCGCGATTCGGGCAAATGGTCCCATAGTAGTTCAGGTGGAATGAGAGCTGCGCATAGCCGCCGATCATGTGCGTCGGATTGATCACGACGCGTGTCGGAGAATTATGGTCGCCACCGCGAATGCCCGTGACATTCGAAGCTGGCGTGTTCATGATCTTCTCGGTCGCATGCTGCAGGATCGAGAGGCCTTCTGGCATGCGTGAGGTGAGGATGGCGCGTGCCACCATCGCACCGTTGGCATTCCAGAATTCGACCCAATCGTTGTCTTCGATGCCAGCAGCTTTCGCATCCTTGTCACTGAGCCAGATGGTGGGGCCCCCTCGCGAGAGCGAGAGCATGCGTTCGTTGTCGTAATAGGTCGAATGGATGCCCCATTTCTGGTGGACCGTCGTGAAGTTGAGCATGATGGTGGGATGCCCATTATCGGCGGCATGTTGATAGCCAGCCAATGCTCGCTGGTCTGCAGGTGGTCGGTATTGAGGGAATTCCTGGCCGAACGCGCGCATCCATTCGTGATCTTGGTAGAAATGCTGCCTGCCGGTGAGCGTTCGCCACGGAAGGTTCAGGTTGATGTTCTGCCAGAACGCGATATAGGGGATCTCATCGTTTTCGGTGCCGGACCAATCGGGCGCCGTGAAGGTCTTGCGCGATTGGATCTGAAGATCGAAGAAGGTGAGCTTATCGCCCCGATGTTCTTCAGAGAGCTGCTTGCAGGGAACGCCGCTTTGCTTCTCGACGAAATCCCAGCTGTTGTAGGCGAGGCTGCCGTTGGTCTCAGGCGAGACGCGCATGATCATATTGGCTGCCGCGATATCAGAATCCATCTTCGGACGACCTTGGGCAACGCCTTCCTTCATCGTGCCGTTGAGCTCGGCCAGCTCTTCGATCTCCTGATCGAGACCCCATTTGATGCCACGATTGCCGCCGCCGTTCTCTGAGAGGCGTGGGCCTACTGAACAGTACATATCGTGGATGTTGGCGTAATTGCGCTCCACTTCAACGATATGCGGGGCAGTCTTGCCAGGCACGAGGTCGCATTCGCCTTCGTACCAGCGCTTCACATCGAGTGGTTGTCCCAGCTCGGATGCCGTATCGTGACCGAGCGGCGTGAGCAGCACATCCTTCACGGAGCCGAAGCGCTCAGGATAGGCACCGCCGATCTGCGAGATGCGCTTGGCAAGCAGCTCGAAGATCTCCCAGTCGCTCTTGGCTTCCCAAGGGCATGAAACGGCCTTCACGAACGGATGGATGAAGCTATGCATATCCGTTGTGTTGATGTCGTTCTTCTCGTAGAACGATGCCGCGGGAAGCACGATATCGGAATAGAGGCTCGTGGTGGACATGCGGAAATCAAGGTTGACCAAAAGGTCGAGCTTGCCAGTGGGAGCCTCTCTCCATTTGATGAGCTCAGGCATGAGATCCTCTTCTTCGGCGGAAAGCTCTTCGCCAACGATGCCGTCTTGAGCACCCATGAGATGCTTGAGGAAGTATTCTTGTCCTTTGCCCGAGGAACCCAAGATGTTCGAGCGCCAGACGAAGAGGTTGCGCGGCCAATTGAAGGGCTCATCGAGGTCTTCAAGGCTGAAGTGGATATCGCCGTTCTTGAGCGCATCGACAAGATAGTCTTGCGTTGTTTGGCCACTTGCCTTTGCCTTTTCAGCGATGTTGATGGGGTTGACATCGAGCTGTGGAGCGGTGGGGAGCCATCCCATCTTCACGCTCTGGAGATTGCAGTCTATATAGGTGCCGCTATAGCGCTTCGCATCTGCAAGAGGGGAGCGCATATAGGAAAGCGGCATGCGTTCATAGCGCCACTGATCAGCATGCTCGTAGAAGTAGCTTGTTGCGTTCATCTGGCGTGAGGCAGGAACCCAGTCTTGTGCAAATGAGAATTCTGCCCATCCGGCTTCGGGGCGGATCTTCTCCTGCCCGACGTAATGGCACCAGCCGCCTCCAGGAACACCTACCGTTCCGCAGAGCATGAGGATGTTCATGATGCCACGATAGGCATTGTCGGTTTGATACCACTGATTGAGTCCAGCGCCCATGAGCACGCATGCTCTTCCTTTGGTGGTAGAGGCTGCAGTTGCGAATTCTCGCGAGAGACGTATCACGTCTTCAGCGCGTACGCCAGTTATGTCTTGTTGCCAACGAGGCGTGAACGGAACGTTATCCATCTCGCCCTTGGCCACCTGACCACCGATACCGCGGTCGATGCCCAAGAACGCGCCAAAGAGATCGAAGACCGTTGTGACAAGGGCTTCTCCTTCGGCTGTCTTGATACGCTTCACGGGCACTGCGCGCTCGAGCACGGGGCCATCGTCGGTGTTGCCAGGGAACAGCGGGATGCTCTCATCGCCGAAATAGGGGACGTTCAGCGCAACCACTTCGTCTGAGGAATCGATGAAGCTCAAGCGAGGATGGATGTCCTTGCCGGTCTCTCCATCGATCTCGAGGGTGTTCCATTTGCCCTCATCGCCGTTCGCTTCCTGCTCCCATCGGTAGCCGATCGAGCCTTGCGGTACGGCAGGGGCATCGCTCGTCTCATCCCATACGACCGTCTTCCACTGGCTATTGCCCGCCTTGGCGTAGGCTTCAAGGTCGCTCGCGCGCAGCGTGCGTCCTGCCACATAGGTATCTTTGCCAGCACGCTTATCGAGGCAGACCAGCATGGGAAGGTCGGTGAACTTCCGTACGTAATCAGTGAAGTAGGGATCGGGGTTATCCAGGTGGAATTCCTTGAAGATCACGAAGTTCATCGCGAGGGCCAGAGCAGCATCGGTGCCTTGTTTGGGATGCAGCCACCAGTCTGCGTCTTTCGTGCTCTCGCAGTAATCAGGGCAGATATTGACGAGCTTCGTGCCGTTATAGCGCGCTTCGATCATGAAGTGCGCATCGGGCGTTCGCGTCATGGAGATGTTCGTACCCCAGCAGAGGATGTAGTTGGAGTAATACCATGCTTCCGACTCGGGCACGTCCGTCTGCTCTCCGAAGGTCTGAGGTGACGAGGGCGGAAGGTCGCAATACCAGTCGTAGAACGAAAGGGGCGTTGCGCCGATGAGCGACAGATAGCGAACGCCAGCGCCATAGGACACCATGGAATAGCCGGGGATCGGCGAGAAGCCCGCGATGCGATCGGGACCATACTTCTCGATCGTGTAGAGGTTGGCAGCCGCTATGATCTCGGTGGCTTCATCCCAGCTCGTGCGAACGAGATCGCCGAGGCCACGCACTTTCACGTAGCTCTCGCGCGTCTGGGGATCTTCGACGATGCGCTTCCATGCTTCGAGAGGTTCATGATGAGCACGTTCGCGACGCCATGCATCGCGAAGTTGAGCGCGGATGAGCGGATGCTTGACGCGTGCTGCGCTGTAGAGATACCACGAATACCCTGCACCACGAGGGCATCCACGCGGTTCGTGATTCGGAACGCCGCAAGGGGTAGGAGGGTAGTCGGTTTGTTGGGTTTCCCACGTGACGATACCGTCCTTCACGTAGATCTTCCAGCTGCATGATCCTGTACAGTTGACACCGTGGGTGGAGCGCACGATCTTGTCGTGCGCCCAACGATCACGATAGGCATCTTCCCAGTTGCGGTTCTCGTCGGTGACTTCGCCCCAACCGTCGGCGTAGCTCCCAACGCGTTTCTTGAAGAACAGCGAACCTTCGGTGAATTTCGACATATGAACCCCTATTCATCATGGCCCGAGCGGTGAATGTTGTTCGGGCGCGTGGATGTTGTTCTTGGCATGAAGCCCTGACGTTGAACTGCCTTTCCTAGCAGCGGTTCGGCGCATTCTTCCTATCGTAGAAGAAGATGTTGATGACCAAGATGGCGGCAAAGATGACCGCGGATACTGCGAACATCACTAGCGGGCTCGTGGATGCGAGCAGAACGCCGATGGTGAATGGTCCGTATGCTCCGATAGCGGAGGTCCAGCCAACTACCGCACCACCTTGAACGGGCGGGAAGAGCACGGCCATCTGCTGGGTGGTAGAGGCGTTGCCGCATCCAGTCCAGAAGAACACCCACCACATCGCGATCATCCAGACCCAGCAACCCATAACAGAGTCGGGCTTGTAGACGCATAGGAAGATGAGGCCGATGATCACCGCTGCAGCCATGATTGTGGTCACGCGTCCGCCACGGATCTTGTCCGAGACCTTACCTGCTCCCACACGGGCAAGAGCGCCAATAGCAGGTCCGACCCACGCGAAGGCGATGGCCGAAGGCGCGCCCTCGATATGGTTGAAGACGCCATCTCCCATCAGCGCGAAATGCGCGCCCAAACCTGCGAAGGTGGCGAACGTTCCGTAGTAGAACAAGGTCATGAACCAGGTGTGCTTGCTCTTGAAGATGGAGAATTGCGTTTTGAAGTTCGCGGTAACCGGGACCGAGCGCAGCAAGACGATAGCCAGGATGGAGAGGATCACTACGAGCGGAACCCATATCCAGCCAGCGTTCTGGAGCCAGATATCTTTGACTTGACCTGCCACTACTTCATGCTGCGGAGAGCCTAAGATCCCGAATACGGAAAACGTGATGACGATCGGCGTTACGAATTGGACGAGAGAGGTGCCGAAGTCAGACAAGCCGCCCTGTACACCAAGTGCAAAGCCGCGCTTCGACTTCGGGAAGTAGTAATTGGTGGATGCCATGAGTCCCGAGAAGGTGCCGCCGCCGATACCAGCAAGGAAGGCGAACAGCATCAGCACTTCGAAAGGAAGCCTCGGGTTCGTTACCGCATATATCCAGCAACCAAGCGGAACGAGCAACAAGATGGTTGACATGAAGACCAGCTTGCGCGTACCCATTATGGGCGGTAGGAAGGTCCATAAGATACGCAAGGTGCCTGCTGAGAGGCCTACCATCGCCACGAGCCAATAGAGCTGGCTTGCATCAAGGTGGAAACCGACGGCATTGAGGTGCGGCGCCAGCGAGGGCACGAGATACCAAGCGCAAAAGCCGAAGGTCAACGAGAAGGTGGAGATCCATACCGTGGTCCAAGCCAAGCGCTTGTCCCATTTCTTCGGGTCTTCAGGATCCCATTCTTTTATATCTGCTTTCATGGCGATCACTTCCATTCTTGGTGAATGCAACGGCCGCAAGAAGAGCGGTTGAAATGCCGTCTGCATAAATCCTCCATGAGCATACCGAATCTTGTTTATTCAACAGTGCGTGTTGGATTGTTCTAATCTTTCTGTAGGTCTTTTGTAGGGTAGTTGTTACCTATGCTGCTCGCCTGCGTTTTCATGTGAGACCTTATGCCCTACGAGCCTTAGTGCTCGTTCGTTCTTCGATCGATGTTGCCTATAATGAATCGAACGCTGTTTTTGTCGATACCGAGCGCCTGTTCGTGTTTGAAAGGACTCTACGATGATCTGGGAATTGAAAGCTCTTGCCTGTCTTTTGCTCTATCCGGATGATGACCTTCTGGAAAGCCTTCCCGAGATCGATGAGGTGCTGCAGAAGAGCGAAGAGTTGGGTGCTGATTCGAAGCGGCAGTTGGACGAGTTCGTCGCATGGATCAAAGGGACGGATCTTACCTCGCTTCAGTCCGCTTATGTATCGACCTTCGATATCGGCAAGCATGCAAGCTTGAACCTCTTCGAGCACACGCAGGGCGATTCGCGCGATAGAGGACACGTGATGGTGGAGCTGAACAGGCTCTACAAAGAGCATGGACTCGATCTGACCACCACCGAATTACCGGATCATCTGCCCGTTTTCCTTGAGTTCGTCGCAGGGCTCGAGCGTGAAGATGCCATGCTCTGGCTCGAGAGCACGATCGAACCCATTCGCAAGATCGATCGAGAGCTCCAGCTTGATGAGAGCCCTTGGGAGGCTGTGAGCGCAGCGCTGATCGATTTCGCGGGGGCAGAGCGCGAAGCACCCTCGGAACGCTCGACTGCTGAGATGATCCCGACGCTCGATGCGGAGTACTTCGAAGCTCCGGTCACCTTTGGTGGTTCCGTCAACCCTGTTTCATCCTCAGCAGCGCTCTGAGCTCCCCTGCGAGTGCGAGCGCAACATCAGTATCAAAAGCATAGTCTCTTGGTTTTCTTGATCTGCTCGACCATCGCGATCCCGTTCGTTGTTGGGCGATAAGGCAGCTCAACTTGCGTTGAACTTTGCGCTGAACCTCCCGCTGAACTGCCTAATCGATGACCTCTACTCAATAAGTAGTGAGGGTATTGTTTTACGGTATCTGAACAATACGTAGCCTTATGTGATGCCCCTGTGTTCCGCGACCTATACTATGAAAATCGTGCTTGGCAAGCTTGGTGTGAACATGTTCAACGGGCGGTCAAGCAGAAGGGGGAACCTTTACTATAAGGAGGAATAACATGGCAGATTACTACGGAACAGATACGGTCGTTTCGGACCTTCGCGACGATGGCCTTTTGATCATGCGCATCAACCGACCAGATGTTGCTAACGCTTTGAATGGCGAAACGTCTCGCGCGATGGAGAACATCATGAACAACGCCGAGACGGATCCGGCGGTCCGCGCGATCATCGTTACGGGCACGGGCAAGGTCTTTTGCGCTGGCGAGGATCTTTCGGAGCTTTCCGAAGGTGGCGAGTGTCAGACGGTCACCGAGCATGGTTTCGGTGGTTTGACCGCACGCGTTTGCTCGAAGCCGATCATCGCGGCAGTGAATGGTAGTGCTGCAGGTGGCGGTATGGAGATCGCGATCTCCTGCGACATCGTGGTCGCTAATGAGAATGCGAAATTCGGTTGCACGGAAGTTGGCCTGGGCATCATCGCTTCAACGGGCGGCATCGTGCGTCTTGCTCGCGACATCAACCGCAAGGATTGCATGGAACTTCTGTTGACCGGCAAGAAGATCAAAGCACCTGAGGCAAAGGAGCTTGGCCTGATCAACTATGCTGTTCCTGCGGATGAGGTCATGGATAAGGCGATCGAGATCGCTGAGACGATCCTGCAGAATGCGCCGCTCGCGCTCAAATGGACCAAGTATCTTGTCCATGCTTGCGACCAGATGAGCGAAGAGGATGCTATGCGCTATTGCGATGCTGCCTATCGCTTCCTTGAGAAGACGGAAGACGGCATCGAAGGACCGCTGGCCTTCACCGAAAAGCGCGAGCCGAAGTGGGTCGGCCGCTAGTTCTCGGACGGACGCTGTCTCACAAGACAACAGCTTGAACATACCCTCCTAAAGATAAGGAAAAGGCACGTGCTCGGAGGTGCCTTTTCCTCGTTTATGGGCCAGATCGCCTGCTTAGTCCATGCAGTCTGGCTTTTGTTCGTGAAGGGTTTGCTAGAAACCGCTCGCAGCTTTGAGGCGGTAGATCCCGTCGTCTGTGAGCACCATGCGCTGGACGATGCCCTGCGCCACGAGCGTCTGGATCATGACGAACGTTTCAAGCAGCAGGTAGTAACGCGCGACCGCAGGAAGCTTGTACCACTGCTCAGGCTCAGGGCGTTTCGAGCACAGGCGGGCTACCGTCTCTCCCATGCAATAGGGATGCGCGGCGATAGCACGCAGCACCTCACGACGGCGCTCAGCTTTGCGATCGATGATCTCATTGATGCGGTCCGAGAAGCCCTCCTTGATCGGGCTGCCATGGCCAGGGAGCACCAGGCGGGGCTCCAGCTTCTGTACCTTCTTCAGGCTCTCGAAATAGCGTTCGTAACCGTCCTCACCGGTGAAGAACGAATCGATAGCAGGTGTGGTGATGGTAAGCACGTGATCGCCGCTGAACAGGATGCCCGCATCGGCATCGAAGAGCACGAGAGAATCGGGAGAATGCCCCGGCACCTCGAAGACCTGGAGCGTGCGATTCCCGACCGTGATAGTGTCGCCTTCCTTAACGGGGCGAATATCAAAGCGCTCCTCGTCGATGAAGATCGTTTCGCGGTTGCAGGCTTCGTACGCTTGTGCATCCGCAGGACTTGCGCCCATCGCCAGCATGCGGCGGAAGAAGAGCTCATCGATCTCGGAAGCGGTCGGCTCATGCCTGCTCTCGAACCCGATCCGTGATCCGTAAATGGGCGTGCCTGGCGCCAAGATATCGTTCACCTGACCAGAATGGTCGAAGTGTTGATGCGTCAAGAAGAGCTTGAGCTTGCCGAGATCTACCCCGATCGCTTCGAGCGCCTCGCGCATGATGTGGTAGGACTGTTCGCCAGGCGCACCAGCATCCACCATCAGCCACTCTCCATCGTCGTAGACCAGATAGCTATTGGAAACGCCATCACCGAGATTCTTGAAGCGTACATGGGCTGAATAGACGAGCGGATCTTCGCAGACCAGCTCCCAATGGCATTCGGGTTGCGACTCGTCTGAGTGCTCGTGCGTGAGCAAGGAGTGCTGTTGAGGCTGTTGTTCGAACATAGTGCCAGCTTACCAGACGAAACTGCCCAAACGGATCTTGAGCGCCATTACGAAACTTGAACGTTGCGTAAGGCACCGTCGATCGCTAGTTCAACATGCTCGATTCCTGGAGCGACTGTCCACGTGTCTCCGGTGCCATCATGACCGAAAGCACCAATCCTAAAATGACGAGTCCTGCAGCCACTAGCATGGTCGGTCCTACACCGAAGTTCTCGAGGAAAATCGGTGTTCCGTAGGTCGAGATGATGGTGCCGATACGCGAGATCGAGATGGAGATGCCCACCGCTGATGCGCGCACATGGGTAGGGAAGAGCTCATTGGGGTAGAGCCACTGCAAGATGCCCGGGCCTCCGCTGAAGAATGCGTAAAGTCCGAATGCGATGATCACGACCCAGATCGGCGCATCAGGGAAGATGCCTAAGATCACGAGGCCGACCGCCATGAAGAACAGCGACCCGATCAGAAGCGGACGCCTGCCCAAGGAATTGAGCCAGAACATGGCTGGGATCGTACCGATCAGGAAGAAGAGGCTCACCGCGCTCTCACCCAGAATGGACATGCGTCCCTCTGAAAGGCCGAACGCGCTCATGATATCGGGGCCGAACGTGTAGATCGCGTACATAGGAACGACCTGGCAAAGCGTTAAGATGCCCAAGTAGATGATGCGCTTGAAGTAACCTGCCTTGAACAGGAATCCGAGCGAAGTCTTCGTGGGCTGCTCGTCCTCATGGATCTCGATATCCTCACCGAACACGCGGTCCATGACCGCACGCGCTTCAGCGAACTTTCCTTTGCTCTGCAGCCAGAGCGGGGATTCGGGGATGTCGTGCCTGCCGATCAAGAGGATGATGCAGGGAATGACCGCGCTGCCGAGCATCCATTTCCAGCCATCTTCTATTCCTACCAGCGCGAAACCGACGAAAGCTGCGGCCGTTGCACCCAAATACCAGGCAGCCGAGACCGCGCCCATCGAGATGGACCGGTGCGCTTTCGGGGTGAATTCGGCTATGAGCGAGGTGGCGATGGGGTAGTCTGCGCCTACGAAGAGACCTATCGCGAAGCGCGCCAATACGAGCTGGAGTGGATCGGCGGCGAAGACCGAGAGCACCGAGAACACTCCGATGGCCACTACGTCGATGATGAACATGGCGCGCCGGCCTACCAGGTCGGTCAGCCAGCCGCCTAAGATCGTGCCGAAGAAGATGCCCAAGAACACCGAAGCGCCAACCGCGGCGCTCCACAGGGTATCGAGGGCGAAGAGAGGGGTGATCTGGGTGAGCGCTACGCCGATGATGGCAAGGACGTAGCCATCCAGGAAGGATCCGCCGCTCGAGAAGAAGGTGATCTTGCGCAAGAAGGGCGTCATCTTGACATCGTCGATGGTCTTGTTGACGGCCTTCTTGACCTTAGTTGCTACTTCATCGACGGTGGCATTGGTCGCGCGTTCGCTTGCTCCTCCTGAAGCAGGAGCAGACGCAGTTCCCGAAATAGCTGCTACCGCGCTACACGCAGCTACCGATGTAGTGGATGTAGGCGCCGAAGCAGCCGCACCTGCCGATGCGGCAACAGGTGCTGCTTGTGGTGGACTTACTGCTTGCGTGATCTTCTTGATCGCTCGTCTCATGACCTCTCACCTTACTTGCTAACTCGATGCGCATGCTTGATACTGCGACTTACCGTGCTGTTCTTCTGTTGTTTATCGTGCGGCTCAGCTTAAGAGCTTCTTCTCGATCTTCATGCTGCAAGTACGCGGGAAATCTTCAACGACCTCGTAGAAGGTGGGGACCTTGAACGATGCCATGTGGTCCTTGCAGTACTGCTCGACTTCCGCAAGCGTCATGCTCTCACCTGGCGCGAATCGAACGAACGCCTTGATGGCTTGATCGCGGATCGGATCAGGAACGCCGATCACCGCAGCCTCAGCGATAGCAAGATGCTGTTCGAGGATCTCCTCGAGTTCGGTAGTGGAGATGTTCTCTCCTGACCTCTTAACCATGTTAACCTTGCGATCGACGAAGTAGAACCAACCGTTATCATCCTGATAACCTTGATCTCCTGTTTTGAGCCAGCCGTCGACGCTGAAGGTATTCTCGGTCGCTTCGGGGTTGTTGTAGTACTCGAGCATCACCGAACGGCCACGCTCGCCTTTTATCTGGATCTCGCCAACCTCGCCAGGGGGCAGTTCGTTGTCATTCATGTCGCAGATGCGCGCCTTGTAGCCCAGCCCTGCGCGCCCCACCGAAGGCCAGTTACGTGCGCCAACGGGCGGGTCAGTGATAGCCCAGCCGATCGATTCGGTCGATCCGTAGGTGTTCATGATCCTCATGTTAAAGCGTTGTTCGAATTCTTCCTTCTCCGCATCCGTGATGGGGATGAAGTAGAGCACCTCACGCACGCAATGGTTCTTCTCTTCAGGGTCGACCGGCTGGAGAAGCAGCGTACGAAGCATCATGGCAACGCATTGGATGACGGTGGCCTTGTAATGGCGGATCTGCTTCATGAAGCGGGTCGCCGAATACTTCTCGACGATGATGAGGGAGGCACCTGCAGTGATCACAGGCATCAGGGCGGCCAGCTGGAAGTTCGAGTGACACGCGGGCATCGAGGTCAACACACGGTCGCTGCCGCGCAGCGAGACTTCCCAATCTCCGTACAACCCTGAGAACACCATGTTCGCATGCGTGAGCACCACGCCTTTCGGGCGGGAGGTGGTGCCTGAGGTGTAGATGATCTGTACGGGGTCGTCGGAGGCAAGTTCGCAGGAATCGCGCAGGATAGCGCTCTGTTCGCAGCGCATCATCCAGAAGTCGTAGATGCCCTGCTGGCCTTCCTCGACCGTGCCGAGCGGCGTGTAGATGCTCGAGAAATCGATATTGCTCCTGGGTGATTCGGTGCCAGCGCGTGCCACCACCACCCCCTTGGGGAAGTAATGGCCGCGTGCGAGCAGCTCTTGGTAGGTCTCGTAGAAGAGCGGCTCGACCACGACGCAGATCGCATCCGAGTTCTCTAGGATGTACTCGGCTTCATCAGCAAGATACTGTTCGTTGATGGGCACTGCCACCGCGCCGATCTTCGCAAGGCCGAACAGGCACATCAGGAATTCTGGCGAGCTGTGGAGATGGAGGGCAACGTGATCGCCTTTCTCGATACCGAGATCGAGAAACACATTGGCGATACGGTTGACATCCTCGTCGAATGCGGCGTAGGTGTATTCGAACACATCGCCCACGCGGTTCTGGAACGTGAGGAAGTGTCGCCTTCCCTTGCGCTCGACCACGCTTTGCCACAGGTCACGGAGCGTTTCGTTTCCTACGATGTCGGCCATTTTCGTCCCCTCCTACGAAAAGATGCTGGTAGACTTTCATTTCCCCTTCTCATAACGAACGCACGCGTGGCAGTGCTATTTGGCGTTCATGGTCGAGACCGAGCCCGTATGTCCTGAAAGCTCATGGTGAACGCTTGCGCCTGACCCTTTGAGCGCTCGTTCGTGATGAGAAGAAGACCTGCCTAAGGATTCCCCCCCGGATCCCCTCCGGGGCAGGTGACCGGAGGGGATCATTTGGAAAGATCGGGAGCGCTGCAGCTCGCGGCGGCGCGCGCAACCCGTGAAGCTTGGCACTGTTGCCAGGCGGTGAGCTAGCCCGCTTTGACCACGTTGGCCGCGATCAGCTCGTCGATCTGCTCAGGTGTGTAGCCGAGCTTGGTGAGCACATCGATGGTGTCGCCGCCTTGCTCAGGCATCGGACGCCATACTTGGCCTGGCGTCTGCTCGAAGCGCGGCATGGGGGAGAGGCCTTTGAAGGTGTCGCCATCTTTGGTCTCCCATTCGATGAAGTTGCCACGCATCTTCATGTGCTCGTCTGCCACCATGTCCTCGAACTCATATACGCTCTGAGCAGCGATGCCTTGTTCTGCCAGGACATCTTCAAGCTCGAGCTTGGTGCGTTCAGAGAGCCACTTCTCGAGGCGCTTCTCGAACTCGGGCGCGATCGGCATGGAGAGCCATAGCGATGCCGTATCATCCGGCACCTCAGGCGACCCCCACACATCGCCCATGCCCAAGGTCTCGAGCATCCACTTGTTCTGGCGGATGCCGAAGAGGTTCAGCGCGATGAAGCCATCAGCGCATTTGTAGACGCCGATGCCGCAGAGGTTCTGGTTGCGAGCACCTGCGCGCGGCCACTTCACACCGTCGTTGAGGTAATCGACCAAGTAGTACTGGCTCATATACATGATGCCCTCGTACATCGCCCAGTCGATGCTCTCGCCCTGACCAGTGCGCTCGACCTTGTGCAGTGCTGCGAGCGTTGCTGCGATCAACAGGTAGCTGTTGATGTAGTCACCGGAGTAGGGCATCGTGATCATGGGCTGCTCGGGCGTGCCGTTCTGGCAAGTAAAGCCAGCATACGGGCCGACCGTGCCATCGTAGGCGGCGCGCTTCACGCGGTCCGGGTCGCCATAGGCGCCGAATCCTGAGCAGTGCACGATGACGAGCTTGGGGTTCGCGGCCCACAGATCCTCGTCCGTGATGCCCTTGCGCTGCCAGGTGCCGCCTTTGGAAGACTCGAAGAAGATATCGGTGTCTGCGAGCATCTTCAAGAGCACTTCTTTGCCTTCGGGGGTGAACTGGTTGAGCGCGACCGAGCGGCAGTTGCGGCGTTCCGCCTGAGCTGCGTTCTTCGCATCGCGGACCGTATCGCCGTAGCCCGTGTTCTCGAGCCAGGTCACATCTGCGCCCCAGTCGGCCATGATGTTGCAGGCACGCGGCACTGCTTCTTCCATGGCGGCGAAGACGACCTTCACATCATCCAAGACACCGAAGCTTGGTTTTTCAGTTGGGATTGCCATGAGGTTCCTCCTTGTGGTTTCTCTTAGGTTCGAAGCTAAGGCCTAGCGATACTTCTTCAGGGCGTTCTTTGCAGTGGTGAGGATCATCATCTCGTCGGTACCGCCGGAGATGCGGTCGACACGCAGGTCACGCCAGAAGCGGTTGATGCGATGCTCGCTCGCGACCGAGATGCCGCCCATGATCTGCATGCCATCGTCGACTACCTTGAAGGCGGCGTTGGCGCAGTAATACTTGCACATCGCTGCTTCGCCGGCGTCGAATTCGCCATTGTTGTTATCAGCGTTCCATGCTGCTTCGTAGAGCATATTCTTCATGGCGTTCAGGCGAATGGTCATCTCGGTGATCTTGAGCTGGTTGAGCTGGAAGCGACCGATGGTCTTGCCGAATGCCTCGCGCTGATTGGCGTGACGCAGTGCATCCTCATACGCGCAGATCGCGTTGCCATAGTCGCAGGCACCTACCAGCCAGCGCTCGAAGTTGAAGTCGGAGACGCCGCGGTTGAAGCCGTTGCCTTCCGTGCCGAAGATATCCGACTCATCGAGTTCCACGTCGTTGAAGTAGACCTCGCAGCAGCTATCCATGCGAAGACCGAGCTTGTCCAGCGGGCCCAGTTCGATGCCCGGCTTGCTCATGTCCACCATGAACTCGGTGAAGATGCTGGGGTCATCGGCGTTCTTCGCCATGACGACGAGCCATTTCACGCCCTTGGAGGAGGTGATGAAGGTCTTGGTGCCGTTCAGGTAGATGTGACCGTCGCGACGCTTGTAGTTGGTGGTGAGAGCGGAGACATCGGAGCCTGCGCCTGGTTCGGTGCAAGCGGAGTTCCAGATCTGCTCGCCGGTGCCCAGATATGCCATGACCGCATCGATCTGCTCGGGCGTGCCTTCGCGGATGATGGTCTCGAAGCCAGGCAGCTGATAGAGCACGTAGGTGGGGCCGCCATACTGACCGAGCACCTCATAGACTGCCATAAGGGTGACCAGCGGCTGCTCAAGGCCGAGTCCACCACGATCTTCGGGGAGCATGATCTGATCGAAACCGAGATCGCAGAGTCCCTTCACCCAGCGAAGCGGGTACTCATGCTTTTCGTCGCATTCCTGGAAGTACTGATCCCAGGGCTCGCTTTCCATGTACTCACGATAAGCCTGGACGATGAGTTCCTGGTCGACGCTTAGTTTGAAATCCATTGTTTTCCTCCTTTTGGGGTGCTACTGCGCGTTTCGCGGTAGCAAACTTCTTCCTTATTGTCTTGGTGGAGTTCACTGTTTACCCCCGTGAACCACATCAAGACGATCGCCAGCTTGCGTTCATGCAAGCGTGTCGCTAGTGGGGTAGGACGGTCGTGCTAGGCAAGACCGGGTTCTGCGATGCCAACCTGCTCCTTGAAGAAGGTGGCACCGTGCTCGAGCGCATCGTTAGCTGCGTCGAGCGCTTTGGTGTAATGCAAGAATGCATGGATCACGCCTTCGAACATCTCGAACTGATACGGGATCGCATACTGATCGCAGATGGCTGCGAGCGTGCTCGAGTCATCGCGCAGTGGGTCATACTCTGCTGCTGCGATATAGCAGGCAGGCATGTCGTGCGTCATATCGTTCAAGAAGAGATTCGCATAAGGCGAGGTCTTCAGCTCTTCGATGTCGTTCGCATAGAGCTGCTGATAGAACATCCAGTCCTCTTCGGCAAGGCCATCCCAAGGGCCACCGAGCAAGCGCATGGAGCCCGAATCGGTAAGGCCGAACCAGCCGTAGTAGAGCAGCAGGCACTTGATATGAGCGATCGAATCGGTGGTGTCGCGCAGATAGAAGGTTGCGGCCAGGTTCAGATGCGCACCACCTGAATCGCCTGCGAACCCCATGCGCTCGGTATCGATGCCATAGGCTGCTCCTTCTTCGTGCAAGAACTGCGCAACGAAGGCGACCTCCTCCACGGCTGAAGGGAATTTCGCTTCAGGGGAGAGGCGGTAATCGACTGCCACGACGATCGCGCCTGTATTGCGGGCGAGGATGCGGCAGATGCGATCATGAGTGTCAAGGTTGCCGAGAACGAAGCCGCCTCCGTGCACGTAGACGATAACCGGAGTGGTTGGACTTTGAGCTTCCTTGCCAGCAAGCGCTTCGTCGGTCGGATAGTAGAAGCGTACTGCCATGGGGCCATGAGGGCCGGTGAGCTCTTCATTGAAGGAGAGCTTCATGACCGGGCCGCCTTCTACCCAGAACTCACGGCCGAGCACGTAGTTCTCACGCATGACATCGAATCCGACCGAGGTGTCATTCGCATCACCGGCGAGGGTGGCCTCTTTCGCGAGGATCGCCTTCATCTGAGGATTGATGCGAGCCAGTACATCAAGCTTGTTCATGAGTTTCTCCTTCTTTGGGTGGGGTGCCTTCGGTGGGAAGGCACCCCTTTGGACGGTAGATTGAGCAGAGACAGTGGGGAGTTTGTTCGGTGATCGTGTCTCAAGATCACCTGATCGAGCGTGCGAACCTTACGCTTCTTGCGCTTGCACGTCCGCTTCGATCTCTGATTCGACTTCTTCCTCGATGATGTCGTTGCGGTGCTTCTTGATGGAGCGGAGCAACATGACCAGGCAGAAGATGCCGACCACTGCCAGACCGATCTCGATACCGAAGATGCCGTTGAAGGCTGCGGTACCCTGAGCGTCGATCATGGATCCATACCAGGTGTGGATGAAGACGTCGGGCAGGAAGCCGATCACGGAGAGCAGGCCAGCTGCCGTACCGAAGATCTGCATGGGGATCTTCACTTCGGAGAGCGGGGACGAACCGATCGAGAACGCGCCGTAGGTTGCGAAGCCGAACAGTACGACCATGATGGATACGATGATAGCTGCATTAGGATCATGCGGATAGAAGATGAATCCTATCAGTACTGCGATCGCGAGGACGAATCCGCCGATGATCGCCTTCGAAGGACTCTTGATCTTCGTCGCTATGAAGCCGACGATCGGGCCAGCCAGAAGACCAATACCATAGGTACGGATGAGGCCGATCACGTTAACGAGGTTGCCATCTGCATTGAAGCACTGGGTCAGATATGGCGTGGTATAGGTAGCGCCCTGATAGACCGCGTAAACGCAGAAGTAGGCGACGCATGCCCAGATAACACCGGGGTGCTTGAAAGCTTGCACTGCCTCAGCAAGGCTGAAGAGCTTCGCATTCTTGTTGATCTCGCCTTTGAAGTCGGGGATCAAGAAGAAAGCGATGATGCCCAGTACCGCGATGATCACTGCCAAGAAGATCAGCATGACCTGAACACCGGTGGCAGCATTCGCGATGGATGCGATGATGCCCGCGTTGATGAGGCCGAGCACGAGGCCGGTAACACCATAGATAGAGTAGGAGATACCGATCTTGGACGCGTATTCATCCTCTTCGCAGCAGAGCCTGACGACCTTGAAGCGCGTGCCCCACCAGATGAGGATGGAGGTGACGCCCATGGCGACGAAGAGCGCGAAACAGACTTGCACCGAAGGAAGCGTGGCGTAGATCGCTACCAAGACCGCTGTGGTCAAGAAGCCGACCGTTGCCAGGGTACGCATGCGGAACTTGTCAGCTACGATGCCTGAAGGTAGATAACAGATCATCGCCGCGATGCCGTAGGCAGATACCATGAGACCGAGGTCTGCATTGGAACAGCCGAGTGCTTGCATCAGCGGATCATAGAATACATTCTTCAAATACATTGGTGCGTAGATGATCGATGATCCCATCGAGATCAAGATCACGAGCGCCCACTTGTGGAGCGTTGAGATGTCGCGGTACGTCACCTCACCTTTGCTCTTTGCTAGGAGTGACATTAGCGTCCCCTTTCCTTTTTCCTTGGCTACTCTTCAGAGTGCCGCCTTCTGTTTCCCCTCTGCTTACTTCGTTTTACGTTCGTTCGTTATCTCATAGTGCCCAGTTTTGCGACCTGTTGTTCGTATGTCGCTTTGCTTTGATTCGTTCGCGAACTGGATCTTATGAACCAACGAAAAAGACGTAAGCTGCCAGCATTTACCGACGGGATCATCTTGATTGAACGCGTTCATGCGCGCATCACCTGATGCGAGGGATTATGAGGTTGCGACCAAAGTGGGGAGTGGACTTTTTTTGGTGAGCGAGCGACATACTAAAAAACTAGTGATGCTCCTGAGCTTATGTTCTGTATGCTGATACTATACATAGAATGAAAATCCGACGAATAAACAGCGTGCGTTCGTTTTGAGGAAGGGTAGCGAAAAAGGTAGATCACTATGCAAGATACTCGATCAGCTCTTGACGAAGTGGAAGAGCATGAGCCGATTCAGAGTGTTGACGAGAACACTTTGGGCGAATCACCAAAAAATGCTACGAGACAACCCGTTGTTGAGCGCTTGATGACCGTTCATCCAGCGCTCAAGTACCTTGGTTTCTCGCTTTTGATGGCCTATCACTATCTGATGTGGTTTTGCCCGTCGAGCTTCTTCAAGACCGACCTTTTGGCTGCGAGCGTTACGGTGGCATGGCTTTGGAATCTGGTCGGTACGGCATTCTTCATGATCGTTGCTGTGGTCCTCTTGGGGCGCAAGCGACATCTTTCTGATTACCCGTGGGTCATGAGGATCGTTACGGTGCTTCTGATCGTTGCGACCGCATTGTTGCTCTATGGGGCGCCTATCACGAGCTCTTCCTATGTGATCTACATATTCAGCTTTATCGCTGGCGGTCTTGAGGGCCTGATGTGGATCTTATGGGGCGAATCCTTGACGCGCGCACGAGCGAACTTCTCGGTGGTGCATATCGGCACCACCTTCGGCGCGACCGTGCTGGTAGTGATGGTCATAAGCCTGTTCATCCCTGCTGATTTCTCGCCGCTCTTCGTCATGTTGCTCGCGGCACTCTCGGGCGTGTTCCTCTATGCGCATAAGAAGATTCCTACAACCTACCCAGTGCTCTTGCCGCGTGATACGGTCAAGCCAACCTTCTCGAGCGTGTTGGCGGTTTGTAGTGTTGGTTGCTTCACGGGCGTGGCTTGCTATTACCTGGTCGCGATTGTGCCGTGGGAGCATTTTGCGGTAGGAGAGTACATCTTCGTGATCGGGGTGGTGACGGGCGCTCTGCTGATCCTGCTCGTCTCAGGGCTTTCGGTGCTCTTCAAGGCGAAGGCTTCGATGTTCAAGCTCTTCCCGTACTATTTGGTCTTCGCTATCGTGGGGCTTACCTTGTTCCAGAGTCATGAATCGCTCTATCCGCTCGCTTTCGTGGTGGGCTTGAGCGTGTCATCGCTCTTGGAGATCTCGCTCATCATGTACTTCGGAACGCTCATGCGCCGTGGCTTTTTCGCGCCGGCGCTCGCGGTCACGTTCTCGGTCGCTTCGATCCGTATCGGTATTGCGCTGGGAAATTGCCTCGGGCTCTTCTACGAACGTCATGCTGATATTGCGCAGTTTGCGGTCACGCCCACCACGCTCATCTTCATCTGTGTCCTGGCGTTCGTGCTGGTGCCGGTCGGGAAGCTGGAACCGCGTTTCATTGCGCTCACTACGGCGCCCGTTGCTCCTTCGCAGATCGATACGATCTGCTCCCAGATCATCGCAGAGTTCAAGCTCTCCGAGCGTGAAGGCCAGATCCTGAAGTTGATCGCGCGGGGCAATACCGTGAACAGCATTGCGAACAAGCTGGTCATCTCTTCGCATACGGTCAACACGCATATTCGGCACATCTACGACAAGGTCGGCATCCATAAACGCGGCGAGCTGCTCGAGTACATCAATATGAAGAAGGAAGAGCAGGTCTAGTACGCGTTCAGATAAGCGAGCGCTTGAGCTCCGATGCTCTGTGCCTCGCAGTAAGCACCAGATGGAAATGGCGTGCGTTGTTCCTTGAGTGCTGTTTTGGTATCGAGTGGAGATGCAACGCATATGCTTAGAAAGCACGAGTAGAAAGAAGGTAGGGCATGAAAGTGGTCATCGTTGGTGGAGTAGCGGGTGGTGCGACGGCAGCAGCACGTCTCCGACGGTTGGATGAGCACGCGCAGATCATCGTGTTCGAGCGCTCGGGCTATGTTTCCTATGCGAATTGCGGACTACCTTATTACATTGGTGGCACCATCGCTGATCCTGAGGCGCTCACGCTCCAGACGCCGGAGAGCTTCCGCGCGCGTTTCGATGTGGACATGCGCGTGAACCACGAGGTGACCGCACTCGATGTTCAGGCGAAGAAGGTTACTGTGAAGAACCTGCTTACGGGCGAGGTGTTCGAGGAGTTCTACGACAAGCTCATCCTCTCGCCTGGTGCGAAGCCCACGCAGCCACGCCTTCCCGGAGTGGGGCTCGAACATGTCTTCACGTTGCGTACCGTGGAAGACACGTTCCGCATGAAGGATTTCATCGACGCGCATCATCCGCGCACAGCCGTGATCGCGGGTGGTGGCTTCATCGGTCTTGAGCTGGCTGAGAATATGCGCGAGATCGGCATGGAGGTCACCATCGTTCAGCGCCCGCAGCAGCTCATGAAGCCCTTCGACCCCGATATGGCGGCATTCATCCATGCCGAAGCGCGCAAGCACGGCATCAAGCTAGCGCTCGGTCATACCGTGGAAGGCTTTCGCGAGACGGGTGATGGCGTGGAGATGCTCTTAGCGGATACCGATCAGATCCCGGCTGACATGGTGGTGCTAGCCATCGGTGTCACGCCTGATACGCATCTCGCGAGCGAGGCAGGTCTTGCGATGGGCGTGCGCGGTAGCATCTTAGTGAACGACCATACGGAAACATCCGCACCCGATGTTTACGCGGTGGGCGATGCGGTGCAGGTGAAGCACCTGGTGACCGGCGAAGAGACGCTCATCTCGCTGGCGGGTCCCGCGAACAAGCAAGGGCGTATCGCGGCTGACAACATCTGCGGGATCCCGAGCACCTATCGCGGTTCGCAGGGGAGCAGTGTCATCAAGGTCTTCGACATCACTGCGGCCTCCACGGGTGTCAATGAGACAGTGGCGAAGGCGGCGGGGCTTGCGGTCGATCACGTGATCCTCTCACCTATGAGCCACGCGGGTTACTATCCGGGTGGCAAGCTCATGACCATGAAAGTGGTGTTCGAGAAGGAGACGTATCGCCTGCTCGGCGCACAGATCGTGGGGTATGAGGGCGTTGACAAGCGCATCGATGTGCTGGCAACGGCTATCTTCGCAGGCCTGCGCGCGACCGATCTTAAGGATCTCGATCTGGCTTATGCGCCACCGTATTCGTCGGCGAAGGATCCGGTGAACATGGCGGGCTTCATGATCGAGAACATCGAAGAGGGCATCGTGAAGCAGTGGTACTTAGGCCAGCTTGAAGAGCTGCAGGATCGAAGCGAGCGCGGAGAAGTTACCCTGCTCGATGTACGTACACCTGCCGAGATCGCGCTCGGGCGCATTCCTGGGTTCGTGAACATCCCGCTCGATTCCTTGCGCGAACGTGTGGGAGAGTTGGATCGCGAAAAGCCTGTCTATGTCATTTGCCAGAGTGGTCTGCGCAGCTATGTGGCGTGTCGCATCCTGGCGGGCAATGGCTTCGATGCATACAACTTTGCAGGAGGTTTTCGCTATTTCGAGACCGTGGTGAGAGACCGAGCGCTCATCGAAGCAGCTTTCCCGTGCGGGGCTGATCAGTAGCGGGAGTTTGTTCGTTATGGCAGAGGAGATACGAGCAGTCAATCCAGCGCGTGCAGAAACGCGTGCGTGCATCACGAAAGCTCATCAGTAACACCTCACATCGCGGAGCTAAAAGATCCTTCTATCAAACGTTACAATTTGTAATAGATGAGGACAGGAGGTAGCACTCAGGCTGAAGCAATGCTTGGCGAATAGCCTGAAACGAATTGACCGACCTGGAACTTCTTTCAAAGGAGCTTAGCCTATGATTCGCATCATCACCGATTCCACTTCATCGCTTCCGAAGGATCTGCGTGAGAAACATGGCATCCATCTGCTCAATCTTGTGGTCAATCATGGCGGCGTTAGCCATGTGGAAGGGGAGATGGATCTCGATGCGTTCTATGCTGATATCTACGAGATGGCCGACGATATTCCCACGTCAAGCCAGCCTTCAGCGCTAAGTGTGGAGGCTGTGCTTGAAGAGGCGGCTCTGGTTGGCGATGAAGTGCTCGGAATCTTCATTAGCGGAAGGATGTCAGGCACGTTCGAGGGGGTTGCGCGCGCAGCGAGAGAAACAGCCAAGCGTCATCCCGATTTCAAGTATGCGCTCATCGACAGCATGACCAATTGCATGGAGTTAGGCTGGGCGGTCGTCGCAGCTTGCGAGGCGCGTGATGCGGGTGGAAACCTTGAGGAGTGCGTCGAGGCAGTCACGCATGCGATGTCTTCGACGCGTTTCATCTTCGCGCCCGAGTCGCTCAAGTTTCTTGAGAAGGGTGGCAGGATCGGTAAGGCTTCTGCGCTGTTGGGCAACATGCTGAACATCTCACCTATCCTTACGGTGAAGAATGGAGAGGCTGCAACATTTTCCAAGGTAAGGACCCAAAAGAAAGCGCTCATCAAGATGGTCGACGTGTTCAAGCGCGATGTAGAGAGCTATGGGTTGCGCAATGTTGCCGTTCACTATATCGGCTCGAGTGTTCCTGCGTTCGAGTGGGCACGCGAGGTGATCGATCCCTTGGTGGGGAAGACCGTGATGGTGCTTCCTGCAAGCCCAGTGATCGGCGTGCATGTGGGCCCCGCTATGGGGCTTGCCTACGAATGCGCCGCGCCGATCGAAGGCAAGTTCGTAACTTCACCCGAGATCATTGCTTCGTAATTGCTCTTGCCGCCCATATCGCAAGGTGATCGTTTTGGCACGAACCTGCGTGTTCGCTCGGTACCTTCTGGAGCAATCGTTAGCGTCTTACAATCCCGTCATAAACCGCACAGCGCGACTTCTGGACGCTAGACTGCATCGTGTAGTTAGGTGTCTTGGATAATTCGTTACCTTCGGTGAATTCCAGGAAAGCGCATGGCGAAAGGCGGTGGACTAGATGGGTGCTCTAGGCTCTTTTCTCTCGAGCTTCTCTGAAAGCTTCACGGCTGCGGTGATCATGTGGCCCTTCCTGTCTTTCCTTCTTACGATGCCCATCCTAGCTTTCCTCTACCATCGTGATGGGAGGCTGCGCTTCGCATCGGCGGCGGCCGCCTATTGCAGTGTGCTCTATCTCGCGGGACTGGCTTGTTTCACGCTCTATCCGCTTCCAACAGGTGATGCGGGACCGGGCATCACCTATGGCATTCCGCCCCAGCTCAATCCGCTCAATTTCATCTTCGACATCGTGAAAGATGGCTGGCAAGCGGTATTCCAGACGCTCTTCAATGTGGTGCTCTTTTTGCCGTTAGGTTTCATCGCAGGGCGGTTCTTGCAGATGAAGCTGCCTGCCGCGACCATCCTGGCGCTTGTCGTGAGCTGCTTGATCGAGATTGCGCAACTCACGGGGCTTTTTGGCATCTACCCCTACGCTTATCGCACCTTCGAAGTGGACGACATCATCTTCAACACCTTAGGTGGCGTGTTGGGGTGGTTCTGTGCAGAGCTCTTCACGCGTGCGCTACCACAAGCGCAGGTCGGCTCGCCCGAGATCACGCACGATCCAGGGCTGATCCGTCGGGTCGTTGCCCTTTGGATCGACCTCATCCTGATCGGGCTGGTGACGTTTGGCCCTTGGATGTTTTTCGATCTTGCAAGCGAGGTTTTCTGTAAGCAGGCGTTCACGTTGTTCGGAATGAATGCAGCTCAAACTGAAGGTGTGCTCACGCTCGTCTGCTTCGCCATCGCTCTTGGTGGGATCGAGGCGGTCTTTCCTTGGTTTAAGGGTGGCAGTACGCCTGGCGGGCTTATCGTGCGTATGAGCTTTGAGACGAAGGAGCGTTCGGGAGGAAAGCGGGTGCTGTTCTATGGCGTGCGCGGAGTTTTCTTGATCCTTCTGTTCAGCTTGCCGCAGATCATGATCCTGTTCACGTTGGTCTTCTATCTCATCACCCGCAAGATGCCCTATGACTATATGCCCGGATGATGAAGGCTTGCTCCTGGCAATATGGACAAACTGCACGGCTGTCTTCATTCGATGGCTCATCTGATCGTTCATCCTCTATAATAGTTCCATCAAACGACACTATGTCACTTAGAGGAGTGTTCGCATGAACTATCGGAAGCTTGTTATCCTAAGACCATGAAACTATTCGCTGCAATAAAGATGTATTTGTTCGATCAGCAGGCCTGGGAGGATATCTGTGATCGATGCGGACTTTGCTGTTATGAACGCGAAGTTTCGGTAGAAGAGAAAAGCCTGAACGTTCTTGGGTTAGTGCTGAAATCTATATCAGCCTCAGGTAATTCTCTCAACCTGGAAAAAATGACAGAAAATCTGAAAGAAGAAGGCTGCAGCAACTGTGCGTAATCTTATTTGAGAGAGCCTTCATCGTAGGTTAATCCGTAATCACGCTCTAGCAAGTCCGAGAACTTTTGCGCAGGCATGGCTTTGACGGGTGATCTTTCAATTAGCTCTTTGTCACGCGTGATCAGATACTTTGCAGGAATATGCTTCGAAGCATGCGCGATCAAATAATCCTCTATATCGCTCCAGTCGGATTCCAGCGCCCTGCGAAGATCTTCTGCATAGGTGCCACACACCATAAAGACATCCAATGTTGCTAGAAGGGCACGCTTTACCTCTTCTGTAGAGGCATGCTTTCTTAAGACATAATAGGCATCCGCATACGACTGGGTGCTCACCCAAATCTGCAGATCCCCAAAAACAGCAGCGATGCATAGTTTTTTAATGTCGTTGACGTAAGGTCTCCTGACCGCAACAAGATCGATGAGCGCGTTAGTATCAAGCAATATCTTCATATTTATTCGCCCTTACTGCTTGCGCATATCGCTTGTCTGCTTTGATGTCATCAGGAATGTCAAGATCAAGCATGCAGTTCTTAAACATGTTTTTGATCAACTGTTTTTGGTCTTTCGACAGAGCTCGTTTCTTTTGCTTGCTTTTAGACGGGTGAGCTGTTGGCAACGCATGCTCTTCAAGAACATATTCGAAAGCAGCATTCACAAGATCGCTCGTGGAAGCTCCAAGTGATGCTAATTGGATGCTCGCCTGCGAATAGAGAGCATCGGGAATTCGTGCAGAAATCATCTTGCTCATTGATGCCCTCCTAAATCTGTATGACGTATGACAATTATATCATATTTTGTGCATTAGTTCTCTACAGAAGGCCTATGAGATCGGGCGTTCGAAACGATGATCTAGTCGCCAGATTCCTTTTCCTTGAAGCGCGTTAGGCCGTCGTTGAGCGCCTTGATGTTGCGGCGGTTGATGGCTGTGAAGAGCACGGTCATGAGGGCAAGGAGCACCAAATACGTGATGGTGAAACCTACCCACGCCCCTATGTTATCCGCTGGGAACCAGTCGAAAATAGCGCCGAATGCAGCAAGCAGCACATAGAGACACACGCCGAAGAGAGCAAGGCGCGGCCCATAACCCATTCGCTTAATGAGGACTGGCGTGAAGAACACGGATTGCAGCACGGCGCAGACCAGCATCCCAACCCCGATGGAGAGGCACATGATGATGCCAGGTTTTGCTGCCTCGTCGGCGAATATCAGCCCGAAGATGCAGCTGAAGAGCGTGAACAGCGTGAACATGATACAGAAGTTCATGGCCAGATCCTTCACGACTTTGCCTGCCGATGCCCTTTCTGGGTCTATGATCTTGTTCGTCATTGCCTTCTCCTTTTCTTGCGTGCTAAACGCCGAGACATTGCTTGATGTCTTTTGCGTACCTTCGAGAAACGACAACTTCTTCCCCGTTGTCCAGCAGGGCGAGAAGCCTGCCGCCCACGTATGGACGCAGGCTCGTGACTCGGCACAGGTTGATAAGGCAGCCTTTGGCGGCATATACGAAAGCACTGCCTTCTAGCCGTTGTGCAAGATCCGAGATGCTGAAAGTGACCTCTAGCACACTGCCTGCCGTGTAGGCGAACGTGTGGCGGTCTACCGATTCGAAGTAGAGGACATCCCCGGCGGGAACCATGACCGAGGTACCATCGTGCTTTCCGACGATGTGGCGGTCATGTATGCGCAGCGTGGCTACGATCGCGGCAATGTGCTCATCCACTTCGACGCAACGTATCAGCACTTCAGTTTCGGTTAAGTCCTCGTCTGTCTGGATGCTCAGCTTCATGGCCTCCTCCTTCTTGTTTGCAACGATAGCGAAGGGGAGTGTCTGTGGGAAGCACTTCGAGCTTGAAATGCACTGCCGTAGGGCCAAGATGCACAGCGGATGCGAGCAGCTCACGGCAGGTCCTTGTTCGACCATGGCCATGATTGGGCAATCATCGTGGACGACGAAACGTACGCCAGGTGCTTGCTGTTAGAGCGAGCTGGTGATAAGAGTGCCAGTCTCGCCCCTAAGGCCTTCGGCAGCGTGATCGAGCGAGGTGATCAATGCACTACCGCCAGGATGCGCCTCGACGAATTCGATGCAGGCTTCAACTTTCGGCAGCATCGAACCGGGAGCGAACTGCCCTTGCTTGATGTATTCGCGGGCCTCCTGGCTGGTCATGGTGGAAAGTGCATGCTGATCGGGAGTGTTGTAATTGATGAAGACATGCTCCACCGCGGTTAGTATGATGAGCATATCAGCCTTCATCTTCCAAGCGAGGATCGAGCTGACCAGGTCTTTGTCGATGACCGCTTCGACTTCGGTATAGATATCGTTTTGTTCCGTTACGGGCACTCCGCCGCCTCCACCGGCAATCACAACATAGCCTTCATCCATGAGGTCGCGGATCGCATCGATCTCAACGATGTGCTGTGGACGAGGGCTCGCCACTACGCGTCGCCAGCCGCGCCCAGCATCTTCTTTCACGGGAACGTTTTCGGAGGTGCTGAGCTTTTTTGCTTCGTCCTCGGTCATGAACGATCCGATGGGCTTTTCGAGGTCGGTGAAAGCGGGGTCGTTCGCATCGACAACAACATGCGTGACTACATCCGTTACTGATCGCATGATGTTTTGGTTCTTCAATTCGTTCATGAGCGCTACGGTGAGTTGTGCGCCGATATAGCCTTGGCTCATCGCGTTACAGTCTTGCAGTGGAACGAAAGGGATCGTGTCTGGGTCGTCCTTCGAGGCAATGGTGAACGCTTCATCAATGACGCCAACCTGCGGGCCATTTCCGTGCGTTACCACAACATTGATGCCTTCTTTTATCATGAGTGCGATCTGACGCGCCGTTGCTTCAACCTTCTTCGTGAGCTCTTTCGGGTTGGTGCCGAGCGCATTTCCGCCTAGTGCGATGACTACTCGTTTTCCAATCAAATCTAGATCTGACATGGTGTTTCCCCTCGTTCGTCTCTTCGGTGGGTTTCGGCGTGTTCGTGGTGAGTTGCCTGCCATTTGGCTTACGGTAAATGGCTTACGAGGTGATGCTCGGATCGTATTCCTTTAGAAGTTTCAGCAGCTCTTCTGCGTGGGAATGACGCTTTTTGGTGGCTGTTCCCACGATGGCGATGGAATCGTAGCTGCCATATTTCTTGAAGAAATCGGGAATCGTGTTATCCGCCTTGAGCTCTGCAGCGTACTTCTTGAAGTATTCTTCGTAGGGCATGCCTTGATCTAAATAGGCATCGAGCAGCGATTTCGTGGGGGAGTATTCGACATCGTGCACGTAATCGGCATGGGCGATCACATGGGTGAAGTATTCGAGGTCTTCTTGCTTGGTGAATCCTGAAAGCTGATTCGTGTTCTTGAGACGGATGTCGAGTACGAGCGTCGCCTTCCATCCAAGTATCTTGTTGAAGAATTCCTCTGCGGTTGTTTGATATGCGCTCAGTACATTGATCTTCATGGTTACCCCTCCAGCCGTACGTTCGCCAGCTTCGCTTTTGCGATTCCAACTCGCTTCAAGTCTAAGAGACGAGCTAGCTCTAATTCGGTGACGGCAGGTTTGCGTTACGGTCTTGATGATTGCGCGTTACGGAACGCTTCGCTAGAAAGAGACTGGAGAACGTTTATTTTGTGGACGGCAAGGCGTTCTGTAGAGCACTAAGAAGATCTGTGCTGCGTTTCCCTAAGGGTTCCCTTATGTTCACAAATCATCGACCGATTGATTGCGGCGTCTGAGCTGGCGATTGCTTGTTCTAGAATCAAGGCTGTTTAAGACATTCAGTAATTCAGGGCATACAATAGCCAGCACAGATGGGTCTAGCATGAGGCAGATCGGAAGAACAAAGAGAAAGTCGACGCTTGGAAAAGACTCGATCGTGGTCGGGTTCTCGCTCTTCGCGATGTTCTTCGGTGCGGGCAATCTGATCTTTCCCCCAACCTTAGGGCAGCTGAGCGGCGACCTTTGGGCGTGGGGATTGGTCGGGTTTCTGCTCGTTGATGCGGTCCTCTCGTGCCTCGGCGTGTTCGTGGTGAGTCGCCTTGGCGGCCCACGCGGAGCTTTCGACGGGACGCTCGGAAAGATCGGCGGCACGATCCTAACGACGGTGGCCATCTTGTGCCTTTGTGTTGTCTTCGCCATGCCGCGTACGGCTGCTACCACCTTCGAACTGTCGGTCGCGCCTTATCTCGGCGAAGACGCGAATTCCTTTTTGGTCCCGTTCTCTATCTTGTTCTTCGTGATCGTGTATCTGCTCACCTGCAGGAAGTCACGCGTTGTTGACATCATCGGCAAGTTCTTCACGCCGACGTTGCTGGTCGGCGTGCTCGTGTTGATCGTGGCAGGGATCGTTGCTCCTATAGGAGAGATTCAGCCTCCGCAAACGGATTTTGTATTCCAGGAAGGCATTCGCTCGGGCTATCAGACCATGGATGTTCTTGGGGTCGCAGCATTTTCCATCATCATCCTGGATTCTGCTGTTGTGAAGGGCTACACCGATCCTGGTAGGAGTTCGGCGCTTCTTGCGCGCGCGAGCATCGGGGCAGTAGTGATGCTTGGGCTGGTCTATGGCGGATTGACCTACCTCGGCGCGACATCGGTGTCGCTGGGGACGAGCATGTCGCAAGTTGGGCTGCTCGTTGCTATCGTTGAGAGTGTTTTGGGAGATGCGGGCAAGATCCTGTTGAGCGCGATCGTGGCACTTGCGTGTGTGACCACAGCTGTTGCGCTGGTAAGTTCGGCTGCGGATTTCTTCAGTCGGCTGTTCAAGAACAAAGTCTCCTACCAGGCGCTTTTGATCATAGACTGCGTGATAGGTGCGCTGATCTGCGATATCGGCCTCGATAACATCATCCGCTTTGCCGATCCGGTGCTGGGCGTGGTGTACCCACCCTTCATCACCGTAGTGGTGCTTCTGATCTTCAGGAAGCAGATCAAGCTGCGCGAAGTCTACCAAGGGGCTGCCATAGGTGCGCTTGTGGGCGGGATCGTGTTCGAGCTGGCCGTGACCAATGTGGTGATCATCGTTCCGCTCGAGCTGCTCCCGCTTTCCTCGATGGGCTTCGGCTGGATCGTGTTCGCTCTAATGGGCGCCTTGGTCGGAATGGTGGTGGGCCTTACCAGGCGAAGGATATCTTACACTCGAAGTGCTTAAGGCCTTCTATTGATAGCGACGGTAGCGGGGGAGCGCAAGCAGCGCGTTCAGGAGGGGAAACTGCTTAGGTGATCTTACTCAGAGGAAAATGATGGCTCATCTTCTTCAGAACGCGCCCTTTTAAAACTCGTCTACGATTTCATCATCGTCGTCAAAGTCATCGTCTTCGTAGTCGTCCTCATCGTAATCATCGTACTCGTCATACTCATCGTTGAAGTCGTCATCGAAATCAAAGTCATCATCTTCATCGCTGTATTCATCATCGAACTCATCATTGTATTCATCATAGAAGTCGTCAGCGTCGAAATCGCCAGAGCCTTTGAGATCGTCGTTGAAGGAAGTAGATGAATGCATGTTTCGAGGTTCGTTGTCCGTCTCGAACTCATCAAGCTCTTCGCCCTCATTTTCCAGGTGCTGAAAAGCTCCATAAAGAAAGAGCGCTTCGGTGCCGTGATTGAAATCGAACATGTTGCTTCCTCTCTTTCGCTGGTTCCCTTCCATTCTAGCCTGCTTTTGTTAGATGCTAACCGAGCGGCTTTTGTTCTACATCGATCGAGAACATTACCAGACAAAAGGAATCAAACGATAGCGCACTTTTGCCCGTTCTTGTTTGGAGCGACAATGATAACATCTGTGATGTTTGTCGTTCGGTAAAGGTGCCACCTGTATGTCATTTGCGAAAAGGATCAATGAGCTTGTTAACGAAAACCAAGCCTACGCAGTATTTTCTTTTATCGTAGTTCTTCTGAGTCTTGTTCCCCTCACTATGAAAGAGACAACGTCTTTTCTTCTCGCGATAGAGTACGCAACTACAGCTGTGTTCATCTTCGAATACTTAGCAAGATGGTCATCGTCTGAGGTCACGTTAAAAAGAGGAAAGCTTTCGTTTTTGATCTATCCCTTTACTCCGATGGCCATCATTGATCTATTGACGATCCTGCCAACTTTTATTCTCATCAACCAAGGGTTTAAGGCGCTCAGGATAATTCGTCTTGTCTTGATCCTTCGCTTGTTCAGGTTCGTGAAGAAGTCGAAGAGCTTTTCTGTCATTACTGAAGTGATTCGTAGGGAGCGAAGCGTTCTCGGTGTTGTGTGCTTGATAGCCATTGGCTATATATTCCTGACGGCCTTGATCGTTTTCAATGTCGAACCCGATACCTTCGATAGCTTCTTTGACGCGATCTATTGGGCGTGCGTTTCGCTCACGACGGTTGGATACGGTGATCTGTATCCGATATCAACCTTGGGAAGAGCGATCGCGATGCTCTCTTCTTTGGTTGGGATCGCCATCATCGCTTTGCCTGCCGGCATTATCACGGGAGGCTATATTGATGTCATGAGAGAAAAGACTAGCAGGAGTGGCCAATGGACGAACAGCGCAAACGAGAACTGAAGGAAGCGTATTGCAACAGCCGACTTCCTATGGGTGTGCTGGCGTTTCGCTGTGAGCCTACGGGGGAAAGCTTCCTTTTGGCATCGCGCAACATCTCGGCCGACACCAACAGTGTGACGTTCAAGCTGAACTCAGGCTATCATCCCAACCGACATCTCCTGGAGCTGTGGGAGCGCTACGGCGAAGAGGGCTTTGTGGTCGAGGTGCTGGAGACGCTCGACTATCGCGAAGAATCAGATGATCCTGCAGACTACAAGGACGAGCTTGATCAATTGCGAGACCTCTGTCTTGAGCGCGACCCGAACGCCTCGCTCTTGTGGAAGTAGCAAGACGTTCGGGTTGGCAGAAAGCGCCCTACTGATAGCGACGGTGGCGGGGGAGCGCAAGCAGCACGCTCAGAATCGCAACGACGATCACGCTCGTACCAGCAGCGCACACTGCTTTCAAGTGGATCGCAGGAATACCCATCAAGATACCGATGATGTAGGGGATGAGCCAGGCAAGCCAGACCACCGTGCTGAAGGTGTGGAAGCGCTTTTGCGCCTGTTCGCTGCCGCGCAAATAGGTCCACGTTGCCCACGTTGCGTGAATGAGCATCAAAACGATAGCTACTATGCCTGTGATGCCATGGACTCCCATGCCGCCAGCAGTTTGTGCGGCCATGGAACTCATCATCAGTGTGCCTGTTGTGTCGCAGGCAAGTCCGATCCAAAAGAGCGTTACGTATTTTCGTGTGAGCGTGCCGCTGCGTCGCTCTCCGAAAACTCCCCAGGTATAGAACACGAGTGCGGCGCTGATCGCGATCGTTGAGAGAATAAGAAGCGGTGACATGATGACCTCATTTCTTTTCTTGGACCGTCTCTTCGATAGAGGTCGGTCTTCTTGTTGGTGTTCGTAAAATGAACATGATTCATTTATTGAACAATGTTCATTTTAGAATCATTTTGTGCGCTGTCAAGATATTTGAACGAAGTTCATAATGTCGTTATACTGGTGTCATATTCTCGATCTAAGGACGATTGAAATGGGCAAACGATCAGTTATCACCAGCGAAGAAATACTTGAGCAGGCCTATCAGCTTGCCTGCGAACAGGGGCTTCGGTCGCTCAGTATTCGGTCGATCGCTACTGCCTGTGATGTTTCGGTGGGGACGGTCTACAACTCGTATGCGAGCAAGACCGAGCTGATCAACGACGTGGTGGGTATGTTCTGGCAGCGAGCCTTCGCGGAAACCATGAAGACGCTTGCTGTGCATGAAGGTAATGATTTCATCGCATTTTGCGAGGCGCTTTCGCAGAGCCTTAAGAGTGCGCTCAAAGAATTCAGGAAGGATTTCCTCTCCGATCTTTCTGCGCTCAGCGAAGGTGATCGTCTCTCGGCGCAGAAGCGAGAACAGCAAAGCTTCATCCACGCGCGTGCAGGAATCGAACGGGCGCTGCTTAGCGATCCAAAGATCAAGCAGGATCGGCTAACAGGCGCGATGGCCCCCGAAGCTCTTGCGGCGCTCGTCTGGGAGACCCTGATAGATTCTGCGCGCGATGATATGGGTTATGACAAGACCCTCTTCGAGCTCCTTCGGACAACTTTGTATTAGGTTTCTGGGTGCTGTGCGCTCTTACAAGAGATCAAGCAGGTCGAGCTTCTAGCCGAATCTTCGATCGGTCTGCAAGCTGCTGGTAATCTGGTCCGAACCACAGTGACAGTTCTTCTTGGCGGACGATGAGAGGCATGCGATGGTGGATGGGTGCCATGTCCGCGTTAGCGTCAGTCGTTACCATGGAAAAGGTGTTTTCGCGCCAGGTGCAGCCGATGAAGATAATATCCTCTCCAGAAACGCAGAATTCGTATTGGCGTTTGATGGGCTTTCCGGTTTTGGGCGAGGGATAGGTTTCTTCGCGATGTGTCTCGAAGAAAGCAGGAACGGGAAGGATGCAGCGCCGATGCTGCATGGATTCTTGCCAAGTTGGCTTCGTGGCGCTTTCGATTCGGGTGTTAAACACGACTCCTGGTGTCCAGGATTCCTCGAATCCCCACGAAAGCTCCCGTACTCCCAGTGATCCTGGCGCGAAGGCGGGGAGCGACGTGCTGGATGATTCTGCTGCCGAAGTAGATGTTGGAGGGGTAGCTGCTCCAGAAGTTGGAGCAGAAACCGTTGTTGCAGGAGTCTCTGGCGTTAGAAAAGAATATGGTGAAGGCGTACCGGTATCGAATGCAGGCACAATGAGGGGAGCGACCGACTTCGGATAAGCTTCCGTCGTTCGAACCGGCCAGTCTGGATTGAAGTTCAGCGGAGCTCCAACCTCGAGCTTCATCACGATGTCGAGCACTTCGTCGTAGGTGAATATGATGCATCTTTTACACATGGTTCAATAGTATCAGCGAATGTTCGCAAGTTGCACGTATAAGATATAGTTGATGTTCACTCATGATTCTTTGATATGCATGAATCGTCTCGATTTCTTTTGCGGTTTCGCCTTCGATTTTCTGCGAAAGGGGCGAACGTGAAAGTATGACAGAGCGATTGAAAGGGGATTACGTGAAGGGCTTTAGCCTTGATATACTGAATCGCTCTCATGCCGATCAACAGCGTGAAGAGATTCTGAAGCAGCTTCAAACGCCTGCGCCGTCGGATGCTTTTAGTGTCTATTTGCTTTTCAATCTCGAAGCCGCTTATGATTTCGGCCACGTGATATTGGCGCTTGGCCCGATGGATGGCGCGCTTGAAACGTATTCGTTCTATCGGCAAGGTACTGCTATCAAAGCACCAGCGCTCATGGCGTGTCTTGAGTACCCTCTCACCTTCGCGCAGATTGAGGCTTCATCGGGTTGGATCGTGCATGGACAGCCTGGCAATTACTGGAACGAGCATGTGAATGCAGCACTTGCGCTCTGGTGCACGAAGGAAGCTTTTGGCAAGATTCAAGCATTTGCCGAAGAAAAGCGAGCAGATCCTGGTGTTTATGATCTCTTTTCATACAACTGCCTTACGTTTGTGATCGAAGCGCTTGCGCGGGGCGGCGTCTCTTTGGAAGTTGAAAGTGGCAAACAGTTGCGAACGTTTATTCCGCGCAATGCGTTTCGTCGCGTGAGCCAAGTGGCGGGTGCATATAAACTGGGAGCATGGAAATACTGGTTCCCTCTTGCTCAGCCGCCAGAAAACGGACTTCGAACAATCTCCGATACGCCCAGCAAGGATCGCCCTCTGAAATAACTTTTGATAAAGAAGCGCTTTGGGGCGCTCGTTAGCTCGTTACCTTGTAGTCAAGAAGGTCAATCAGCTACCGAGTAATTCTATTGCCTTGTAATATTTTCTCACACGAGTGAGATCTTCCTCGGAGACTTCAGGCAGTCGCGATAGATCGCTGTTGTGCTCGAGGTCTGCCAGTTTCACCTTGCGTGCAATTTCGTTGTCCTTCAGGGATTCAACGTATTCCACGTACGGAACGCCTTCTTTATGCGTGAGGAGTTTTATCGCCTCTAAAGCATCGTTTGGAATGCCTTCGGCGGCGAGCATTTCGATCGTCCAACTGGAGTCTTCAACAACATCGTGCAGAAGTGCGGCGCATGTCTCTGATTCGGTTTCCATCTGCTCTGCAAGATGAAGCGGATGATTCACGTAATCGATGCCTGCTCGGTCGGTTTGTCCTCTGTGGGCTTCAAAGGCGATCTTCATCGCTTTCTTGGTTGCATCGGTGTAGATCATCGGTTTACTTAATTGCTAACAGGGTCTGAATACTCTGGAAACATGGCTTCGTATCCTCCGTCAACTTCTAGGTCTTTACAGTCGAACACGTAAGGTATCTCACCAGCTTGTCAA
>ENA-UONY01000513-UONY01000513.1-human-gut-metagenome-genome-assembly--contig:-CS9-NODE-513-length-46017-cov-6.881533_pt1 | contig 46017 bp, 47 predicted proteins | sample MGYA00242465_ERZ724012 | MGnify/ENA metagenome assembly ERZ724012 | reverse complement strand
GAAGATGAAAAGCCAACAAATATCGATGGTTCACTCAATGGTTCGCCCGATGATTCTAGTAATTATGGCTCCATTTCGGTAACATATTACGGTGATTTCGCATCCACTGAATACAATCCGCAATATTGGAATAAGGATGTCAATAACGGAGGATCTTCTGCATTATATTCTGCATTAGTTGGTACCGAATTAGAAAAATGGTATCCTGTAAAAGGTTATGAAAAAGGAAATACTCTTTTGTTTAATGGCTGGGTAGACGATGGCGGAAAATCGTATGATCCAGGGGACTTGATAACAAAGTCAGTTGATGATCTAGTCTATGAAGTCAATCTATACGCTAAGTGGGTAAGATTAGAGAATCATTCGAATAAATTGAGTGATGCAAATTCATGGGAAAGTGGCACCCTCTATAGCAATGTATTACACAATTGCGGAGAACTATCGTACGATATTAATGGCAAATATACACTACGTGACTGTACAATCAATCTCGGTAGCGTAAGCATTAAAGATAAAACAATAATAGACAATTGTACAGTACGTGGTACCAAAGGGTCTGGTAATCATGGTGAAGGTGATACCGGAATATTTGCTAATGGGCATAAATTAATATTAGGCTCAAACATAAAAGGAGTTCCAATAGGCCCCAATGGGGCCTCTGATAGTTACACCGAAGCGAGTTTTGCACAGTCTATACCGTTGAGCGTTATCTCAACAGTCTCATAGAATCTATCCAGTTTATCCTGAATGTCTTTCAATCCGTTCTTTGCATCAATCTCTTCTAACATCTTGTCGATGTATGTTGAGACCGAGTTCTTCAGAGCGAATCCGCCGTCATGTGTGAATAGTTTCTCGAAGATGGGTTTGGTTATTATCTGCTGTGCTAGCATATCGATTGCTTGAGAATCAGGTACATTGTCATTTACACATTCCCTAAGGCCTTTCACATATCTTTTGAACGCTGGTTTGAATTGTCTGGGGTTGCGCATGATGAATTCGCTGCTCTTCTGCAGGAGCTCCCCGGAGAAACGATATGTTGTTTCTATCTTGCAGATCTCCGAAGGCCCCCAATAGTCCTCGAAGTCCAGGATGTACGATACATCGCTGCCGTTGAAACGATAGATGCTCTGCCAATCGTCACCCACACAGAACAACCTGTAATCCTTCGATGCCCTCATCTCCTTCAGCAGATTGAATCTCGACCTGGAGATGTCCTGGTACTCGTCGACGATGACGTACCTGTAAGGATGGATGTAGCCTTCTTTGACGCATTCGGAGGCCATGTTAAGCATGTCCTCGAAATCTATCTCGTCGTTGATCGCCAACTGATCCTGATATTCTTCGTATATCGGCCTTAGTACCTTCTCCAATCTGATCAGGGACTGCTTTACCCTCCTGTCCTTGGATGTCGGGTATACCTCGTTCCACGGTTTCCCGTAACCCTTGATGAGGAGGATCGCGGTGGTCATGGAGGATGCTATCATGCTGAATTTCAGCCTGCCGCTGTTGAACATCCTGTCGAACAGATCCGACGGGGATGCGGGGGACATCTCCACACCGAGTCTGGTAAGGTGGTTCTTCAGATCTTCGAGAAGGGTGCCCTCTGACCTATTGTATGCGAACAACTCCACCAGTTCGGTGTTGTTGATCCGATGGATAGTCCTCTTCCATTCCATGGACTGTCTGTACACTTCAGCAGCATTGGGATTGGCATCCAACATGAACTGTGCCACATTCCCGTAACGATCCGTTCCGAAGTACTCGATGTAGATGTTCGTGCCGTTGATGTGGAAGTCCGGATGATAGTGGCCGTGCTTCGCATCCGAGGTGTCGACCGGATAGGCATCCTCATATGTGTACGGCACCCCGTTGATAGCGAGGAAGTTGGCGATATCGGCCTCTCCGAAGCTCTTTACCTTCTCTCCGTTGAGTGTGATCAGAGGGTTCTCTTTGACGTACCTGACGTAATCCTCATTCGTTGCGAATGCGAACTCATCGGTCTGTGAGTTGTAATCGAATGCTATGTATGAGTTGAAGTCAGCCAGGAACTGAGGGTCGGAGACTCTTCTCTGCAGCTCGTCCGTGACGAATTGATTCAGATCCGTGTGGGATACATTGGGGGTCTTCCCCCTGGTGGAGGCGATAATCTTTAGTCCCAACCTGTGGAATGTCGTGGTATCGATGCGCTTAGATGTCTCTTTGAGGATGCGTTCCTTCAGTTCGTTGACAGAGGCATTTGTGAAGGACAGAAGAAGGATCTCTTCAGGTTGGGCCTTCTCCGTCATCAGAAGCTCTTTGACAAGACCTATGATGGTCGTGGTCTTTCCTGTTCCTGCCCCCGCTATGACCAGACGGGTGTTGACATCCATGGCGATGGAGGTGAGCTGCTGTCTGTCCAGATCCCTGCCTTCCACCGGATTGATCATGCGACCGACATCGACTGACAGTCTCTCTGCCAGTTCGACATTGTGTTTGTGGGCATCCTCTGGGAAGGCCTCGTATCTCTTGAGGAACTCGATTATGCTGCTCTTGAACGGTTTGTTTACGAGACCGAGTCTGAAGAAGATACCTTTGGATCTCTTCTTGGCCGATTCAACTGTTTGTTTGGTGCTGTTCTTGAAGGACTCGACGCTACAGGGTTCGATGAATCCTGAACCGTTGGTTGCGGACGATAGGGCCTCCAACGATCTGTTGACCTCATCGAAGAGAATCCTGTCCTTTTCCTTCATCGATTCGGGATGGTCGTAGTCGTATTAAGAGAGTGTTAGAAAACGATCGGGAAGGGGCAGATCATTCTATCATTCTTGTTCCGCAAGAGACCGGAATCGGGCATTTTCGGACCTACCTTTTCGCCATTTTGTTTCACGTTTGAGTTTTTGAGTAGTGAACTCAAACATGAAACAAATACGACACGATTTTCAGCCTACCAAAAAAGATGTACGTCGTTTTTTCGATGAAATACACGTTTTTCTTCACTGACTTTTACCAATCATTGAATCTGTTTTCAGTTTGCTGGATGCAACAGGTTCAAATCCTTTGGTAAAAAAATGGGCATTTTCGGAGAAAGGCAACATACCCTCAAACACGAAAACGTTTCAAATCCATTGACGACCTACCAAAAATGTCATTGACTTTTAGCCAGACATGTAAAGAGTGGGCCCCCCCGGATTTGAACCGGAGTCTATGCCTCCCGAAGGCACAAGTATACCAAGCTAACCCAAGGGCCCGTGAGCCTCCCTAATATGTCATTGGTATAAAAGGTTTCTACAGTCGCTTTCCTTCTGGCTAGGGTGCTCAGGACATCATGTTCCTGAGCACTGTCTGAAGGATTCCGCCGTTCTTTATGTAATCCACCTCAGCCGGCACATCCACTCTGCAGACCGTCCAGAATTCGAGTTTCTTACCATCCCTGTAAGCGGTGACCTTGACATCGCATTTGGGTTCGAGACCCTCTACCTCTATGTCGAACACCTCTTTACCTGTGAGTCCAAGTGATTCGAGGTTCTGTCCGTCACGGAATTGCAACGGAATTATTCCCATTCCGACGAGATTGGATCTGTGGATCCTTTCGAAGGATTCTGCGATCACAGCCCTTACACCAAGGAGGTACGGGCCCTTAGCTGCCCAATCCCTTGAGCTTCCCGTTCCGTATTCCTTGCCTGCGAGGACGATGAGTGGTGTCCTATCCTCGATGTATCTCCTGGATGTCTCGAAGATCGTATCGATCTTGTTCTCAGGTACGTACAGTGACCAACTGCCTTCCGTTCCGGGTGCGAGCCTGTTCTTCAATCTGATGTTGGCGAAGGTACCTCTTACCATCACCTCGTGGTTAGCTCTTCTTGAACCGTATGAATTGAAATCCTTGGGTTCGACTCCCAACGATATCAGATATTTCCCTGCATCAGATGTTGCGGAGAATGAACCTGCGGGCGAGATGTGGTCTGTGGTGATAGAATCTCCCAACGATGCGAGTGCATGCGATCTCTCGATGTTCTTTATCGCGGGTTCTTCGGACATGTCGTCGAAGAACGGAGGGTTCCTGATGTATGTGCTTCCCCCATCCCATTCGAACAATGCTCCTTCGGGTGCCTCGATCGCTTTCCATCTATCCGAACCTTCGAATATGTTATTATATTGTTCGATGAACGTCTCCCTTGTGACGAATCTGTCCATGGCCTCTTTGATCTCTTTATCCGAGGGCCAAATGTCCTTGAGGAACACATCCTTGCCTTCGAATTGACCCAAGGGTTCCGCACCCAGGTCTATGTCCACACGGCCTGCGATGGAGAATGCAACGACGAGTGGCGGTGATGCGAGATAGTTCGCTTTCACATTCGCATGGATACGTCCTTCGAAGTTCCTGTTGCTCGAAGCTATGGCAGCTGCAACGAGGTCGTTATCCTGTATCTTCTTCACAATCGCGGGATCCAACGGGCCACTGTTGCCGATGCATGTCATACATCCGTATCCTGTAACGTTGTATCCGAGTTCCTCGAGGTATCCGAGGAGTCCGGAGTCCTTCAGGTATTGTGTGACGACTCTCGAACCAGGCGAGAGCGATGTCTTCACGTACTCCTTCGGTCTCAACCCGAGTTCGTATGCCTTCTTCGCGACGAGTCCGGCAGCGATCATCACCGATGGGTTGGCGGTGTTCGTGCATGACGTGATGGATGCTATCGCAAGGAATCCGTCCTTGATCCCATCTGCTTCCTTCTGTTCCTTCACTCCGAGTTCGTCCAATGTCGCACGGAATGCGGTCTTCATGTTACAGAGAGGTATCCTGTCCTGCGGTCTCTTGTGTCCTGCGAGCGAGGGATACACATCAGCGAGATCGAGCTCCAACATCTCGGTGTATTCAGCTTCGCCTTCATACCAGAGTGTCTGTTCCTTTGCGTATTTGACCACGGTGTCGATGTGCTTCTCATCCCTTCCTGAGAGTCTGAGGTAGTCGATGGTCTTCTGATCAATCGGGAAGAATCCCATTGTCGCACCGTATTCCGGACCCATGTTAGCTATGGTCGCCCTGTCGGCAAGTTCGAGGTTCTGGTATCCCTCACCACAGAATTCAACGAATTTACCTACGACACCAACTCTCCTCAACATCTCCACGATAGTGAGGACGAGGTCGGTCGCTGTCACTCCTTCCCTAAGTTTCCCTGTGAGTCTGAATCCGATGACGTCGGGTAATTTCATGTAACAGGGCTGTCCGAGCATGACAGCCTCAGCTTCAATGCCTCCGACGCCCCATCCTACGACTCCCAATCCATCTATCTGCGTGGTGTGTGAATCGGTACCGAAGCACGAATCGGGATATGCGGTCAAGACACCATCCTTCTTCACACAGTGAATCAGAGGTGAGAGGTATTCGAGGTTGACCTGGTGGCAGATGCCCTTTCCCGGGGGTACTGCGCGGAAGTTGTCGAATGAGCTCTGTGCCCATTTGAAGAGAGCGTATCTCTCCTTGTTCCTTTGGAAATCCAACTCCTCATTCTTCATCTCCGCATCGGGTGTACCCGCATAGTCGACTTGGATCGAGTGATCGATGACAAGATCGACAGGAACGAGGGGATTGATTCTCTTAGGATCGCCGCCCATCTTAGCGACGGCAGCCCTCATGGATGCGAGATCTACGACCGCAGCACCTCCTGTGAGGTCCTGGAGAAGCACACGTGCCGGAATGTAAGGGATCTCATCATCCACATTCTTCTTGGAGTTCCATGATGCTATCGTTGCGACATCATCGTCCGTTATGAGTTTCCCATCCTTTTGTCTGAGTAAGGATTCTACGAGGACCTTTATCGAATACGGCATCTTCTTCAGATCCTTTATCAGGCCTTGTGATTCCAATTCCCTCAGGCTATAGTACGTCACATTTCCTTCTTCCGTATCGATCGTCTTTCTGCAATCCTTAATCTTGACCATGGGATCAAACCTCTTGATTCGGTGATGGATGTTTTATTTATAATGATTAAGGGAGCTATCGGAAGAAATGACGTCATACAATGATGTCATTGATATCACGATAGGGAATTTTATACAAGTCCGCTAATACGGTGTGCATGAGGTGTTGTTCTTCTTCGAATTGTCAACATCATATCTGTCCGATCGAGGGCTTGATCATCGTTTTCGGTATCGTTGTGTCGGTATGGGGGATGATGGGTATTGGATTCGATCTGTCGTCCATGGATAAGGGTGCGAAATCGGAATTGATTGGTTATCTTTTGATCCTTGCATCATCATTGATGCTCGCCCTGTATGCGACAGTAGGTTACAAGAAGAAAGGTCCGATACACCTCGCTGGATGTGCTGGTATCTTCATCCTCAGCATAATCGCACACCCTATCCTCGGAGGGGATATAACGTTCACAAGGATGATTTTGATAGCCTTATCGATAATCTCCATCATAGCATTCGTGGCAACGATGTTCCTTAGAGGGGAGGATGATGTCCATATAGTATCGATGGTCATGGTCGTGGTCGTCACGATATCATCAATATGTATGATATTCATCGAGGATACCCCTAACGAACTTCTCAATGTGATGAGTGCGATAGTCCCTATCGCGATATCGGTTTCACTTGCATTGTTCTATCACGATAACAGTCATATGATATCCGGTTGAGCGTAGCACAGGGTGTAGCCCTGTTCTACACTATAATTACGACATTTGACGAAATAATTATTCGTCAATAATATATAACGCAATATTGTTCTCGTTTCATGGAAGGTGCGCTCAGAGAGAAGATGGCAGGAGAGATCGCCCTGTCATCCGAACCCGGAAAGGCAATCAGGAAATGGAGAGAGGAATTCGGCATAAGCCAACATCAACTCGCTGATGCCATCGGGATGTCGCATTCCGTAGTGAGTGATTATGAGTCCGGGAGAAGGAAATCTCCCGGAGTTCAGATGGTCAGGAAGATGATCGATGCTTTCATCGAGATTGATGTGGCAGCGGGATCCCCGACCATCAGGAAATATCAGCCCGATGACAGACCGGATTGTATCATAGACATGGGCGAGTTCCCAGAAGGGATCGAACTCAGCAAGTTCATGAAAACGATCATTGGAAAGAACATTGGGTATGACGGTATACAGAAGAAGATCTACGGATACACCGTCGTCGATTCGTTGAAGGCGATAATATCCTTGAATTCCTCTGATTACATGAAGATCTACGGATGGAGCATAGAGAGGGCACTGATCTTTACGGATGTACATTTCGGACGTTCACCGATGGTGGCGATCAGAGCACATCCGCTTACACCTGCTGCAGTCGTGTACATAAGGCCCGACAACAGCGATCCTTTGGCCATCAAATTGGCACAATTGGAGAAGGTTCCGTTGATAGAGACGAGCTTGGGTGTTAATGATGTCATATCGAAGATGAAGATGATGGCGGAGAGGGTATGATGGAAGCAGGAATAGTGAGTTATGGGGCATATGTGCCCAGGAACAGGATACTTCCCGAGGAGATCGGGAAAGTCTGGGGCGTGGATGGCAAGTCCATGGGAAAAGGATTGTACATTAATCAAAAGTCAGTCCCTTCGCCTGACGAGGATGTTGTCACTATCGCAACAGAGGCCGCAAGGAACATGATGGCAAGGGTACCGTTCGTGGACCCTAAGGACATAGGCGCAGTGTACGTTGGTTCGGAATCGCACCCGTATGCTGTAAAACCGACATCGACCATAGTCGCTGAGGCGATAGAGGCTACGCCTGCGATGACCGCTGCGGACCTCGAGTTCGCATGTAAGGCAGGTACAGCAGGTATCCAAATGAGCCTTGGTCTCGTCCTTTCAGGGATGATGAAGTACGCTGTGGCGATCGGTGCGGACACATCACAGGGCGCACCCGGGGATGCATTGGAGTATTCCGCATCCGCAGGCGGAGCAGCATATCTCATAGGTACGGAGGATGTGATCGCGAAGATCAACAAGACATTGAGTTTCACCACCGATACTCCGGACTTCTGGAGGAGGGAAGGTCAACCTTACCCCAAGCACGGAGGCAGATTCACAGGAGAACCTGCATATTTCAGGCATATAACATCAGCTGCCAAGATGATGTTCGATGCAATGGGCACCAAAGCGGAGGATTATGATTATGCAGTATTCCACCAGCCCAACGGAAAGTTCCCCACAAGGGTGGCTGCACAGCTCGGATTCACAGAGGAGCAGATCGAGAGAGGATTGTTGACGCCTAGCATAGGCAACACATACAGCGGGGCTGTTCCGTTAGGACTCTCGGCGATACTTGACGTAGCCAAACCAGGGGACAGAATTTTCGTCGTCTCATACGGTTCTGGAGCAGGAAGCGATGCGTTCGATATCACTGTGACCGATGAGATTAGTAAATTCAAGAGGGAGAACGCGCCCACGATGGACAAGATCCTCGAGGATGTCGTTTACCTTGATTATGCACAGTATGCCAAGTACAAAGGCAAGATCACACTGCCGGAGTGATAGGATGAGGGAAGTAGCAGTAATAGGGGTCGGAGTCACCAAATTCGGAGAACTCTGGAACAAATCATTCAGATCGATCGGAATCGAAGCAGGATTGAAAGCGATCGAGGATGCAGGTCTTGCAGGGAATGAGATCGATGGTATGTACATAGGGAACATGTCCGCGGGACGTTTCATCAACCAACAGCACGTGGATGCGCTCATAGCCGATTATTCCGGTATGGCATCCAACCACGTCCCATGTACGCGTGTCGAAGCAGGAGAGGCATCTGGAGGCGTAGCATTCAGAGAAGGTGTCATGGCTGTCGCGTCAGGACTTCAGGATTATGTCGTGGTCGCAGGTGCGGAGAAGATGACCGATCTCGATGATGCATCGATCAACAGCATCCTCGACACAACATCCGATTCTGAATGGGAAGCAGGGATGGGAATAACATTCGCATCTCTCTATGCGATGATGGCGAAGAGGATGATTAATGACGGTCTCGCTACGAGAGAGGAGATCGCATCCATGGCAGTGAACAGTCATGCACATGGTGCGTTAAATCCCAACGCACAGTTCAGGAAAGCCGTCAAACTTGAGACAGTGCTCAGGTCTGGAAGTGTTGCTGAACCTCTCGGTGTATTCGATTGTGCACCTATCTCTGATGGTGCGGCAGCTGTCGTACTCTGTCCTCTTGAGAAGGCAAAGGAGCACACCGATGCATACGCAAAGGTGTCCGCAGTGGTACAGAAGAGCGATACGCTCGCACTCTTCCAGAGGGATACGATCACATCGTTCGGTGCAACGGTCGCAGCCGCAAAGGATGCATACGCATATGCAGGGATCAAACCCGAGGACATATCTGTAGCAGAAATTCATGACAACTACACAGTGGCAGGCATAATGGCCCTTGAGGACCTCGGATTCTTCGGAAGGGGAAAAGCCGGTAAGGCCGTTCTCGAGGGAAAGGTTACTTACGGTAACGGAGGTAACCTTGTGGTCAACACATCAGGCGGTCTCAAGGCACGCGGTCACCCGTTGGGTGCGACAGGTGTGGCCCAGATCGCTGAGATCGTCGATCAGCTCAGAGGTAAGGCCGATGGAAGACAGGTCAAGGATGCCAAATACGGGCTCGCACAGAGCGTCGGAGGTACTGGTTCCACTGTCACCGTTTCAATATTGGAGGCGATCTGATGTCATCCGTAGCTAAAGAGTGGAGGGAGATTCCGGGAAGGTACAACCTCGAGGGTACCAAATGCCCCATTTGCGGAAAGGCATACTTCCCGAGCAGATCATTGTGTCCTCACTGCAGGAGGCAATCCCTCGGAAAGATGGAGCCGTACAAGGTCTGCAGGGAAGGAGAGGTGTACACCTTCTCGGTCATCCATGAGGCGCCTGATTGCAACAACATGCAGAAACCATACGTCGTAGCCATGGTCAGGACGAATGATGGATTGATGATATCATCACAGTTGGTCGATGTGAACATCGAGGATGTGAAGATAGGTATGCCCGTACGTGCTGTACTCCGTAAATTGGATGCGGATGGGGATTCGGGTGTCATCCATTACGGTTTCAAGTTCGTGCCGATCAAATGAACCAACAACGGTCGGACATTGAATGTCCGACCAAAACACCTTTAATATTTTGCTAAGTCGAGCAATGCGACGCGTTCTAATGCGAGATCCTCGCATGGTATCCCCATTTCATTGATGAGACCTAGTCTCTCAGCTTTCTCCGGCGTACCTTCGATCAATGAATCATCCATTGTCATTCCGATTTCATCTAACTTAGGATCAGGGATATCGATCAGTAATGCGACATAATCCATACGGCCTTCCTTCGGCTTCATCCTGGATAGCGCCTTCGAGATCTGCCTTTCTGATGCGGCATAGATTATCGTCTCTGTGAGGATGGTCTTCGAACGGTTCATCCCATGTTCGAATGCCCTTACGGCGTGTTCTGCAGCCGATTCGATCATATCGCGACCATAGACATAATCGGGATCGAGGAGTACGACCTCTCCGCCCATCGATGTGAAATGTTCTACGATCGTCTCGAATGATGCATTTCCTCTCATCCCGATGACACTGAAGTCCATGTCCTCGAATTCTAAATCAATGATATAAACATCGGCATATGATAGCACATAGGATGCACGTCAATCATTGAGAAATGATGTCAATGATCCCATCAGATACTGTATCCATATGTAGCAAAGGAAACCCTCTCATTAAGTTCTTGCAGACACCTTTAATATGGAATAGACATTCCAATCCTCGGTAACACGTGATCATCATGAGCGAATGGGTAAGGATTCACGCGCCAGCGACGACATCGAACATCGGAGCAGGGTTCGACATATTCGGATTGGCACTCGACGAGCCGTTTGATACGATTGAAGGAAGGAAGATCGATTCTGGTATCAGTATCACTGAGATCTCAGGACCTGGGAGCGAAGGCATCCCTACAGATCCGACCAAGAATTCCGTAGGTATTGCAGCTACTGAGGTGTTGAAGAGGACAGGTTCCGACTTCGGTATCGAGATAAGAATCAAGAAAGGTATCAGGCCGTGCAGCGGTATCGGTTCATCAGGAGCATCCGCTGCGGGAGGTGCATATCTCGCCCATGTGCTCACAGGGGAGAAGCTCACGCCGACAGAGGTCGTATTGTGCGCAGCACATGCAGAGGATGTGACATCCGGAGGCTTCCATGCGGATAACGTCGCACCATGTATCCTTGGCGGATTCACGATGATAAGGTCCTATGAACCCTTCGAGGTGATATCGATAAGGCCTCCAGATGATCTCGGTATCGTCATCGCGATGCCCGATGTGCTCGTACCCACGAAGGAATCAAGGCAGGTATTGCCGACACAGGTTTTCGTGAAGGATCTCGTCTTCCATGTAGGTAACGCTTCATGTCTCGTTCACGGTATGGAGGTCGGAGATGTCGATCTCATTGGACGCAGCATCAAGGATGCGGTATTCGAACCTGCAAGGGCTGGTCTTGTCCCCCATCTCAAAGAAGCGGAGAAGGCAGCACTCAGTGCTGGTGCTAAGGCTTCATTCCTTGGAGGATCTGGCCCGTGTATAATCTCATTCTTCAAGAAATCGGAGATGGATGGGAAGAACATCGCTGATGCAGTGAAGAGCGTTTATGATCAGAACAATATGCATTGCGACACCTGGGTGACCACCTGGGGCGAAGGATGTAGGAGAGAGTAATATGAGTAATCACAAAGTGGTATGTTGGGATTGCGGATGTGATGTTGATGACCCGTTCACCAATATCTGCCCGAGATGTGGTGGCCTCTTGACCGTCAAGATGGATCTCGAGAAGGTGAAGGAGAAGAAACCTACCGATCTTGCGAAGGAACCGATCGGTGTATGGAGATACGCTGATTTCCTTCCTGTGGACAAGAAACATGCAGTATCCATCAAAGAGGGCGGAACGCCTCTCTATTCGACCAAGGCATTGGGTGCAGAGATCGGTATCCCCGATCTGTTCGTCAAATACGAGGGTGCGAACCCTACAGGTTCATTCAAGGACAGGGGTATGACCGTTGGGGTATCCCATGCTGTAGAGCTAGGTGTCCCTACTGTCGGTTGCGCATCGACCGGAAATACTTCCGCATCACTCGCAGCATACGCCGCGAAAGCAGGACTGAAATGTGCTGTCTTCCTCCCATCTGGAAAGGTCGCGGCAGGTAAACTCGCACAGGCCATGTTCTTCGGAGCGAAGGTCCTTTCGATCGATGGTAACTTCGATGATGCACTCGCGTTGGCAAGGAAGATGGCAGAAGAGAGGAAGATCTACCTCCTGAACAGTATCAACCCATTCAGGCCTGAGGGTCAGAAATCAGTATTGTTCGAGATAATGGATCAGCTCCAGTATGATGTTCCTGACAGGATCATCCTTCCTGTTGGAAATGCAGCGAACATATGGGCCATCTACAAGGCCATCACCGAACTGAAAGAGGTCGGTTGGATCGACAAGATGCCGATGCTCACAGGAATACAGGCAGAAGGTGCATCACCAATCGCATCAGCATTCGCTGCCAAGACGAATGATTTCGTCGCAGAGGAGAATCCCGAGACGATCGCTACGGCCATAAGGATTGGAAACCCAATCAGCGGAAGGAAGGCTCTCAAAGCCATCTATGACACTGGAGGATATTCGACCACAGTGACGGATGCGGAGATCATCGCAGCACAGAAACTCCTTGGAAGGAGAGAGGGTGTTTGTGTTGAGCCTGCATCTGCAGCTTCCGTAGCAGGTGCTAAGAAGTTGCGTGAGATGGGAATCATCGACAGGGATGAGAAGGTTGTTTGTATCTGTACGGGTAACGGTCTGAAGGACCCCGACACGATCATCAACAACTGTGAGCCTATAATCAAATGTGCGAACAGTGTCGAAGCTGTTGAGAATATTCTCAATTGAAATCGAAGAGACTCGACTGCTTCGGCCCGGCCGGAGCGGTCAACTCTTCATCTTCTTCTATCGATGTCGGAGCGGATGTGTATACATCATCTTTCTGTCCGACCTCTTCTTTGAGTTTATGCGCCAATGCGTTGCCTATACTAGGTATCGCGGCCAGGGCATTGACATCTATCCTCGCGATATCGTCTCTTGTCTTCACCATGTGATCATACAATGATCTGGCTCTTGCTCTTCCAACACCCCTCATCGATACGAGTTCTATCAGTTCGGATCTTATGCCGTATCTAACTCTTGTCAACATCTCGCGGAGTCTTTTGACGACACTCGGTTTGAACAGAACAGCGATCTCGCTCATCGCATACAGCAACCAATCCATCATATCGACCCTCGACCTTATGTCTCCAGGCCCTATTCCGAATGAATCCGTAATCACGTCCTCGCTCATCTCTCCGATCCAATCTTGGATGAGGCAAGCCGTTTTCAAATCGCTCAGGAAATATTCGTAGGAATAATCCATGTCATCGGGTACATCAACAAGCATATCATCCTCGAATTCCCTGATGGTGGCAGCAAGGAAATCTTGATCCTTTTTCTTCGGATATAGACCAATGACATCCGGTGTCGATGCCACAGCATGCAATATCGGAAGATCGAGCGTATCCTCATCCATCTTCTCCACAGCATCTCTCAGGATGACTGCTGATTTCGGATCGATGTATAGATCCGAGACCCTCTTTCCGAATGGTAGTGCTAGGATATCATCATCCCTTCTCTCGACCATCTTATTCTCACAAAGGAAATCGACTATGTTCTCCACTGCGGATTCTATTCCGTACAGCGAGGATTCACTTCCATAGAACGTATCCCTCATGAATTCAACGATATCGTCAATGTTGGATACATCGCCTGTAGCTATCAATCCAAGTATATGATTCCTCAACACGGTCTCGTTACCGAGTTTAGACATTATCGCTTCCGTATCGCACATCACATAGTTGTCCATGAGATTCTCGTAATCATCATATGATTTGGCGATCAGTATCGCTTCACCGTACGGATCGTATCCCGGTCTTCCTGCACGTCCGCACATCTGTTTTATCTCCATGACGGAGATAGGCGTGTTACCAGAGTTCGCTTCGAAACGTTTCGTATCCCTGACGATGACGCGTCTTGCAGGCAGATTGATGCCTGCTGCCAATGTCGGTGTCGCTACGATGCATTTGATGTTCCCGTTACGGAAGTTCTCCTCAACGTAACGTCTCTGTTTGAAGGTGAGGCCGGCATTGTGGAATGCCATGCCATCCTTGATGCATTCGGACAGTTTTCTTCCGAGGGATGTTGTATCGGAATCTCCCTCAATCGTCGAGATCTCTTCATTCGAGAGTTCTCTTTTCGCGTACTTCCTCATCTTCGGAGAGTATTTCACTGCCAATGATTCCGTGGAACGTCTCGCATTGACGAATATGATGCATTGCCCTCCATTCTGTATGCTCTGCTCTAGCAATGCCCATATCTCGTCCTTGCCCGCCTCTATATCGAATGAACGACCGTCCTCGAACGTCACTTCGTCGTTGTAATAGACTCCTTCATGCAGAGGTATCGGACGCCAATCCATCTTCACGAGTTCGGCATCCAACCACATGGCTAGGTCGTTAGCGTTGGTGATGGTTGCGGATAATGCTATTATCTGAACATCATTGCGTTTTCTCTTGATCTTGGTCAATGTGACCTCAAGGGTCGGACCCCTGGAAGGGTCATGGATCAGATGGATCTCATCCGCGATGACCAATCCGATCTCATCGATTATGCTGCTTCCATGTCTGATGAGGGAATCCGCCTTCTCCGATGTAGCTACGATGAAATCTGCATCCTTCAGCCATCTATCGTCAGAATCCAGATCGCCGATGCTCAATGATGTCTTGAATCCAAGATGCGCGAAGCGATCCATATCATCCTTCTTCTCGGATGCAAGGGCCTTGAGCGGTACGATGTACAGTACTTTCTTCTTCCTTTCGAGTATGGTCTTCAGAGCGGCGGTGTATCCTATCAACGATTTTCCGCTGGCCGTGGGCACAGCTACGACTAGATTCCTCCCTTCCAGTGCGATAGGTATGGCCTTTTCCTGCGGAGGGTGTAGTGTATGATATCCGCATTCCTCCAGAGCGGTTATCGCCTCATCTGGAAGATCCAACTCATTGACTCTCATATATCGGCCGCCGATCAGCGAATGAAGTTCGTGAGTGTCGTAGGTTCCCTTTCCGGTTTGACGATACCGTTCTTCTTGCCGAGGTCGATGCATTTCAGCAACCAGGCCATGTTCCTGCCCAATGTGCGCATGGTCTGCATCCCTTCCACATCCTGTACGACCTCTTCTTTGTTACCGCCATGTACCTGATTCCAATATTGTGATGTCACGATCGGCATATCATTGATGGCGAAGTACTTGTTCAAACGGTCGAAAGCCGCACTCGCTCCTCCTCTCCTGCACGAAACTACGCATGCCGCTGGTTTGCCTCTGAGCATCGCACCGTATGCGTAGAACAGTCTGTCCATGAATGCCTGTAGCTGTCCCGATGGGCCGGCGTAGTAAACGGGTGAACCGAAAATGAATCCATCATAGAGTTCCAATCTGGAACCGATATCATGGACGGGATCGTTATCGATTATGCAACGTCCTGTCTTCTTGCATGATTTGCATGCGCTGCAACCAGCTATCGTCCTGTTGCCGATGGTTATGATCTCAGTCCCTATGCCTTCCGCTTCGAGTGCGTCAGCGACCTCTTTCAATGCGGTGTATGTACATTCCTTCCTCGGGCTTCCATTGATCAACAATACCTTCATGTTCTGACCATAAGTGTCGCGTGTTTATTACGTCTTTCCACGGAAGTATGGAAGTATTTAGGATGACGAACCCAAAATATCGTTATATAACGAACAATAGATTACATGGCATGAAGGACAGGTACGACATCGTGGTAGTAGGTGCTGGTCCAGCAGGTTCGATGGCCGCTAAACATGCAGCACTCGTTGGAGCGGACGTTCTTCTCATAGAGAAGAAGGCTGAGATCGGAGCCCCGCTCAGGTGTGCCGAGGGTGTTTCAAAGAGGAGGCTCAAAGAGGTCTGTATCGAACCTGATCCTATGTGGATCTCTTCTGAGATACGCGGGACAATCATGCGTACCGTTGGTGGGAGTTACCTCAAGGTGGATGAGAGTTGGAAGGATGGGGAGGTAGGTTACGTACTGAATCGTCATCTCTTTGATAAATTCGTAGCAGAACAAGCTGCCGAGGCTGGTGCGGATGTTGTAGTACGTGCTGCGTGCACAGGCGTGATACGCGACAACAGTGGTAAGATTTCTGGTGTAAGGGTAACTCACATGGGCGAAACGAAGGAGATAGGTTGCGATTGCATAGTGGCTGCTGATGGTTTCGAATCCCAGGTGGCTAGATGGGCAGGCATCGATACCTCACTATCTCTCAACGACATCGATTCCTGCATACAATACACCATGGTCGATGTCGATATCGTACAGGATTACTGCGAATTCATTCTTGGTTCAGTATCACCTGGAGGATACGTTTGGATATTCCCCAAAGGAAAGCATTCTGCTAACGTAGGACTGGGCATCCAAGGTACCAAGATAGAGCCTGGAAGAGGTCCGAAATATTACCTTGACAGATTCATAGAATCGGATCCTAGATTGAAGAACGGATCCGTAGTCAATATCGCCGCAGGCATGGTGTCCTTGTGTCCCGGCCTTGAATCCGCTGCGGAGGATGGGATAGTCCTTGTCGGAGATGCTGCTAGAGTCATAGATCCAATGACAGGCGGAGGTATCTATCATGCACTTATGACAGGTATGCATGCTGGAGAGACCTTGGCCGAATGCTATCTGAAGAAAGATTATTCCAAAGAGTCGTTCAAACCTTATGAGGAGGTTTGGCGTGGAAAGATCATGAAAGAGCTCCAAAGGAACTGGAAGATAAAGGAGAAATTCGTCGATATGGATGACAGAACGATCGATGAATTGATCGAGGTCGCATCACATGCGGAAATGGAGAAGGTCAGGGTGGATGACATGGTGAAAGTGGTGAAGGAACGTTGCCCTGATATCGTTTCGCTCTACAAGTGAAGTGTTCCGAGAACAGAAGCGACAATAACTGCAAGTATCGAGTATTTGGCAATTCTTTCGGAACACTTCGTATCTACGCGCCCCGATGCAGATATCAGAAGCATCACATCAGCAATGGATATGGATGCATATAGTATGCTCGATGATCTTATCATCAACGGGATCGATGATATTATCACAGCAACTACGTAGGACAGGCGTGCGACAACGGATGAACGTTCAACACCGATGCGCATTGGTAAGGTCTTTCTATCAGCTGAATCTCCGTCCTTGTCCATTATGTCCTTTTGTATCTCTCTGCCCAATGTTATCATGAATACCGTGGCAGAAAGCACAGAACACGCAGATATGTTATGCACCATAGCCCCTCCAAGTATGAAGGATGCGCCAGTGAGTGTTGCTATCGTTATATTTCCGATGAAGCCTTTCTTCTTCAATATCATCTCATAGGCGGTTATCGCTACACATGCTACACCGACTATCATAATCACAAGAGGATCCATCGAGATGACGGATGATGCTAGTGCGAGGGCGAGACATATCAGCCCAAAATGGAATGCGGAGGTCGACGAGATCTTCCCACATGGTACGGGCCTATCCGGATGCGCTATCCTATCTACCTCAACATCAACGATGTCATTGATGGAATTGCCACCAGCGATGTAGAACACGACTGCAATCGACACTATGATCACTTCCATCATGTGATCCGCAATGTTTGTTCCAGATGCGACGAATGCAGCAGCTATCAGGCCAATAAGGCCCACAATGATGTCAGCTGGACGTGTGAGTTCGATATAGGGATTCAATATTCTACTGTATCGAGATCTGATTGAAGTACTTTGGTCATTCGCATCACTGATCCTTCCCTCATTGTCATATACATCCAACATAGCAATCATGACGATTCCGTTTCAGTCAATTATATAAGGTATGAGATAATCGCTGTAGATGCAGAAGTCGGATTAGACAGCTGCCTTTTGACAGAATTCTATTCTGGAAGGTATAATACATGTCTGAACAACAAGTTCTCAAAACAGGAACCACTACCATCGGTGTAAAGTACAAGGACGGAGTAATTCTCGCTTCAGATCAGAGAGCGACGATGAGCAACATGATCGCACATTCTGATGTTCAGAAGGTCCACAAGATCGCTGACAACCTCGGATTGACGATCGCTGGAGTCGTAGGTGACGCACAGCTCATGGTCAGATTCATCCAGAGCGAGGTGGCCCTCTATTCGATGAGGAAGGGTGCTCCGATGTCCGTCAATGCAGCGGCTACACTCGTAGCTAACGTTATCCGTAATGGATTCTACGTCGGACACATCATCGGCGGTTACGACAACACAGGCGGTCACATCTACAGCATAGATGGTGCTGGAGGATATATCGAGGACAACGTCATGTCCGTTGGTTCAGGATCGGTGTTCGCACTCGGTTCGCTTGAGACGACATACAAACCCGATCTCTCAGAGGATGAGGCAAGGGACATCGTCATAATGGCATTGCATGCAGCGATGAACAGAGACTCTGCATCCGGTGACGGAATGCTCATCGCAGTCATCAACAAGGACGGATTCAAGTGGATCCCCAAGGATGAGATCAAGGCTCGTGCCGTCGAACTCGGGATCAACTATCCCGTAAGATGATCCCTCCTACCAAACCCCTTATTCTCAAACCCATTCTTTCCAATTAATCTCAAGGACCCATTTACATGAGCGTTGATAGACAATTCGCTAATCTCAAAGAGGAGATAAGACGCATAATCCCGAAAAATCTGGACATAACGGCTATCGAGGTCGAAGGACCTACGATCGTGATATACTCTAAAGACTTTGATAAATTCTCTGAGAACGCCAACATAACCAAGATGTTGGCCACCGAGCTCAAGAAGAGATTCGACATCCGCCCTGACCCTAAGTCATTGGAGAACTCGGATGATGTCGAAGAGAAGATCAGAGCTATGATACCTGAGGAAGCGGAGATAACCGGTCTTTACTTCGATTATGATACTGGCGTAGTGATGGTGGAGGCCAAGAATCCTGGAGCCATCGTAGGAAAGGGTGGACAATACCTTACGGATCTGAAGAAGAGTACCGGATGGAACATAAAGACGATCCGTTCGCCTCCGATCCCCTCCAAGACGATCAATGATGTCCGCGGATACTTGAGATACAGTCGTGATGAGAGGTCAGAGATCATGCGCCACATCGGTAGGCGTATCAATAGGGCCATCATAGAGAACGGGGAACAGTTCGTGAGGATGACATCCTTGGGCGGTTTCAGACAGGTCGGTAGATCATGCACTCTTCTGATGACAAAGAACAGCAAGATCCTCATCGATTGCGGTCTCGACCCGTCATCCGATGCATCTCCGTACTTCAATGTCCCTGAGATGAAGCCGATAACGGATATTGATGCCGTTGTCATCACACATGCACATATGGACCACTGCGGTCTGCTCCCCGTACTCTACAAATACGGATTCGACGGGCCGATATACTGTACTCCTCCAACGAGGGACCTTATGACCCTTCTACAGTTGGATTCAATAAAGCTCATGTTCGGTGAGGCGAAGAAGGCACCTTTCGATGCTTCTGATGTAAGGGAGGAGGTATTGCACGTCATACCATTGCAATATGAGAAGACGACCGATATCGCCCCAGATGTGAGATTGACATTCTATAACGCAGGACACATCCTCGGATCATCCATAGCGCATTTCAACCTCTGCAACGGATTCCATAATGTTGCATTCACTGGGGATACCAAATTCGAGAAATCATGGTTGTTCAATCCCGCAAGTACAAGATTCATTCGTCTGGAGTCGTTGGTCATAGAATCGACATACGGCGGACACAATGATATGCAACCGAGCAGGATGGATGCATCAGAGGAGATGTGCAGCATACTGCAGAAGGCTACCGAGAATGGCGGAAAGGTCTTGATCCCTGTGTTCGCTGTCGGAAGGTCGCAGGAGGTCATGTTGGTCATCGAAGAGATGATGCGTACTGGTAAGTTGCCCAAGATGCCCGTTTACCTTGATGGTATGATCTGGGAGGCAACAGCCATCCACACAGCCTATCCTGAATATCTCAACAGTCAACTCAAGACCAAGATATTCCAACAGAATGAGAATCCTTTCCTGTCTCCCATATTCAAACGTGTGGAGACATCGGATATGAGAGAGGAGATATGTCATTCGCCCGATTCCTGTATCGTTCTTGCTACAAGCGGTATGATGACCGGCGGTCCTGTGATGGAGTACTTCAGGGAGTGGGTGGACGATCCCAACAATTGGTTGATGTTCGTCGGTTACCAGAGCGAGAATTCCTTGGGACGCACAATCCAAAGAGGAAGGAAAGAGGTATCATTGACTATGAAAGGCGGAAAGTCGCTCAATCTCGAGGTCAAGATGAATGTCGTGACCATTGACGGTTTCTCAGGACATTCCGACCGTAAACAATTGATGAATTATATCTCGAAATTGGATCCAAGGCCTTCCAAGATAATCGTAGGCCATGGTGAGGATCGTAAATGTGCGGATCTCGCATCATCGATCTATCAGAAATATAAGATAGAGACGAAAGCGCCTCAGAACCTTGAGACGATCCGTCTTAGATGATCGTGATGGGAGAAGAGATTCTCCCAAACACATCATTCTTTTTCAGTGTATTCGTCATCGAAGCAATCTTCTTCACAGCAGCAACTGCATTCGCAATCCCCGTGGTGATTTGAAGATTCGCCGAACAATGCGTCGATGAGAGAAAGGTTCGATGCATAAATGATGAAACTACATTGTCTGCAGTCGCCATCTTCACAGATGTGGCTGTTGATTATGCAGTGTCCATCCTCGCGGTATGCTTCGCTCGCTTTGATTTTAAATTGATCCATTTCCATGTCGAAGGGGATGCGTGTTTATTATAAAAAATGGAATGCCGCACACATGGTGCGGCGTAAAAATTCACCAGTTCGATGCTTTGAGCTCAAAGTATGACTGGGGGTGTTTACAGACGGGACAGACCTCAGGAGCCTCTTCGCCCACGTGAGTGTATCCGCAGTTCCTGCATTTCCATATGGCGACCTTATCTTTCTTGAAAACAAGGCCCTCTTCGATGTTCTTGAGAAGTGCCAGATATCTTTCTTCATGTGTCTTCTCAACAGCACCTACACCTTCAAAAGCGGCAGCGATCTCGTTGAAACCTTCCTCTCTTGCCGTCTTTGCGAACTCGGCATACATCTTCATCCATTCAAAATTCTCCCCATTCGCAGCATCCTTGAGATTCTCTACGGTACATGGTACAGAGCCGTCATGAAGTGCTTTGAACCACAACTTCGCATGTTCTTTCTCGTTCTCTGCCGTCTCCAAGAAGATGGCCGCTATCTGTTCGTAGCCATCTTTCTTGGCTTGTGAGGCATAGTATGTGTATTTGTTCCTGGCTTGACTCTCTCCAGAGAAGGCAGTAAGCAGGTTCTGTTCCGTTTTTGATCCTTTGATCGATGGCATTTTCAATACCTCGACCAAGTCATTGTCGTGCGAATAGATAAGGATTGACGCAAGACCATCCGATTATCAGATGGTCTTGCGAGAAAGTAATTGCAATGGGGAGAGCGGTTCCCGCCCTCCTGATGGTTTCAGTTGAAGTATCTCTCAAGGAGTCCCTTAAAGGCCTTTCCGTGCCTTGCCTCATCCCTTGCCATCTCGTGAACTGCATCGTGGATAGCATCGAGGCCAAGTTCCTTTGCCTTCTTTGCGAGTTCTGTCTTGCCTGCTGTGGCTCCGAACTCTGCATCGACCCTCATCTCGAGGTTCTTCTTTGTGCTGTCTGAGAGGACCTCTCCGAGCATCTCTGCGAATCTTGATGCGTGGTCAGCCTCTTCGAATGCGGCCTGCTTCCAGTACATTCCGATCTCAGGGTATCCCTCGCGGAATGCGACCCTTGACATCGCAAGATACATGCCCACTTCCGTGCATTCGCCCTGGAAGTTTGCTCTGAGTCCATCGATGATCTCTGCAGGTACTCCGTCTGTGATTCCGACCTTGTGCTCTGCTGCCCAGACCCACTGCTCATCCTTGACCTCTTCGAAATGTTCCTTGCTTGCACCGCAAACGGGGCATTTCTCGGGGCAGATGTCGCTCTTTACAATCTCTCCGCAGACTTTGCATCTCCATGTTTTCATGAATATCACCTAGTAGTCTTACGACTCTATCGTTGCTCTATCACAATCTTTGTATAAAAAGTTAACAATGTTAACAGCGATTACGTTCTATCAACGCTTCCTCAAGAATGAGAAGAATCCTTTCTTCTCGACATCCTTGGGGAACTTCTTCCTCAGAAGTTTATCCAACGCTTCCTTCGCTTTCGTGTTGTTCGGATCGAGTTCCAATGCCCTCTCGAGATGTGCTCTTGCCTCTGTGTACTTCTTCAGATCGTTCACGAGGAGTATCGCATAGTTAAGGTGGAATTCAGCCCTGTTCGGATCCAATTCGATCGCCTTGAGGTAGTATTCCTCCGATTTCTTGTTATCCAATAGCTGAAGTCTGCAGAATATCCCGTAGCTGTTCAAGAGATCGGGATCTTCGGGATGTTTCTCAAGAAGGTATTGGAATTGCTCGTTAGCTTGCCTGACGGTCTTCTTGTCGTTCTTGTAGATCGTGAGCAACGCCCTTCTAGCATCCTCATTGTCTGGATCGAGATCGACGATGATATTAAGCTGCATTATCGCATAATTGTGCATCATGGCATTGAATGCAATGTTCGCCAAGAGCATCCTGACCTCTACGTTGTGCGGATCATTGACGAGATATGCTTCCAGTGTTTCGATGGCACCGTTGCTGTTGTTGCTCGATGCTTGATTCTTCGCCTTCTTCATTGCATCCTCTGGTCCGCCGTACATGCTTGGTGAATTGAAAAAGCGTATTATAATTTGACGACCCTAATTGATATGAGGAGATGTTTCCATGGCAGAGAAGACTGAGATCGATGTTGGAACACAGACGGAAGAGGTTGAATCTACTACATCCACTGAGAGGAAGAAGAGGCAGTTCGTCTCCCCACATCCTGATGGCGGGTGGCAGGTGAAGATCGAAGGCGGCAAGAAGGCTACGAAGAGATTCGCGACTAAACTCGAAGCAGAGGCATATGCGAAGGAATTGGCGAAGAACCAGGGCACGACCGTCATGCGTCAGAAGAAGGATGGCAAGTTACAGAAGAAACGTTATTGATCCCTCCCATTTTCTTGTATTTTAAGGACAACCTTATATCCTGTCGTGCATAAGGGGGTATCCACTTAGTTACACGGAGGAAGAGAATGGGTGAAGAAAAGGACGTGGAATGTAAGGTCCCTCTCGAGGAATGGGTAGAAGGACAGACATTCCAAACCACGGACGATATCCAAATCCCCGAAATCAAGGCCGATCAGGTCATTGGACAGGAGGAGGCCGTTGATATCGTCAAGAAAGCTGCGTCACAGAAGAGACACGTGATGCTCATCGGTGAGCCCGGTACAGGTAAATCGATGTTAGCGAATGCAATGACGGAATATCTCCCAAAAGGAGAGTTGCAGGACGTCATCGCGTATCATAACCCTGAGGATTTCAACGAGCCCAGGATACGTGTCCTCCCTGCTGGAAGAGGAAAGACGATCGTCAATGAGCAGAAGGCACAGGCTGCGGCTCAGAAGAATCGTAAGAACAACACGACACTTTACATCATCTTCGCCATTCTCGGAATCGCCGTGTTATACTTCATCATGACAAAGGACATGTCGCTCCTTTGGATTGGATTGATGGCTTCATTCCTGATTTTCATGGTGTTCAGGACACCTGGGGGTCAGAGGCAGGAAGTCATCATAGTGCCCAAGTTATTGGTCGGTCATGATGCCAATGAGATGCCCCCGTTCGTAGATGCGACAGCTGCCCACGCAGGAGCACTTCTCGGTGATGTCAGACACGATCCGTTCCAATCCGGTGGATTGGAGACACCGTCACACGACAGGCTTGAAGCGGGAGCAATCCACAAGGCGAACAAAGGTGTTCTCTTCATCGATGAGATCAACATGCTCAGAATGGAATCCCAACAGGCATTGCTCACTGCTATGCAGGAGAAGAGGGCATGCATCACAGGACAGTCCGAGAGGTCATCCGGTGCACTCGTGAAGAGTGAACCCGTACCGACGGATTTCGTTCTCGTCTGTGCAGGTAACCTTGATGCGCTTCAGGGAATGCACCCTGCACTCAGGTCCAGGATAAGAGGATACGGTTACGAGGTCTACATGAAGACGACCATGATCGACAGCGATGAGAACCGTAAGAACATCTGCAGGTTCGTCGCGCAGGAGGTCAAGAAGGACGGAAAGATCCCTCCATTCGACAAGTATGCCGTAGGAGAGGTCATCAGAGAGGCACAGCGCCGTTCCGGCAGGAAAGGAGAGCTCACACTCAGGTTCAGGGAACTCGGTGGTCTCGTCCGTGTATCCGGCGATATCGCTACGCAGAAAGGAAAGAAGGTCGTCGGTATCGATGATGTTCTCCTCGCAAGAAGGACAGCAAGGAGTCTTGAGAAGCAGATGGCTGACCGTGTCGTCGAATCACACAAGAAATACGACATGTTCAAGACATCTGGCGATGAGGTCGGTATGATCAACGGCCTTGCGGCACTCAACGCAAGCTCGAACATGGCAGAGTATGCAGGTATCGTACTTCCGATCGTAGCAGAGGTCGCACCTTCACAGAGCAAGAAGGGCGGACATATCGTCGCTACCGGTAAACTCGGCGAGATCGCCAAGGAAGCCGTGGACAACATCTCGGCTGTAGTGAAGAAGTACGCCATCGCGGACATCTCTGATGTGGACATTCACCTTCAGTTCATCGGAACATACGATGGTGTGGAGGGCGACAGTGCATCCATAACGATCACAACTGCGATCATCTCAGCATTGGAGAACATCCCCATCCACCAGAACATCGCTATGACAGGAAGTCTCAATGTCAGAGGTATGGTGCTTCCAATCGGTGGTGCTACTGCCAAATTGGAAGCTGCAGGGGATGCAGGGATAACGAAGGTCCTCATTCCCAAAGAGAATGCGAACGATGTGATGATAGAGTCGAGATACTACGAGAAGATGGAGATCATCCTCGTGGAGACGTTCCGTGATGTCATCGAACACGCATTCGCAGACTGCCCCAGGAAACAGGAGTACATGGAGAAACTCCTTCCACTTCAGAGGAACGGTGTGTCCTCTGCTGTGAAGGTCGTGCCCCCGAAGGTACCCGATGTAGTACACAAGGTTGTAGAGGAGACGCACGAGGAGGTCATCGAGACCATCTCGGACCCCTCTCCTTCGATCACTGTCGATGTCAAGGGAGACACAACTCCATCACCTCAGTGATCACATTCACTAAACCATTTACCAACCATTACTTTTTATCTCAGTTGCATATAGTAAATCGTATGCACAGCATTCACGGTCATGAGAATGATGCATTGATCATCGGTCGCTTCCAACCATTGCACAATGGACATCTAGAGGTGATAAGGAAGGTTTCTGCCGAATGTGACCACGTCATCATCGGTATCGGGAGTGCGCAATCCTCACATACTTCAGAGAATCCGTTCACTGCAGGTGAGAGATATCTGATGATGTCCGAGACGCTCAAGGATGAGGGCATCGATAATGCGATGATCGTTCCTGTCGAGGATTTGAATAGGTATTCCGTGTGGGTTTCTCACGTCGAATCCATATGTCCTCCGTTCTCCATCATCTATTCCAACAATCTAGGTACTAGACGTCTTTTCACGGAGGCGGGATATGAGGTACGTCATGCACCATTGTACAACAGGAGGGATCATTCCGGTACAGAGGTCAGAAGGAGGATGGCCAACGGCGGCGATTGGAGGTCTTTGGTGCCTGAACCCGTTGCAAAGGTCATCGATGCCATCGACGGAGTGGGCAGGATAAGGTCCATGGGTGATTTCGATGGTGGCATCTGATCTACAGGAACTCATGCTTGAGAAAGGATTGACATTGTCCTTGGCAGAATCCTGTACGGGTGGTATGATATCTTCGAGCATAACGGATCGTCCAGGATCCTCTGCATATTTCATCGGTTCAGCGATAACCTATTCCAATCAATCAAAGATCTCCATCCTTGGAGTGAGACCGGAGACGATATCCGAATTCGGAGCTGTCAGCAGGGAGACGTCCGTAGAGATGGCATTGGGTGCATCGAGGATATTCGATACCGACATCTCTGCATCAGTCACCGGTATCGCAGGTCCGGATGGAGGTTCTGTCTCCAAGCCTATCGGAACCGTATGGATGACGGTTACCGACGGTTCAAGATGCATATCATCCGTATTCCACTTCGATGGGAACAGGGACGACATACGCACAAGTTCTACTAATGCTTTGATCGATATGATCATCGATTTCGTGAAGGGTGTGTTATGAGATATTCAAGACAGATACCGATCATAGGAGATGATGGGCAGAAGAGGATAGAACAGGCCCATGTCGCCGTTGCAGGATGCGGAGGATTGGGCTCCAATGTGATAACTCAATTATCCGTTGCAGGCGTAGGTAATTTTACCATTATCGATGGTGATGTCATCGAAGAATCAAATCTTAACAGACAATTCGTTCATTGCGGCAACTCAGGTTCGAAGGCATTGTCAATGAAGGATTGGATACTTCGCAACAATCCTGATGCCAAGGTCAAGGTAATGGATGTATCATTGAATGAAGAAAACGTGAACGAATTCATCTCCTCTGCAGAGATAGTTGTCGATTGCCTAGATAATAATGAAACTAGATCATCATTGAATGATGCCTGTGTGAAAAGGAACATCCCTATGGTCCACGGCGGCATCAACGGGATGTATGGGCAGGTGACGTTCATCAAGCCTGGTATCACGCCATGCCTCTCATGCTTTTTGGGAAAAGGTGACAACGAGAGATCATCCATCGGATCCGCTGTCGCAGTCATCGGATCCATCGAGGCAAATGAGGTGTTGAAATACATAACAGGAGTGGGAGAGATCCTTACGAACCAACTACTCCTGATCGATCTTCTCTCGAATTCATTCGAGAAGGTCCCGATCAACCGCAGAGAGGATTGTCCTGTATGCGGTCATCTTCACAATGGCCGATAGATATCTTTCGCGTGTTTTGAGATACTATTAATATCGTTCTTCCGATGTGGAATGCATGGAGCACATTAGGACAGGTAAAGTGAAAGAGGTCTATGCTGTGGACGACGATACACTCGAGTTCGTATTCACAGACAACATCTCTGTCTTCGACAAGATAATACCTTCACAGATCCCGCACAAAGGGGAGACACTATGTAGGACTGCGAAGTATTGGTTCACTCTTCTTGAATCCAAAGGGATAAAGAATCATTTCATCGAGTATCTTCCACCTAACAGGATGAGGGTGAAGAGATTCCAGATCATTGAGGACTATGACAAGATAGATCAGACCACAAACGACTATCTGATCCCTCTTGAAGTGATCTGCAGGCATTACGCAGCAGGTTCTTTGATGGATCGTGTCAAGACCGGAAAGATAACAGCGGAACAGCTTGGATTCCCCAAGGATCACGTTGTACAATATGGTGAGAAACTTCCGAAGCCATTCCTTGAGTGTACGACGAAGTTGGAAGCACATGACCGTGAATTGGATGAGAAGGAGGCCAAGGATATCGCAGGTTTGAGCGATTCCGACTATCAGGGAATCCTTGATACGATCTTGAAGGTCGATGAGATCATCGGTGAGGAAGCATCCAAGCGTAAACTCATCCATTGTGATGGTAAGAAGGAATTCGGTTATGATGAGAACCGTAACCTCATGCTCATCGATACATTCGGTACGCTCGATGAGGACCGTTGGTGGGATTCGGATGAGTATGCGAAAGGGAATGTTGTGGAATTGTCGAAGGAATTCGTCAGACAGTACTATCGCGATATCGGATACCACAAGGAATTGATGGAAGCACGTGAGAAGGGCCTTCCTGAACCCGACATCCCTGCATTGCCGCAGGACATCATCGATCGTGTGAGCAAGCTCTATACAGATATGTATGAGAGGATCACGGGCGAGAAGTTCTAAGCAATAAGAACAAATTACAGGCGGATGATGTCGGCCATCGATGGCCGGCCATCCTGCCTAGATCTCTGTATCAAAATCGTCTGGCACAATCGATTCGATATCAATCCAATTCTACCAGAACAAGATTATCGAATTCGGGGCAATCGATCTTACCGATGTTATTCACAACGGTCTTCTTCGCCCCTTTCTTCAATCCTATCGGGTGACAATACTCATAGTTCTTGCATCCGAGTCTTCCGCAATCGATATCGTCATAGGTTATGACGCTCCCTTCGATGGCGTATTTCTTAGGGATCAATGCTTTGGTCGGTACTTTGGCGACTTCGACGACCCTTACCTTCTCACTGATGAGTTCGCAATCGTGCTCAGTGTCCCTGAGCTTTACTATCTCGTATTTGTGTCCAGGTTCGAGATTGAAACATACTCCCTTTAATCTGCAGTCCCTGCATTCGGTAAGGGGGCCGATGTAGTAGAATCTGTTCCCAATCTGTGCTTGTTCCTTTCCTACCAACGTGATCAATACCATCGTCTTAACCTTCAGATTACCATTGTGGTCTTGGCGACCACTTCAGCCACTTCACGATCGAGTCCATTATCTCCAAGGATGGTGAATCTGTCCTTCCTTATGTTGGGCGCTTCTACGAGTGCATCGATAATATCCTCATCCTTCAGTCCGAGATCCTTCGCACAGGTGGGTGCTCCGATATCCTTCAATGCATCCCTTATCCTCATCCAATCGCCTCCGTGCAGGTACATCATCATTATTGAACCTACGCCGCACTGTTCGCCATGCATCGCACGTCCGGGATGGAGTATGTCCAACGCATGGGAGAACATGTGTTCCGCACCGCTAGTAGGCCTTGAACTGCCTGCAACGGCCATCGATACACCAGATATGATAATCGGATTCAATGCTATATGTACACTTTCCTCGAGTCCGGGTTTTATGAGCTTCGAATTATCGATTATAGTGTTGGCGGACATCTCCGATAATGCATACGCCGTTTTGCTGAACGGTTCGTTCTTGATCCTCCTTGCGAAATCCCAATCCTTCAATGCGGTGATATTGGATATGACGTCCGCACATCCTGATACGAGGTATCTGTATGGGGATTTGTAAATGATGGCAGAATCTGCAAGTATCCCCATGGGAACGACCGCATCAACGGATTTAGGTCCCATGTCCGATTTCAGAGATGCTCTTCCGGATGCTATGCCGTCATGAGCTACGGATGTAGGTACGCTGATGAAAGGTATCCTCATCTGTTTCGCTACCATCTTGGCAATATCTATCTTGCTGCCACCTCCGACAGCGAGGATGAATTTGGATTTCGTTTCTTTCCCTGCAGACACAACATCCTCGACATTCGCTAATGTCGCATTGCCTGTAAGTTGGACATGCATGTCGTAGCCTGAATCCTCCATGTATTCCTTGACGGTCCTTCCGGCTGCTTTGTACGTATTGTCTCCTGTGATGATCATCCCATCCTTGGCGAATCCGAACTGTTCGCACATGTTAGGGATCTCTGGAAGAGTATCATGTCCAACGATTACATTCCTCGGGAATGTCATCGCTCTGAATTCTGAAAAACCCGTATCTTCGATCATAAGACAGCACGTCCGAAATATGGTCAATTATGGTAGCCAAGTATTAAAACTGTTCACAACAATCCATCGTCCGATGAAAGCTGCCATCATTATCGGAAGTGCAAGGGAGGACGGTAATACTGAGGCACAATGTCGTGCGGTGATGGACGCCCTCGAAGAGAATGGTATAGAGGTAGATGTCATAAGGCCTGCCAAGATGGACATACACCACTGCACAGGGTGCAACAGGTGTATCGATACCGATTCTTGTTACATGCAGGATGATATGCAGGTGATCTATGATGCGTTCGATGGTTCGGATGTCTTTATATTGGCAACACCGGTCTATTTCTCCGGACCATCATCGATATTGAAACAGGTCATCGATAGGTTCCAATGCAGATGGGAATCTGTGGATGAGCCCTATTCAGACAAATATGTCGCTCTTCTCTGCAATGGAGGTTCTAGGAATCCGAGATTCGAGAATGTCATCTCCATCGTAAGGGCATTCGCATTCGGCACAAGGTGTGTCTGGGCTGGCGAGACGCTTGTTGAAGGGACCGATAACGACGAATCGAAATGTTTCAAAGATTCGTACAAGTTCGGAGTCCATCTTGCGGAGATGCTCAAGGATCTGGAGTGATCAGATAGAGATCATCCGGCATGTTCAGATATTCGAAGACACTGCTGTGGAATCTTTCCGAATAGGGGATGATCCTGCCATAGGAGGATATCCTCTTCCAATCGTCGAATGATAATGAGCCGTCGGTATCTATGACAGCGATGTCCGTGTACCCTATCTCACGCAGATAGTCCACTATCTCTTTCACGGAGCTGGTGCCATCGATACATTGGGCTATCCCTTCTGACACGAATATGGTCGGTATGGCGGAATCAGAGACTGATAATATATCATGCAGGTTGTCCTCGGATTCCACTTTGTGATAAGGCATCAATATCTTATCCGCATCTGAATTGAATGCATCAAAAAGATCGTCCGTATTGCGAACGCAAGTCATCAGCCATGTGGTCACACCCCGCATCTTTGAACGTTTGAGGATGGTCGGATTGATGGTGTCGTTCTGCAATCCCTTCACATCCATCACCAATATGGGAGAACCGTACGGTACACTTGGGATTAGGCGCTGTTTCGTAAGGATGGTCCCTTTCTGTTTGATCTCACATCCATCGAATTGGATCTCAGCGAACAGGACGATCTCATCCGTATCTGATGTCAAAGGTATCATCGGGACATGCATCGGATCACATCTCTGCCTGGAATTCCAAACTCTCCAAGTAATCATTCACCTTCTCAGATGTTGTCGCGGTGTCAGGCGTGAGTCCGCAGAGTATCGTCCCTGAGAGATCGTTGACACCCATTGATTTTATGGTGTTCGTAAGTCTCGAGAGGATCCCGCCATACGTCATGTATCCGTCCGGTGCGCCACATGTGAGGAGTATGGATGCCTTCTTCACATTGCCGAAATTGACGAATCTCTGTCCATCCTTGTTGATGACCATGGCATACATCCTATCAACGAATGTCTTCATCTGACCGGTCTCTGCACCGAAGTATATCGGTGAGCACAGGATGAGCATGTCCGACCCTCTGATCTTATCATAAAGTACTGTCATGTCATCATTCTGAGCACACTTGCCTGTCTTTTTACAGGACATGCATGCCTGACATCCCCTGATATTCAGATCATTGATGTTGACGGCCTCAGCATCATAATCGTATCCTTTCATACGTTCGGCGATCATCTGTCCGATCTTGGCATCGACGCCATCTTTTCTCGGACTTCCATTGATGATAAGGAGTCTGCTCATATTCCATCGAATATCATTCAACGATTTATCAACTACTAATAAATATCAGGATTCCAATGTATTAACGGTGTTTATAAGATGGAGCAAAAGAGATACTACGTCTGTCCCGTTTGCGGGAATATCATCGAATCTGAATACGCAACGAAGGCACAGGTCATGTGCTGTGGACAACCCATGAAATTGCTTGAAGCAAAGACAGCTGATTTCGCTACGGAGAAGCACGTCCCTTATGTGGAGAAAGTCGACGGCGGAGTCATCGTCAAGGTCGGAAAAGAGACGGCACATCCTATGGAGCCCGACCATTACATCGTCTTCATTGAGATACTCGCAGACGGCGTATATATGAAGAAGTATCTCAACCCGGGTGATAAGCCTGAAGCATTCTTCAAGACGGATGCGAAGGATATCGTCGCGTGGGAGATGTGCAACAAGCATTACCTGTGGAAATCATGAACAGTGATCCTGATGTTGGAATTGGAACTCAGATTGAGATATGAGGATGAGAGGACTGCGGAATCCGTATTGAGGGCCGTGGAGCCTGATAATGGAGGATATGTCGAATCCGAATTGAATGGAAAGGAGATAATATTCAAAATGAAAGCGAAGGATGCCGGCAGTATGAGGAATACTGCCGACGACCTTCTCGTTTGTATCAAGATCGCTGAGGAAGCATCAGGAATCGTCGCTTCCGCTACGGACTTTGATGGCGATGCCTTTCTTGAATGACTTCAACTCATCGAAGGTAAGGATCGCACGTCCCGTAGCGAGGAAGTTGTCATCCTTATCGACGATGATTATCTCTTCCATCGGTCTGATCTCGGGATCCATGTCTGTTACGAATTGACAGAACATGTTCCTTCCGTTGGATACGAAGGGAACCGCATCATCCATGGAGATGCATCTCATCTTCGGTGAAGGCAATATCTTGAGAAGTCTCTGCGCACCTTCGGGCCTCAGAGTATAGAGTCCATCGGGAGCTCTGAGGGAAAGGACGTGTTCTCCGTCGGATATAATATTCCTTATCTTCCCGGTCTTCCTGCTCTTGATGAGTTCGATCTCTCCCTTGAACAATGCATCCGCAGATTCTTTTCCGAATTGATACGCAGCTGTTGCTTTCGCTCTCAACAGGTCTGCATCGTATTCGATCTCTCCGGGCTCAATGTCCTTCTGTTCCCTGACATCGATGAATCCCATCTTCTTGATGAATTCATCCATCATCCTCTCGACATCCTCTTCAGTCTCTCTATCCCATATCTCTGGGAACAAGGATTGTGCAAGAGGATATACCTCATCGAGATCGGCGGGAACTGGGCCGAAGGGAGATCTTACGATCGGAGTGTATCCTGCCGTCCTCACTCTATTGAAATCGGAAACATAATGTCTGCTGTATGGTTTCGGTGAATCCTCGAAAATCGCTGCCTTGTTCGTAGGAGGGACATAATTCTCGAGGAGTTTCCTGTAGTATCTGAGGAATATCGGCCTCGATCTCGATTCCGATCCTGTGTAGAACAATGCCGCATCACGGCTGATGGGCTCTGTCCTCTCAAGGAATGCCTGATGTTCCTTAAGTCTTCTCAATCCGTTGAGCAATTCGGGGTGTGCCCTGCATCTCATCTCAGCAAGGTCCCAAAGCCTTCCTTCCTTGAGGTATCTCTTCACCAATGCGAGTTCACTCGTTATCTGGTAGAGGTTGTGACGTGCGATGAGCCTCTCTCTGTTGGATTTCTCCATCTTCTTGATCTCTTCCAGAGTGTGTCCTCTGCATGCAGGACAGTTACAATCAAGGGATTGCATATCAGCGATACGATATGTTCCGTCGATGAACATGAATCTGTCATCCCTTGCGAATTTCGCATATGATGCGGAATCGAAGAGATCGCAACCGAGCAGTGTTGCGAATGCGAGGATCATCGGATGTCCTGCGCCGAATAGATGCACTGGGCGGTTGGGGTTCAATCCTTTCTTGGAAGAGATGATGACGTCGACGAGTTCAGTGTATCTGTACTGCTCCATCAGGGGAACGACTCCGCCGATAGGATGAACATCGATATCCATATCCGCCATCTTCCTTGCACAATCCTCTCTCAGGTCTTGGTAGACCGATCCCTGTACGACACCATTGATCATCATATCTCCTTTGATGTCGCATGCGTGCTGTGTCCTCTTGAGAGTCTCCGTGATCGAATCAGCGGTCTCCTCTTTGGGCCAGAACGGTTCTGTGAATATGTCGAGGACGGTACCGATATCGGTGCCGATACTTTTCTGGAATTCGACCATCTCATCGTTGGTGACCTCAACTTCGCCGTACATATGACTCTGGAATGTTCCCGAGTCCGTCATGATCACTCCGGGGAAATCTAGCATCTTGTGAAGACCTTCAGCTTGTGCCTTCTCCTTGAGGGCAGGGTTGTTCTTTATGATGTATGAATTTGTGATGAGTGCCCTGAATCCGAACTCCTCATAGAGTTCCTTGGGCGTGACTGTGAATATCTTCGGGTTCACTACAGGTAATAGCGCCGGTGTTTCGAGGACTATGCCTGACTTGGTTTCGAATTTACCTAATCTGGCGAGTCCGTCCCTTTTGGTTATTTCGAACATTAAGGAACAGTAAACAAACCCTATATTAAATAAGGACGGTGGCCATTTTATTGCAAAAGTATTGTGCCAGATAATAAGTTTGATGATATGAGGGTATACCTCATATCACATTATTCTGTCAGCTTCCATGTCAGCATACATCTTGGCTATGGCGTTCTTCATCAACACATCGGAAATATCCTCGATGTGTTCATCGTTCCAATCGAGCTCGGAACGTCCGATATTTGTTATCGGTTTCGAAGGGGAATTGCATCCACAGCTATCCTCATCAGGTTCAAGCATCACGAGTTGAAGACCATCGAGGATCTGATTGACGGTCTTTCCATTGATCAGGACCGTATTCCTATCCAAATCATCTTTCTTGATCATCTTGAAACCGACAGAGATGTCAGCCATCTGCATCTCGAGGACAAGGCTTCTGATGTAGTTCTCCATCTCTTTGACGGATTTACGCCTGATATCCAAATCCGACGGCGGTTCAGCAGAATACCTATATTCGATATCTAGCATTGCCATGTTGAGGATTATTGTGTAATCGATTGAAATAACTATGTTTTAAAAAATGGAATGGGTGAGCCCTTCCGAAGGGCTCAGAATTCATTCCTCATTCTCGGATTCGATCTTGAAATTCTCTCTTTCTTCCTTGCCTTTGACCTTTATGTCGTCTATGAGCCTTTCATATTCCTCGATATCGACTTTGGATTGATCGATCTTCGCAATGGCCTCATCGATCTTGGTCTGAGCATCGGGATCGGTGCCTTTGACAAAGGCATAGTAGAGTTCTCCGATCAATTTGAGATTCTTCTCGATCTTGGATTTCTCATCGTTTATCTTACTCTTGGTCTTGGAAACATCAACGCCCTCTCCGAGTTTGCTGTCGACGTTCTTTGCGACAAGCTTGGTCTTATTGATGGCTTTGTCAAGAAAACTCATGTTATCGAACCTTGATGTGTATCGGAGTAATTCAAACTTATCTTATCTCAATAGGCCATAACTCAATGACATCGTACCTGGACAGGATTTTATACAACATTCCTGATTGATGTGTATGGCTTTATTTCTCAGATCGAAGACTGATGAAGAATACAAGATGGTCATCGTCATGAGATCCGATCTCAAGATGTCGAAAGGTAAACTGGCGGCTCAAGCTGCTCATGCGGCTGTGAACTGTGCCTTCGCTGCCAAGAAGAAGGACCCCAGAGGTTTCGATAAATGGTATTCCGAAGGTCAGAAGAAAGTCGTATTGAAGGTGGATTCCTTGGAGAGGCTGTATGAGATCAAAGCCATCGTCGATGCCAATTCTATCAACAACTCATTAATCACGGATGCTGGAAGGACGGAGATCGCCCCTGGTTCGGTCACATGTATCGGTATAGGGCCTAGCACGGATGCGATCCTCGACAAGATAACCGGCGAGTTATCCATGCTTTGATCATCATCAGACGATGTCGAGGTATGTGTTGACGAATTGTGAGATGAGCATCTTCCTTCTATCTTCCACCGTCGGCCTATCGGTAGGAGGGCATGTTATCAGGTCCTCGGTAGCATAATATGCGCATTTCAGTGCGAACGATGAACCTTCGCGTCTATCATCCATCGATTTGGATCTCTTGATCAATTCGGATTCGTCCATGCATCCTGATGCTACTGTCAATTCGCCAAGGAGCTCTATGTACTGTGTCCTGTATTCGTCCGCAACCTTCCAAAGGATCGTCTTGACCTCAATCGGTTCGTTCAATACCTTGGATATCGAACAAATGTCGGACATCGTATTCATCAATGCTTCGCATTTGTTCTGAAGATCGGGACAATAGTCAGTGTTGATCAGTGAACAGTATGAGATCCTATTGACCCCAAGTGTGTAGTTGATGAGTGATTCCGAATCCCTGAATGAGGTGGATCTCTCTGATATCACTCTTATTATGTCCATCGGTAGGTCTATATCCTTGGCCTTCAGCATGTGCTTTGACAATTCCTCGAGACCTTCTGTAGAGAATCCGTTTAGTCCGCCTTCGATACATTCGAAATAGAAATCTGTGAGTTCAGAAACGATCTTGTCGCAATCCTCTATCGGAAGTTCAGCTATCTCGAAGGCCTTGTTCCAATTCATGATTGCGCCTGCGACATCGCATTTGTACAACGTCTCAAGGCCGGACTCGAATATTTTCTTTGAATCATCAGACATGGTCGCGGTGATTTGTTACAGTGATATAATCCTAATGAGTCGTGTGTGAGGCAGGACCATCTCTGCACATCTTTGCATCAGAGATGATCTTCCTCAGTTCTTTCGCTGCTTTGGGGATATCTTGTTGCGACACGACGGCAGAGATGACCGCAATGCCCTCTGCACCGTTCATGATTATGGGTTCGACATTATCCTTGTTTATCCCGCCGATAGCGATGGCAGGGATCGATACGGATTCGGATATCGACCTCATCATCTTCAATCCATGGCCGTGTCCTGCATCATCCTTGGATTTCGTGTCAAAGATAGGACTGAGTGCGACATATGTCGCACCTTCCTTCTCGGCCTTCACGGCTTCTTCTACATTGCCGACGGAAACACCGATGATGAAATCCTCGGGTACGCGCTCTCTTATTGATGATGGGGATTCATCGCCTTGGCCGACATGCACACCATCGGCACCGGATTCCAATGCGATCTCCACATCATCATTGACGATGAAACATCTGCCATACGATCTCGAAATCGCAGAGATCTCCTTCGCCCATGACAGGAATCTCGGATCGTTGTCCTTCACACGTAGCTGTACGATATCCGCACCGCCCTCGTAGGATCTGCGTGCGACCTCCACATGCGATAGGCCATTCGATAGTGTATCGTCGGTGACCACGTACAGGTCGTAGTTCATATCTCCTCTACCTTCAGTCTTGAATTCAGGTATTCGGGAACCAATGAGAAGAGTGAATCCATGAGATTGATCTTATAAGATGCAGGTCCTTTTGAATCGTTAGCAAGTTCACCGGCGACGGTGAATGACGATATCGCTGCGGCGACCGATTCTGCGGATACGCCATTGGCTCCCACGAAACATCCGATCACGGATGAGAGCATGCATCCTGTACCGGAAACCATGTCCATCATATCCTTACCGTTATGGAGCGCATATGTCGTTTTTCCGTCGGATACGTAATCGATTTCACCTGACATACCTACGACAATCCCAAGTTTCCTTGCCAATCTCCTACAGTCTGAAACCTCGGAGGAAGTATCAGAATCCACACCCCTTACCTTTCCTTTGTGACCAAGGAGTGATGCGATCTCACCGGCATTGCCTTTGATGACATCGACCTTGACTTCTTTTAGGATCCCTTCGGCGGCTCTCGATCTGTATCCCGTGGCGCCAACTCCCACCGGATCGAGTATGACAGGTATCTTGCATTCATTGGCAATTTTACCTGCAGAGATCATTATGCCTAAGGTATCATCATTGACCGTACCGATGTTCAGGACGAGGGCGGATGCCATACCCACCATCTCTATGGCGTCAGCCATAGAATCGCTCATCACAGGGGAACCGCCTGTGCATAATGTCACATTCGCACAATCATTGATGGTCACATTGTTGGTTATTTGACAGACCAGGGGTTTCATCTCTCTGACTTTTTTCAGCATGCCGCCTGTAGTAATCATGCATTGAGTATCATGTATTATCTGTATAAATCTGAGCATTTCAACGATACTTGCAAAATTGTCCTTTTCAATGGTTCATGTTAGGATGTATAATATTAATACAACGTCATTGATTGACAGTGTCGATTAAGAACCCGTTTGTAAAGGGATGATTTTAAATGAAAGCATTGTACAACGACGGAAGCGTCAGAGAGACAGAAGATGAACTACCAGTACTGAGGCACACTGCATCCCATATTTTGGCACAGGCCGTCCTCAGACTTTTTCCAGGTACGAAACTCGCGATCGGCCCTGCGATCGATGATGGATTCTACTATGATTTCGACAAAGACGGAGGTTTCACAACAGACGACCTCGAGAAGATCGAGGCAGAGATGAAGAAGATCATCAAAGAGAACCTCAAGATCGAGACATACACGCTTCCAAGGTCGGAAGCCATCGAATACATGAAAGGAAGGGGTGAGATCTACAAAGTGGAGCTCATCGAGGACCTTCCCGAGGATGCACCCATCAGTTTCTACAAGCAGGGCGAGTTCGTCGACCTATGTGCAGGCCCGCACGCGTTGTATACGAAGGCTATCAAAGCATACAAGCTGACATCCATCGCAGGCGCATATTGGCGCGGAAGCGAGAAGAACAAGATGCTCACACGTATCTACGGTACGGCATTCCAAGACAAGGAGAAGTTGGAAGAGTATCTCAAGATGTTGGAAGAGGTGAAGAGGAGGGATCACAGGAGACTAGGGAAGGAACTCGGCCTCTTCATGCTCCTCGAGGAAGGTCCCGGATTCCCGTTCTTCCTTCCAAAGGGTATGACCCTCAAGAACACGCTCGTCGATTATTGGAGACAGATACACCAGAGGGAGAACTATCTGGAAGTGTCCACGCCACTCATTATGAGGAAGCAGTTGTGGGAACAATCCGGCCACTGGGATCACTATAAGGACAACATGTACACGACCAAGATCGAGGATGAGGAGTTCTGCATCAAACCGATGAACTGTCCAGGCGGAGTATTGGTCTACAAGAGTGAACCGCACTCATACAAGGATCTCCCACTCAGGATCGGAGAACTCGGTACCGTCCACAGGCATGAGCGCTCAGGCACGCTCCATGGATTGATGCGTGTGAGGTGCTTCACACAGGATGATGCGCACATCTTCATGACGAGGGATCAGATAACTGAGGAGATCGAAGGTGTCGTCAGACTCATCGATGAGGTCTATTCATTGTTTGGATTCAAGTATCACGTGGAATTATCCACACGTCCCGAGGACTCTATGGGTTCGGACGAGGATTGGGAAGCAGCCACAGAAGGTCTGAAGAAAGCACTCGATGAGATGGGATTGCCCTATGTCATCAATGAGGGTGACGGAGCGTTCTACGGCCCCAAGATCGATTTCCATCTTGAAGATTCGCTTGGGAGGACATGGCAGTGCGGTACGATCCAACTCGACTTCCAGATGCCTCAGAGATTCGACATCCATTACATAGGAACGGATGGCGAGAAGCACAGGCCTATCATGATACACCGTGTCGTATTCGGTTCCATCGAGAGGTTCATCGGCATATTGATCGAGCATTACGCAGGTAAATTCCCTGCATGGCTGGCACCTGTTCAGGTCAAGGTACTTTCAGTCTCGGAGAAATCACGTCCGTATGCGAACCAGATACTCGCTGAACTTAAGACGAAAGGCATCAGATGCGAGGTCGACAACAGGGATGAGAAGATCGGATACAAGATCCGTGAAGCTCAGTTGGAGAAGGTCCCGTACATGCTCGTTCTTGGTGAGAAGGAGAGTGATGACGGTACGGTCGTTGCTGTCAGGAGCAGGGACAAAGGGGATCTCGGTTCTGTCAAGACCGATGAGTTCATAACGAACGTACTCAACGAGATATCATCCAAAGGATGAATTGGATCGGGTCGATGCTTATGCATTGGCCCGACTCTCTTTCTTTTTAACACGCGCGCATTATATTTGTGCGGGCATTATCTTTATATAAAGTCCTGTCATAGTCCGCGACAGTTATTATGTCCGACAAATCGAAGAAGTCGAAGGAGATGGAGGTCATCGACGATTTGCCCTTGGATGAGGGTTCGCTCGATACAGCTTCCATTAACGAGGACGTCAGATCCGACAAGGATAAGAGATCTGAGGACGGGAAAAAGAATCTAAGGATGGGCCTCATCAAGAAGAAGGACCGCGATCCGATTCTCCACGTCAGTGCAATAGTCCTCGCAATTGCATGTATGATCGTCATTTGTAACACAGTCTTTGATATCGCTATCGCAGACCACTCTGACCCGCCGATCGAATACGGTGACAAGGTCGTTGTGGACTACATCGGCTGTTACCAGGAATTCTATGACAAGGACAATCTCAAGAACGGTGCAATCGTCTTCGACACATCCCTTTCGAGTTTGAAGGATTCGGACGTAATGAAGAGCTACGAATACAATCCTGCGTACAAGCAACTCAATGTCGAGATCGGCAAGGGCAAGTACTTGAAGGCGTTCGAGGAAGCATTGATCGGTCACGTTCCTGGTGATGTTGTCAAGGTCTGTATTCCCAATGGATACGGCGAAGCACAGCTGTATGATTTCACCAACACGGCGAACATCAAGATGGCAGATGTCCTCACAGCTGATGAATTCAAGTCACTCTTCGGTTTCGATGCACCTAGTGCTAACAGCGGCCTCATGTACTTGAACGCGCACACAGAGATCAAAGAGAAGGACGAAGCGAAATACTCGCCTTTCGGTTTCCCTGCAGTCATCTCCACGATGACAGATGGTACCGTGGCAGTGAACTACATGCCTGAAGAGGGTAAGACCTACATCATGAGCGAAGATGTCTCCGTCAAGGTCGATTCAGTCAAGGATGGAGTTGCAAAGATCACATATGAACTCAAGAAGGATACCAAGAGGGATTTCGTTAAGGTCATTGTGGACAATAACAACGCAATCTACGTCTACCCCGAGTCAATGAAGTACAAGACAACTGACGAGAAGACAGGCGAAGATCTCTACTTCACGATCACGATTGTGAAGTACGAGTGATTAAAACAGATTATACGGGGGTAGATCCCCTGTAATCCTTTATTCCATTTCGATTGATGCAAGAGAATTGACTTACATTGATATTATCGATGAACACTCAAACGAAGAGTTCGAGTTTATCATACAGGTCCTTCGGACTCTTACCTAACAATCTGAGGTAATTCTTCTTTCCTGATTCCCTGTCGATGAAAACATCGGGTATGTATCCGATCTCTCTTATCGTCGCATCCGTGATCTCACCGAGGCGAAGGTCCTTGTATTTCTTCCGATCCAAAGCAACGATCTTCAAACCGACCTCTTCCATGACATCATAGAGTTCCTCGGTGTATTCAAAATTGATCGTCGCTCTCATTTCAGGATCATATTTCATTACGGAGAGCAACATGTACGATGCATGTTCCGCTGAACCGTATTTGGCCTTCCCTGATTTTCTAAGGCTTCCGTTCTTGAAAACGATCCTGTTGTCTATCGCGGCGATATCCTCGGGGCCTGCTGCATTAGGCATGGAATATGCGATGTTCAGACCAGATGTTGGAACCCAATCCTGCGGAATCATGTTTACGACCTTATCAGCAAGACCATCTATCTCATCAAGTATACGGAATCTAACGGAATCATCATGCATCTTCACCAAAGGATTAACGATCTTGTCGCCCTTCCCTATGACATACATGGATGCGATCGATTCTTGGATCAATTCCCTCGATTTGATGACAGAATTCACGATATCGAGTCCTTTGGCCATATGGGCTGTGATGTATGATGATAATGTACATCCCCCTCCATGGCCTGCTCTCTCTAAACGAGGGTATTCCATCCTTGTGATCTCTGATGACAGGTAGAAGTAATCAACAACGTTCTTTCCCGTCATGTGCCCACCTTTGAGTAGGACAGATGAACCTTCCTTACCAATGAGTTCACAAGCCAAAGTAGCATCATCTTCTGTCCTTATCGGCATCTTGGCGAGAACCTCTGCCTCATGCCTGTTGGGTGTGATGAGTTCACAGAGTGGCATGAGTTTCCTTTTGATGCTTCTTCCAAGATCATTGGTCGCGAGTGAATCTCCTACTCCTGCGACCATGACGGGATCTATGATGAGAGGCATGTCGTGGTCCTCGAGAACATCAGCAACAGCCTCGACGATTTCCGAATCATAAAGCATACCTGTCTTTATCGCTTTGATGTCCACATCCTTCAATACAGATTCGAGCTGATCTATGACCATGTCTACAGGCATAGGATAGATGCGATCGACGGCCGTCGTGTTCTGTGCAGTCACTGCTGTGATAACAGCACAGGCATGGATGCCTATCGACCCCATGGCCTTGATGTCTGCTTCAATACCGGCACCGCCTATTGAGTCTGAACCTGCAATCGTAAGTGCACATCTCATATGTGAGCTTATAATACATCCTTATATAAAGGATATGAATGGCCTGTCGCTGGCCACAATGGTGTGCTTATTCCTCATCACAAGCCGAATAGATAAATACGGGCTGAATCATAGGGCGATTGATGAAATCTCACAGCTATCACTTCATTCTCAAAGGAAAGGCCGAATACAAGGATTTGGTGCCTGTTTTTCCAGACATCCTTAAGACGATCCTTGCAGAGAACGATCACTTCCAGAACGACGAGGATGAAGAGAGCAGAGAGATGTTCATCGAGTTGAATATGTTTGATCTAGAACAGAATCGCAAACCAGAGGGATATAACAGGAAAGGTAAGTACAGACTCATCTTCCCCATAGGCACCATGGAGTTCTATCTCATTTCCTTGGTTGCGAAACCCAATGATGTCAAGCGCGTCGGCGATAGGATCGCAGACATCCTTTCGACAACGAATATCAAATTCGAGACGTCGAGAGGAGATGACGAGATAGACTGATTACATCAGTACGAACATCGACGAAATGAACAGGGCGACTCCTGTGCACATCAACGTTCTAACAATATCTGATCTGTATTGTTCCTTTGATATCAGATAGGCTGACAGTGAGATCATCAATAATCCTGTCAACAAAGAACATTTGTTCAATACATTCATCTGACTGAAAAGATCGGTGTTCAATATAGCTAGGAAGAGCAAGAACACTATCGCAGATGATATGCAGACCATCCTGCAACGTTCTTTCTTCGCTTCCTTCTCATTCTCGATCTCGACGATTCTGCTTCTGTTTAGCTCATACATCGTTCCCATCCGTATCGCCATAATTACGATTCGTCGAACGATATATAAACGAAAGTGGGGGAGGTCACCGATTGATGATTCAGTTAAGAAGCTCATCCCAACAGCTTTCGATCAGATCGGATTCTTGTCTGACGATATCCTCTCTCGCCATGTATTCCTGTATGGCGATCATGAGCTGATAATCGGTAGATGCAGAGGATGTTCCTCCGAATGACGATCTTCTCTCGACGCAATTCCTCACATCGATGAACTGATAGACGTCATCAGTGATAAGGGGAGAGAACTTGTTGAATTCTTCGACGGAAAGGTCATCCAATTTCTTTCCGTTATCGATACAGTATCTCACTGAAGCGCCTACGATACCATGCGCCTCCCTGAATGGAACACCTTTTGTAACAAGATAATCTGCAAGATCCGTGGCGTTGATGAATCCAGAGGTCACTTTGGAAAGCATGACGTCCGATCTCACCTTCATCGTGGAGATGACTTTGGACATCATCGTGAGACACGAATTCAATGAATCAAGGGATTCCATGACAGGCTTCTTGTCCTCTTGTAAATCTCTGTTGTAGGACAGTGGGAGTCCTTTGATCATCATGAGCATTGTGATAAGGCTACCGTTTATCGCACCAGACCTTCCTCTTATCAGTTCTGCGATATCCGGGTTCTTCTTCTGAGGCATTATCGATGAGCCTGTAGTGTACTTATCGGCCATCTCTATGAATCCGAATTCCTGTGATGACCACAGGATCAATTCCTCTGACATGGAGGATAGGTGGATCGATGTCAACGATGCACAGAATGCCAATTCTGTTACGAAATCCCTGTCACTGACGGAATCCATAGAATTGAACGTAGGTCCTTTGAACCCAAGTGATCTGGCGGTCATCTCTCTATCGATGGGATATGTCGTACCCGCAAGGGCAGCTGAACCAAGAGGGCAGAGGTTGAGTCTCTCGAAGGCATCGAGGAAACGTTGTGCATCACGTGAGAGTTTGAACGCGTGAGCAAGCATATGTTGAGCCAATGTGACGGGCTGTGCGTGCTGCATGTGCGTGAATCCCGGCATCACAGTATCTCCGTTGTCCTTGGCGATGGTGATGAGCGAATCGATCAACAAGTCGATGTTCTTCACGGTCTCGAGGGTCATATCCCTGAGATACATCCTGAAGTCCGTGGCCACCTGATCGTTCCTACTCCTTCCTGTATGAAGTTTTCCGCCGGCAGGTCCAATCATGTCAGTGAGTCTGAACTCTACATTCGTATGGATATCCTCCAAAGATTCATCCATCTTGAATTCGCCGTTCTCCATCTCGGCAGCTATGGTCTTGAGACCCTCGATAATCCTATCAGCATCATCGGATGGTATTATCTCACATTTCTTGAGCATTCTCACATGTGCTAACGATCCCATGACATCATAGAACGAGAGCATGACATCGACATCCAAAGAGGATGTGAAACTCAATGTGGAATCATCCATCTTATCTTCGAATCTTCCGGACCATAGTGCCTGTTGGGACATGATATCACTTCTTGTGTGCTCTTGATGTCGTTTTGTTCGGGAGTCCCCAGCAATAGATGAATCCAAGTGCGGATTCGTGGTTGAACTCATCACCTTTGGCGTATGTTGCGAGTCCTTCGTCATAGAGCGAGTATTCTGATTTGCGACCTACGACCATGACGCTGCCCTTGTAGAGTTTGAGACGTACGACGCCTGTGACGAATTCCTGTGTCTTCTCGATGAATGCCTGAAGCGATTCCCTGAGGACACCGTACCAAAGACCGTTGTAGATTATCTCAGAATACCTCTGCTCAACGCCTCTCTTGTATTCGAGGACATCCTTCTGGAGTGTAAGGAACTCGAGACCTCTGTGGGCTTTTATGAGTACCGTTGCAGCGGGACATTCGTATGTCTCTCTGCTCTTGATCCCCACAAGACGATCCTCTACGTGATCGATACGACCGACACCGTTCTTGCATGCAATGGCATTGAGTTCCTCTATGATCTTTACGCCTTCCATCTTCTTGCCGTTGACAGCTACAGGCACTCCTTTTTCGAATTCGATCTCGACGTATTCCGCCTCATCGGGTGCATTCTTGGGATTTGTGGTCCATCCCCATGCCTCCTCAGGAGGCTCTGCCCATGCGTCTTCGATGATACCGCATTCACAGCTTCTTCCCCAAAGGTTCTCATCGACGGAGAATGGATTCTCCTTCTTCACGATGATCTCTACACCGTTCTCCTTGGCGTAATCGATCTCTTCCTCACGTGTCATCACCCACTCTCTCATGGGGCCGATGATCTTCATGTCAGGGTCGAGTGATACGATACCGACATCGAAACGGACCTGATCGTTTCCTTTCGCTGTACAGCCGTGTGCGATATATTTGGCGCCTTCCTTCTGTGCGACCTCGACCAATTTCTTCACGATGAGGGGTCTTGCAGTCGCTGTGCTGAGGGGATACACATCCTGATACATCGCATTGCCTTTGAGTGTAGGCCAAATGTAGTCCTCAACGAATTCTTTCTTAGCATCGATGAACTCTGCCTTGATAGCACCGTTCCTCAGAGCACGTGCAACGATATCGTCGCTGCTCGGTGGTTGACCGACATTGATCGCAACTGCGATCACATCGAGATTGTATTTGTCTTGTAGCCATCTGATTGCAACGGATGTATCCAAGCCACCAGAATATGCGAGAACTATCTTCTCCCTCTTATTATCAGCCGTACCACAATTACATGCGACCATGTTATCATTTCTTGGTATCCTAGTTTTAGATTTAAATGTATTTGACTGAAATAAAACATTGATTGTCTAAAAATATCATGATGGTATGAATTAAAACAGTTTTAATCAACATTTATTGGATACAAAACATTCATTTTCTCGTTTGATGTCGGATTAAATTGTCTGTATGAAAACATACTATGTGTATTTTATACAATTTGTGT
>ENA-UONY01000512-UONY01000512.1-human-gut-metagenome-genome-assembly--contig:-CS9-NODE-512-length-46066-cov-5.706353_pt1 | contig 46066 bp, 19 predicted proteins | sample MGYA00242465_ERZ724012 | MGnify/ENA metagenome assembly ERZ724012 | reverse complement strand
ACACGAAAATGTGTTTGCAATGCAAATCCCAGTATAAGTATAAATACAAAAAAGAATTTTGCATATTGTGAATAATCTCTTTGTGTGGCCTCCGAGTGTTCTCTACTTGTTTGAAAAGTCGGACCATTTGTTGTCGGATTGTTTTGTATAAAGATATTTACAGTGGGGGCTTCCACCTTGGAAATTATGTAAGATTGGTTGTTTGCATTCAATCTGTCATATATAACTATTCCTATATCAATTGCAGCTATAATTACAGATATGAAGTTCAAAAATGTATCAACAGACATTTCAAAGCCTCCGGATTTGTTTGTTGTGGCACAAAAAGTATATTCCTTTTGTTAACCATAGTCAACCGATGTCGGCACCCTGTTTTCGTAGGGCGCCATTTTTTATCATTTTGTTATCTTTATTCGATGCGATACAATGCGCATGATGGTATAATATATTTAGTCGGTCTGATGCAGCAGGCCTTCAAAACCATGAAAGGAGAATACAAGCATGCCAAAAAAGCTCGGTACGCGCATTGCTTCAGGCCTTATTGCTGCTCTGATGTTTATGCAGACGGTTTCTTCGTCTGTGGTCACTGCTTATGCAGCTGATGTAACATCGGGCAGCGATGTTGTCTCTAGCGATGTGCCATCCGATACTTCCGACATCGATGTGTTGAACACCGATGATGGAAGTGAAGGAGAGCAGACACCAAACGACGAAAGCCAGGCTCCAGAAGAGTCTGGTAATGACGAGAGTACACCTGCACCTCAAGAATCGGCTACACCAGAACCGACTGCCGTTCCAGTCGAAACTGCAGCGCCGACTCCTGAAGCGACGGAAACTCCCGATGCTACAAATACTCCTACAGCAACGCCGGAACCGACGGCAACTGCAACGCCTGACGCAACGGCAACACCCGAACCTTCCGCAAGTCCCACACCGACACCCACTCCCGAATCTGATGAAGAAGAGGAAGAAGTAAGTGAAGCTCTGCAGTCTGTTCTTGACATGATGGAACAACTGCCCGAATCGGTTGACGAAGTTGCGGAATATGATGAAGCACAGTGCGTTGCGCTGCGCCAGCTCTGTAACCAGCTACAGTTTGCGATTGCAGCATTGACAGATGAGGAAGCCGAAAAGGTCGACCTTGCCTATGTTGATGAACTGTATACGGCCGTCATGGAACGTTACACTTCCTTTGAGCATGTTGAGTTCAATCCGCTTGCCATCCTCGATGAGGAGACAGGTTCGAATGAAGTCAATATCGGCGATGAGGTCACTTTCTCCGTTTCTCTGAATCGTGATGACGTTGCGGTTCAGTACCAGTGGCAGAAAATGTACATGCCGCAGGGTGATACAACAGAGGAAAGTGTCTACAACTACACAGACGCCGACGGCGAACAGTCTCCAACTTGGTATAACTACCTGGTAGGAGATATGTCGGAAGCAGAACTGCTCAACGAAAACCCGGATGCCACATGGCAAGGCATGGAACTGTGGTTAGCCGCTCGTGATGCGTTGGATGCAATTGGCGAAACGGCCGACAGCTTAACCTTCGAGTGGAAAACCCGGAACTTTGCTCTGGAAGGGTTTGCCATTACTGCTACCAAGGCAGAAGATGGCACAATCCAGTTGTTTGCTGACAAAGATGATGAGCACTATGTCGCCTCTCTGAACGATGAGGGTGCTTACGCCTTTACTACGGCTGATACTGGAGAAAGCATCACCGATGAAAACTGGGTTGATATCGAAGGTGCTACCGAGTCGACCTACACCCACGTGGTGGATGAGAATGACCGGTATACGTCCTACCGTTGCCAAGTTACTATCGTTGATGAGAACTACCTCACGGACCTCGAAGCCTACAAAGCTTCTGGTGCGGATGAAATGGCTACTGCAGAGAGCGCCGCCACAGATGAACCAGAAACCGATGATACGGTTCTGTATTCCGCAAAGAAGACGCTGACTCTGCCTGAGACTACTGCTGAACTCTCACAAAAAGTCGTAGCACGTTTCTTCAGTATGTCTCGCGCCAGCGCTTCTGGCCCTGTACTGTCCAATGACGCCCAGTGGGTCGTTGGTGTAAACTCGAACTACGAGTACATCACGGCCGACATGTACGCCATGACGCAGCAGTGGCTGCAGGAAGGTCGTATTACCCAGCAACAGGCTGACATGTACTGGACGAAGCTGGATTATTCTGTTGCTCATACAGCGAATGTTATCGATAAGGTGACAGGTTTGCCAACAGGTGCCACTAGAAAATACATCGGCTTCCGCATCACTGACGGTAACAAGATGGAAGTTCTGAGTGACTGGTATGGCAAAACCGTTTATTTCAGGCAGTCTGGCGCGACTGGTACGGGCACGGCAATTGAAGTGCCCGCAAAGACATCTGAAGGTCAGGCCGGAGAACAATATAAACGTGCTGTCACAATCCTGAGCGCGTATATCGCGGACGCAGGTACTCCGTACTATGGTGGTATTGCCAGTGTTGGAAGTAATAATTATTACGACGACAATACTCATATCACGATGTACACAGTTGAAGTAAATCGCTTCAACGAAAACCCAGACGCATATCTGATGGACGCCGAAGGCAACTACCGCATGGATTCGTTTGCCTGGGGGCCTGGCGTTTATGACGAGCCTGACATCTCCGGAAAAGCCTTCTGGGCGCTGCAAAGCTATATCGCCGAAGGCTATGGCATGATGATTGGCCACGACACTATGTATGGTTATGCCGGCGCCTATACGGACGCCTGGGGCGATGTGAATGGTCCGTGGCATTACTACGGACAGGACCCGGCGGGTAACTGGCACTATCCTGGTGATGGCTGCTCTACCACAACTGGCCAGAATGGGTATACGGTTCACCAGGTGACACTGGAGAACCGGAATGGGTCACGGTACACCTATCATATCGTTCCAATTGACCCCAACGATACAGCGACGCGCTATTATAATGTCAACCAGTGGAACCCCAACTGGGGTCATTGGAACATGAATGCGCTGATGGGCCAGAACAACGCGAATACGGAGTCGTTCAACATCCTCGGCGGAAATGACGCCGATGGTGGTGATTATGAGTTTTTTATGGCTTACAGCTATGGCGACCCGTATAAGATTCCTTCTAAAATCATGTCTTCTGGTGGTTCTCACCTGAGTCCCAACTATAAGACAACGATGTATGGCTCGAATTTGTTACGCGTAAAGTCGTATCCGTATTCGCATTCAGAAGCTCTTAACCGTGCGAAGTATCGCACTCCAACTAATTATCCGTTTGATTTTGTTGGAAGCGGTGAAACTTTCAATGCGATGCAAACGCATAGTAATATGCAAGTTGCCTTTGGCACGATTTGGGTCGAATACGCCAATAACAGTGGCTCGGCATCCCTTGGCAATGGTAAGCTGATTACACCAACGGTCGATGGAAAGACTGGCACCAACAACTTCTACTTGGCTGGTGACGGCAACTTCCTGATGAACCAAATCGGTCACTTGCCAGAAAACCGCTTTACGAAACCTGAGGCCCAACTTCTGGTCAACACCATCATGTACATCTCGCAGCGGAAGCAGTGCGAAGTCTGCCAGAGTGAACAGAATGGTGACCAGATGAGCCATTTCGTCCATCGCATCAATAATGTAAACGCAAAAACGATTCTTGATGCTTTGGCCAATGGAGGAAGTTTCTGGTATCCACTGGACGATTGCTATATGTTGACTAATAACCTTGATTTGTCTAAGCTTTATGGCAATGACTGGCAAGGCATTAAAAACTTTATGGGTCACTTTAGCGCAGATGTTTATACCGTAACACTTCCTTCGAGTGGAACGCCTTTGTTCATTCAAGATGATACCCCTGCCGGCAAGTACAATACCGGCAGCGCAAATGGCTGGAACCTCGGCAATGTACTGGAAGATTCAGCAGTACAGAATGTTGTGAAAACCAGCGACAAGGGAACGCGTACGACTGGTGTTGCACGTGTTTTGGGGTATCTGCCAGACCTGTTTGAAACCACAGATGTAGATTATGACGGTTATACTGTTCATATCTACGGCCGAGAGAACGAAGCTATGCTCCCAGAAGATGCTGATTTTAGCTGTATTGTCAATTCTGATGACAAGTATATTATCAGTAACTTGCCACCAGTATACGCAGGCGCCGATACGATTTACCGAGCACGTGTCTATGACAGAAGTGGCAATGAAGTGACTCAATACGGGCCAATTATTGCTAAAGTTCCAAGAAGCTTCTGGAACACCGACATGACGGTTCCCCTCGAACTCATTGAACCCGAAGCAACTCCAATTGCGGATTATCGCTACTGGGAAGGCCCTTCTGACCACGTGATGACCGGCAGTGCCTTTATGGCCGATGCCCGTATCAGCGACAGTGATATTGTCTGGTATTATCGCGTGATTGATAAGAGTGTTACTCCTGGCAACTGGGTACGCATTGGCGGACCGGGTTCTACGTTCACGACTTCCGATGGGTCTGTAACTGGTACGGTCAACGCTACTGTTTACAACCCTGCGACTGAGAACGGAATTCCGGCCACCTCCAGTGATGTTTCTCTGAGTTTCTTGGCTTGGACAGGAAATCGGATTCAACTGAAAACAGAATACACATACAATGGCAAAGTCTACACAACTTTGGACCCGGATGTTGTTCTCGATGGCGCTAATGGCTATATCGATATTGAACAACGCCCGATGTATGTGATTCAGGCGTTCGACAAACGCGTCAACGTTGGCGCAGATGCCGAATTTGTATTTGAATCCGATTACTGGAAGAGCATTGATGAGGGTCAGACCTATGAAGTCCAGTATCGCGGGCTGACAGGTGGTTGGAAGAGACTTGAAAGCGACCCCTTGTTCCCAGAAGGAAGTTACAAGATTGATGTAAAGTCTTCTAAATCTACCAAGTGGGAAGATGGTGTTTGGCTTCCAAGCGAAAATTTCTGGAAACCGAGTGCTGACACCTCTAATGAAGAGGTGGCTGGCAACCATACGATTGTAACGCTGACATTGCTTGATTGTCCAATGGACTGGGATTCGTTTGATTTCCGTGTTGTATTCCGGTACCAGTACAATGCTCAACGTACTATGCAGGGGACAACTGACACAGCAAACAATCAAGTAACAAGTCGTACTGGACACCTGATTGTTGTTCCACCAACCATTAAGTTGACAGACCTGAAGGCGCAGGCATTGTTGCTGAACGAATCTGACCCGTCAAACGGTAATGTCGTTTGGACTTCTGAAATGGATACACCGCCAAATGATGGTCGTGCAACCACGGAAGTTCCTCTCGACACCTTTGATGTCGGCTATGATGACCGCGATGGTCAATTTGTTGTGACTGGTCCGGCAAACGACAATAAGGCAGTTTATACAACAAAGATTACTTTCACTGGCAATAAAGATAATTTGCCGACCATTACTTGGCAATATCAAAATGATTTGAACGAAGCGGTAAACTCTTTCCACCCAGTGGGAAGTCCTATTACGCCTTCGTATGACGATGTTGGTGAAGTAATTGGAAATCTGGACGTACTGTGTACTGCAGATGGCGGTAACGGTGTGATTCCTGCACTTGAAGAAGTGTTCCTGGAAAACGGTACGCCATATTATAAGTTCAAAGGTTATATTACTTTGGACGCCGTTTATCCGACAGACCCGGCAAATCAGGATTCGGATGAATTGACTGAATGGAATTTGGTAACGAGTCTGCATATTGACTCCGCGACCAATCCTATGGATTTCGGGTCAACGCACTTCTACTTTAATGTCCTTGGGCAGCTGCGTTATATTAAGGGCTGGGACGGAACCCGGCTGAAGTCTTACTGCGAAGCACAAGCTTATGCATTCAACTTCAATCGTGATGCTGACCCGGTAACCCTCTATGAGGGGTCCGAATATCGCAACTATGGCGCTGAGTTGGTGCTCGATTACAACATCAGTATCCGCGCTAATGACCCTAACAAGAACGAAGATATCACAACGGCAAATGGTAGTCCCAAGAATCTGGATACGTTGTTGAACGAAATTCCAGAACTTCGCGACGCACGTAATGCCGGTGCGGCAATTTACAACTATAAGCTCCTTGACATTATCGCGCCAAATGGACTTCGGTACGCTGAAACGTATTTCATTGCCGGTCATGATGTAAATGACCGCAGTGGAATTCATTCGCGTGATACTATTGTGATTGACCATAATATTACAGATGCGTCTGGACATAACTTCGATTACTATTTTGGAATCGATGAGTCTAAAGCGTTCTTGAATCAAAATGGCCAAGTGCAAGGTATTGCGTTCTATTCTAAGTCTGGCAATCCCATTTCCAAGAATACATGGCAGTGGTTCTGGCGCAATGCAATCTACTATGTTTGCTACGATGGAAAATCTGACTTGGGTGACCAGGTTTATTTCTACATCGACGAACAAAACCTGCAAAATGTGAATGCATCCTTCGGCGCTAACAATGCGCAGAATCCATATTCTGAGTGGACTGCACCTATTGAAGGCACATACGAAATTGAGTTGAATGGTGCTGGTGGTTTTGCTGCTGGTGGACGCACAATTTTAACCGTAAAAGCCGAGGAAGGCGCAAAACTGTATTTTGTTGCAGGTGGCGCAGGAGCGGATGCAGACCAAGACGACAACTACTTGGTTTCTGGTCATCGAACAAGCGGTGGCTATAACGGTGGTGGAAATGGCGGTCTTGGAATGCGAACCGGCAACTACTCTGAAGGCGGACATGGAGAACCATACGTCAGTATTGGTTCCAGTGGCGGTGGTGCTACTACTGTTGCAGTTGGTCTGATGGGAAATGGTAAGATTGCCGACTATGGTGACGAATCCACAGCATCACAATACTTTTTAGGTGTTGCAGGCGGTGGTGGTGGAAATGCCCATAGTGCCGCAGGCGTACGGCCAGCATTTGTTTTTGAATACTGGGTTGTTAACAGCAATACACCAGGCGCTGTGCCGATTGGAGATAATTACTATAGGGGACAAACTCCAAATGCTGATGGCAAAGCAACTATCCTGCCTAGCGGGACCCCATATATGGCAGGTAGTTGGGACGGAAGTACGATAAGCGCTGTCGGCGGTCCAAACGCTAACACAACATACTTTGGATATGAGGGCTCCGGTTCATTTGGCCAGGGGGCAAATGGCGGTGATTTCTCTGGAATTCAAGGCGTTTGGTCTCATATCAATGGTCCGGCCGGTGGTGGCGGCGGTTGGTATGGTGGATGGGCTAACCCAAAGTACTATCTAACCGAAAACGGTACAAATCAATCGTGCGATGCTCCCTCTGGTGGTGGACTAAGTTATGTGGCTAACAATGGCCGAACATTCACTACTTCCACGGGCAAAAAAGTCACCGTAGTAAGCTCCACGATGTATGATGGCACAGGCAGTGACGAGTATGTTGCAGGTTCGGCTTCTATTCGCATGGTTGACTTTGGTGACCGTCGTTTCAAGCGTAATGGCAAAAATGCATTTGACACTGCGTATGAAGATACGGGCGCTGTGAACCATTTTGCAACGGTCAAAATTTCCGCTGCGAATAAGGTTTATGATGGTCAACCGAACGTAGCAACCGTTTCTGTCGTTGACACAGACGGTGATATGGCAACGGTTCTGGCCAATGCCAAAATTACCTATAGCAACAACTATGGAACCGTAACACAGGCAATCAATGCATCCACAGACGCAGAAATGTTGCCGCTGAATACGACAGGTTCGTATGCAGCCACGGTAACTGTGTCGGCACCTGGATATACCATTGAGTATGTGTACGAAAACACCATTCCTGGTTTGACGTATGCGTCTAAGGGATTGCCTGCATCCGGTGATGGCGATACGGTCTATTTTGACATCTATCCTCGCGGTTTGGATGCCGCTGGTTCTTCCACTCGTGAATATAATGGAATGGCACTTGCCAAAGTGACCAACCTGAAGATTACGGATGGTATTGTACCAGGCGATACTGTATCTCTTGCAACAATAACTGCATTTGGTTACTTTGTGGATGAGGGTGGCAATGAATGGAGCCATGTCGGTAAACATAACATTGACCTGATTACGCAAGTAGACCTTGTCAATTCGAATGGTAACTACTATGTAGCCAATTGGAATGTGTCTGGCGAAATTACAGCACGACCATTGCATCTGCACAGTTTGTATCATGATACGCAGAAATATTCACAGCAGTATGATGTTCTTGCTCAACCTTTGGGCGAAGGAAAACAGCTGACGGATACAGTTTCGTACAATGATGAAACCATGACAGTTGAAGAGTTCTATGACACCTTGCTTGCTGGTGAGCGTATCACGACGGACACAACCCGTTACATGGCTGACCAGTTCCGCAATTATGAGGAACAAGTCAAAGAACCTAACAACTACCGTGGTTACGATAATACGACAGATGCAACGATTTCCAACATCAGTTTGGATAATATCGTTGTTGGAGACACTGTAAAGACTGACAAAGAGGAATACACTGGCACCTATGCAACAATGAATGCAGGTGAGGAGCTGGTCGGTAAAGACTCGAACGGTGATAATGGCACTATTAAGCCGAGTTCCGGTGACGAGAACCGGTACTGGTGGCTGGACGAAAATGTCATTACCCGTACAGAAGACCTGACACTCGTAAACAACGAGTATGGCGACTATTATATCGCTGACGAAGATTATTCCGGTGCCATTTATCGCGCAGGCGTCATTGCAATGGTCAAAGGCCAGCAGTTGATTTACGGCGAAGGCCTGGATGAAGTTCCCTACACTGATGATGTGTATACTTCTATGACCGGTTCCAGCAGCTGGCTGACTATCGCTGGTCTGATGGGCTTTGACGAACTCCGCATGGAAGACTGGACAGGGAAGTACAAGAACGAGTTCAAGTACGACCTGCTTCCGGAAGATGATACACCTGTTGGCGATTATCCCATTACCTATATCGGACTGAACGAGGACAACTTCCTGGTTCTGTCCAACTACATCGTACAGGTCGACGAATCCTTCCTGAACGTTAACCCGCGCCCGATTCGTATTTCTGTCAATGAATCCCTCAAGGATTACGGCGACGAGAATCCGGCATTCACATCCGTATTCAGCTATAAGCTTTCTCTGGATGGGGAAGACGATTATCAGGTAATTGGTAACGATGCTACTGACAAGTATGAAGACATGACGCTGGTGGCCGGTGATACGATTGCCGATGTCATCGAAGTGTCTGACAATGTTGGAGGTCTTGAACCCATTGCTATGGAAGATGGACGCAGCAACATTCCGTATTTGTCCGATGCTGAGACCAACAGCGACGTTATCTACGTCGATGAAATCTCTGAAACCTGTGAATACTGCACTGAGCGTGATGGTAAAGACCGCAATCACTTCCATCTTGGCGGATACGCGGTTTGGGTCAACGATAATGCCGCGAACGGCAATACATTGACCGTCAAGACCGTTACCAATATGTATGGTGAACAGGTCCAAAACTACTCGCTCAACTACGTTCAGAACATCCTGAAGATTCATCCTCTGTCCATTACCATCATCCCGGATGACAAGGAAATGGTTTATGGTACTGCCAACGAGCCGGCGCTGACCTATACGCTCGAAGGCCGCCGTGTAAAGTGGGATGACTTGTCGGATGTGAAGCTGGTCCGTGACGCTGGCCGTGATGTGTATGACGGCTATGTGATTCGCGTTGACAGCTACAACAACTCTGACAACTACATGGTCGACGTTGAGACCGGTATTTTCAAGATTACCCCTGCTTACCTGATGGTTACGCCTGACCACCATACCAAGTATTATGGTGACCCGGCGCCCGATTGGAGCATTGGCATTACCGGCTTCAAGTATGATGACACGGTTGATTCCGTCTTCGTAGAAGGCCGCAATGCAGGACGTGTTGTTGACGATGGCTTCGATTATATCAAGGCTTCTGTTGGCAATTACACTTTCAATGTGGATGAGACTTCTCTGGAGATGATTCCGAACCAGTTCGGCAACTTCAACTATGTCATCACCCAGAACCCGTCTTCGCTGCGCATCATCCCGCGCCCGATTACCATTGAGGCCGGTGGTTGGAGCAAGCCGTATGGCACGCCTGACCCCGAACATACCGTGCTCATCACGGATGACCTGACTGGTAAGACTGGCACGAGCGGTACCGACCCGAATGTCTGTGTTGACCCTGAGAATGCGCCTATCACATTCGATTTGAGCCGTGCAGATGGCGAAGAAGTGGGCGTCTATCCGATTTATGTGTCTGCGGCAGAAAAAGAACTGGGTCATGACCCTGGCTGCCACGGCGAAATCGATGGGCTGAATACCAACTACACCATTACCTATATTCCTGACAATGACATTATTTATCGTGCCGATGAATTGATTGGTATTGTCAGCGACCATACCCGTTACTACGGCAACGCCATCAATAACTACATTGAAGGCGACCAGGATTCCATCACTTACTACATCGGCGGCACGGAAGTCACACCTGAAGAAGCCGGTATCATTTCTGACCCGAACTTCCAGCACACTGACCTCCAGACCAGTTCTGTTGGCTCTTATGCCATCTATGCAACTGGCGTCGAAAGCAGCAAGTATGACATTACCCTGTATCCCGGATATGTCACCGTTATCCCGCGTCCTGTGACTGTCATTGCCCAGGACAACGAGAAGATTTACGGTGACGCCGACCCGACCATCGACTTTATCATCCATGACGGCCACAGCGAAGACGGCGAGACCTACTACGTCGGCGACGAAGTGACCGAAAAGGTGGGCGATGAGGTCCGCGTACAACCTGACGACCTGCCTGGTGACGTTCAGCGTCAGCCTGGCGAGGATGTAGGTGTCTACGACATCGACATCAATAACGTTAGCCCGTACAGTGAAAATGGCAAGATGAACTACGACATCCGCTTTGTGGATGCTGATTTCACAATCAAGCCCGCAACGCTGCTTGTCCAGGTCATGGGTGGATACAAGAAGACCTACGGCGAGGAGAACCCGACGTTTGGCGCCAATATTACTGGCTTCAAGCGCGAAGATACTGCCGAAACCGTCCTGACCGGTGAAGTTGGTTTTGCGACCATCAGCACCGTGACAACGCCGGTTGGTAAGTATATCGTTTCTGCCAAGCCTGAAATCGAGCTGGAAGATGGACAGATGCATCGCGGTTCGAACCTTGAAGTCCTTCCGAACTCCAATGGTTTGTACAACTACGAAATCGTCTATCTGGATGGCGATATCACCATCAGCCCGCTGCGGCTCCAGATTATCATTGACCATCTGAAGAAAGTGTACGGTTCTGCCGACCCGACCTTTACTTACACGATGCGCAAGATTGATGGCAGCATTGGTACGGTCATCGACCCGGAGAACAGCCCGCTGAACCTGACCCTGACTCGTACACCCGGCGAAAATGTTGGCAAGGGCGATATCGTCGATGGCGAACACGCTGGCGCTTACACTATCACTGGTACCTACGACAACCCGAACTATGAAGTCGAAATCATTGACGGTTCGCTGACCATCGTTAAGGCAATCATCACTGTTACGGTTGATGGAGGCTATACGAAAGTCTATGGCGACCCGAACCCTGAATTTGGTGTTGTTTATGATGGATTTATCGGTTCTGAGGGTCACCCCGACCTGACGGGTACTGGTATCCATGATGACGAGTCCGTAATTCGTGGTGACCTCATTATCGAATGCTTCGATGCAGACGGTAATCCGGTCGATGAAAAGACTCATACCGGTCTGTACCCGGTCAACGACGATAAATCTACTCTGGAAGCCGACAACTACGAGTTCCGCTATGTGAATGGCGATTTGACCATTACCAAGAAGCCGCTCGTTGTGGTCGTTGACGACCAGGAGAAGATTTATGGCGAGGAAGACCCGCCGACGTTCACTTGGCATCTGGAGAATCCGGAAGACCTGGTTGACGAGGATGACATCCGTCATATCGACGTCACCACGGAACGCCCGGATGCTGGAACAGAGCCTGGCGAACAGGTCGGTGAGCACCCGATTACCGGTGAGGCCGAACCGATGCAGGATTACGAAATCACCGTGATTCCTGGCACCGAGACCATTAAGCCCGCGACGATTGTTGTCACGGTCCTGCCGGACAGCAAGTATTACGGTGAGGATAACCCGATTCCGGAAGTCACCATCACTGGATATAAGCGTGGCGATGCGATTGATGACATCGGTGGCGAAGAAGCCCTTGTCATTGATAATGAGGCAGAGAAGTGGAGCCCCGTTGGCGGCGGTTCTATGGAGGATGGCAAATACCGTGTTTCCGCTGAGGATTCGGTATTCAGCAACCCGAACTATGAATTCGTTTACATTGACGGAACTCTTGAAATCCTGCCGCTGACTATCCGTATTATCGTTGATGACGCCGAGAAGGTTTACGGCACATTTGACCCGGATGAATTCACCTGCCATTTCGAGGTTGCCGATGAAAACGGCAATCCGTATGAAGCAAGTGATGAGCAGCTGGAAGCGGTTCGCACCGGCTTGCATCTGGTAACGGTCCGTGTACCTGGCGAAATCGTTGGTCAGTATCCGATTCGTGCCGGATACACTGAAGTTGATAACTTCATTATCACCAGTGTTGATGATGGCACATTCACCATTACGCCTGCTGAGCTTGTTATTACAGCTAACAGCGCAATGAAGGTGTATGACGGTACTCCTCTGACAGATAGCGGATACAAGGCCGAAGGCCTGGTTATCAATGAGACCCTGGGCATTCATGATACGCTCGAATCGGTCACCGTGACTGGCTCGCAGACGGAAGTCGGCAAGAGCCCGAACGTACCGAGCGATGCTGTCCTGAGCCTGCAGAATGGGTCCAACGGCAACCGGAACTATAACATCACCTACGTTAATGGCGTGCTGGAAGTCGTTCCAACCGAACAGGTGAACATTGAGAAGACCGCTGACCGCGAAATTACTACGGATGGCGAGATTGTCACTTACACCATTAAGGTTACGAACGCAACTCTGCATGACCTGACCAACGTCAAGGTTGAGGACACCAATAACTTCGCTGGTGCTATCACGATTCCTGACAATGCCGAATACAGCTATGATAACGGCGTCTTTACCATCCCGAGCCTGCCGAGCGCCCAGAACGGTAACAACTCGTTTGAGATTGTTTATACCTACACTGTACGTCCGGAAGACCACGGCACGGATGGTAACGATACGCTGACGAACAAAGCTGTTATCACGGACATGACGATTACCGACGGTACTGAACCTGACCCGGATTGGTTTGATGAAACACCTGATGTCGATGTCGATATTATTCGCCATGATATTGAGGTCGTTAAGTCCGCTGATAAGGAGATTGCTGCTGCTGGCGATGTCGTCACTTACACGATTTCTGTGACCAACACTGGTAATGTTCAGCTGAATAACATTGTTGTCTCCGATGACAATAACTTCGCTGGAAACATTGTCCCGCTGCGTTCGGCCGGTTCTACTTACAATGAGGAAGACGGAACCTGGACGATTGCAAAACTGGGCGTTGGCGTTACAGTCAATATTCGTTACACCTACACGGTGACTCCTGACGACCTCCCGAATGAAGTCCTTGAAAACGTTGCCACAGGTACCGTTCCACCAAGCGATAACATTCCTGAGATTGAAAAGCCTTCCAATGAGGTTGACGTGCCCCTGATTGGCCGGTCCGTAGCTATCACGAAACGTGTTGACAAGAACCAGGTCTATGAAGGCGATACAGTCACTTACACTCTGCATATCGTCAATGATGGCACGGTTGATTTGAGCAATCTTACTGTAACTGACGATTCGAATGCACTCGGTATCTTGGTGCCGGTACCTGGCACAGGATATACCTATCGTGATGGTAAGTTCGTAATTGACTTCCTGGCGGTTGGTGAGAGCATCGACATTACTTACAAGTATACAGTTGTTCAGAACGACCCGACCGTGATTGAGAACATCGCTACCGTGCATGTGCCGGAAGGAGATACCGGGACCGATGCAGATGACCCGTTTGATGTTCCTTCCAACCCCGTTGAGGTTGAAGTCATCAAAGACGGTCTGACTGTTGAGAAGAAGGCGGCTGAATCCATTGTGGGTGTTGGTGAAGACATTCACTACACCATCGTTGTAACCAATACCGGAACGACAACCCTGCATAACATTGTTGTGAAGGATACGACTTCTGGTGCTGGCGAGACTGTCAACACAACGGCCGGTAACGTTAGTTATGATGCAGATGCACGTGAATGGACATTTGCCGATGAACTGCTTCCGGGTAATTCCTTCGCTGTAACTTATACCTATACTACAGTTGAAGCCGATGAGGTTGCTGGTAAGGTAGAGAATACGGCGGTGGCGACCGGACGCAATCCAGGCGGTAACCCTGTGCCGAGTAACCCTGACGACGAAGATGTAGTAGTAAGCGAAACTCCAGAAGCCATTCTGGACATCGAGAAGCGCGTTGATAAGGAAACGGCAATGGTTGGTGATGTGCTGACCTATACGCTCCATATCACGAACTCCGGTGACGCTACTGCTTATAATGCCATCGTTGAGGATTACTTCAATGGTGTTGGCGAACCAGTCAAGGCAGACGGCGATGGCTATACTGTTATGGATGACGGTAACTTCCTGATTCCAGAACTGGCGGCCGGCGAGTCCATTGACATTACTTACACCTACACGGTCCAGGAAGGTGACAAGGGCACAATTGATAACATCGTTGTTATTGTTCCCGAAGAACCTCCTGTGGACATTGAGAAGGAAGCCGATAAGAATATTGCTGCGGTGAATGAGGTCGTAACCTACACAATTACGGTCACAAATACCACCGATGAAGCGAAGGAAAACCTGACCGTCACGGATAGCAATAACTTTGTTGGTGAAATCGTCGCGACCGATGGTAGCGGGTATGTCTATAACGGTGACCGCACATGGACCATCGCTCACCTGGATGCAGGCGCTTCTATCGAAATCGTGTATACCTACACGATGCAGAGCGAAGATGCCAGCACTATCGTGAACCAGGCCGATGTGACCTACACTGAAGATGGAGAGCCTATTACTATTGAGTCCAACCCCGTCGAAGTTGATAAGCCTGTTGAAGGTGAAGTCACCATCGTCAAGAGTGCAGATAAGACGATTGCACGGCCTGGCGAAGTCGTGACCTATACTGTTACGGTTCACAATGGTAAGACCGTCGATGCACAGAATGTTGTCGTCACTGACGCCAACAACTTTGCAGGAACCATCACCGGCGTGGATGGAAGCGGATATCGTTTCGAAAACGGACAGTTTGTCATTGATGAGCTGAAATCTGGTGCAAGTGTGACACTGCATTACACTTATACCGTTGAGCCCGGCGATGTTCCGACCGAACTTTTGAAGAATATTGCGACAGCTCATGTGCCAGGCACGAATCCAGAAGACCCGAATAATCCGGGACAAGGTATTGACCCCGAAAAGCCGATTGACCCTGACCAGGATGTCCCGTCTAATGAAGTCGTTGTCGAGGTACCTGGCGATGAAACGACAACTGATATTCCCGAAAAGGGCGAATTGGTTGTCGTGAAAACCGTTGATAAGACAGAAGCCCAAGTTGGTGACGTATTGAACTACACCGTCACTGTCTCCAATACTGGTAATGGTGACCTGAATGACATTACGGTCTCCGACTACTTCGATGGCCACGGCACACTGGAATACATCCCGTCCATCGGTATTTTGCCGAATGGTGATGGAACGTATCACATCGCTAAGCTGCCTGCTGGCGCCACGATGGAACTGCATTTCCGCTACACTGTAGTAGAAGCAGATATTCCTCTGGTTCTGAATGCGGCTGTTGCTGAACCCAATATTCCTGTCGAACCCGAGAAGAGCGCGGACAAGAAGTTTGCTCCGGTCAATGACGTTATCACCTACACGATTACCGTGCGGAATAACGATACTGAAGCCAAGGAGAATCTGACTGTTACCGACACCAACAACTTCAAGGGTGAAATCACCCCGATTGAGGGTGAGGGCTACACCTACAATGGCGACCATACCTGGACGATTGACCGCATTGAGGCTGGTGGCGTTATCGAAATCCACTACACCTACACGGTGCAGAGTGACGACGAAACAACATTGGTCAACGATGCAAACGTCAATTATCTGGAAGATGGTGGCGAGGTCAATATTCCGACCAATACAGTAACTGTTGAGGTTCCGGAACCTGGCCATGTGACCATCCATAAGGAAGCCGATAAGAAAGAAGCTAAGCCGGGAGAAATTGTTACTTACAATGTGACGGTTCATAACGGCAAGGACTTCGATGTGCATGACGTTGTGGTGACCGATGCCAACAACTTTGCTGGTGAAATCACTGGCGTTGACGGCGCCGATTACCGGTTCGAGAATGGACAGTTCGTTATTGACACAATCGCGGCAGGTGCAGATGTCATTCTGACCTACACCTATACCGTAGAGATTGCCGATGTACCGACTCATATCCTCGAAAACGTCGCCACGGCACATGTGCCTGGCACAAATCCTGAAGACCCGAACAACCCTGGCCATGGTGTTGACCCAGACCGCCCGATTGACCCCGATGAGGATGTTCCGTCCAATAAGGTAGAGGTTGAGGTGCCGGGTGACGAAACCGAGACCGAGGTTGGAGAAGGCAAGCTGGAAATCACCAAGACTGTTGATAAGACGGTTGCAAGCGTTGGTGATACACTCCAGTATATGGTTACAGCAACCAATACAGGCGATGCTGCTCTCGAAAATGTGACAGTTGAAGATGTCTTTGGCGGTCACGGAACCCTGACCTTTGTATCTGCTGATGATGGCGTAACTCGTAATGAGGATGGCACCTTCAGCATTGCAAGTCTGGGTGAGGGTGAGAGCAAGAACATCCACTTCAGCTACGTTGTGGTTGAGGCGGATGCGCCGGAAGTCCTGAATGCTGCTGTAATTGTGCCTGAAATCCCGCCTGTGGAACCCGAGAAGACCGCTGACAAGACCATTGCGCAGGTCGATGAAGTTGTGACGTATACCATTAAGGTTACGAACCACGATGATGAGGCCAAGCAGAATGTGCTTGTCACTGATACCAACAACTTCGCTGGCGAAATCAACGCCACCGATGGAGATGGTTATGTCTATAACGGTGACCACACCTGGACGATTGCTGAAATTGGCGCCGGTGAGACCATCAATATCGTGTACACATACACTGTCACGACAGAAGATGAGACCATTATGACCAATGAAGCAACCATCCACTACACTGATGAAAGTGGTGAGCACCATATCCCGGCAGACCCGGTAAATGTCGAAAAACCTGAGCCTGGTGAAGTTACCATCGTAAAGGCCGCCGATAAGACCGAGGCTAAGCCTGGTGAGGTTGTCACTTACACTGTTACCCTGCACAACGATAAGGGCTTTGATATTTACAATGTCGAAGTCACCGATACCAATAACTTTGCTGGTTCGATTGAGGGCCAGGATGGTGATGGATATCGGTTCGTTGATGGTAAGTTCATCATTGATGAGCTGAAGGCAGGGGAGAGCATCACGCTCACCTACACCTACACCGTACAAATCGCTGATGTCCCGACTGAGATTCTTGATAACTTCGCAACGGCATTCGTGCCTGGCACGAACCCGGAAGACCCCGAGAATCCTGGACAGGGCATTGACCCCGACCGTCCGATTGACCCGGATACTGAAATCCCGTCTAACGAGGTTGAGGTTCTGGTACCTGGTGACAGCACCGAGACGGAAATTCCCGAACCTGAAATCGTCATCACCAAGAGCGTGGATAAGGATGTCGCCGAAGTTGGAGATACCCTGAACTACGAGGTCAAGGTGAGCAACGAAGGAACGGGCGATGCCGAGAACGTGCTCGTCAAGGACTTCTTTGGCGGTCATGGAACGCTCAATTATATCGGCCAGAACGGTGTGACCGATAACGGCGATGGTTCTTATACAATCGCTTCTGTGCCAGCCGGCAAGTCTTACACACTGAGGTTCACATATGTGGTCGTGGCAGAAGATGCGCCGATGGTGCTGAATGCGGCGGTTGAAATTCCTGAACCAGAAATCCCAGTTGACCCTGTTAAGACCGCAGACAAGAATGTTGCCAAGGTTGATGAAATCGTTACTTACACCATTGCGGTGACTAATAACGATACAGTCGCCAAGGAAAACCTGACTGTCACGGATTCTAACAACTTCGCGGGCGAAATCAACGCATCGAATGGAGACGGCTACGTTTATAACGGTGACGGAACCTGGACAATTGCGAAGATTGAACCTGGTGAAACCATTGACATCGTCTATACCTACACTGTCAAGACCGAGGATGAGTCCACGCTCGTGAACCAGGCCGAGGTTGTGTACACGCAGGATGGCGAGGAAATTACGATTCCGACCAATCCGGTCGAAGTCGAAAAACCAGAAGATGGCGAAATCACTATTGTGAAGAGCGCGGACAAGACGATTGCTTATCCGAGCGATGTTGTTACCTATCAGGTCACGATTCATAACGGCAAGCCTACCGACGTCCACAACGTCACAATGACGGATTCCAACAACTTTGCTGGTGAGATTTCCGCTGTGGATGGTTCTGGCTACCATTACGAGGATGGCAAGTTCATCATTGATACGATTCCGGCTGGTGAGAGTGTTACTCTGACGTACACTTATACGGTTCAAATCGCCGATGTTGATACTCATTTCCTCAAGAACATCGCAACAGCTCATGTGCCTGGCGAAACCCCGGATGACCCCGGCGAGGATATTCCTTCTAATGAAGTCACCGTGGAAGTGCCTGGCGATGAGACTGAAACTGAGATTCCTGACGGCGAGCTGATTGTCGAGAAGACAGTTGATAAGGTAACCGCAGAAGTTGGAGATACCCTCAATTATACGGTGAAAGTCAGCAACACTGGCGACACCGCGCAGGAGAATATCCTGATTGAAGATTTCTTCGACGGTAACGGCGAACTCAACTATATTCCGACTGTTGGCGTAACCGTAAATGGAGATGGCACCTACAGCATCGCACGTCTGCCGGCTCATTCTTCTATGACTCTCCGCTTCACCTATACGGTTGTCGAGGGAGACGCTCCAGAAGTTCTGAACGCAGCGGTTGTGACGCCTGAGGAGCCGCCGGTCGAACCTACCAAGAGCGCTGACAAGCAGTATGCTTATGTCGATGAAATCATCACCTACACCATCTCGGTGTTCAATGGCGATGATGAGGCCAAGCAGAATTTAATTGTCACCGATAACAACAACTTTGCTGGTCCGATTGACGCAACAGATGGCGATGGATACGTCTATAACGGCGACCGTAGCTGGACTATTGCTGAGATTGGAGCAGGGGAGACCGTCAATATCACCTACACCTACACGGTGCGTGAAGAAGACGAATCGCTCCTGACTAACACGGCGGATGTTGAGTACGATGAAGATGGCGAGCATATTACGATTCCTACGAATCCGGTTGATGTGCCTGTCATTGAACCTGGCTCTGTCACCATTCATAAGGTGGCTGACAAGCAAATCGCCAAACCGGGTGAGACCATCACTTACAACGTGACGGTTCATAACGGCAAGGATTTTGATGTGCATGACGTTGTGGTGACCGATGCCAACAACTTTGCTGGTGAAATCACTGGCGTGGATGGCGCCGATTACCGCTTCGAGAATGGACAGTTCGTCATTGACACTATCGCGGCAGGTGCGGATGTCACTTTGACCTACACCTACACCGTAGAGATTGCCGATGTACCTACTCATATCCTCGAAAACATCGCCACTGCACATGTACCTGGCACGAACCCAGAAGACCCGAACAACCCCGGTCACGGAATTGACCCCGAGAAGCCTATCGACCCCGATGAGGACATTCCGTCCAACGAGGTGGAAGTTGAGGTTCCGGGTGACGAAGTCGAAACTGAGGTTCCGGATATTTCTCTGACGAAGACGGTGGATAAGGAAGAAGCTCGTGTGGGTGATACTCTGAACTACACAGTCTCCATCAAGAACAGCGGTGACGCTGATGCTGAGAATGTTCTGGTCAAGGAGTTCTTCGATGGACTCGGCGAACTGGTTCTGGTTCCCGCCGAGGGCGTGACCGATAATGGTGACGGTACTTATACGGTTGCCAGTGTGCCTGCCGGCACGACCTATGACATCCACTTCACCTACACTGTTGTAGAAGGTGATGCTCCCGAAGTGTTGAACGCTGCGGTCATTAAAGACCCGCCGCCGCCAATCATTCCTGAGAAGGATGCTGACAAGGATGTTGCTAAGGTAAATGAAGTTGTGACCTACACCATTACGGTTCGCAACACGACAGAAGATACCGTAACAGACCTGTTGGTAACTGACTCGAATAACTTCACGGGCGAAATCACTCCTATCTCCGGTGATGGTTACACCTATAATGGCGATGGCACTTGGACCATCGCAGAACTGGCTGCTGGCCAGACGGTTGAAATCCGTTACACCTACACGGTACAGACGGATGACCCGTCTACGCTGCTTAACCAGGCAGATGTACGCTACACCTATGATGGAGAAGACTACAATATCCCGACTGATGAGGTTCCTGTTGAAGTCCCTGAAGATGGAGAAGTGACCATCGTCAAGAGCGCGGATAAGAAGGTGGCTGAGCCAGGCGAGACCGTTACCTATACGGTTACAGTCTTCAATGGTAAGGCAGAAGGCATCGACAACGTTCGTGTCACCGATGCTAATAACTTTGCTGGCACGATTACGGGTGTCGATGGAGCCGGATATCATTTCGAGAATGGCGAATTCATTATCGACCATATTGATGCAGGTGCAAGCGTGACTATCACCTACACCTACGTTGTCGAAATCGCTGATGTGGATACGCAAATTCTCGAAAACGTAGCAACCGCTCATGTCCCAAGCAAAGACCCGAACGAACCGGATGAGGAGATTCCTTCCAACCCCGTGGATGTCGAGGTGCCTGGCGACGAGACTACAACGGAAGTCGAAGACCCGGCAAACATGACCGTTACTAAGACCGCTGATGTTGAGACCGCAAAGGTTGGCGATTTTGTCAACTACACCATTACAGTGACCAACACCGGCAACCGTGATATCGAACAGATTGCTCTGACCGATATCTTCAACGGTAAGGGCGAATACACTGTTACCGCTGGTGACCGGTTCATTACCACTGAGGCTGGATTCTATATTCCGGTTCTGAGTGTTGGTGAAACCATCGAAATCCACTACACCTACAAGGTGGTTGAGGATGACTTGGAAGACGGTATCCTGCGCAACGTGGTTCTGACCTCTACTCCGACCCCGACAGAGGACCCCGTGCCCCCTGTTGAGGAAGAAGTACCGATTGAGCATACGACCATTATCAAGACTGCCGACAAGCAGACCGTTAAGGTCGGCGAGACCATCCATTACACCGTTTCGGTCACCAATGATGGCCAAGTCGATTTGGCCAACGTGCTTGTCAAAGACTTCTTCGGTGGTGCAGGTGAAATCAATGCTGGTAACGGCGATGGTTACACCTACAACGGAGATGAGACCTGGACGATTCCGGAACTGAACATTGGCGAAACCATCAACATCGAGTACGATTATGTGGTCGTTGCTGAGGACACAAGCGATGTTCTGAATGCCGTTATCGTCAAGGAACCTGACCCGCCGGTTGACATCGAGAAGAGTGCGGATAAGAACGTGGCTCTTGTGAGCGAGGTTGTAACGTACACTATCGAGGTCACCAATACTACTGACGAGGCCGTCACTGACCTGACTGTGACCGACCACAACAACTTCAATGGCGCTATCAATGCTGAGGATGGCAAAGGCTATACCTACAACGGCGATGGTACCTGGACAGTTGCGGAATTGGCCGCAGGCGAGACTGTGACTATCACCTACACCTACACGGTCCAGACCAATGACGAAAGCACGCTCATCAACGAAGCCGATGTCAAGTACGTTTCTGACGGAGAGACCCAGCAGATTGTTTCTGAGCCTGTGATTGTTGAAGTTCCGGACGATGGCGAGGTTACTATCGTCAAGACCGCAGATAAGACGGAAGCCGAACCCGGTGAGGTCGTGACCTATACGGTGACGGTCCACAATGGCAAGACGGTGCCTGTAGTGAATGCGGTAGTAAGCGATTCCAATAACTTCGCTGGTGAGATTACAAGCGTTGAAGGCAGTGGATATCATTACGAGAACGGCCAGTTCGTCCTCGATGAAATCCCGGCCGGCGGCAATGTGGTCATCACCTACACTTACACCGTGCAGCCTGCCGATGTGGCGACTCATATTCTTGAGAACGTTGCAACGGTCAAGGTGCCCGGTACAAACCCTGAAGACCCCGATAATCCCGGACATGGCGTTGACCCAGACAAGCCGATTGACCCGGACGAAGAGATTCCTTCTAATCCGGTCGATGTCGAAGTGCCTGGTGACAGCACCGATATCCCAGTTGTCGGAGACCGTGACCTGACTATCGTGAAGAGCGCTGACAAGGAAGAGGTTAAGCCGGGTGAAGTCATTAACTACACCCTGACTGTAACTAACACCGGCAGCGAAGACCTCGATAATGTTAAGGTCACAGATAAGTTCAGTGGTCATGGCGACATCGTGGTTGCTGACCAGGATGGCATCATCTACAACGGTGATAACATGTGGACCATCGAGCACCTGCCTGTGGGCGCTGTAATCGAAATCCACTACAGCTACACGGCTTTGGCCGAGGATGCTGACGCTATCACCAATGTGGCGATTGCAACAATTCCTGGCAAGAACCCCGAAGACCCGGATAATCCGGGCCACGGCATCGACCCGAATGAGCCTATCGACCCGGATAAGGATGTGCCGTCCAACGAAGTCGAGATTCCGGTCATTGTACCTGAACCCGAGAAGCCGGACGAACCCACCCCGACTCCCGCACCTAACCCGACGCCTGAACCCGAAGCTCCTGCTCCGACTCCGGCCCCGACGTTCATCCCGCGTGACCCGTCTAAGACTGGTGTTGGTGTGATGGCTTCTGTGCTCACGCCGTTCGCAGCACTCGGCGCTTGTGTTGCTGGACTCTTTGCTTCCCGCAAAAAGAAAGACAAGAAATCCAAGTAATCGCTAAGTAGCCGATACAAGCATCGCCCCCTGGTTCCAAATTTCGGAGCCAGGGGGCTTTTTGTTTATGATTATTTGTTTATTGTTGTGTGTCGCAAAGTGAGTATAATGTCAAATGCTAAAGTCTTAAAACGTTATCCTTTAATTGAAAATCAGAGCAACAAAATTGGCTTATTTGTATATTGCTAATTTTTATTTCCGAGGCGAGGCGTCGTGAAAGCCGACGGTTAAGATATCTGTTCAGCCATTGGCTGGCATCATCAAGGCGACTTGGTGTTAAAATAGATTTTGCATACTTATCGCGATAATCAGTTGCGAAAGTGTGTGAAAAAGACTATACTAAAGAAAGGAGAAAACCATAATGACAGGAGTGATAAATATGGCTCGTGAACCTCGTTTCTTCAAGCCCGATATGAGTAATCTTCGTGGCAAAAAAGGGCATGAGATTGTGCAGACCATCTTAGACACACCGCCTTCTGACCATACAGAATTGGAGAAAAAGGTAAAAGAAGCCGCCGCTCACATCATGGAACTTCAAAAAGGTGAAAAGTGAAGCTTTTGATGGTTTCTATATTGAGCATTTTCGAGATTGTGAGGAGCATCACGACCTTGTTTCTCGATTTCGAACGAAAACTACTGGATATGGGTTAACTGCATATTTGCAACAGTCCGCTTTATATGATGAAATATCTGGAAGAGCAAGAACATATCTGGTTCGTGATTCAAACACGAAGGAACTTGTCGGATATTTTTCTTTGCGAAGTGGACATGTGGCAACTAGAAAGACGATTGGCCCTTTCTTTTTTAGGTTGGAAAATGTGCCAGGTATTGAAATCTCAAATTTTGCGGTAAATGAAATCTATCGTGACTGTCACCAAGAGTTCAAGTATATAGGTGAGCTTATATTTCTTTACTATATTTTCCCGCTAGTCAAAAAGATTGCAACCATGGTGGGTGTTTGTTGCGTATACATTTATGCCTTGCCTTATCCTGGTTTGCTTCAATATTACGAATCTCTTGGTTTTCACCGCCTAAAGAAGAACCTCGAAAAATACATTAACCGTTATGCTAAGCCGTACTACGACAAAGGCTGTGTGTTCATGTACCAAACGTTGTAAATCAATGAACAAGACTTTGGCGAAGCTGCTCTCCTGCACGGAGGGCAGCTTTTTTGTGTCTAAAATGCAAATGTCGCAAAGTGAGTAGAATATAAAAGATACATAATAAAGCGTATTGGCCTGCACGTTCTACGGACTGTTTTTATAAAAAAGGAGAATGCGGTATGACTTTTGTGGCTTCGTTATTCTACCCATTAGTAGAATTTTTAAATGCATACAAATGGTATTTCCTTATTGCGATACTGATTTATTTGGTTCTCACCATTGTGTTCCGGCATTCCCGCACCCTTATTACGGTAGTGTTTGGAGTATTGGTTTTGGTCTTTGTCATAACACACCTTGGCGGCGTATACGGCACACTTAACCACCTTATGACTAGTGTTGGCAATAACACACAAATGGCTGCCGAAGAGTATGCCGACTATCTAAACGATAACATCATTTCAGATAAGGACGCCGATATCGCAGAGAAGGTTCAAAGAGCACTGAACTATGGTGTTTTGGGCAGGGAAGAACTTGGTGACGAAAAGCTTCCCGACAGCAGCGAAATGGATTTAGGAGAAACACTGGATTATGTTTCAAATCCTAACAATGACGGCAACAATGAAGGCGCCGCAAAGAAAGCATTAGATGGAATTGTCGATTTTGGAATAGAGATTTGGAATGAGCTAGTTGCTCTTTTCGCGGAATGAAACAATTTTGTGACCTCTTATTTGTTGCGACGCGAAGCGCACAAGGGTATAATATATGTACGCAATGTGAAATTGCTAGATTCGCATTGGATATGCTGAACGTTTTGGTGAGAACGGCTCCAAAATGAATTTGGCATATTTGATGATAGAGTCCGTCGAATTTCCGGCGGAGACCACCCATTTGACCCTATATAGTGACCTTGTGCTGCATCACTCGGAAACGTAAGGGGTCAAAAATAATGTCCAGACAACGGACAAGAGAAAGTGAGGATATTTTTCGATGCAGAAGAAGACCAAGAAGCGTTTTCTCGCAGCAGTCCTCGCGGTGGCGATGGCCATGTCTCAGTTGGTGCCATTGACTGCGTTTGCTGATGACAGCTCTGAAATTACAACGAGCTATGTCGGTGACGCAGCATCGGAATCCACCGAGACACCCACGCCATCTCCTACAGCCAGCTCTGACGCGACAAAAGCTGATGAGGATGCGCCAAAGGAAGAGGCGAAGGACGATGCAGACAGTTCGGCGGCTGCCAGCTCCACGGAAACCAAGGACGAATCTGAGGCTTCCAGTGAGGCGAGCAGCCAGAGCACTGATTCGACTTCTGACACAACTGCAACACCTGTGCCAAGCGAAGAGCCCAGCACGGTGACCGAACCCGAGGAGGTCACTGAACCTACCGAGGAAGAGATTGCCGAAGCAACCAATGAAATTGTTGCTCCTATTGTGAGTTCTCCGGCTAATGCTCCTGCGCCCTTGGCAACTGGTACAGAGCCCGCCATCATGGATGCGGCTACTATGGCTAATATCCGTGCGGGTGGCACGACCTATGGCAACGTGACATTTGCTCGTGGTGAGGGCCAGGAAAATACCATCGTTATTAAAGTCAACGAGAATACCCGTACTTATGGCGAAGAGTATGTGAATCCTGGTCTCACAGTCACCCTGAATGGCACCGAACAGAACGAGGCTGATGTCCTGAGGGCCCTGAATGAGGGAATCCTGACAATGTACGCAACTGCCGAGCAGAACGTTCGTACGGGTGCCGGCAACTATGATGTGTACGTCACCATCAACCTCAACAACGTTACAATTAACGAGACCAACTACACTATTCTGGCTGGCACTACTCAGTTGAGCAAAATCCATGTCAGCACCCGTCCTATCGATGTGTATGCGAATGAAGGGTACCAGAACCACGGCATGGACCAGCCTCAGTTAACCTATCATGCAGAAGGCCTTATCAACGGCGACCAGCTGTCCGGCAGTCTGCATGCGAACACTGACAAGAACTCTCCGGTTGGTGACTACGATATTGATATCGGCAGCCTGTCTAACCCGAACTATACCATTACTTTCCACCCCGCAAAGCTGCACGTTGTCGAGAATACGGTCATCGTTACCCCGATGATTAAAGACGGCGACTATAACCAGGCGGAGTTCAGCCGTGAATACGGCAAGGCCAATCCTGAATTTACATGGCACGTAACCGGTCTGACGACTTCCGACCAGGAAAAACTGGATGCCGGTACCATCACCATCGAAGAGCTGCTTGGCGGTACTCCTGTGGTGAGCACCGATGCCGATGTAGATTCCGCTCCTGGCGATTACACCGTCTCTGTCAAAATCAATGACAAGAACGCTGGCGCCAATGGAAACTACAATTTCGTATGCAACAACGCGACCCTGCATGTTACTCGCCGTAAGGTAACTGCAACCGTTACTTCCCAGGAAAAGACCTATGGTGCGAAGGACCCCTCTGCACTGACTTTCTTCACTTGGGGTGATGGCTCTGTTGTCGAACGCGGTTCCGATGGCAACCCGCTGTCTGACGCCAATGCTCTTGGCGTACAGAAGAGCCTGGCCCGCATTGCAGTTTCTGCAGTTCGCGAGCCTGGTGAGGATGTCGGCACCTATGGCTGGAACTTCCAGGTTACGGATGTCAACACCCAGCAGTATTACGACATTACTTTTAATAACGGTACTCTGACCATCAATCAGGCGACTCTGACTGTCCATGTTGCTGATGTGACCTCTATCTACGGCGAAGCCCGCCAGGGTGCGCTGAAGACGGATGTAGGCGATAACGGCGTAGAGGGATTCACCAATGGCGATAGCTATGCGAGCGTTTTTGGTGAAACTCAGCCGAGCTACACAGCTATCAGCAAAGATGGCCAGAACCACAACGGTTTTGATAAGAAAGCCCCGGTTGGCGAGTATACGCTGACTGCGATGTTCGAACCGCAGCACAACTACAAGTTCGAGTACCTGCCCGGCACCCTGACCATTACTCAGCGTCCTCTGCACATCATTGTGACGCCAGGTCAGCATAAGACCTATGGTGAGATGGACGCTTCTTTCGCTGTTCAGTACACCGATATGGGTAAGGTCGAAGGCGATTTTGCGAACTGTGTCGTAACCCGCGAACCGGGTGAGAATGTTGGCACCTACGCTTACACGATTGAGCAGTTTGAGGCTTCCGACGATTTCAAGAACTACGATGTGACTCTTGTCGCAGAAGATGCGTTTGAAATTGTAAAGAAGGACCTGACAGTTATCATCCCGGATGCTGAAAAGCTGTATGGCGACGAAAACCCGAATGTGATGGATGGCGTGACCTATGATGGTTTCGTCACCAATGCAGACCTCGGTATTGCCGACACGGCAGACAATGCACTGACCGGCAAGCTGGTTCTGACTCATGAGGCGGTTCGCACGTCTCCGGTTGGTGAATACAAAATCACCGCTTCCGGTCTTGAAAGCCAGAACTACAACATCATCTATAAGGGGCAGACCAGCGGCACCCAGGGTATCCTGACTGTCAAGCCTCTGCCCATTATCATCGAAGGCAATACGCTGACTCGTAAGTACAATGTCCTCGATGCGACCAAGACTCCTGGCTACACGATTTGGAACTCTTCCAAGAGTGCTATCGTTGCTGTTGTTGACCCTGAAGGCAGCCCGCTGAATATCACTGCGACCTGCCCTGAATGGTCTGATATCACGGCGGCCAAGGGCTCTTATCCCATCAAGATTACTTATGAGCCGAATGCCAACTATGATATTCAGGTTATCGACGGCACATGTGTTATCACAGATGGCGATGTGACCCTGATTCCCGACTCCAAGACTTTTGTCTATGGTGACTTCGTTACCGAAGACATGATTCGTGAGCTGACCGTTACCGGCGTTTCTGCTGTTGACGGAACCAAGGCATACCACAATGGTGACCTGATTACCAATGTCGGTTATGTGAGCATCAGCATTACGAAAGATGGCGAGCCTGTCACTTCCAACAACCGTGCGACTCTGGATGTCGGTAACTACGACATTACCACCAGCATCACTCCGCTGCCTGGCAAGGAAGACAGCTACACTGTCGACATCGATACTGGTGCCAATCGTCTTCTCATCACCCGCCGTCCTGTGACCTTCACTGTCACGCCCGGCCAGCAGAAGACCTTCGGTGACCCGGACCCTGTTTTCAGTGTTGCTGACCCGGATTTCGGTACCTGGACCGGCGGCAACAACATTGCCGACCCCCGCGCTGACTTGGCCGATGCTGTTCTGAGCCGCGTACCTGGCGAGAATGTTGGCCGCTATGCTTTCACTCGCGGCACGCTGGACGAGCAGCCGATGTCCAAGAACTACAACATTACTTTGGTCAACAATTCCTTTGAAATTGTTGCCCGGAAAGTAACCGGTACGATTCAGGATGTCACCAAGACTTATGGCGACGTTTTCGATGCGTCCGGCTACAAAGTCGTGTGGGATGGTTTCCTGGATATGGATGACCAGAACGCAATGAACGGCTCTCTGGTCTTCACTTGCGTTGGTGCCGCTGAAACCGCTAATGTCGGCCAGTATGCGATTGGCGCAACATATGCCCGTAACAACAACTATGAAGTGACTCTTGTGAACGGCACCATGAATGTCGTCGCTCGTGAAATCACTCTGACCTTCAAGGATGCCGAGAAGGAATACGGCGATGCCGACCCGTCTCTGGATTCTCTGTACACGGTCGAAGGCAATCTGGCTAATACCGGCGTTGACGTTCTGACGCTGACTACTGGCAAACTGTCTGGTTCCGTGACTCGTGAGGAAGGCGAGGATGTCGGTGAATACGCTATCCAGGCTGACCTGTACAACAAGAACTATGACCTGACCTATGTGACCTCGACCAATGAAGAGCTGAAGGCTGATGGTACCAAAATGGATGTCGCCACCTTGACTATCAATCCTGCGGTTCTGACCATTGCTGTGAATGGCCCATATGTCATGACATATGCTGACCCGCTGCCCGATTTCACTGTTACTTACAGTGGATTTAAGCGCGGCGAGAATGCCTCTACCGCGCTGACTGGTGAACTCCAGTTCGTGGACCTGGAAACCGGCGAGCCGATTCCTGAACGTCCTAATGTTGGCACTTACACCATCCATGCCACTGGCCTGGACAATGTCGGCGCTCCCAACTACACCATTCAGTGGGTTGATTCTACTTTGACGGTCAATGCTCGACCCATTACAGTTCGCCCTGATGCAGCCACCAAGGTTTACGGTGAGGATGACCCTGAACTGACCTACACTGTTGTTGATGGTGACCGTTATGTTCTGGAAGGCACCGACCTGGTCGACCTGCATGTTGAGCGTGAGGCTGGTGAAGACGTTGGCACTTACGAGATGACTGTGGTTGGCGAAGATTCCAACTTCATCATCACGAAGGAACCCGCTGACTTTACCATTACTCCGCGTACACTGACCGTCTCTATGGCCGAGGATATCAGCCGCGTGTACGGCGACGAGAACCCTGTTCTTTCTATTGAAGACCTGGTTTTCGAAGGCTTTGCATCGAATGATAACCTTGACATCCATGACGACCAGTACAACGCCCTGACTGATGCCGCTCTGTCTTTCATCTTTACTGATGCAGAAGGTGCTCCGGCCACTACCCATTCTCATGTTGGCACCGGTACTGTGATTGCCACTGGTCTTGCCAATGTGGGCGCCGGCAACTACGACATCCAGTACGTTGAGGGTGTGTTTACCATCACCAAGCGTCCTATCACGGTTACTGCCGTTGACCAGACCGGCCTGTATGGTAACTCTGTGAATATCGACTGGACCGATTATGAGACTGTCGATGAAGTTACCTACACCGGTGATGACAGCAAACCTGCTGTGATGGATTGGGATACCCTGACTGGCACTCACCTGTGTGTGGTTACTGACCATACGCCGGTTGGCGACTACGATATTATCCCGGTCTTTGCGGCCGATGCAAACAGCGACTATGAAATTACCGTTGTCAACGGCACCTTCACGGTTGTTGAGCGCATGATTCAGGTCAATGTAACCGTTCCGTCTGACGCCGTGTACGGTGAGGTAGAGAACCCCGATATCACGGTTTCTGCCGAAATGCTGGATGCCGAACAAAGCGATGGCACTCACGGTGCGGTGGTTTCTCCCGACCTGCTGGGTCTCGACATGACCATCGAATATGAGCCTTTCGACGAGACCTCTGACGCCGTTGAGGCCGATGGCGAAATCACACCGGATATCGCCGTTGACCCGGACCACGAAGATGGCAGCGTGTTCACGACTACCAATGTCAAGAACGCTGGTCGCTATACCTTCGATGTGACGGTGAATATGGATGAGGAAACTGCCGCCAATTACGGCAACGACGTCCAGGTTTACTTCGTCGATGAGGCGGGCGAAACCATCTCCGCTGTTCCCGTCATGACCATTTCCCGTGCATCCGTCAAGACTTCCATGCCTGATATGGAGAAGCTGTACGGCACCGAGACCGTCCTGCCTGAACTCACCTACGAGGGTATCCTGGAAGGTGAGGAGCCGCATCACTTCGATATCCTGGATGACGAGGGTAACGTGATTACTCCCGAAGTTTCTGTGATTGAAGAAGTAGCTGGCAAGATGGGCGATGTCGGCGAGTATGAGGATGCCTTCTCCTTTGGCGGCGTCGATGGCCTTGATTACGGCAACTATCACTACGAGCCTTGCACCAGCAAGCTGACCATCACCCGCCTGATTCTGGAAGATGTTCTGAATGACCTGGAAGAAGCCGGTAAGCCTGGAATTATCCTGACCGCTCAGACCTCTACCAGCGATGGCGAGGCAGTGTCTGTCGAGGACGAATTCACCACTTCCTGGGCTATCAGCGATATCACTGTTACGCCTCCTGAAGGGTATCTGATTTCTACTTCCGACTCTCTGGGTGATGAAAACGTCTGGGGCAAGACCATGACCATCTCCATGACTGGCGCTGGCGTCGAAAACGAGTTCTATCTGATGGATGCTGAGACTGGTGCAATCACCACGGTTGGCAGCAAGACGGTGAACATCGATAAGAGCCTGCCTGTTGTGACGGCGGTCGATGTGTCCGGTGAATACGGCGCCGATAACGCTGTTGACGTCTTCAACACTGAGTTCAAGAAGTTCACGTCCGAAGTCAAGATTTGGCTGACCGGCGAGGAAATCGAGGAACGCAAACCTGTCGATGATGAACAGGATGCAGTAGAAGGTGAGCAGGGCGTCGCTGTCGATGACGGCGTTGAGGCTCTGGCCGAGGGCGATGAAGAAGAAGCCAGCAATGTGGCCGATTCTGTCAACGCTCTCAGCACCTGCGAGGCTGACCCCAACTCTGGTGTCAAGGGCCTTGAGTGCTACACCATCAGCAAGGGCGACGCCAAGTTTGACGATGCTGGCAACCTGATTGTCGATGCAAGCAAGTTCCAGCCCGTTGAGCTGACCTACACTGACCCCAACACCGCTTACGCTTCCATCAATGTGACTCCAGACTTCGAGGGTTACATTGTGACTCGTACTCAGGACGTTGCCGGCCAGTACAGCGCCGCCGCTGTCGCTTCTGTGAGCGTTATCGCCCCGAAGGCGCCGCAGCCGAACAATGACAACAGTGAGCCCGAAGAGAAGGAAGAGTATGTTGCTCCTACCTTCATCCGTCAGTCTCAGACTGGTGTCAATGTTCTGCAGTTCGTGCCGCTGGTGATTGTGATTGGTGTTGCCATCTTTATGGTCGTCATGAACAAGAAGAACGGCGGCAAAAAGAAATAACCCAGTTGCCTGATTTTGATAGTTAGGTGACCCACGGCGGGGCGGCGAGCATTACGCCGTCCCGCTTTATTTTTTGGTTCCAAAACCGTGCGCATTTGTTGCGAACATATCTGCACAGTGGTATAATATATGTATGAGGTTTTGGAACCTAAATTTTATTCATTGTTCTTTTTAAAGGAGAGACTGAACCATGCGTTTGAAGAAAGCTTTTGCTATTACGATTTCTGCCGCTATCCTTTGTGCTGCTCTGGCGGGCTGCTCCGGCAACAAGGATGCCGACTCCAGCGGTGCAACCAGTGAGACTGCCTCGTCTTCTTCGGCCACCAGTGAGGCAACTGACGTGACGGATGATGAGGCGCTGTACGAGTTCCCGGCGGATGCCAATTTGTCCGAGGATGAAATGAAGGCCACCATCTCTGCTTATGCGGATTACATGACACAGGCCATGTCCGGTCAGGGCTACACCGTCACTGCCCGTTTTGAGGACGATGGCACGGTCCACTACGATGGGACACGGACGGATGACGCCGGCAATACCGACACCATCACTGACCTGATGACCTACGATTCCATCCAGGATGCTTTTGCATACCTCTACAACTGCGGTCAGGCTGATGCCAACGGCGAGCTGCTGGTTGGCGTATCCGAGGGTGTCGAGGAGGCTGTCGATGAGGCTGCCAGCGAGGGTCAGGAGATGGCCGAGGAAGAGCTGGCTGAGTCTGAAGCTGCGTCTGAGGCTGAAGGTGAAACCGCCGAGGGTGAAGAAGTTCCTGCCGATGATACCACCGCCGAGGATGAGGCCGCATCCAGCGAGGCTGAGGGTGAGGCTCCTGCAGAGGAAGATACCGCATCCAGCGAGGCCGATGCCGACGGTGAGGCTACGGCTGAGTAATCGCCAAACAAACATAACGGGGTGGCATGTTCCACCTGCCCGGCATTTGCCGGGTAACCGTCCACAACAGCAGCTTCCACGAGAGCGGACGGTGGGCAACGGGTTTTCCGGCTAATGCTGAATATTAAGTCCGAAGGAAGGTCTTTTTTATGCAGGATGTTATTCTCCGCGATGGTTGCAACTGCTTTATCAAGAAGTGCCTGGAAACAGTCACTTACGGCATTATGGAGAAGACCAATCTGGCAGAAAAATACCTTTCGCAATTTTCAATTAACAACCCGGCCCATCGAGCTGCTGTCCAGCGTTTTTTGAAGGATGAAACCCATTTCGTCCTGCCGACTGTATCTCGACAGTGCCGGGCTGATTTTGTCCGATTATATGCGGTGTTATATTCGCAAAGAAGTGAGGACGAAAAGCCAAAGATTGTTGAAGCGATTGAGATGTTAACTCAAGGCTTCTCAGAATCCATAGATTTGCTCCGCAACGTTAAAAGTGCGACCTCACAGCAGTTATTTGCCATTGGGGTGTGGACTGGTGACTTTGAACTAATTATCTCAGCGATGGGAGGCGGAAAAAGCCTCAAATTCAAAGACCAGCTAGTAATCCCCGCAGATATGTGGAGACAGGAAGAATTAGCAAAGCTGCGAAATCAATATAACTTCGGTCACGAATTGCCTAATGGCGCATTGTGTGCGCTTGTGTTAACTGCACTTTGGTGTGGTGACGAAGAAATCCGAAAAAATGTTAATGGGGTTATTGAGAATGCTGCCAACCTGTTTATGGTCAAGTGTGAACCGGATTACGATGAAGTAGCTCGAATCCTTAAAGTAGAAGGATGTCCGTATTCCGTAAAAGATTATACGCAATCGATTCGGTCTGGCGCCGACCTTTATAAGCGGATGAATGATTGTAAAAATGGGTATTTTGAGCTTAATACCTGTGGAAACAATCCTATCAATACATTCGGTATGAGCACGGCCAATGCAGTGCGATTTCCGGATATGGCCGGTGACAGAAGTACTATGGCAGTTCGTATCAATTATGAGACCGTCAACAAGAATGACCGAATGATGGCATTGCGATGTGCGTATGCGCAGTACGGAACATTTCACAGTATCAAGGTGTGGGGGACGAACCTGACCGATTGCGATTATGACAGATTCAACGCACTGAATCTGTTTTATGGTCACGATGAGATTCTTAAGAATCCGGACCGCAAAAATTCGGTTCTGTTCCAAGAATTGGGCAACGAGAAAAATACCAAAACCGTCTTTAAGCATTTGGACGCCCTATATAACAGAATCAGCGCTTGGGAGTTTGAAAAAACCTATTTAACAGCTCTTTACACGATTGTCACTGACCGTATCTGTTATAGCGAAATTCTGGATGAATTATCGGATGAGTTTTTCGGCGAATCAACGGTTAAAGTGGCAGATTTCAGTGATGAAGAGGTCCAGCGCCTATATGCTTCTTTGGATAGCAAAGACAAAGAAATCGAGAAGCTGAATAGCCAAATTAAAGGGCTGGAAGAAAAACTTGATTCTGCTAGGCAGGCAGAAACGCAGGTAAGCCGTAAAAATTCAATTATCGCTGACTTGCGGAAAGAGGTCGCCGAACTAAGAAGGCAACTGGCGAATGAACGGGAACCAAGTACTTTGGATAATGAATCAGCAGTGTCGCTTGATTCCGATATCGCCGATGAAATATCCGGTGGTATGCCGTATGAGCAAGTACATGAAGAACTGCTTGACCTTTGCCAGCAATACAAGGTTGTGATGGTAGATGGACATGAAAACTTTCACAGACGGCTCGCCGAGGTCCAGCCGAATATCAAGATGATACCTGGCGACCATTTCAAACAGAACGAGGGCGCTGTATCAACAGCGGATTTCGTTCTTTGCAAATCGCAAGCCTATGGCAGCCATTCTATTATGGAGAAGGCTCAAAGCCTTATCCGGGAACGCAAGGATGGAAAAACGCACTTTATTTACTTATCTAAAATTACGAATATCGAACAGAGTGAACGGGAAATCTACGACGCAATCATTTCATGTTTGTCAGGGGGTATGAGCAATGCCGGATGAAAAGAAAGGGCCAAGCCTATCAGAGCGATTCGATGAACTGGCCAGGCAGAAGAAAATACAGGCGGCGGAATACCGAGCAAAAGAGAAGGCGGAACGAGATAAGAATAACATCCTGCTCCGTTGGAGTGCGATTCGCAACGGTACACAGCTGGACGATGAACTGACCGATAAGGAACTCGAAATCTATGCCAGTGTGGATGGAGACCTAAGCTTGCTTGGCCTTGATGAGGAAGGGCACATCTGCTTGTTGAGTTCTCTGAAGAAGCCAGAAGCCGAAACGGGTGAATCCGGTCAGGTCTTCGCCGATATTCAACCAACAGGTGAAACACAATCTGAAAAGGGGCTATCCGGGGAATCGACGGATGCAATGCTGGATGCGGCAGCCAAGCAGCGTAAGGCAGCCCTGGCTGCAGCGTTGGCAACGGCCAAGAAGGAGTCCAGAGAGGACGATTCAGTATCTGAAGCTGATTCCGTCGTCACCACCACTTCTGTGGATAGCACAAAAACTGCCGCTGTTACCTCTGAAATTGATGACAGTGTCCCTGTAAATGAGAACGTCAAGGTCCTTCGTGTCGAGAATATCGGCGTTAGCGAGGCCCGCGTTTATCTTTGCGTGGCTGAGAACCCCGATTCGCAAGAATGCGCTTATGGGTTCTATGTGGAGCAGGGATATGGTGAAACGCGGCAAAGCTATACGCAATGTGAGAAGATGTATGGCATCGGCCGGAACCGCATGTTGTTCCGTGCAGCAGCTTCTATTCTTAGTCCCTATACTCGAATCGGACAGCCAATACATGACGTGGTAATTTTCGTTAACCGCGATGATGGCTGGGTACTGATGCAAAATAGCTGGAACACAGTGACGGAAGCCTATACGCTGGATGCCGAAAACTACTGCCAGACATTTAAGTCTTGTGCGGGGCGTGGTGTATCGGTGCGTATGGCGCCGGCAGAATCACACAGTAGGGGACAACGGATTGCCAGAGAACTGGTTGAGGCCATTATTCAGACACCGGCGTGATGGGAGGCAAATGATTTGAAAATCGTAAAGTTGGAGAGTCCACTCTGTGTTTGTATCGCAGTGGACCAGGGGAATTTCAATGTGAAATCGGTTGGGCCAACGAACAGCACCAAACCGTTTCCTACCGGTCTGAATCATCACGGAACCGTTCCTCCACCCTTGACGGTCGGGTCCGTTATGGTAAATGACCAGTATTACAGCATCACAAACGACCGTCTCCAAGCCCGGCGGGACAAGACATCGGATGAAGATTACTTCGTTTTAACACTTGCGGCGATTGCAAACGAACTCCAGGCCGCTTTCCCTGGCGGGACAGAATATATCTGCGACGTCGGTTTGGCACTTGGTCTTCCTGTTGAACATCTAAGCCTGCGCGTTGGCGGCGAATTACTGCGAGAAAAGTACCGTAAATTCTTCGGGAACGAGGGCAAGCCGATTCACTATATGAGTGATGGGATTCCGTTCACGATTCGCATTGTGGATGTCGGAGTATATGCCCAGACCATCAGCGCGGCCATTTCGGATGCGCGCATCTATAATGAGATGCTTCAGTCGAGCCGGTCGTACATCATCGATATCGGCGGCGGGACAACCAACGTCATTTCCATCATTGACCGGAAACCGCAGAACCCCGGCATCACGCTCGAAGAGATGGGCGTGCTGGAATTGTTTAAGCTGGCACACCGAACCATTATGGAGGATTGCGGCCGGAACATTGATGATTTTATGATTGATGTTCTGATGCAGGGAAAGAAGTCTTGCCCGGATGCTATGAAGGCATCTATCGAACGTGCCAAGAACGAGTTCGTGAAGAAACTGATTCTTGAGTTGGAGGCAAGAAAAGTCGACCTGTATATGGGGTATATCTGCATGGTTGGCGGCGGTAGTGTTCTACTGTTCGATGCATTCCATCGGTATATTACCGAAAAAGGCAACAATGATATTGTCCTGATTCCAGATGTCAAGGCGAATGCAAGGGGCTACTACGCGCAGGAAATGGCGCGGCTTGCTTCTGCCGGTATTGAGGTCTATCGTGGCAAGACCAAGGCGTAAGCCACCTGGAACCGAACGGCGACGGCTAAATCTTAACTTTGATATGGGTGTGAAAAGTGAGGCAGCCGCTTACACATACCTTAAAAAGCTGTCGGCTAATCGGCAGGCGACTCGTTATGTGACGTCTTTGGTAATTGATGACTTGGCAGGCGAGCTCCATGATAGGAACACACAAAAGCCGAAAAGCAGTGTTCAGCCGGTTATCATAGAAGCTACGGATGAACAAGCGTTCCGCTCTGAGCAGGGAAGAATTCCCGAACAATCCGTTACCCCTCCTCAACCCAATATGGTAGTGAATGAGACTGCGGAAAACCCACAAAAACAAGAAGACGATGACCCACAAATCAGTCAAGAGGGTCTGTTGGCGGCACTAGATATCTTCGGGTCCTAACATCCACAGTACATTGATATCAAAAAATGCCCCGCTTTTGTGCTGGAACACATCGGCGGGGCGGCGGGAAGGGTGAACTTCCCAATATGTATTTAGAGCTCGCTGTCATTTACAATAACAGTATCATCGCTTGTTTTGCTGTTGTTTTCCGCACTTTCTGAAACAGTGTTCTCTTTCGAGTTAGCGGAAATGCTATTTCTAGCTTCAATGTAGTTTTTAATAGCCGTTATGCTACGTGAACGTGACAACTTGGGTTCGTTGGAGGAATGTATCGTGTCGGCGATGGAGAGTAAAGTTTCATCTGAGAACTTTGATAACCACAAAGAAATTTCATCAAAACTGAATGAGAGTTCTTCTCGTTGCGTCGCGAATTCTTTTGCAACACCGTTTAGGTCGTATCCAAAAATATAGCAGAATCGGAAAATAGAAGCAATAATTGTGAGGTTCTTGGTTCCATTTCTTGCATATCCTGGCTTAACGGCAAGAAGTCCAGAATATACGCTTGGGGTTATACCTATCACTCTGCACCAGTCATAAATGGAGAGGCCATATTTAACTCTTGTCGCTTCCATTAACTGGACGTACTCATATGACAAATCCATAGTATCGATTTTTCGAATACGCTTTTGAAGTTCTTCTGTTGTAAGTTCTGGTACATTGTTTTCCTTTTCGGCCATGTAATTCACCCTTTCATAGTATTCTTACCATAACACAAGTAGCGTAGCTATGTTGCATATTTGTGCTGTATACTTATCATACCACATATTAACCAAAACCGCAAATCAATACGCCACAATTTTGGCCTAACTCACATAAATTGCTCTTCTGACGGAGGTGTATCAAGGTGACATTTATTTATCTTTCATCAATGGTCAAAAAAGAGGGGGATAAGCGATGCGCGGTCGCGGCGCATGTCATTCCAACAGAGATAGATGGTTTTCTGCGCATTGATGGTTATGCGAGTGGCGACAGTTCCATCAACAAGCTAAAAACACTAAATAAGACCTTACATATGCTTCCAAGAAAAGATGATAGAATTCGGGTCGTGACCGATGACCATAAAATGGCTTGGGATATGGAGAAAATCCTGAATCATCAAACGGCAGAATTTCTTCCTATGAACCTGTGGCAAGGATTCATCTTTGCTGTTGCGGACAACGGCATGAGCTTCCGTCAATTTGACGTTATGGAAAAAGGATTGCTGACCGCAGCGGAACGTGATTTGGCTCGGCAGCAAATTTGTGCGAAAACGAAATGGGGGTTTGAACTGTGACACCAGAACAGAATGTTGACTTTGCCACAGTTCTTAATGAAGCATTTTTTACTGGAGAATTCTATAACGGCGTACAACTATCCAGCCTTTTTACGAAAAAGCCAAATTCTGGCACTGCAAAGAACCAGTTAAATAAGCTTCTTGAATCGTCTCCAAAATACACTAATACCATTTTGGGAATGGTTCTTTACCCGGCCTTAAAATGGTCTTTGTACGGTGAAAGCATCTCGGATGTCATCAACTTGGCAATAGAGTCTGGTGATGTTTCCAAATTTGCTGATACGCAGAAGATGCTCCATGATGCCTTCGGGTATGATAACAAGCTATTTCTCTCTAACCGAGAGAAATATTATACTCTGTGCCATCAAATCCTTGATTCACTGGATGCCGCAGTGGACCGCTTGGCAACATATCCGGAATACGGGACACAATATCAAAACGTAATCCGCCTGATTCTGGATATAGAGCCCGACGTGGCAGAGAGTGTTAGCCGGTTTGAGGTAAATAAATACCTCTGTGATGCTGTAAAAGTTATGCATCGCCTTTGCGGACAAGATATGAAAAGCCTAATTCCGGCCCTGATTCGCTCACCTATTGAAAATGCAATGGGGCAGGATGATGAGAATATGTATGTGTACCACAACGTAAAGCTCCTGCTTCGTGAGTATACGCGGCTTTTTTGGAGCAACAGTGATGCGGCTGATATTCCGAGCGCAGTTCTTAGGGCTAAGACGCCGGATGATGTTTTGCGCTACTCAGAGCGGGGAAGCGTGCTGTACAGTACCAATATCGTACTGAAGTTCTTGCTCCTGATTGCCGGCTCCATTGCACTCATTGAATACTATCCGGTGAATGGCCATCGTTATTCGACGATTCTTAAATCCCTGGTATCCAATCGGACAGTTGCAACAGCTGATGGCAAAGGCACCTATGTTCGGGAACAGGAGTTAGCAAAACTCCACAACATGTCGCCCGCTCGCTTTTCAACCATGAAACAAGAAGCATACGCTTTGCTCGGCCTACTCCTATGGGGGTATGACGGTAAGGTATTGATGAATATTTTGGAAAATAATAGTGCGAAAGTGCTGTTTGTAGACGATTAACCCGAATGGAAAGTGAGGTCTTATTTTTGGACAAACTGAAAAATCTCTGGACCGTTACAGAGCTACGAAAAAAGCTATTCGTCACGCTGGCAGTTCTGCTCCTTTTCCGTGTAGGATGTGCCATTCCTGTGCCATTTATTGATAATGGCGTCATTTCTGGCATTTTTGAAGGCGGTAACCTATTTGCATACATGAATATGCTATCTGGTGGTGCGTTGAGTCAGTGTGCGGTATTTGCACTTGGTGTTTCACCGTACATCAATTCTTCCATTGTTGTACAACTGTTGACGGTTGTGTTCCCGCAGCTGGACCGGATGCGGAAAGAAGAAACTGACAAGTATCGTAAAATCATGCAGTACGTGGCTGCAGGATTCGCGCTAATTATGGCTATCGGCTATTATGCTATGCTGCGGTCTTATCAGGCGCTGAACTTCATGACTGGCATCTCTGGTGTGTTTGCCGCTGTTGTCATTGTTGCAGCTTTTGTGGCTGGTTCTCAGATGGTTGTATGGCTCGGTTGGCAGATTGACGATTACGGTATCGGCAATGGTGTGTCGCTGATGATTTTCGCTGGCATCATTTCCCGGTGGGCAGATGTTGTGTATTTGTTTGAGGCATTTATCCTTTATATTCAGGAACATGAGATTCTACATGCCATCATGCTCGGTGTATTGCCGATTCTTGCAGTGCTTGCTATCTATTTCGTTGTAAAATCTACCGACGCAGAAAAGCGTGTGCCTATTCAGTATTCGCGTTCTGTGAATGGCAAAAGTTCAATTGGCGCCGGACACAGTTACATTCCCATCAAGGTCGTGATGAGCGGTGTTATGCCTATCATCTTTGCCAGTACCATTATGAGCCTTCCGGCTACTATCGGCTCGTTTATTAGTGCAAATTGGAATGAAGGACTCCGTAATGCGTTACTCGGCTTTAATACCTATAACTGGGTATATGACATTATCTACATCGCCCTGATTTTTGCATTCAACTACTTCTACATCGATATTCAGTTTGACGCTGTACAGATTGCGAATAGCCTACGGAAGAACGGAGGCACAATTCCAGGTATTCGGCCTGGGATTCCGACAACAGAATACCTCGAAAGAGCCGCAAAGTCTGTCGCATTCCTGGGTGCTCTGATTCTCGCAATCATCGCGGCGCTTCCGATTATGCTTGGCAATCTCACGGGCCTGCAAATCCAACTCGGTGGTACGACGCTGCTTATCGTTTGTGGTGTGGCTCTCGAAGCTGTGACGGCGGTGGATTCGTATATGGTTGTCCGTCAGCATAAGGGTTTCTTGGACTGATAGGTGGGGTGAAAAAATGAGTGTGATTCAGATTATTCTGGGTATTTTGGTGTTGTTCGGGTCCGTAGCCCTGATTGCTGGTACGCTGATGACCAATCATCGTGAAACGCGTACCATTGGTGGCTTTGCCGAATCAAACAATTCTCGTGCAGCTGCTATGCGAGATACCAATGAACGAACGCTTCGTAAAGCCATTATCGTTGTGGCATGTGTCTGCGGTGTTCTGCTGACAGTTATGGCAATTTGGGGATAAGGGCCCTGCGTGTGAGTCAGGAGCAATCCTGACGAGGGTGTAGGGTACAGGCATCATGGACCCCGTCCATGAAGAACGTACGTAACCCGCAGGTCAGCTGCGTGGGGATGCACTGCCGGGTTTTCCCAGCTCGGTAGGGTCAGGTGAATCATCTGCATAACGTACGCTCAGCCAGGGGAAACATTACCTTCCGCAAGGAAGAGTCTTATCGAAAGGAGTAGCGTCATGGCTACAGTTTATGTATTGTCAAAGACCGGTAAACCTTTGATGCCCACGACTCGTTGTGGCCATGTGCGCATACTTCTTAAGCAGAAGAAGGCACGGGTCGTGAGTCTTAAACCATTTACCATCCAGCTGCTGTATGACTGCGAGGAAGGTACTCAGCCTATTGTACTGGGTATCGACCCCGGCCGTACCAACATCGGACTATCTGCTGTGCGAAAGGATACAGGTGAAGCTGTATTCACTGCTCAGATGGAGACCCGTAACAAGGAAATTCCAAAGCTGATGAAAGACCGAAGAGCTTTTCGCCGGAAACACCGCAGTTACGGTCGCCGCAAGGTGCGTCAACGCAGGGCATCTGCACATGACACCAATTCACCAAAGTGCGCAAAACAAAAAACAGCACAAAACGGTGGCGTAAGCAAGCAGGCTCAAAAAGTTGGTGTTATCAAACGACATCTTCCGGGTTGTGAGGAACCAGTTATTTGCATCGGAATTAAGAATAAGGAGGCTCGTTTCAATAATCGCCTACGTCCGAAAGGATGGTTGACGCCTACTGCAAATCATTTGCTTCAGACCCACATCACTGTTGTCAATAAGGTAAGAAGATTTCTTCCCATAACAGATGTGGTTTTGGAGGTTAACAAATTTGCATTCATGGCGTTGGACAATCCTCACGTTCAGAAGTGGATGTATCAGCATGGGCCACTCAAAGGCTACGGTAGTGTGGAAGAGGCTGTTTCTGTGCAGCAAGATGGTCATTGCATCTTTTGCAAAAATGAGATTGCTAACTTCCATCACATTGTTCCGCAAAGCAAACGTGGTTCCAACACCATCGGCAACGTCGTAGGTCTTTGTTCCGAACATCACGAATTAGTTCACAAGGACAGTACGTGGGAACAGAAACTCAAAACAAAAAAGCAGGGCCTGAATAAAAAGTACGGCGCTTTAAGTGTTTTGAATCAAATCATCCCAAGACTGTGTGACACTCTCACCAATATGTATGTTGAACACTTCTATGTGACGGACGGGCAGAGCACAAAGGCTTTTCGCAATGAGCACGATATCAGGAAGGACCACTACCTGGATGCCTACTGCATTGCGTGCAGCGTCTTATCTAGTAGTTGTAGGTCTAATGTGCCAGATGAAAAAGATGTGTTTCACATTATGCAGTTCCGCCGGCACGATAGACGTGCCTGTCACCAGGAACGAGTTGACCGGAAGTATTATCTTGAAGGCAAGCTCGTTGCAACCAATCGTCACAAGGCCATCGAACAGAAGAACGATAGCCTTGAAGAATATGTTGCCGCTGGCGGCTGCGTCGATAAACTGTTTGCGCCTAAACATCCGCCGCTATACAGGCGGAAAGGGCGCATTATGCCGGGAACGGTATTTCTGGTTGGCAACAAAACCAAAATGATGATTGCATCGCAAGGCACACATAATGGTGTTCCCAACTACTATCGTTTCACCGATGGGTCAAGAGCTACACCAAAAAACTGTAAACCAATTTATCAAAACACCGGTATCGTGTTTGTTTGATTTTGTATCAATCACGATGCCGTAAGGGAGGCCACCATGAGCAAAAACATGAAAAAGGGCGTACAGGACGCTATCAAACCTATCGCTGAGAAGGGCGGGGAAGTAGCCATCAAGGCAAAAAGGCACATCCTTCCTTCAGGTATTATTTGGCCAAAACGTAAGGAATGCTGGATAAAGACCCTGGTCGTTATTTGCGTCTGTGCCCTTACTGCGGTGCTGTTGATTGCAGCAGATACTGTTCTCGGAACACTGTTCCACTTCCTTGTTGGTTGAACTTTTCCAGAATACAACATGCCGCTTGCTCGTTTTCGGGCAAGCGGATTTTTGTGCGCAAAAATTCTTTTCTCAAAAAGCCGGTTTCGTTGCGGTTTTATGTAAAGAGTGGTATAATAAATATGTACAATTCATAGGTGTACCCATCCAACTTTCATTGCATCATTCTGTCTCGGCAAGGGTGTCGCAAAGTGAGTATACTATCTTTTGTCAAAGAAACTTAACGGGATTTTGTGCCTATAATAAAAACTGAAAACCTGCTATGACAAGCAGCCATCTATTTTTAGGTGGCTGCTTTTTTCTTTGGCAATTCGCGTCACCTTAACGGGTGACAGACACCAAAACCGGCCTCAAATAGAGGTAGAAAGGAAATGCGATGCGAGTTAAAAAGTTCCTCGTAGTTGAGGGTAGAGCGGCTTCCTATAACTTCCCGGAATTCGACCTGAATATTGCCGTTTTCGCTAACGGAAGCAGTGTATTCATGGTTAAGCGTCATGGTGAAGATACACCGCTCAACACAAAGCAGATTGCGGAATGTCTGTCCGTAACAGAGGAAGAGGTATGTCATTACCTTCGCTGCGAAAAAGGGTTGTCTATGATTCCCTGTAACGGCGACCGTGACGGCGGTCTGGCACAAATCGAGTGGGGTTGCCTCACTGGGTTCGCTGGGTCTGTGTACAGGGAACGCAACGAAAACAACGAAACGATTGCCGAGAAAGAAAAAGTTACTACGCTGGAGGATTAAAAATGTCAGAAAACAATTCTTATAAAAAAGAACGAGATATCTGGAACGCACAAGCTCTCAAATCGTTTGTGAAGGCCAAGACCGACTGGTTCAATGGCGACGACTATGATAGTCGTTTACATCTCTCTTTTGTCGAACACAAAGGAAAGCCCTCTTTTGAACCAGTCAAAACGATTGAAATCGGTGTTCCGATGGTCAAGGCCGGCTCTGATGGCTCCGGTAAGATGGGCGTAACCGCACTGGGGCTTTGCCAGATGATTTCCAATGGTGTTCTTGCCCGTCGCTGCGCTGCGGAACGCCAGAACTTCGAAAAGCGTAAGGCTGCGGCCAATGGCCAGAGGGTATATCAGCAGGCTATCTGGTCCTGCATCGGCGGAACGACTTCCAAGCGTGCCAAGGACGGCAAAGCAGAGTTTCGCCGGTTCGATATTATTCCTGGCCAGAAAGACGGCACCTATGCTTTGCGGGCACAGTCCTGTGAAGGTGAATGCAACTCCGAACTTGGTGGTGTTACCCCAAAGAAAGGGGCTGAGTGGACACAAATCATCGTCCCGGTGGATGCAGAGTACCTGTATGCTCTCGCAACCAATACTGTTGCGGTCTGGAATGCTCATGTGGCTGCAATGGAAATGAAAAAGGCTCAGGCAGCCTTTACGAGAGTCCAGCAGAATGCAAGTGTCCCTGCGCAAGCACCTACAGCCCAGTCTCAGGTTCAGGCCCCAGCGCAGGCACAGCCGAAAAAACCGGAAGTTGCATATGCATTCTATGACCAGCGCTTTTATGGACCGATGGGGTGCGCAATTAGCCCTGAAGCAGCTATCGCTTGTGCCAAGAAATGCCTTGCAAAACTTTCTAAAGAAAAGAATCTGGTCTGTAAGAAAAAAGCCAGTGAGAATCTTTTCGATGAAATTTTGAACGGTCGAGCGAATGCGGACAACACGAAGAACCTGTGGCTGACTCCCTTGCCGCTGGTTCACCCCGACAATCCGGATTCAAATGAAGATACTGACGTCCTGTTCGTGATGGTGTATCGGAATGTATACTGATGCGATTGAACTGACTATCGTCACGGATGCAACATTCTCAGAGGAGACCAAAACAACCGGCATTGCGGCCGTCTTACTGGATGAAACAGGCCAACCGCGTCTTGTCTGCGGCAAGCAAATTGAGACATCTAATATTGTTGAGGGCGAGCTTCGAGCAATTCTCTTTGCGCTTGAAGAAATCCCCGATGATGGCGCCAAGCTGTTGCTTCAATCGGACAACAAGAATGCTGTAGACTATCTCAACGGTGATGCGCATACCAGTCAAAATGAGATGCGAATTGTCCGTAAAATCCAGAACCGCATTGCGTCCAAGCATCTAACGGTCCGCTTTGAGTGGCAGTCTCGCAATTCAAACGCAATCGCCGATGCTATCGCGGCAGTATCGACCCGCAATGAGAATGTGCGTGTTTTGATTTTGTAATTTATAAGGGAGAATATTTTTACAGGCAGTCCGGTTGGGCTGCCTGTTTTTTTACGAGGGAAATAAAGTGAATTGTGATATTTCTACAGTTAAAGTGAATTGTGATATTTCTACAGTTATTGAAGGACTTGCTTTGGTTGTTTCATTGACGCTGGGTTTATGGTCTGTTTATCAGTCAAGAAAACAATTTGACTACGAAACAGATAGATTCCTTTATGAAAAAAGACTGCATGTGTATATGTTGATGTGTATTGTTCTTGAATCTGAAAGCGATTACGAAAACATACGTAAGAATATGCCTTCCCAAGAAGAAATCGATGTTGATTCTCTTCTGCATATTTTTA
>ENA-UONY01000506-UONY01000506.1-human-gut-metagenome-genome-assembly--contig:-CS9-NODE-506-length-46441-cov-7.288622_pt1 | contig 46441 bp, 35 predicted proteins | sample MGYA00242465_ERZ724012 | MGnify/ENA metagenome assembly ERZ724012 | reverse complement strand
TATTTTCAACAAAACGCCCATAAAAATGCCGTAAATTCGTTCGACATTTTTCGACACAGAGCGAAAGGGAAAACTTTTTGCATGACTTTTTGCGCTTGGTTGGGCTTCGGGATATGGTTATCGTAACAAAATGCGCGAAAAACTTTGTAGTCTGTCGCAAGACATGTTATTATGTCTGCGGTGCTTCTGCGGAAGCGCTAAGGGCGCTGCACAAAACGGCAGGCGGTTAGCTACACCATCCCGAAAGGGGGTGGAGCGTATGCCTATTACGATTACTTTTCATGTATTTACATACACGATCACGATAACCGTAAAAAGCAAAAGCCGCCACTCTGCCAAGTGACGGCTTTTAGCTTCGCTACAAACTTGATCTTCCAGAGCTAACCGCTTGTCGCAGCGCCCTTTTATATGCTCATTATATCGCCCGCTCCGTGCCATGTCAAGCATGAGAGCGGGTGCTTTTTGCTCTGCTATAGAAAAAAGCTTCTGTCCAAAACGGACAGAAGCTTTATGGAAAAGGTAGGCCATTTTAATACAATTCTACACGTGGGGTGCATAGGCTGAAAAGTGAGGTGCACTTCTTGCTTTCTGGGGTGCATTTGACATGACGAGAATAATATTATGTCAACCAAACTGGCTGAATTTTTCCTCGGTTTTACAGTCAACTGGCTGTCGCATCCCATCTGGCGCTTTGGTATAATCAAGGCGATAATTTCTGGTTAACGCGATTTCTTCCCATTTTTCAGCAGAGTAATTATAGCAAAAAGAGGCTATATATACAAGATGGGAAGGACGGCAGAAACGCAAGATGTCAGTTTCAAGCGACACCTCGCGTATAAGCAAATCTTATCCGATTTCCCAAACAACCGTGACTGTATCAGAGACATTGATATCGTCAGGTTCAATGTCCAGATCATAGCTCTTTCATCGCACTCATCCTGTTCTTCCACGCCATCGGACGGCTTGTACTGTCCGAATGCAGGACCTTGAACGCTGCATCACAGAACAGTATTCGTTTTTGACCTTGTCACTCTCGAAAAGTCGGTGTATAATATAAAAAATCAACCGTTCCTAAAAAATGATAAAAACTGAAAATGAGGCAGGGCTATGGAACTGAATCAGCTTCGGTATCTCGTCAAGCTGGGAGAAGTGCAGAATTTCTCCAAAGCGGCAGAAGAACTCTATATTGCGCAGCCTACCCTGTCCCAACAGATCAATCGCCTGGAGCAGGAGCTCGGCGTCAAGCTTTTTGAGCGCTCCACTCGGAAGGTCGTTCTGACCGAGATCGGAAAGACCTGCGTCTCCTATGCCGCCGCTGCGCTGGAAAACATCGACGAGGTGAAAAATGCGTCGGAGAAATACCGCCGCAGGGAAAAATCCCGCCTGCTGATCGGCATGCTGAACATCCTGCCGCGCATGGACATGATGAATGTGATCAGTGAGTTTCAGGAGACGCATCCGGAAACCAAGATCGAATGGAACTTCGGCTGGAGCGTTGATCTGATCGAACTGCTTCTGCAGAAAAAGCTGGATGTTGTGATCTCCAACGTAGTCTTTGATGAGTCAGATCCGATGTACCAGAAGCTCAATGTTCGGCCTTTCCTGGAAGACTATCTGGTAGCGGTCGTGAACAAGAACAGCCCGCTCGCCCAGCGTACGGAGCTGAGGATCGAGGACATTGTCCGCGAGACCTTCTGGGTCGTGGACAATCACGCCAGCGTGAAGCTGGGGATCGAAAACGCGATTTCCGCCCTTGGCTATCCGATCCCTGCTTTTGAGGAATGCAACAGTATGGTAAGCGTCTTCAAAATGATTGCCGCCAACCAGGGCATCTCCGTCATGTCCTCCGGCGTTGCGCAGGAATACCACATCCCGCATGTACGGAGTATCCCTATCGTGCCGCTTATTGCGCGAACGACCGCCCTGATGACCGTGAAGGACGCAAAGCTCTCCGGTAAGCAGGCCGACTTCATCCGCTTTTTCCTCGACGCGATCGAAAAGCAGCGGGTGTAGCGCCCCTCGATTTTTATAAACTCCCCTGTAGACTTGCCGTCAAAAGGGGAGTTTTTCAATCAGGAGGGAAGCGTTTTCAAAAAACATAGCGCAGCATACGCTGGACGGCCTCTTCCAGCAGACTTCTCGGCAGCGCCAGATTGATCCGGATCGACCAGGGAGCGTGGAAGGGGCGCCCATCCTGCCAGCCGACGCCGACGTCCCAACCGGCCTTCAGAAGCTCGTCCATGCTCTTGTGGTGCGTTGCACACCATTTTTCACAGTCGAGGAACAGGATATAAGTCCCTTCAGGGGTGCTGAGGCACAGCTCGGGACAGTGTGTGCGCAGCTGCTCACAGACATAGCGGATGTTCCGGCTCAGCTCGGCGCACAGGCCGTCCAGCCAGGCTTCGCCCTCCGCGCTGTATGCGCCGATCAGCGCATGCATGCTCAGCACATTCTGTGCGTTGTACTGGCTCAGAGAGGCATGGCGGCTCACTCGCTCACGCAGGCGGGGATTGTAGATGATGTGATAGGATTCGACCAGCCCGGCTAGATTAAAGGCCTTCGTGGGGGAATACAGGGCTACCGTGCGGCTTCTCGCATCCTCCGAGATCGACTGTGTCGGAACATGCCGACGCCCGTCGAGCAGCAGGTCTGACCAGATCTCATCCGACACCACGGTGCAGTCGTATTTCTGAAACAGCTCCATCGCCTGTTCCAGCTCCCGGCGTTCCCAGACGCGGCCGGTCGGGTTGTGCGGTGAGCAGAGCACCGCCAGGCGGATCTGCTGCGTTTTCAGCTTCTCCTCCATATCCGCGTAGTCCATCCGCCAGACGCCTTCAGCGTCCCGCTTCAGGTCGCTCAGAACCAGGCGGTAGCCTTTGTTTTCAAGAGAGCGGGTGAAGCCGACATAGGTCGGCGCATGGATCAAAATCTTATCGCCCGGGCAGCAGACGGCGTCCACCGCGGAGACGAGGCCACCCTGTACGCCGTTTTCAAAGCCGATCGCCTCGGTGGGAAGCGCCTCTACACCGTTTCGCCGCTGCTGCCAGCCTTTGACAGCCTCGTAGTATTCCTCCGAGCGGCCGAAATATCCGAACAGCGGATGCTGCAGGCGTTTATCGATCGCCTCGATCACCGCCGGAGCAGTCGCGAAATTCATATCGGCGATCCACATGGGAATCAGGCTGAAGCCCTCGCGGGGCAGCGTCGGGGCCATGCCGGCAAAGCGGCCGCCTTTCCCGGGGCAGTCCACGGCGAGGGCGTCTAAGCCGTGCCGATCCCAGACGCTTGTATAATCAAATTCAGGCATCGGATCCGCTTCCTTCCCGGCAGACGGGGACATAGCTGTTGTACACCTCCAGCATACAGGCGATTCCCACCTCCATTGCTCTCTCGTCAATATCGAAGTCCGGCGTGTGCGGCTTTCCGGTGATTCCCTGCTCCGCGTTCCGGCACCCGATGAAATAAAAGCAGCCGGGTTTCACAGTCAGGTAACTTGCAAAATCCTCCGAGCCCATGCTTCGGCTGCCTTTCTGCACCGTGCAGCCGAGTGCCTCGGCGGCACGGATGACTGCCATGGCCTCCTTTTCGCTGTTGATGAGCGCTGGGTAGCCCTGCGAGATGCTTACCTCATGGCGGCAGCCGGCAAGCGAGCACAGCGAGGCGACAAGCTCTTCGATCGCCTTCTGCATCTTCTCGCGCAGGGCGCGGTCGAAACAGCGCACGAAGCCGGTCATCTCCACTTCCGTCGGGATCACATTTGCCACAAAGCTGCTGCTGCGGATGCCGCAGATGTTGATCAACAGCGGATCAAGGGGACTGGAGTGCTTAGTAACCAGAAGCTGCAGCTGGTTTATGATGGAAGCGGCTGCCGTAATGGGGTCGCCGGTGGTCTGCGGGAAGCTCCCGTGTCCGCCATCCGATTGGATCTTGATGTTCAGCCCGTCCACCGACGCCATGCGTGGTCCCACCGTCACACTTACCGTTCCCACCTCGCCGATCGGCGACATGTGCAGGCCGAAGATGGCGTCCACATCCTCCAATACACCGTCCTTCAGCAGCAGCGAAGCGCCGCCCGGAATCTTCTCTTCTGCCTGCTGGAAAACGCAGGTCACCTTGCCGGTCAGTTCTTCTCTGTGAAGCTGAAACGCCTCGGCCAGACACAGCAGGATCGCCGTGTGCGCGTCGTGCCCGCAGGCGTGCATAACGCCGGGATTTTGTGAGCGATAGGGCACGTCGTGTTTCTCATCGATCGGCAGGGCGTCCATATCCGCCCGATAGGTGATGTTCGGCCCGGGCTTTCCGCTGTCGATCACGGCGACGACAGAATTGCCCGAAACACCCTCACGCAGCGGGATGCCGAGTCCTTCCAGCGTCTCGCGGACGAAAGCGGAGGTCTGCACTTCCTGGAAGGACAGCTCCGGATTTTGGTGAAAGCGTCTGCGATAGCCGACCGCCTTTTCATACAGCCCGGATGCAAGCTGTTTGGATGGAAGCGCGCTCATATTCTCTCCTCCTTGTCTCCGTTCAGAAACTGCCCCCACATATAACAGGCCACAAAGTGACCGGGCCGGATCTCCATAAGCTCGGGGCAGCCTTCATGGCACCGGTCACAGCAGTGGCTGCAGCGCCTGGCAAAGCGGCACTCCGGCGCAGGGTCGATCGGCGAGGCGATCTCACCGCGCAGCAGGATGCGTTTGGGCCGCTCAATTCCGACCTCAGGAATGGGGATCGCGGAGAGAAGAGCCTGCGTATAGGGATGGACAGGATGCTCGAAAAGCTCCTCGGTCGGCGCCTTTTCGACCAGCTGCCCGAGATACATGACGGCGATTTCATCGGCAAAGTGGTTGACGACGGACAGATCGTGCGTGATGAAAATAAAGGTGAGATCCATTTTCTCCTTCAGATCCTGCAGAAGATTCAGGATCTGCGCCTGGATGGAGACGTCGAGAGCGGAGACCGGCTCATCGCACACAATGAACTTCGGTTCCATGGCCAAGGCACGGGCGATGCCGATGCGCTGCCGGCGTCCGCCGTCAAGCTCATGTGGGTAGGTGTTGACCAGCCTCTCCGCGAGGCCCACGGTCTCCATCAGCTCGCGCACGTGCGCGTCGATCGCTTTCTTATCCCGGAGGATACGGTGCTCGATGATCGGTTCGGCGATCGTCTGTGCAACGGTCTTCTTCGGATCAAGAGAGGAGAAGGGGTCCTGGAAAATGATCTGCATGTCCCGACGCAGCTCACGCAGTCTGCGCCCCTTCAAACCGGTGATATCGGTTCCGTTAAAGATCACCTGGCCGGAGGTCGGCTCCAGCAGGCGCAGGATCGTGCGCCCGGTGGTGGATTTTCCACAGCCTGACTCGCCCACAATGCCGAGCGTCTTTCCCCGCTCAATGGTAAAGCTTACGTCGTCGACCGCATGCAGCATACCCCTGCCGGTCTTGAAATACTTTTTCAGATGCTTTACTTCAAGAATGGTGTCAGCCATGCTTCTTCCCCCTCTCGATGCAGAAGCCCTCCTGCTCATATGCTATGCAGGCTGCTTTGTGTGTTCCACCGAAGCTCCTCAGTTCGGGTTTTTTACCGAGGCAGGCCTCGGTGGCGTAGCGGCAGCGCGGCGCAAAGGCGCAACCCTCCGGCAGATCGGTGGGATCCGGCATCAGGCCGGGGATCGGCTGCAGCCTGTTGCGGCGCTGCTTGATGTTGGGAAGAGAATCGAACAGCCCCTCGGTATAGGGATGGCGGGTGTGATTGAAGACCTCTTCCAATGTGCCCTCTTCCACAATGCGCCCGGCGTACATGACGGCGACACGGTCACAAGTTTCCGCGACAATGCCGAGATCATGCGTGATCATGATGATGGAGGTCTGCTTTTTCTCCTTCAACTCCCGCATCAGCTCCAGGATCTGTGCCTGGATCGTCACGTCAAGGGCCGTCGTCGGCTCATCGGCGATCAGCAGCTGGGGGCTGCAGGCGAGAGCGATGGCAATCACCACGCGTTGCTTCATGCCGCCGGAAAACTGGTGCGGGTATTCCGTGGCGCGTGAGCGGGGAATGCCGACAAGCTCCAGCATCTCCTCCGCACGCTTCCAGGCTTCGTCCCGGCTCAGGTGCTCATGCCAGATAAGACTCTCGGCGATCTGCTCGCCCACGGTAAAGACCGGGTTGAGCGAGGACATCGGATCCTGAAAGATCATACCGACCAGATCGCCGCGCACGTTCTCCATTTCCGAGGGCGTAAGCGCGGTAATATCGCGGCCGCAGATCTCCATTTTATCGCAGGAGACGACTCCCGGCGGCGTATCTACCAGGCGGAGAAGCGAGAGCGCCGTCGTCGTCTTTCCGGCCCCCGTTTCGCCGACCAGACCCAGTGTTTCTCCTTTTTTTATCCGGAGACTGACTCCGTTGACGGCCTCTACCGTGCTCTCCTCGAGGACAAAGCTGACCTTCAGGTTTTCCAGCTCAAGAACGTTATCTCTGTTCTCTTCCATGGTGTTTCACCTACTTTTCAGTTTCGGATCCAGCGCGTCGCGCAGGCCGTCACCCACCAGATTGAGCGCGAGGACGGTGATCATGATCGCAAGGCCCGGGAAAAACGTAATATAGGAATACTCACGGATGTAGCGCCGGCCCGCGGAGAGCATGGCCCCCCACTCCGGAGCGGGAGCCGGGATGCCGAGGCCAATGAAACTCAGACCCGCGGCGGCGATGATCGCCCCGGCGACACGCAGCGTCGCCGCCACAATGATCGGGGAGAGGCAGTTGGGCAGGATGTGCTTGACAATGATCTTCCAGCTGCTCATACCGATGGCGCGGGAGGACTCCACGTATTCCTGATTGCGCACCGTCAGCACGGAAGCCCGCGTAATGCGGGCGAAGCCGGGAATGCTTCCGACGCCCACGGCAATCATCAGGTTCAAAAGACTCGAACCCATGGCCGCAACGATCACAATTGCGAGCAAAATGCTGGGAACGGCCGTCAGAATGTCGCACGCACGCATGATCACGTCCTCAACTACACCGCCGAAGAAGCCTGCGACTGCGCCGAGCGTTACGCCGACCACCAGACCGATGCACACAGCCACGAGACCGATCGAGCAGGAATAGCGCGTGCCGTAGAGAATGCGGCAGAGGATATCGCGCCCCAGCTCATCCGTCCCGAACCAGTGCTGAGCGCTGGGCCACTGCAGGCGCTCCGCCGGATGATGCGCGATCACCTGGGTGTCGTAGTCAAGAATGACGTCGGCAAAGACTGCAATCAGAACAATGATAAGTACCAGGGCAAGGCCGGCCATGGCGCCTCTGTTGCGCGAAAACTGGTGCAGTACTTCCGCGCCCTGACTGCGGGCTTTCGTAGAGCCTTTTTTCTGTTTCTGTTCAGTCATGACTCTTCTTTCTGCCTCCCTTCGCATATTGCGCCTTAATGCGCGGATCCACGACCGCGTAAAGCAGATCGACGATCAAAAGGATCACGCACAGCAAGATCGTCGTCATGATGATGCTGCCGGTCACCAAGGTCGTATCACGTGAGCTGATCGCATCCACGATCAGCCGTCCGACGCCATTCCAGGAGAACACTGTTTCCGTCAGAACGCTGCCGCCGAGACAGCCTGCCAGCTGTGTGCCGATGATGGTGATGATGGGGATCAGCGCGTTTTTCAACGCGTGAGACCCGACAACGATACGCTCCGGAGTTCCTTTGGCCCGGGAGGTGCGCAGGTACTCCTGCCGCAGTACATCCAGCATGGAAGAGCGCGTTGTGCGCGTCAGGGTGGCCATCAGGCCGGTTCCGAGGGTGATCGCCGGGAGAATGACGGAGGCCGCCGTCTCGTTGCCGCCCGAGGGCAGCCAGCCCAGCTTGAGGGAGAAGAGAAGCATCAGCAGCAGGCCGAGCCAGAAGTTCGGCATCGACATGCCGATCATCGCCAGTACCACGGCCGCGTTGTCGCCGAAGGTTCCCTGATGCCGCGCGGCGTAGATGCCGAGGGGGACGGACAGCAGCACAGCGAAGAGAATGGACACGACCGCCAGATAGGCCGTTGCGGGGAGCTTGGAGAAGTAGATGGAGAGAACCGGCTTTTTCAGGATATAGGAATAGCCGAGATCCCCCTTGAGCATATTGACCATATACTTGACATAGCGGACGATTACCGGCTGATCCAGCCCAAGCTCGTGATACACCTCGGCGCGCAGTTCTTCTGTCGCGTCGTCTGGAAGCAGCATGTCGGCCGCATTTCCTGGCGCAAGATCCATGATGAAGAAGATCAGGAACGAGACGCCCAGAATGACAGGGATCATGGAGAGAAGCCTTTTTATGATATAGCGATGCATAAACATCCCTCACTTGTTGATCTTTCTTTTTACCGGCAGGGGGAGAAGATGTCCTTCTCCCCCTTTTGCTGAAACGAATGAGATTTATTTGCCTGCGGGGACGGAGACATAAGAGAAGTCGTGCTGTCCGGCAGGGCTGACGTCGATACCGCTGACGCCCTTTGCGGTGGCCAGAGCGGCCTTCGGGAAATACAGCGGGATATAGGGCACGTGCTCCTGCAGGTCCGCCTGAACGAGCCGGTAGTCCTCAAGCCGCGCCGCCTCATCTGTCTCCACGACGGCCTTGTCCATCAGCTCCATCACGTACGCGCTGTCATACTTGGCAGTGTTGCTGGAGATGCCGGGCTGGAGGAGCCTGCGGGTGTCGTCGCCGTAGATGTTCATGCCGATAGAGAAGGTGATGGCCTGGTGTGTGCCGTCAGCCAGGATCTGCTTCATGCCGGCACCGTCAAGCTCGGAAACGGTCACTTCCACGCCGATCTGCCGCAACTCGTCCTGGATCACCTCGGCCATGGTCTTGTGGGTGGCGCCCATGACACACAGCTCCAGCTTCGCGCCGCCGTCGGGATAGGCCTTGGCCAGATACTCTCTCGCCTTGTCGAGATCCTGGGTGAAGCCGCCCATGTCGCTGTAGCCATACTGGTTCCAGCCCCAGACGGAGGTCGCCTGCGTGCCGTTGCCCTCAAGGGCCACAGCGATGATCGAAGGAACGTCCAGCGCATAGGCCACCGCTTTGCGGAAGTCTTCGTTATCGCCGGGCGCCTTCTGGGTGTTGAAGGCCAGATAGCTCAGGGCGACACCGTCGTAACGGATAAGCTCCAGATTCTTGTCGTCTTCAATGAGACCGTACTCGATGGCTGCGGGGCTGTCGCAGATATCGACTTCGTGATTCTGCAGGGCGATCAGACGCGCGGAAGCCTCGGGAATCGTGCGGAAGGTGAAGGTGCGGGCCTGAGGCGCACCGCGCCAGCTCTCATCGAAGGCCTTCAGCTTCGTGTAGTTGCCAAACTCATAGCTGTCCAGCTGCCAGGGGCCGGTACCGACCGCGGTGCCGGTCTCGGCATTGTCCTGAACCGCCTTTTCGTTCATGATGCTGGTGTAGGGCAGCGTCATCGTGTAGATCCAGTCCATATTGGCCTGCTTTAGAACCATCTGCACGGTATAGTTATCCACGGCCTCGATGCTCTCGAGCTTGATGAAGACGCTGTTTCCGAAGGAAGTGCCATCCATGCGCTTAAAGGTGAACACCACATCCGAGGCCTTCAGCTCTTCACCGTTATGGAACTTCACGCCCTCACGCAGCTTGAACACATAGGTCTTGCCGCCGTCTTCGCTCGACCAGCTCTCCGCCAGACCGGGCTCGAGCTCCTGCGTCTCGTTGTTGAAGCGCACCAGCGTGTCCATCATCATCTTCCAGAGGTAGAAATGCTGGGTCGTGCCGCTCTCGGCCGCGTCGAGAGAGGACTGCTTGAGCGCGATGCCCGCGACGACATCCTGCTTTGAGGCCGCGGTCTCGGCGGGGGCCTGCGCTTCGGGCTGAGCCGTCGCCTGGGTCTCGGCGGCCGGGGTGCTCGCCGGCGTGCCGGCGCTTTCATTCTTGGAGCCGCAGCCGGCCAGTACGCCCGCCATCAGGACGACTGCCATCAGAAGTGCTCTGATCTGCTTCCATGTGTGTTTCATGTTCTTTTCCTCCTGTTTGATTTTTATTGTATCAGATGTTTATCTGTTTTGCGATCACTTTTCGACCAGGCGGATGATGTTCGCGCCGATGCCGGTCATCTCCTCGTAAAAGCGCGGGAAGGACACGCCGACAAACTCGGCCGAGTCGATCAGGCTCTCGCCCTTGGCCATCAGGGCCGCGCAGGTGGACGCCATCACGATACGGTGATCGTGGTGTCCGCTCAGCGTCGTGCCGTGCAGCTCGCTGTGGAAGATCTCAAGGCTGTCTTCGTGCTCGATGAATTTGCCGCCCATCTTGCTCAGCTCCTCCACGATGGTCTTGCAGCGGTCGGTCTCCTTCATGCGGCAGGCCTGAATGTTTTTCAGCACGGTCTTGCCCTGTGCGTAGGTACCGAGCACCGCCAGCGCCGGAATGGCGTCGGGCGTGTTGCGGCAGTCGATCTCGATCCCATGCAGCTCGTGCCCACCTTCGACGATCACGCCGTCCTTGCCCTCGTTCAGCACTTCCACGCGGCCGCCCATCTTGTTGATGATATCCACGTACATCTTCTCGCCCTGGAAGTCGTTGATGTCCATATCCAGGAGCCTGATGCGTGAGCCCGGCGTGATGGCGGCGGCCACCATCGGATAGGATGCGCCGCACCAGTCGGAGGGAGCTTTCTTGGTAAAGGGGCGGTAGGTCTGCCCGCCGGGGATGATGAACTCCTCGTAGTCCTTGTTGATGATCTCAACGCCCGCCGCCTTCATCCAGTCCATGGTAAGCGCGGCGTAGGGGCGCTCGCCCAGGTTGTGGAACTTGATTACGGTGTCCTTTTCCAGGAGTGGGCAGCAGACCATCAGACCGATGGACCACTGGACATTCTCGCCCGGCATCTCCACCGTGTGTCCGCCTTTGATCGTTCCCTCAATCATCAGGGGGGCCAGCTCGTTATCCCGGGTGGAAATGGCCGTGCCTTCCATCTGCCGGATTGCCCGCAGCAGCGGAGCGATGGGCCGGTAGCAGATCTGATAGTCGCCGGTGATCACAGTCTTGCCCGAAAGGATCGAGGCCAGCGTCGTGAGGAAATAGTAGCCGGTTCCGGAGTTCCCAACGTCGAGAACCTGAGAGGGGATCTTGATGTTTTTGTATCCGACGCCCTCCACGATCCACTCCTGATCGCTGTCGGTGTTGATCTTCGCGCCGAGGGCGCGGCAGCAGTCTACGATGGAATAGCTGTCAATGCCGGGCATCGGGTTCTGGATGCGGGAAACGCCCTCGGCCAGTGTTCCGATGATCAGGCCTCTCGCGGTGCCGGACTTGGAGCCGGGGATGCGGACGTCTCCCGTCAGACGCTCCGACTGAGAGATTTTGTAATACATGGGCTTGTCCTCCCTGTTCGTTAATCTGTTACAATCGCAGTATACAATTCCCGCCTTCTTTTATGAAATAGTTACTCAGGATAGATTTATAGCGACAGACTATAAATCTATCCTGAGCCGTGTTGAGGTATGAAACAAGCGGATGAGGCACTATAAGCCACAGGGCTCTGCCTCGTCATACGTTCAGAATCGGTCTTTTCGCAGAGGACTTACTGTGATATAATTACCCCATCTCTTGACGATGACATCGCAGAACTTTTCATCCAACTCAATGGTGCGGCAGATTCGGTCAGTCTGCTCACAAGCGATGAGGGTACTGCCGGAGCCACCGAAGGGGTCAAGGACTATGGCGTTGCTCATAGAAAAATTCATGATGGGATAGGCCAGGAGCGGGATGGGCTTCATGGTCGGGTGATCACCGTTCTTCTTCGGTTTGTCGAACTCCCATACCCTTACATACCACAAATCCATCTGCAACGACACATCCAGTTGCCTGTACACGCTTTGTCTCAAAAAACAGCACAGGTGTTTGCTTTACTGGCTCCAGTTCCTCTTCCGCTACAACAGGTCTTACTAACGGCTCAAAAACCTTATGTCCCAGGACGCCCATATCAAAACCGTTCAGGGGAATTTAGGCCACGCAACAGCCGCCTTTACGCTTGACGTTTATGGCCATGTATCAGAGCGTATGAAGGATGACAGCGCAGCACGAATGGAGAAATACATTTCTGAAATGGCATGAAAAAAGCCCCGCAAGACAATGATCTTGGAGGCAAAAAAACTATGTAAGCAGAAAACTAAGCTGAAAATCGCAGAAAATAAGCATAGAAGAAACCCTGTAACCATTGAGATTACAGGGTTTTTCGCTGGCAGCGGGAGAAGGATTCGAACCCTCACATACGGAGTCAGAGTCCGCTGTGCTACCTTTACACAATCCCGCTATATCGCAAACGCAAGGGTTATTATACCCAATTTCCGGCGAATGTCAAGCGGAATCGGCAAGTTTTCTTGGATTTTCTTTTATTTTTTCTCGCGGCAGTCGATGGAAACGCTCTGCCCGGTGCGAAGGAAGAACAAAACGCCCTCCTGTACCGGCATTTCGAGCAGCCGCGAGAGCGCGGCGGCGTAGGCGCGGAGCTGCGGAGCATACTCTGCGGCGCGCTCTGCGAGCGTTTCCGCCGTCACGTAATCAGTCTTATAGTCCACCACGGTGAGCATTTCACCCTCGCGGATGCAGCAGTCGGCGACGCCCTGCAGGAGAACGTCCTCGCCCGGCGGCGCGTCGAACACGGTCTCCGCGCCGGTGAGCAGCGAAAACCGCAGCTCGCGCCAGACCTCGTCCGCGTGCAGGATTCTCTGTCCGATGGGGGAGGCGAACAGCGCGCAGATGCGCTCCGGCTCCACCGCGGCGGCCTGTGCGGGGGTGATGTGTTCGGCGTTTTTCAGCCGCTCGATCTCGCCGCGCACCTGCTCCGGCGTGGAAACACGGGAATAGTCGATGAATTGCAGCACCGTGTGCACGGCGATGCCGCGTGCCGTGCCGGTGAGGGGGGCGTCCTTCACGCCGAAAACCGGGCGGCGGAAGACCCGGCGGCGCTGCGCCTTCGGTGCGATGCTCTGCGCGTCCGGGTCGGCGTCGGTGCCTTCGAGTGCGCTTGCGGTGATCTTCGACGGCAGCTCCTGCGCCCAGCGGTACGGGTACTCCCAGTCGAGTGCGCTCTCCAGCGCGGTGCCCGGCTCCGCGTCCGGCGCGGCGGTCTCTTCCGCAGTTTCCGTGTCCGGCACGGCGTCCTCCCCGGCGCGGACGGTTTGCAGCGTGATGGGGCTATCCGGCAGAAGCGCTGCGCGCGCAAGCCAATGCGAGGGCGAGGCGTCCGTGGAAAGAAGCTGCGGCGAAATCGGTGCGGTGAGACCTTCACGGAGCTTTGCGAGCGTCTTTTCGGCGTCCGGCCAGAGCGCGGTGGTGATGAGACGATCCTTTGGGCGCGTCATGGCGACATACAATACGCGCATTTCCTCCGAAAGCGTTTCCTCTTCGAGCTTTGCCGAGATCGCCCGCCACGCGAGCGAGGGGTAGACGACGCCGCGCTTTGTGTCCACAACCTTGCCGCCTACGCCGAGCTTCGGGTGGACGAGGACTGTGGCAGCGGAGTCAATCTTGTTGAAGCGGCGGCTCGTCCCGGCGAGAAACACGATCGGATATTCGAGCCCCTTGGAGTGGTGAATGCTGATGATCTGCACAGCGTCGCGGCTTTCCATCGAACCGGTGCGCGGCTCGTCGCCGCGCTCTTCGAGCTGCTTTATCCAGCGTACAAACCGGAACAGACCCCGGTAGCCCTCCTGCTCAAACTGGCGGGCGAAATCCGAGAGCTGGTGGACATTTTCGCGCCGCGCCGCGCCGTCCGGCATGGCGGCGAGCAGAGCAAAGAGCGAGGTGTCGTCGCAGATGCGCGCGAGCAGCGCCTCCACGGAGAGATCGGGCGCAAGAGCGCGGTAGCTCTCGATCGACGCGAGAAAGGCGGCGCACTTTTCGTTCGTCTCTGCGCGGCGGCAGAGCGCGGTATAGAAATCGGCAGCCTTGTCCGCGGCGCGGATGGCGGAGAGCTCATCCGCTGTAAAACCGAAGAGCGGCGAGCGCAGCACGGCGATGAGCGGCACATCCTGCCGCGGGTTATCGATCACGGCGAGCAGGGACAAAAGCGCCGTGATCTCCGTGGAGCGGTAAAATCCGCCGCCCTGCTGCGATACGGAGGGAATGCCCTGCGCGGCAAGCGCGGCACGGTAGCGCGGCGCGGCGGTTTTATAGGAGCGCATCAAAATGGCGAAGTCGCCGTAGGCGCAGGGGCGCAGCCCCTCGCCCTCTGTGACGGGGGTACGGGTGTCTACCATCCGGCGGATGCGCGCGGCAATGTACTCCGCCTCCAGAACGGTTTTGTCTGGGCGGTCTTCCTCGCCGCCGGCGTCCGGCGGCGTTAAGATCACAAGCTCCGCCGGCGCGCCGCCGCCCGGCGGCAGCTCCCGCCCGGGGCGCAGCGCCGCGGCATCGTCATAGCAGAGCTCGCCGAGCGAACGGGACATGATGTTCCGAAATACATGGTTTGCCCCGTCGAGCACCTCGCGGCGCGAGCGGAAATTCTCTCGCAGCAGGATGCGCCCCGGCTTCTCCGGGGATGACTCCGGTGTAAGATCGTCCCAGCTTTCGTATTTTTCGAGAAAGATCGAAGGATCGGCGAGACGGAAACGGTAAATCGACTGCTTCACGTCCCCGACCATGAAGAGCTTGCGGCCGCCCTCGGAGAGCCGCTGAAACAAAGCGTCCTGACAGGCGTTCACGTCCTGATATTCGTCCACAAGCACCTCGGTATAGCGCGCAGAGAGCGACGCGGCGAGACCGTTCGAGCCGTCCTCCAGCAAGCGCAGCATCATGTGCTCCTGATCGGAAAAATCGCACAGCCCCTGCCGCCGCTTCTCGGCGGCGTAGGCGCGGTCGAGCTCGAGCGTGAGCGAGAGCAGCGCGTCAATGGCGGTGGCCGTTTCTGCGAGCTCGTGCAGCAGCGTATCGGAACTGTCGGCAAACGTATGCTTCCATTTGTCACACGCCTTTTTGCAGTCTGCGCGCGCGGCCTTGACGCTCTGCGCGAGCGGGTCTTCGCCCTTGTACACGCCGATGCGCGGGAACTCGACCGTGCAGGCGCTCCTTGCGGCTTCCCAGCCGATCGCGGCAGCGCGCGCCATATTCCGCAGCCCTTCGGCGGTGACATCAAGACTGTCGGCGTAAGCTTTCGCAAGCGCCTCGCGCCCCGGCTGCGCGAGAGCGGCGCGCAGCGCGTCCATGCGCGATGCCCAATACTCCGCCTGCTGTGCCGTGCGTGAGAGCAGATACCGCCCCCACACGGTCTCCCCGGCGTCCGCCCCCTCCGGCACGGCAAGCAAGGAACGCTGGCTGTCCAGCCACGCGGCGGGATCGGGGTGGCTCTGCACGGCATCGTGCAGCCGGAGAATGAGCGCGGCAAGCTTATCGTCGTTTCGCCCGGCGCCGAAGGAATCCACGAGTGCCTTTGCGCCAGGATCGTCGTCCAGCCGGTCGTAGAGCTTTTCGAGCAGCCGGTCGAGGACGTTCGCGCGCACTTCCCCGGCGCGATCCGGCTCGATGACGCGGTAGTCCGGCGAAATACCGGCAAGGTGCGTATTCTCCCGCAGAAACCGGCCGCACAGGCTGTCGATTGTGCCGATGGAGGCGCGGCAGCAGAGCTCCGTCTGCCGCCGGAGACGGCGGTTCATGGGATCCTGCGCGATGCGCTCGGCGAGCGCGGAGAGAATGCGGCTGCGAAGCTCTCCGGCGGCGGCGCGGGTGTAGGTGATGACGAGAAAATCGTCGATGTTCGCGCCGCGGTCTACATAGCGCATGAGCCGCTCGACGAGAACCTTCGTTTTGCCTGAACCGGCGGCGGCGGAGACGAGCCGCGCTCCGCCGCGGCTTTCGGCGGCAAGCTCCTGATACGGTGTCAGCGGCACGGCGGATCCTCCTCTCCCTTTTCGAGCCGCGCCCAGAATTCGGGCGCTTTGAGCGATGTTTTGAACCGCCAGCCGTCCGTCTTTTCGCTGAAGCGGCAGGCGTCGTAAAAATCACAGGTACGGCAGGCGTTGTCCTGCTCGGTTTTGAACCACGGATCGGCGGCAATGCTGCCGCGGTGCAGCTCGCGTGCCATGTCCGTGAGCGTCTTTTCAAGGAACTGCGAAAGCTCGCCGAGCTGCGCGGCGGAGGCGAGCGCGTCGCCGGTGTACTCCCCGGCGCGGTTGAGAGAAACGGGGAGATACTGCGGCGTATCGCCGTGCTCCATGGCGTGGAGAACATCGTCCTCGGCGAGCAGCAGTCCGCTGCGGCGCAGGCGCTTGGCCTTTTCCTTTACGATGTCCTCGTCCGAGAGCCGCTCCGGCGCGGAGACGAGCACGTCCCGCGCGGGAACGTACAGCACGCCGGACGGGACGATCTCCTTCCCGTAGCGTGCCGCGCCGTTTTTCTCCAGCGTGAAGAGATAAAGAAGCATCTGTAAGCCCATGCCATACCAGACATCGGTGAGCGAAAAGCTTTTCACACCGGATTTATAATCCACAACGCGCAGATAGAGCTTTCCGTCGTGCTCCCAGCCGTCCACGCGGTCGGCGACGCCGTTGAGCACGAGCGAGCCATCACCGCTTCCGAGCGACACCGGCGGCATGTCCTTATCGTCGGAGAAATTGAGCTCAAAGTCGAGCGGACGGAAGTCGGATTTTCGCAGCTCCCGCGCCGTGTCGAGCACAACGCGCCGCGCTGTTTCCGTCAGACGGCGGAAGAGATATACGAACCGGGGGCTCTTTTCACGGAAATCCTCGAGCTCCGTATGGACGTATTCGCGGACATACTTTTCCGTGAGCGATGATACGGCGGCGTCGTCCACGGCGGCAAAGCCGCCGCGCTCGGATACGTCGCGCGCAACGTGTTCGAGAAGATAGTGCAGGAATGTACCAAGCTCCGGCGGGTTGAACTGCGCGCTCTGGCGCGGTTTGGCGCGCAGACCGTAGCGCAGAAAGTACTGGAACCGGCAGGAGGCAAAGTTATCGATGCGCGAAGCGGTGAGATGCATCTCCCGCCCATACAGCGCCGCCACGCTCTCGCGCGAGAGCGCGCCGCGCACCTCTTCCGCCGCCTTTTCCACGGCGGCGATGCGCTCGCTCTCGCCGCGGCGGGCGAAATAGTCCCGTGCGGCGGCATCCCCGGCGCAGGCAAGCTCCAGCGCCCCGGAGAGAGACTGCGCGCGGGCAGCGCGCATGTCACCGCTCTCCTCGCGGAGAGAAAAGAGCAGGGCGATCCGGTCAACGACGAAGGATGCCCGCGTCTCGCTCCCGTCGGGGGAGAATGCGCTGCGGCTTACGTATAAGCTCTCCGCGGGCAGCGAGAGAACATTATAAATAAGGTTGAACTCGCGGTCGAGCTCGTCGTCCCCGCCGGAGAGCTCAATATCCAGCGCGCGAAGCTCCTCGCGCTCGGTGTCGGTGAATACGCCGGGGGTGTCCGAAACGCGCGGGAGGCGCTCGTCGGACGCACCCAGAACGAGCAGATGGCGGATGCTGCGCCGCCGCATGCGGTCGAAATCTCCGGCGGTCACGCGGTCGAGCGCTACGGGAATCGTGCCGACATCGTACTGCGAGAGCATCCGGCGGAAAAGCCGCCCGAAATCCTCCTGCGAGAGCGGCATATCGCCGAGTATCGCCTCGCATTGCTCCAGCGCCGAGACCATCAGCTCCCAAAGCTGGCGGTATTCCGCTGCGGTCTGCAGCTCCCCGGCCTCTTCCAGCGAGAGAGAGCGCTCCTCCAAATGCTCCGGCAGGGAAATGTCCTCCCAAAAGGCGGCGAGCGCAGCGCATTGGCTGCGCGCGTCGGTCGCCTCTTTTCCGCGGCGCTCGAACGCCGCGAGCGGCGCGGCCACATTCCGGCGCAGCGCGTCCAGCTTTTCGAGCAGCGCATCGCTCTCCGGCGTCGGTTTTCCGCCGAAGCCGTCCGGGTGCTGCCGCCAGGGCTCTTCGCGCGTCCAGGCCGTGCCACGCAGCGACCAGAGAAGGACATAGTTTTCGAGCGCATCGCACTCGGCACGGGATATGCCGGTGAGACCGGTTTTGAGATAGGTAAATACACTCTCGTAGCTCCAGCCGTCCAAGATAATATCGAACGCCGCGGCGACAAGTGCCGGGAGCGGGCGGGTGAAAATGTCGGTGCGCGCACTCGTATAGAGCGGCACCCCCGCACGGCGGCACGCCTCTTCGAGCGGCGCGCGGTAATCCTCAAAGCCGCGCACCGCGACGGCGATGTCGCGCCAGCGGCAGGGCGTTTCGCGCACGAGCCGCCGCATTTCCGCCGCGGCAAGCTCGCACTCCGCCGCGATGCCCGAAGCACGCACGAGCCGGATGCTTCCAGCGGCGTCGCGCGCTTCCTCCGTCCAGCCGAAGAGGTTTTCCTCCAAAAAAGCGAGCGGGGCGCGCGTCTCCGCGTGCGGCACGGAGAGGATCTTCGTATCCACGCCGTCCTCGGCCGCAGCGTCGCGCAGCGCGCGCGCCGTGCGGCGGGCGAGGGAGAATACCTCGCTGCCGGACACGGGATCGTCGCACGTAAGGCAGACCGTCACATCCGCGAGCGGCAGAAGCGCGCGTACAACGCGCCGCTCCTGCGCGGTGAAGTCCGTGAAGCCGTCAATATAAAACTTTGCGCCGCGAAGCCATGTGCAGCCGGGAAGCTGCGCGGCGAGCACGTCGAGCCGCCCGGCGGGGTCGGCGCCGGACTGTGCGGAGAGCGCGTCGAGCGCCTCCTGCAAAAGCGCGAGATCGCGCAGCTTGTCCGAGAGCGCGGCGGTGGAGCTTCCGGCGGCTTTCCGCAGCGTGTCCGGCGCGGCGCAGCCGAAGCGCAGCTCGTCGAGCGCCGAGAGAAGCTGCGCTATCCGCTCCGGCGAGCGGGCGCTTCCGCCGTAAACGGAGAGCGCGCCGCCCATCTGCTCGAGCGCAAGCGAGAGCTGCAAAAACCGTCCGGGTTTATCGATATATACGCGCGCGCTGCCGCCGCAGCCGATGGCCACGCGGTGGGCGAGCCGCGAGAATGAGAGCACTTCGGCATAGAGACTCGCCGTGTCACCGCAGCGCCGCGCAAGCTCGCGCTCGGCCTCGTGGCTGTACTGCTCCGGCACGATGAGAAAGCTGCCGGATTGCTTGCTGGCGCAGCGCGCCGCGATTTCGGAGAACAAAAGCGCGGTTTTGCCCGTTCCGGCACGCCCCAGAATCAGCCGCAGCATGGCGCTCCCTCCTTCAGATAAAATAAAATACATTTTATTATAGCACTAACACCGACCGCCTTGCAATCCGCCGCGGCGTATGCTATAAAAATGAAAAAAGAGTTAAGAGGGGGAAGCGCTATGCTCTCTACCATAAGCGAAATGGATCCCATTCTGATCGCCGCGGCGGTGATCCCGACGGTAATTTTGATGATCCAGGTCTACCGCGCCGACCGGCTGGAAAAGGAACCGGCGGGACTTTTGATCTCGCTGCTCGTTTTCGGCGTGCTTGCCACGGCGCTCGCCATTGTGACCGAGACGATCGGCGACGGCATCCTGCTCGCGTTCTTCGACGAGACCGATCTCGGCTATCTGCTCCTTTCGAACTTCATCGTTGTGGCGCTCTCGGAGGAAGGCTTCAAGCTGCTGCTGCTCCGCTGGCGCACATGGCGCAGCCCGAACTTCAACTGCCAGTTTGACGGCGTGGTGTACGCGGTGTTTGTCTCGCTCGGCTTTGCGCTCTGGGAGAATATCGGGTATGTTGCCATGTACGGCTTCGGAACGGCGCTGGTGCGCGCCGTGACGGCAGTGCCGGGGCACGCCTGCTTCGGCGTTTTCATGGGCATCTGGTACGGCGCGGCGCGGCGCTATGCCAACGAGGGCGACTTTATCGGCGAGCGCGTCTGCCGCCGCCGGGCGCTGTGGCTGCCGGTTCTGACCCACGGCATGTACGATTTCCTCGCCTCGCTCGACTTTGACTACAGCGGTCTCATCTTCATCGTGTTCATCGTCGTCGTGTTCCTCGCGGCGAGCCGCCGCGTGAAGATCGTTTCGCGCAACGACCGGTACATCCGTTAAAGAAAAATCCGCGCCGCGGCTTGTGTATCGAGCCGCGGCGTGGTACACTATCTGGGCTATAATTTTTATCCTGCGGCAGCCGGCCGCGGGAGAAAGGAAAGAAATATGGATCATAACGAAAAAACCATGGACAAAATCGTAGCGTTCTGCAAGAACCGCGGCTTTGTCTACGCCGGAAGCGAAATTTACGGCGGCCTTGCCAACTCCTGGGACTACGGCCCGCTCGGCGTGGAGTTCAAGAACAACGTCAAAAAGGCGTGGCTCAAGAAGTTCGTGCAGGAGAGCCCCTATAACGTCGGTCTCGACGCCGCCATCATCATGAACCCGCAGACGTGGGTGACGACCGGCCACGTTTCGAGCTTTTCCGACCCCCTGCTCGACTGCAAATCCTGCCGCGCGCGTCACCGTGCCGACAAGCTCATCGGCGAGGAGCACCACGAGGTCAATGTGGACGCCATGACCTTTGAGGAGATGGATCAGTTCATTGCCGAGCACGAGGATATCGTCTGTCCCGTGTGCGGCAAGCACAACTTCACGCCCATCCGTAAGTTCAACCTCATGTTCAAAACCGCCATCGGCGTTACCGAGGACTCATCCTCGACCTGCTATCTCCGCCCGGAGACCGCGCAGGGCATTTTCGTCAACTTCTCGAACATCCAGCGCACGACGCGCCGGAAGCTCCCGTTCGGCGTCTGCCAGGTTGGCAAGGCGTTCCGCAACGAGATCACCCCGGGCAACTTCACGTTCCGCACGCGCGAGTTTGAGCAGATGGAGTGCGAATTCTTCTGCAAGCCCGGCACGGACCTCGAGTGGTTTGCCTACTGGAAAGACTACTGCAAAAACTGGCTGCTGAGCCTCGGCATCAAGGAAGAGCATCTGCGCCTGCGCGACCATGAGCCGGCAGAGCTCGCGTTCTACTCCCGCGCGACGACCGACATCGAATACGCTTTCCCGTTCACCGACTGGGGCGAGCTGTGGGGCATCGCCGACCGTACGGACTACGATCTCAAGCGCCATCAGGAGGCGTCCGGCAAGGATCTTACGTACTTCGATCAGGAAGCGAACGAGCACTATGTGCCGTACGTCATTGAGCCGTCGCTCGGCTGCGACCGCGTGGCGCTCGCATTCCTCTGCGACGCTTACGACGAGGAGATCGTGGACGAGGCGAAGAACGACGTGCGTACCGTCCTGCATCTGCACCCGGCGCTTGCGCCGTTCAAGTGCGCGGTGCTGCCGCTCTCGAAGAAGCTCGCGCCCACCGCGACCGAGCTCTATCACGAGCTGCAGAAGGACTTCATGGTCGACTATGACGACGCTGGTTCCATCGGCAAGCGCTACCGCCGCGAGGACGAGATCGGCACGCCCTACTGCATCACCGTGGACTTCCAGACGGTGGGCGACGAGAAAACGCCTGCCGATGGCTGCGTCACGGTGCGCGAGCGCGACAGCATGGAGCAGGTCCGCATCCCCATCGCGGAAGTGAAGAACTATATCGCCGAGCGCATTAAATTTTGAACATTCAAACAAACCCCACTCCGTTGAGGGGTTTGTTTGAGGGAATTGCGGCTCGCGGCAGCGCACTCGCTGCGCTCGCACGTTTGCGAGCCGAGAGGTATTTTCTCCGACGCGCATGTCGCCGGAGAAAATGATTTAGACTTTATTTGCTCCTACGGGAGCAAACTCTGTGAGACATGTCGATTTGAAAAGCGGGACAGCAAAAGCTGTCCCGCCCATCTATATTGAAGCAGAGCCGATTCCGGCTCTGCCGGAAAAAGTTCCGCCGCGCATAGCTTGGCATTTTGAAAGCCTCGTATGCGCGGCGGTATTTGTTATTTTATTCCATATGTTGTGAAAGCCAGTTTTCCGCCTGGCGGATGCCGTCTACGGCGGCGGAGAGGATGCCGCCGGCATAGCCGGCGCCCTCGCCGCAGGGATAAATTCCGCAAAGGTTCGACTGACCCGTTTCGCCGCGCACGATGCGCACCGGCGAGGATGAGCGCGTCTCCACGCCCGTGAGCACTGCGTCCGGCATGGCGTACCCGTGCAGCTTTTTATCAAAAAGCGGAAACGCCTCGCGCAGCGCGGCGAGCACGAACTCCGGCAGGCAGCCATCCAGCGTGCCGAAGCGCACGCCGAGCGGATACGTCGGCGTGACGCTGCCTGCGCGCTCCGACGGCTTTCCGGCGAGGAAATCGCCGAGCAATTGCGCCGGGGCGCGGTAATCGCCGCCTCCGGCGAGGAACGCGGCGCGCTCCCACCTCCGCTGTAATTCCACACCGGCGAGCGGATCGGAGGAGCCGAAGTCCGCGGGGCGCACTTCGCACAAAACGGCGGCGTTGGCGTTTTGCCCGTCACGCGCAAAGGGGCTCATGCCGTTCACGCAGAGAAGTCCTTCCTCGCTCGCCGCGCCGACGACGTATCCGCCCGGACACATGCAGAACGTATATACGCCCCGCCCGTCCGGCAGGTGTACCGCCAGCCGGTAGTCGGCCGCGCCGAGTGCCGCGTGAGAAGCAAAAGCACCGTACTGCGCGCGGGAGATGACCTCCTGCGGGTGCTCGCACCGGACACCCATGGAAAACGCCTTTTGTTCGAGCTGCGCGCCGCGTTCCTTCAAAAGCGCGAACAGCTCGCGCGCGCTGTGTCCCGCGGCGAGAAGGAGAGAATCGGCCTCGATGGCCGCCTCCGTGCCGCCGTGCACGAGATGCACCGCGCGAAGCGCCCCGCCGGAGAGCTCGATATCCGTGAGCTTCGTGCGGAAACGCACCTCGCCGCCGTGGGCGAGGATCATCTCGCGAAGTCCCTTCACGGCGTCCGGCAGACGGTCGGTGCCGATGTGCGGCTTGGCCTGCCATAAGATCTCGTCCGGCGCTCCGGCGGCGACAAGATCGTGCAGCACCTGCTTGCCGCGCTTATCGTGCGTGCCGGTGTTGAGCTTGCCGTCCGAGAACGCGCCCGCGCCGCCCTCGCCGAACTGGATGTTCGATTCGGTGTCCAGCGTGCGGGTCTCATAGAATTTCTCCACATCCGCCTTCCGCTCGTCCATGGCGCTGCCGCGCTCGAGCAATATCGGCTCCGCGCCCGCGCGCGCGAGCGCGAGCGCCGCAAAAAGCCCTGCGGGGCCTGCGCCGCATACGACGGGGCGATGAGCGCCCTTTTCTTTTATGACCTCGACATGCGGCGGCGTCCACGGCGTATAGGGCGGGAACTTCTCCTCGCCGCGCCGGAGCGAAACGGCGGCAGTCACGGTAAAATGCACGTCGTCCCTGTGCCGCGCGTCCACGCTGCGGCGAAGGAGCTTTGCCTCCAGTACATCGGAAACCGGGACGCGAAGCTTTTTCGCACAGGCCGTTTTGAGATCGCCGTCGAGCGCGAGACGGATATCACGAACTTCAACCACGCGCAGCGCTCCTTCCCGCGCGCAGCCCGGAGGCAAACGCCCAATGCAGATTATAGCCGCCGCACGCGCCGTCAATATCGAGCGCCTCGCCCACGGCGTAGAGCCCCGGCACGCGGCGGCTCTCCATCGTTTCGGGATCGAATTCGGCAATGTCTGCGCCGCCGCGCGTCACCTGCGCGTGCTGCGTGTCGCCGGGGCCGAGCACCGAGAGACGGTAGTCTTTGATGATGCGCGCCAGCTCTGCCGGATCATCGCTTTTGGCGCGGCGCGCTATCGCCTCGCCGAGACGGCGGTGGAAAATGCCGGTGAAGAGGTCGGCATCAAAGCCGCGCCGCATGCGCTGCTGTTGCAGCCGGGTTTTGAGATCATCGAAAGAGAGCTCCGGCATCAGATCAAGCGAGAGCGTGTCGCCCGGAAGGGCATACCGCGAGAGATTGAGCGCGAGGATGCCGCTCACGCCGAAATCGCGGAAAAGAATTTCGCCGTCCTCGGCATACACGCTCTTCCCGCGGCGGATAAGCTCCGCGCAGCAGGCGCAGCGCAGCCCCGTGAGACCGCGGATGGATTCCGCGTCGGTTTTGAGCGGGCAGAGAATGGGGGAGAACAGAACCATTTTGTGGCCGAGCGGACGGAGAAGGCTTGTGCCGCCGCCGGTCGCGACGATCACGCGGTCAACGAAAAACGTTTCACCGGTGCGGGCGGTGAGATAGAAGCCGTGCCCCTGCGGCGCAATGCCGGTGATCTCCATGGAGCAGCGCTCACCGACCTCCATTTCCTCGCACTCGAGACGCAACACGTCCAGCACAGAGGCGGCGGTGTCGCTGCGCGGGTAGACGCGCCCTTCTTCGTCCGTGACCGTCCACAGCCCGAGCGAGCCGAAGAAATCCAGCAGCTCTTCGCAGAAATATTCCCGCAGCGTGGGTTCGACGAAGTCCGGGTGGTTATAGTCATCCGGCGTGACCTCCATGTTGGAGAGATTGCATCGCCCGTTGCCGGTTTTGAGCAGCTTTTTGCCGACGCGGTTTGCCTGTTCAAAAATCACAACGTCCGCCCCGGCGCGCCCGGCGGCGATCGCCGCGCATAGCCCGCCCGCGCCGCCGCCGATCACGGCAACAAGCTGCGGTGCGGTTTTCCTTCTTCCCATGGAATGTTCCTCCCCGATGATTTTTCACGGGTCAATCTTATCACAGTTTTTCCCGGCGCGAAAGAGCGGCGCAAAAAAATGTGCGGCGCGCAGCGCACAGGTGCGCCCGCCGCTGCCAAAAGACGACGTTTTCTTTCTTCTTCCTCTTCACCGGATTGACAATGCGGCGAAAAATGGGTATATAAATATGATAGTAAGCAGCGGGTAACGCAAAGCGTGCCGCTGCTCTTTTCTGCTAAATCGTTAGCACGTGCTAACCAATAAACAAACGGAGAAAACGCATGATCGACAAAAAGCTCCTCGCCCTTCCGGGCGCAAACAAGAAGTACATCTATTATACGGTCGCGCTGATGATCCTCGGCCTTTTTGCCAATCTCAGCATCACGGCGGCCATCTGCCGCACGATTGAGCTGGCGGTAAATTTCCAACAATACGAAACTGCGCGCGTCTTTCTGCTTCCGGCGGCGATTGCTGCGGCGGGCGCGGCGGTGCGGTATGCCGCATCCCGCGGCGCGGGGGAACTGCGCGATACGCTCGGCCGCCGGGCAAAGAAGGAGCTGCGCGAGCGTGTGTACGGCAAGATCGTCCGTCTCGGCGTCCGCTCGGCGGACGGCATGAGCATGGCCGGGCTCACGCAGGTGGCTATGGAGGGCGTGGAGCAGCTGGATCTCTATTATTCCTCGTATATCCCGCAGTTTTTCTATGTGATGGCCGCACCGGTCATCCTCTTCTGCGTTACGTCGCCGGTGGATTGGTGCACGGCGCTCGTGCTGCTCGCGTGCGTGCCGCTCATTCCGCTTTCGATCATCGCGGTCTCAAAATATGCAAAGAAGATCTTTGCAAAGTACTGGGGCAAATATACCTCCATGGGCGACGCCTTTCTCGACAGCGTGCAAGGGATGCGGGAGCTCAAAATTTTCCGCGCCGACGCCGCGCGGCAGAAAAAGATGAACAAAACGAGCGAAGAATTTCGCCGCATCACGATGAAGGTGCTCACCATGCAGCTTGCGAGCACAACGATCATGGATCTTGTGGCCTACGGCGGCGCGGGCGCCGGCATTGCCGTGGCGGTGACGGGCGTGCTGCGCCGGGGGCTTTCGCCGTTCGCCGCGCTCTTTCTGATTTTGACGGCGGTGGAGTTTTTCCTGCCGCTGCGCGCGTTCGGCGCAGCGTTTCATGTGGCGATGAACGGCGTGAGCGCGGGCGGAAAGATCCTCTCCCTGCTCGATGAGCCGGAGCCGGTCTGGGGCAGAGCGGAGGCACAGCCGGGCGAACTGCGGCTGGAGAACGTCTCGTTTTCCTACGACGGACAGCGCGATGTGCTGCACGACGTATCCATGGCCTTTCCCCGCACCGGTATGACGGCGATCGTCGGGCCGTCCGGGTGCGGAAAGTCCACGGTCGTGAATCTTCTGACCGGCGCACTCCGGCCGCAGAGCGGGCGTGTTACGCTCGGCGGAGCGAGCATGGAGAGCCTTTCCCGAGAGAGCTACTATGCCCATCTCGCGGTGGTGAGCTGCGGCAGTCACATTTTTAACGACACCGTCCGCGCCAACTTCCGTCTTGCCAACGCCGCCGTAACGGACGAGGCGATCTGGGCGGCGCTCGAAACGGTAAATCTCGCGTCGTTCGTCCGGGAAAACGGCGGGCTGGACAAGGTAATTGCCGAGGATGCCGCCAATCTCTCCGGCGGACAGAAGCAGCGGCTCGCGCTCGCGGTGAATCTCACGGCGGAGCGGGACATTTATATTCTGGACGAGGCAACGAGCAACATCGATATCGAAAGCGAAGAGATTATTATGAAGGCCGTTGCCGCTCTTGCAAAAGAAAAGGCGGTCATTCTCATCTCGCACCGGCTTGCAAACGTTGTTCCGGCGGAGAAAATTTATGCCATGGAATCTGGCGGGGTTGCCGAATGCGGCACGCACGCCGCGCTCATGGCCTCCGGCGGCGGTTATGCAAAGCTCTATGCGGCGCAGAAGGCGCTCGAAGAGGGATACCGGGAGGACGAGGAATGAATACGACAACGAAACCGCGCCGCAGCGGCGCGAAGATCATGGCGCAGCTCATCGTTCTGCTCGGTTCGCTCGCGTACATTATGCTGCTCGCCGTAATTAACGGCACGGCGGGCTTTCTGTGCGCCATGGGCGTGACGCTCTCGGGCGCTGCGGCCATCGCCAAGGCGCTCGGCGAGGAAATCTCCCTTTCCTACGGCGCGCTCATCGCGCTGGCCGTCGGTTGCGGCGTGCTGCGCGGCCTGCTCCGGTTTGCCGAGCAGTACGGCAACCACTACATTGCCTTCCGTCTGCTGGCGGTGCTGCGCGACAAGATCTTCACGGCGCTGCGCCGTCTCTGCCCGGCCAAGCTGGAAACCCGGCAGAAGGGCGCCATTATTGCGATGATCACCTCGGACATTGAAACGCTGGAGGTGTTCTATGCACACACCATCTCGCCGATCTGCATTGCGGTGCTGCTGAGCGTGGGAATGACGGTGTTCATCGGCTGCGTATCGAGCTGGTATCTGGCGCTCACTGCGGCGGCGGGGTATGTTACCATCGGCGTTCTTGTCCCGCTCGTATTCTCCCGGCGTGTGCGCGTCGCGGGACAGGCCTACCGCGCGGAGTTTTCTTCGTTCAGCGCGTATTTCCTCGACAGTATCCGCGGCATTCGGGACATTGTACTCCATAATGCGGGCGCGCAGCGCGCCGCGGAAGTTGGCCGGCGTTCGGAGGTGCTTCTCGCTGAGACGAAGAAAATGAAGCACGAAACGGCTCGCGCCGCCGCGGGTACGGAGCTTTGCGTGTCGCTCTTTATCCTTGCGGGGCTCGCCGTGGGGACGGCGCTCACCGTGACGGGCGCGCTTACGCCCGGCGCGATGCTCCTTGGCGTTGCGGCGCTCTTCGGATCGTTCGGGCCGGTCATTGCCATTTCGGCGCTGCCGGGCAATCTCACGCAGACACTCGCCTCGGGCGAGCGGGTGCTCGACCTTCTGGAAGAGGAGAGCGCCGTGCGCGAGGTGGAAGAGGGAGAGGGAGAGAAGATCGACGGCTTTGCCCATCTCTCGGCAGACGGCGTCACATTCTCCTACGACGGCGTGACGAATGTGTTGAGCGATGTATGGATGTACGCCGAAAGAGGCGAGATCGTCGGTATCGTCGGCGAATCCGGCTGCGGCAAGTCCACGTTCCTCAAGCTGCTTCTCCGTTTCTGGCAGAAGCAGGGCGGCGAAATTCTTTATAACGGCGCGGACATTGATGCAATCGAAACGGCCAGCCTTCTCGACAATGTGACGATGGTGAGCCAGACAACGTATCTCTTTGATGAGACGATCGAGGAAAATCTCCGCATTGCCCGGCCCGGCGCGGCGCGCGCCGGGATCGAAGAGGCGTGCCGGCTCGCGTCGATCCATGACTTCATCCTCTCGCTACCGGAGGGGTACGAAACGCGCGTCGGCGCGCTCGGCGACAATCTCTCCACGGGCGAGAAGCAGCGGCTCGGTCTGGCGCGGGCGCTGCTGCGCGGCAGCGCTCTCATATTGCTCGATGAGCCGACGAGCAACGTTGACAGCATCAACGAGGGCATCATATTGCAGGCGCTGCGCCGGCTGCGCAATAAGAAGGGCATCATCCTCGTGTCGCACCGCGAGTCCACGATGGCGATCGCCGATCGGGTATACGGCGTGAAAAACGGCCGGATGTTCCCCCTGCCGCGCGCGGGGAGAGAGGAGAGAATGTAAATGAAGATAAAGAGAATCTTATGGATCTGCCTCGGCTGCATCGGCCTTGCGCTTGGCGCTCTCGGCGCGGTGCTGCCGCTGCTGCCGACGGTCCCGTTCCTGCTGCTGGCCGCGCTCGGCTTTGCCAAAAGCTCCGAGCGGCTGCACACGTGGTTCACCGGCACGAAGCTTTATAAAAACAATCTCGAAAGCTATGTGCGCGGCGAGGGCATGACCGCTGCGGCGAAACGGCGCATCATGCTCACCGTTACGGCGCTCATGGCCGTCGGCTTTGCGCTGATGATGCGAAAGGAGCTCTATATCCTGTGCATCATTCTCGCCTGCGTCTGGGTCGGGCATGTGATCTATTTTGTTTTCGGCGTGAAAACCTGCCGAAGCGCTCCAATACAGAAGGAAGAGAGCGGCATATAAAAAATCTCCGTATAACCGGTCAAACGGGTTATACGGAGATTTTTTATGGAATGGATATTCTGCGGCGCGCCGGGACGGATCACTTGCCGAACGTTTCGACCCACGCGCGCACAGAGCTGGCGCTCTCCCGCGCGCTCAGGCGCTTGCCGGGCAGGATGCTGGCCGCGGGGCAGACCGTGCGCAGAATCTCGGCCGTTTTGCCCATGCCGCTGCCGCCGGAGGTGGCGAATGGGATCACGGTTTTGCCGGTGAAATCATAGCTTTCGAGAAATGTTTCAATGATGCGCGGCGCCTGATACCACCAGATCGGGAAGCCGACGAACACGGTATCGTACGGCGCCATATCCTCCACGCGGCTCGCGATGGCGGGACGGCTGTGCTCGTCCTTCATCTCGATCGTGCTGCGGCTCTTCTTGTCCATCCAGTTGAGATCGGCGGAGGTGTACGCCGTCTCGGGACGGATCTCAAAAAGGTCGCCGCCGGTCACACCGGCGAGCGTTTTGGCAAGCTTTGCCGTTTCGCCGCTGGCGGAAAAATAAGCGATCAAGGTCTTTTTCATTTTGGAACCCTCCTGACAGATAAGACTGTTATTAACAGTAATGCGCTTTTCCGATCAAGTCAAGCGGACAAATGTGAATTTTTCGCCGCCGCCGGGGACTTTGCCTTGTGAGAGCAGGAACGGCGTGGTATAATAACTCAATTATAGAATCCACTGCAAAAAGGAGCGCGTTATGCCGGAATTTCATGTGGTAAGCGAATATTCGCCCGCGGGCGATCAGCCGCAGGCGATCGAAAAGCTCGCCGAGGGTGTTGCCGCGGGGCTGGACGAGCAGACGCTGCTCGGCGTCACCGGCTCCGGCAAAACGTACACGATGGCGAAGGTCATCGAGCGCGTGCAGAAGCCGACGCTTGTGCTCGCGCACAACAAAACGCTTGCCGCGCAGCTCTGCAGCGAGTTCAAGGAGTTCTTCCCGGACAACGCCGTGGAGTACTTCGTCTCCTATTACGATTACTACCAGCCGGAGGCGTACATCCCGCACACGGACACCTACATCGAAAAGGACGCCTCCACCAACGAGGAGATCGACCGGCTGCGCCTTTCGGCGACGTTTTCGCTGCTCGAACGGCGGGACGTGATCGTTGTGGCGTCGGTGAGCTGTATCTACGGTCTCGGCGAGCCGGACGATTTTGCCCGCATGGCGATTTCCCTCCGCCCCGGCAGCAGTCTGCCGCAGGAGGAACTGATGAAAAAGCTCATCGACTGCCGGTATGAGCGAAACGACATCGCCTTTGAGCGCAACATGTTCCGCGTGCGCGGCGACACGGTGGAGATTTTCCCGGCCTACTGGCGCGACAAGGCCATCCGCGTGGAGTACTTCGGCGACGAGATCGAGCGCATCAGCGAAATTAACCCGCTCACGGGTGCGGCAGTGCACACGCTCAGCCATACGGCCATTTATCCTGCGAGCCATTATGTAACGCCGCCGGAGAAAATGGCGCGCGCGGTGCAGGAGATCCGCCGCGAGTGTGACGAGCGGGTGAAGTTTTTCAAGGATCACGACAAGCCCCTTGAGGCCGAGCGCATCGCGCAGCGCACGAACTTTGATATTGAGATGATCCAGGAGCTCGGCTACTGCTCCGGCGTGGAGAACTATTCGCGCATCATCTCCGGCCGCCCGGTCGGGAGCGCCCCCATGACGCTGCTTGACTATTTTCCGAAGGACTTCCTCATGTTCATCGACGAATCGCACGTGACGCTGCCGCAGGTGCGCGCCATGTACCATGGCGACCGCGCGCGAAAGGAAGCGCTTGTGGAGTACGGCTTCCGGCTGCCCTCGGCCTTTGATAACCGCCCGCTCAAGTTTGAGGAATTCCAGCAGCGCGTCAACCAGGTCATATACGTTTCCGCAACGCCCGGCGAGTATGAGCGCACGCGCTCGGGGCAGATCGCCGAGCAGATCATCCGCCCGACGGGGCTTACCGACCCGAAGATCGATGTGCGACCCATCGAAGGCCAGATCGACGATCTTATCGCCGAAATTCATACGCGCATCGAGCGCGGCGAGCGCACGCTTGTCACAACGCTCACCAAGCGCATGGCGGAGGACCTGACGGCGTATCTCGGCAACGTCGGCATCAAAACGCGCTATATGCACCACGATGTCGGCGCGATGGAGCGCATGGAGATTATCCGCGATCTGCGCCGCGGCGAATTTGACGTGCTCGTCGGTATTAACCTCCTGCGCGAGGGTCTCGACCTTCCCGAGGTATCGCTCATCGCGATCCTCGATGCGGACAAGGAGGGCTTCCTCCGGAGCGAAACCTCGCTCATCCAGACGATCGGCCGCGCGGCGCGAAACGCCGAGGGCATGGTCATCATGTACGCCGATACGATCACGCCCTCCATGCGCGCCGCCATCGACGAAACCGAGCGCCGCCGCGCCATCCAGACGGCGTATAACACCGAGCACGGCATCGTGCCGAAAACCATCAAAAAAAGCATCCGGGATCTTCTGGAAATCACCGGCCCCGCGGCAAAGGACGAGCGCGGCATGCGCATGACCGAGCGGGAACGGAAAGCCGAGATCGACCGGCTGGAAAAAGAAATGCGCAAAGCCGCGCAGATGCTCGAATACGAGTATGCCGCCGTGCTGCGCGACCAGATCATCCGGCTTCGCGGGGAGAAATAAGAAACCATGGCAGAAAAGAACGTACAAAACGATTTTTCCAAAGGGAACATCCCCGCCGTCGTCATGCGTATGGCGCTGCCGCTCATCGCCGCGCAGCTCGTGAATGTGCTCTACAACGTGGTCGACCGCATTTACATCGGCCACATTCCCGGCGTCGGCAGCATGGCGCTCACGGGCGTCGGCATCGCGCTGCCGGTCATCTCCATCCTTTCGGCGTTCGCGGGACTCTTCGGCCAGGGCGGTGCGCCGCTCTGCTCCATGGCGCGCGGTCGCGGCGATAACGGGGAGGCCTCCCGCGTAATGGGCAACGCTTTTTCCATGCTGCTCATTTCCTCCGTCATGCTCGGGCTGCTCACGTGGGCGTTTCTCGATCCGGTGGTAGCGATCTTCGCCGCGGGCAAGGAGGCGAGCGGATATGCGCGCGAGTATCTTGCGGTGTATCTCATCGGGACGACCTTCTCGTTTGTATCGCTTGGCATGAACGTTTACATCAACGCCCAGGGCTTTGCCACGCGCGGCATGCTCACGGTGCTGCTCGGTGCAATCGCCAACATTGTGCTTGATCCGCTGTTCATTTTCGTATTCCACATGGGCGTGCGCGGCGCGGCCGCCGCCACGGTGCTTTCGCAGGCGCTGAGCGCCGCATGGTGTTTTCTCTTCCTGCGCTGCGATAAAACACCGCTCGAACTCTCCTGGCGCACCATGGCGCTGCGCGGGAAGATCGTGAGACGAATCATGTCCCTCGGCGTTTCGGATTTTGTTGTCGGGGCGACGAACTCCGCCATCCAGACGGTGGCGAACCGCCAGCTGGGGCTCTATGGCGGCGATCTCTACGTCGGCGCGATCACGGTGGTAAACTCCCTGCGGACGATCTTCACCGAGATCATCCACGGCTTTGGCTCCGGCATCCAGCCGGTGCTCGCGTTCAACTATGGTGCGGGAAAGAAAGCGCGTGTGCTGGAAGCGATCCGATTCAGTACGATCGGCGCGGCGGCATTTTCGCTGCTCGTGTGGGCGGTGTTCATGCTCTTCCCCGAACCGCTCATCCGCATCTTCACGCCGGACGAGGAGCTTATCGCCGTGGCGGTGCGCGCCGTGCGCATCTATTTCTGCGGGTTTGTGTTCATGTCGCTCCAATTCGTCGCGCAGAACAGCTTCCGCTCGCTCGGCAAGGCGCGGCAGGCGGTTTTCTTCTCGCTGCTGCGCAAAATCGTTCTCGTTGTGCCGCTGATGCTGCTGCTTCCGGGCGTGTTCGGCCTTGGGGCGGACGGTGTGTACTGGAGCGAGCCGATCAGCGATCTTCTCGGCGGCGGGGCGGCGTTTACTACGCTTATGCTCACCGTTTACCGCCCGCTTGCGAAGGAACTTAAGGAGGAGACTCTATGCCAAAACTGATGCTTATCGACGGCAACAGCCTCGTAAACCGCGCGTATTACGGCGTGCGGCCGCTCTCTGCGCCCGACGGCACGCCGACGAACGCCATTTTCGGTTTTCTGAACATCTTGCAGCGCCTGCTCGACGACGAAAAGCCGGACGCGCTCTGCGTTATGTTCGACCGGCGCGAGCCGACGTTCCGCCACAAGCACAGCGAGACATATAAGGCCACGCGAAAGCCCATGCCGGACGATCTCGCCGCGCAGATGCCGGTTTTGAAGGACGTGCTCGATGCGCTCGGCATCGAGCGGCGCGAGCTTTCCGGCTGGGAGGCGGACGATCTTCTCGGCACCGTGAGCCGCATCGGCGCGGAGCAGGGGTGGGAGTGCGTCGTTGTCACCGGCGATAAGGACGCTTTGCAGCTCGTGGGCGGGCACGTGCGCGTGCTCAATGTGAAAACGCGCATGGGGCAGACCGAGACCATCAACTATACCCCTGAGCGCTTCCGCGAAGAATACGGCTTCGATGCGCCCCGCATGGTCGATCTCAAGGCGCTCATGGGCGATACGAGCGACAACATCCCCGGCGTCCCCGGCGTGGGGGAGAAAACGGCGCTCGAACTCGTGCGGAAATACGGCTCGCTTGCGGGCGTATATGAGCATATCAACGATCCCGATATCCGCGCCTCGCTGCGCACGAAGCTGGAAAACGGCAAGGAGAGCGCGGACGAATCCTATTATCTCGCGACCATCGACCGGAACGCTCCGATCGACATTTCCCCCGACGAGCTCCGCCGCCCGGCAAACTACGGCGGCGCGGCGTATGAGATTTTCCAGCGGCTCGGCTTTCAGAAATTCATTGAAAAATGGGGCTTGAAGCCGGACGAGGAGAAGAAGGAAGAGACCGTATTTGAGGGCACATGCGAGAGCTTGACGCCGCAGACGGAGGAAGAGCTCCGCGCCGCGCTCTTGCGCGCCGGGGACGCCGTCGCCTATTGCTGGTTCGATGCCGAAAGCGGCGAGGCGCTTGCGCATTTTGACGTTTCCGAAAATGACGCGCTCGCGGTGTTCCTGACGCCGGAGGCATACCGGGACGACTATACCGCGGCGCTCACGCGGCTCTTCGCGCCCGAACGACGCAAGGCGGGGCATGACGTGAAGAATTTGCAGCGCGCGCTGCTCGCACGGGGCGTGGACGCGCTGGAAAACTGGGTGTTCGACAGTGCGCTCGCCGGGTATCTTCTCGACGCGACCGCCGCGGGGTACGAAATTGAAAAGCTCACGCTTGCCTACTGTGGCTTCACGCCGTATGCCTCGTCCGGCACGGCGGACACCGGCGATCAGCTCATGCTCGATCTCTCCGGCGGGGAGGGGAAAACGCTCGCCGACCGGCTCGGCGAGATGGCTTCGCGCGCGGCGAGCGTCGCGGCGCTGGAAGAAGCCATGCTTCCCAGACTGCGCGAAGCGCAGATGGAAGAGCTGTTCCGGAAGATCGAGCTGCCGCTCTGCGCGGTGCTTGCCAAAATGGAAAACGAGGGCTTTCTCGCCGATGCGGAGGCGCTGCGCGCCTTTGGCGAGAGCCTTACGGGCAGCATTGACGCGCTGCGCGAGACCGTCTGGGCGGAAGCGGGGGAGGAGTTCAACATCCAGTCCCCAAAGCAGCTCGGCGCGGTGCTCTTTGAAAAGCTCGGCCTGCCCGGCGGGAAAAAGACCAAGACCGGGTGGAGCACGAACGCGGATGTGCTCGATAAGCTCCGCTACGAGCCCATCGTGCGCCACGTGCTCGAATACCGCGAGCTTACAAAGCTCAAATCCACCTACGCCGACGGCCTTTTGAAGGTCATCGGCGCGGACGGACGCATCCATACGAATTTCCAGATGACCGTCACAGCGACGGGACGGCTTTCGTCCACGGAGCCGAATCTGCAGAACATCCCCGTCCGGCGCGAGTTGGGCGCGGGACTTCGCAAAATGTTCGTCGCCGCGCCCGGCAACGTGCTCGTGGACGCGGACTATTCACAGATCGAGCTGCGGCTGCTCGCGCACATCTCGGGCGACGAGGCGATGCGCGCGGCGTTTCTCTCCGGCGAGGATGTCCACCGTGTCACGGCCTCGCAGGTGTTCGGCGTGCCGCTCGAGGACGTGACCGCCGAGGAGCGCCGGAGAGCGAAGGCCGTGAACTTCGGCATTGTGTACGGCATTTCCGCTTTCTCGCTCGCGCAGGACATCGGCGTTGGCTACGGCGAGGCGAAGGAGTATATGGACGCCTATTTCGCGCGCTTCCACGGCGTGCGCGATTACCAGAAGGAAGCCGTCCGGCGCGCGAAGGAGCTCGGCTATGCCGAAACGCTCTTCCACCGGCGGCGATATCTGCCGGAGCTGAACGTTCCGGCGCTGCGCGCGTTCGGCGAGCGCGTCGCGCTCAATATGCCCATCCAGGGCACGGCGGCAGACGTTATAAAGCTCGCGATGGTGAACGTGGATCAGCGCCTTCGCGCCGAGGGCATGAAGGCAAAGCTCATATTGCAGGTGCACGACGAGCTGATCGTCGAATGCCCGGAAGCGGAGTGCGAAAAGGCCGTGCAGGTGCTGCGCGAGGAAATGGAAAACGCCGTAGCCTACTCCGTGCCGCTCACCGCAGACGCGGGCTGGGGCAAAAACTGGGCGGAGGCGCACGGGACATGATCGTTCGCAAGGCGGTGGCCGCCGATATCCCTGCCGTTGCGGCGCTCGAGCGCTCGGAATTCCCGGACGGGGCGGATGAGGGAATGCTTGCGCGGCTGCTGGATGCCGAGGGCGGCGTTATTCTCGCTGCCGAAGAGGGGGGAGGCCTTCTCGGCTACGTCTGGGCGCGCTTCGTGCTCGATGAGGGCGATATCGGGAATATCGCCGTGGCGCCGGGCTTTCGCCGGCGCGGCGCCGGCGCGGCGCTTTTGAAAGCGCTCCTGGAGGAAGCGGAACGGCGGCAGGCCGCCGTGGTGCAGCTCGAGGTGCGCGAGAGCAATCTTGCCGCGCGGCGGCTTTATGAAAAAAACGGCTTTGAAACCGTGGGAAAACGAAAAAACTACTATGAAAAACCGGCGGAAGATGCTATTCTGATGTCGAAATTCTTCCAAAAAGAGGCGGAATAACGCTATGCTGATACTATCCGTGGAATCCACGTGCGACGAGACCGCCGTCGCCGTGACCGAAAATGGGCGAAAGGTGCTCACCGACCAGATATTCTCGCAGGCCGACCTGCACGCCGTATACGGCGGCGTCGTGCCGGAGATCGCCTCGCGCAGCCATGTGGAGGTCATCTCCCGACTGGCCGACCGCGCCATCGCTGCGGCGGGCATAAAAAAGTCCGATCTCGACGCCGTGGCGGTGTCGTATGCGCCGGGGCTCATCGGCGCGGTGCTCGTGGGCGTGAACTTTGCCAAGAGCGCCGCGGCGGCGCTCGGCATCCCGCTCATCCCGGTGCACCATATCCGCGGCCATATCGCCGCCAACTACATTGCCTACCCGGAGCTGGAGCCGCCGTTCCTCTGCCTTGCCATCTCCGGCGGCAACACGATGCTTGTGGACGTGCGCGACTATACCGACCTTCGCATTCTCGGCCAGACGCGCGACGATGCCGCGGGCGAATGCTTTGATAAATCCGCGCGTGTGCTCGGCCTGCCGTATCCCGGCGGCGCTCCGATCGACCGTCTGGCAAAAGAGGGGCGCGACGACGCTTATACCCTGCCGCACCCGTTCGTCGGCGAGAACCCTTACGACATGAGCTTTTCCGGTCTCAAGACGGCGGTCATCAATCTTGCGCACCATTGCGAGCAGACCGGCGAAACGCTTGACCGCGCGGGACTCGCTGCATCGCTCTGCCGCGCGGTGAGCAAATCGCTTGTGCCGCGCACGATGGCGGCGGCCGAGGAGCTCGGCTATAAGAAGATTGCCGTTGCGGGCGGCGTTGCGGCCAATTCCCGCATCCGCGCCGATTTTGCCGCTGCGGCGGAAAAGGCGGGGGCGCAGCTCTTTGTCCCGCCTCTTCGTCTCTGCGGCGACAACGCCGCGATGATCGGCTGCCAGGGCTACTATGAGTTCCTTGCCGGACATACCGCCGGGCCGGAGCTCAATGCCTACGCGACGATGCCGCTGGAAAAACAGATTTGATTTAAGAGATAAGGGGCGAAGGAAATGGGCGTCCACGACGGACACCGCTCGCGGATGAAGGAACGCTTCCGCGGCCACGGTCTCGAAAACTTCAACGACATAAACGCCCTGGAGCTGCTGCTCTTTTATGCCGCGCCCCGGTGCGATACGAACGGAATGGCGCATGCGCTGCTGGAGAAGTTCGGCTCGCTTTCCGCCGTGCTGGAGGCAAACGAGCAGGAACTCCTCGCGGTGCCGGGCATCGGCGAGAACGCCGTGACGCTTCTGCGGCTCATCCCGGCCTTCAGCCGCCGGTATCTGCTCGACAAAACGCCGTCGGACGAGCCGGTCGATTCCGCCGCGGCCGCAGGGCGGTATTTCATCCCGCGGTTCATGTATGAAACGGAAGAGGTCGTCTATGCGCTGCTGCTCGATGCGAGAAAGCGCCCGATCCAATGCGTGGCGATAAGCCGCGGCACGGTGGACGCTGCCGAGATCAACGCCCGGAAGCTCGCAGAGACCGCGCTGCAATACCGTGCGAGCGCCGTAATCCTTGCGCACAACCACCGCAGCGGCGTGGCGCTGCCCTCGGTGGAGGATGAAACCTCCACGGCGCGGCTCTCCCGCGCGCTTGATCTGCTCGGCGTGGAGCTTTCCGACCACATCATCGTTGCCGGAAACGACTATGTCTCCATGCGCGAGGGTGGATTCATGCGATAAATCAAACGAGAGCCCACTTCGAATTTGATACCGGCGGGAGCATCAGCTCCCGCCGGTTTTGTGTCATCGTGCAGTTTTCCCTGCATATTGTACGGAGAAGTTCGTTATGGAAACCGCATAACGGGAAACGGAACGGTGCAAACTGCCGTTTGCGGGGTTGACATTTTCTGGTATATTTGCGGAGAAGCATTGAAACATAAAGAAAAAATCGATGTTGAAAAGTCTGTGGGAAATGTTGATAACTCTTTGAAAACCCGGTTGCGTTTTCCCGGCACAGACGCCATCGACCGGATTCGACGGCGGAAATTATGGAAAGTCAATGCGAAAAAGCGTAGAAAATGAAGCCAGGATTTTTGGTAAAATTCGGACTTGACATACAAAGACTGCATGGCAGAATGGGACGCGGCGTGCAGTCTCATCCTGCATATTACAGATTGTAATAATTTGTTTCCCGGAGAACAGAAACCGCTTGACATAAAGAATCGATAAAATATACCTTATGATATTATAGGAGAGATGGGGAACTCCTTTAATTTCAAAATGACCCTTTACCATAAGAGAAGTACGCAAGAAGGAGGTAGACCGACTTATGCCGCAAATGTCCGTATGGATGATCGTCGCCAGCATCGTTGCCGTGCTGGTGTTTTTGCTGATCGGCTTTGTGCTGGGCGTTATGTACCGGAAAAAGGTTTCCGAGCGCGAGATCGCCAGTGCCGAAGATGAAGCGAAGCGCATCATCAACGAAGGCATTAAAACCGCTGAAAACAAAAAGCGCGAGGCGCTGCTCGAGGCGAAGGAAGAAATCCATCGCACCCGCACCGAGTGCGACCGCGAAGTGAAAGAGCGCCGCAACGAAGTTTCCAAGCAGGAGCGCCGTCTCCAGCAGAAGGAAGAAAATCTCGACCGCAAAACCGAAGCGCTCGAAAAGAAAACCGATACCCTCAACCGTAAGCTCCAGGAAGCCGATGCCCAGCAGGAGGAGATCAAGCTCATCAAGAAGAGCCAGCTCGACATGCTGGAAAAGATCTCCGGCTACTCCGTGGAGGAAGCCAAACAGTACCTTATCAAGAGCATCGAGGCCGACTGCACGCACGAAATGGCCGCCAAGGTCAAGGAAGTCGAAGCCCAGTTCAAGGACGAAGCCGAGCAGAAGGCCCGTGAGGTCATTGCCACGGCCATCCAGCGCTGCGCCGCCGATCACACGAGCGAAATCACCGTTTCCGTCGTTCCTCTCCCCAACGACGAAATGAAGGGCCGCATCATCGGCCGCGAGGGACGCAACATCCGTTCCATCGAAACGCTCACCGGCTGTGATCTCATCATCGACGATACGCCGGAGGCCATCACGGTCTCGAGCTTCGATCCCGTCCGCCGCGAAGTGGCGCGTCTGGCGCTCGAAAAGCTCATTCAGGACGGCCGTATCCACCCCGCCCGCATTGAGGAAATGGTTGCCAAAGCCCAGCGCGAGGTCAACCAGACCATCAAGGAAGAGGGCGAGCGCGCCGTGTTCGAAACGAACGTCCACGGCCTGCACCCCGATCTCATCAAGCTCCTCGGCCGCCAGCGCTACCGCACGAGCTACGGCCAGAACGTGCTCAACCACTCGATCGAAGTTGCCCAGATCTCCGGTCTGCTCGCTGCCGAGCTCGGCGTGGATATCGCCACGGCCAAGCGCGCCGGTCTGCTGCACGACCTCGGCAAGTCCATCGACCATGAGGTCGAGGGCAGCCACGTGACCATCGGCGTTGACCTTGCCCGCAAGTACAAGGAGTCCGAAGAGGTCATCCATGCGATCGAAGCGCACCACGGCGATGTGGAGCCGCACACGGTCATCGCCTGCATCGTGCAGGCCGCCGACACGATCTCCGCCGCCCGCCCCGGCGCGCGCCGCGAGAACATCGAGAACTATGTCAAGCGTCTCGAAAAGCTCGAAGAGGTTTCCCGTTCGTTCCCCGGCATCGCGAGCTGCTATGCCATCCAGGCCGGCCGCGAGATCCGCGTCATGGTCAAGCCCGAGGAGGTCAGCGAGGATCAGATCGTCCTGCTCGCGCGCGACATCGCCAAGAAAATCGAAGCCGAGCTTACGTACCCCGGCCAGATCAAGGTCCACGTCCTGCGCGAGACCAAGGCCGTCGATTACGCGAAATAAAATACGTTGCAGAAAAAGCTGCTGCCGCAATTGCGGCGGCAGCTTTTTTGCGCTTTAGGCAATGAATCGTAAATATTTTTCAAACTGTCTCATTGCATTGGCTTCCGAAACAGGCTATCCTTATAGCGGGAGGTGGCGAAATGGCAAACGAGAATACGAAAGATTTCAACGCCATGCTGCATGACAGCAAGGACATGCCCAAAATACAGATCCTTATCGACCAGAAAAGCATTGAGAAATATGGCGGGGACAAAATGTACTTTGCTCCGCCGCTCGACTATGACCGCGTGATGAAAAGAGTCCCCTACGGCAGGGTGACCACCGTGGGGGAGATACGAGAGTATTTCGCGAAGCAAAGCGGCGCGGACTTTACCGAGCCGATCACGGCGGGAATCTTCGTCTCCATTGCGGCGTGGGCGAGCCATCAGCGCGCTGGGGATGAAACACCGTACTGGAGAACGCTGAAGGCGAACGGCGAGCTCAACGAAAAATATCCGGGAGGTATCGAGTCACAGAAGGAAAAACTGGAGGCGGAGGGACATACCATCCTCTCCAAAGGCCGGAAAAACATCCGGTACTATGTAAAGGACTATGAAAAGGTTCTGTTTGCTCTTGGCTCCCTGTGATGTGCCGTAAAGTGTGCTATAGTTACCCGGAAAAAGCCCGGTGAATCGAAACGCAGGAGGAGAATGTCCTTATGGCGGTAAGTGCAGCAGAGATCGCAGAAAAGGCCATTGAGCTCGGCTATGACAAATGCGGCATTATTCCCGTGGAGATGATGCGCGGGTATGAAGCTAAGCTCGAAGAACGCATGGAGCATTTTCCCGAGACGAGAAGGAAGTACGAAGGCTTCCGAAAATTTGCATACCCGGAAAAGGAATTTCCGTGGGCAAAAGCCATTGTGATCGTGTCGTTCTGGTATGGGAAGTACCGCATTCCTGCCGCCGTGCGCGGGCATATTGCCAAGTACTATCTGACGGACGGGAGACGAAACCCGGACTCGCAGGGCTACAAAGCCAGCGCGGCATTGGAGAAGTATCTTCGGGACAGCGGGCTGCGCGTGGCGTTCAACCGCGATTTTGCGCTTACCGCGCTGCGCTGGGCGGCAATGCAGGCGGAGATCGGGATCGTGCGCAAAAACAATTTCTTCTATACGGAAAAGGGCTCGTATCAGTATCTGGAAGCGTTCCTTATCGATGAGCCGCTGCAGCTCACAGCGGAGAGCACGCTTCGGCCCTGCGCGGAGTCCTGCGATCTGTGTATACGCGCCTGTCCTACGCACTCGCTCGAAGCACCGTATACGATGAACCGGAATACCTGCGTTTCCTGCCTGACGACGTGGGACGCCTGGGATATGCGGACAGAGCCGCGGTGCGGCGAGATCGGACCGTGGATATTCGGCTGCGACGTCTGTCAGGATGCCTGCCCGCACAATACGAATGCGTGGAAGGATACGGAGAAGTTTCCGGGGCTGGAGGCGTGGGCCGGACAGTCTACGCTGGAGGAAATCGTTCTTGCCGATTACGACTGGCTGCGCTCTGCTGTGCAACCGAAGCTGTGGTACATCCCCAAGGGGAAGGAGTGGCGGTACAAAACGAACGCGCTCAACGCCATGCGGAACAGCGGCGATCTCCGATACCTGCCGGTCATCCGGAAGGCGTGCGGGGATGAATCGCCGGAAGTGCGTGAGATGGCGCAATGGGTGCTCGATGAAACAGAAAAAAGCTCCGGTACATCGGAGCAACGAAAAACCGGGGCATGACACGCGGTGATGCGGTCATGCCCCGGTTTGGTATATTTTTTATCCGAGCCGCGCTTCGAGAGCGGAGAGCTCGTCGGCGAGGCGCTGCGGGAGCTTGTCGCCGAACTTGGCGTAAAACTCGTGGATGCCCCGGCACTCGGCCTTCCAGAGCTCGGGATCGACGGAGAGAAGATCGGCGAGCGTTTCCTTCGTTACGCCGCTGCCCTCGAGATCGATATCCTCGGGGTACGGCTCGTAGCCGAGCGCGGTTTCGCGCGCGTCCACCTCGCCGAAGGCGCGGCGCAGCACCCACTCGATCACGCGCAGGTTGTCGCCGAAGCCCGGCCAGAGGAAGTGGCCTTCGTCGTCGGTGCGGAACCAGTTGACGTTCGCGATGACCGGCGGGTTCGTGACGAGCTTTTCCATGTCCAGCCAATGCTGCCAGTAATCGCCCATGTTGTAGCCGCAGAAGGGGAGCATCGCCATCGGGTCGCGGCGGGTCTCGCCGACCTTGCCCTCGGCCGCGGCCGTCTTTTCGGAGGCCATGATGCTGCCGACGAATACGCCGTGACCCCAGTCGCGGCTCTGATAGACGAGCGGCGCGGTCTTGGCGCGGCGGCCGCCGAACACGATCGCGGAAATGGGGACGCCCTGCGGGTTTTCAAACTCGCTCGAAATGCACGGGCAGTTGACGGCCGGGGAGGTGAAGCGGGAGTTCGGATGCGCGCCGGGCACGCCGGAGGCGGGATCCCACGGCTCGCCCTTCCAGTTGAGCGCGTCCGTCGGCGGGTTTTTGTCAAGCCCTTCCCACCACACGGTGCCGTCCGGCTTGAGGACGACGTTTGTAAAGATGGTGTTTTTGCGTGTCGCGGCGAGAGCGTTGGGGTTCGTCTTCGCGCTCGTGCCGGGGGCGACGCCGAAGAAGCCGTTTTCCGGGTTGACCGCCCAGAGACGGCCGTCCGGGCCGGGGCGCAGCCAGGCGATATCATCGCCGACACACCAGCACTTCCAGCCCTTTTCGCGCCACGCCTCCGGCGGGATGAGCATGGCAAGGTTGGTCTTGCCGCAGGCGGACGGGAACGCGCCGCAGATGTAGCGGATCTCGCCCTTGGGGTTCTGCACGCCGAGAATGAGCATGTGCTCGGCGAGCCAGCCCTCCTCACGGCCGAGCGTGGAGGCGATGCGCAGCGCAAAGCACTTCTTGCCGAGCAGCGCGTTGCCGCCGTAGCCGGAGTTGACGGACATGATGAGATTCTCTTCGGGGAAATGCGCAATGTAGCGCTTCTCGGCGTCGAGCTCGGCCTTGGAGTGGAGACCCTTTACGAAGTCCGGCGAATCGCCGAGCGCTTCATAGACCTTCGTGCCGACGCGCGTCATGATCGCCATGCAGCAGACAACATAGATCGAGTCGGTGATCTCGATGCCGTACTTGGCAAACGGCGAGCCGATCGCACCCATCGAATAGGGGATGATATACATCGTCCGGCCCTTCATGCAGCCGGCATAGATGTCGCGCAGCTTCGCCTTCATCTCGTCCGGCGCCATCCAGTTGTTCGTGGGGCCGGCGTCCTCTTCCTTCCTGCAGCAGATGAACGTGCGTCCCTCAACGCGGGCGACATCGTTGAGCGCGCTGCGGTGGTAAACGCAGCCCGGCAGCTTTTCCTGGTTGAGCTTTATAAGCTCGCCGGTAATGTATGCCTCGCGGCGCAGCGATTCCAGCTGCGTCTCCGTGCCGTCGATCCAGACGACGCTGTCCGGCTGCATCAGCGCGCGGCTTTCCTCAACCCAGTCAGTGATATGGTGATTGATCGTATATGCCATTGCCCGGAGCCTCCTATTGGTTTTACATTATATTATTCATAATAGACGGAAAAGTTCCATTTGACAATGGCATATGTCGAGAAAAGTGGGCAAAATTGCAATTTTCATTTGTCGAACTTGCGTAAAAGTGCATTCGAGAGCGCGGCAAATTGCATGATGGAGAGCGTTTCGCCGCGCACGGCGGGCGGGAGAAGCGCTTCTTCCATGGCGGACGCAATATCGGCACGGTCGAGCTCGGAGAAGCCGGAACGCAGAGCGTTTGCGAGCGTTTTCCGCCGCTGGGCGAACGCGGCGCGCACGGTGCGGAAGAAAAACTTTTCGTCGTCCACCTGCGCGGGGGGCGCGGCGCGCCGATCCATGCGCACAACGGCGCTTGTCACCTTCGGTTGCGGCACGAAGCAGTGCGGCGGCACGTCGAAGAGGAGCCTGGACTCGGCGTACCACTGCACGAGCACGGAGAAGGCTCCGTACTCGCCCGTGCCGGGCGCGGCGCAGAGCCGCTCAGCCACCTCTTTCTGGATCATCACCGTGACGCTTTCAAAGCAGCCCGCTTCGAGAAATGCGGTGATGAGCGGCGTCGTCACATTATACGGCAGATTGGCGCACACCTTCCACGGCCGGTTCCCGAGCGTTTCGGCGCATACGGCCGGCAAATCTGCCTTGAGAGCGTCGGCAAAGACGACGGATACATTATCGAAATCCGCGAGTGTTTCCGCGAGCACGTCCCGCAGCCGTTCATCCAGCTCGATGGCCGTGACGCGTCCGGCGGTTTTCGCGAGCTCCGCTGTGAGACAGCCGACACCGGGACCGATCTCCAGCGCGCCGTCGGTTTTTTCGATGCCGCTCTCGGCGGCAATCTGCTGCGGTACCCACGCGGCGGTCAGAAAATTCTGCCCCAGCGATTTGGAAAAATGAAAGCCGTGACGCTGCAGCAGCGCCGTTATATCGCGGTAATCGGTCAGATTCATCGTTCCACCAGCTTTTCGAGCGCGATGCGCAGCGCACCGTCGTCCACGCCGCCGACGAGGCGGATCGTGCCGCAGGTCTCAAAGCCGTTTTTGCGCAGCATGGCGCGCATCGGCTCATTGCCGGGGGCGGTGTCGATGCGCACGCCCGCGCAGCAGTAGGCATGCGCGAGATCGTCCGCGAGCGAGAGCATTTCCGAGGCGATGCCGTGGCCGCGGCAGGCGTCCGAAACCATGATGCGGTGGACGGTGAGATACGGCCCCGCGCATGAGAGCCATTCGCCCTCGATGGCGGTATACGCCGCCTCGCTCCGGCGGCTGATGCAGAGATAACCGGCCGGGTTTCCGTCGGCGGTGAAAAACCAGCCGTCGCCGCGCTCAATATCCCGGCGGAAATCCTCCTCCGCGGGGTAGCCGTGCTGCCACTGGTCAAGCCCCTGGGAGGCGAGAAACGCCTTGGCCTCGCCGGCAATGGCGAGAATGGCGGACAGATCGCCCTCCTCCGCGCGGCGGCAGTCGATCTTCGGCGGCATGGGGCGCGGGTGGCGCTCAGCGTCGATCTCGTCGAGCAGCGCTTTGTCCTCGTCGGTCTGCGGCACAAACTTTTCGAAGAGCTCCGGGCGCTTGTCCATGGTGCGTTCGAGCATCTTCTTCCGCCGCCAACGGGCGATTTCGCGGTCTACGCCGCTGCGGAGGATCGGCGGCACCTCGCGACCTTCCCATACGTCCGGGCGGGTGTACTGCGGGTATTCGAGCAGACCGTCCCAATGGCTCTCGCCGGTGAAGCACTCCTCGTTGGCGAGCACGCCGGGGATGAGACGGCACACGGCGTCCGTCACCGCCATGGCGGCGATCTCGCCGCCGGTCAGGACAAAGTCACCGAGGGAGATCTCTTCATCCACGCACTCTTCAATGAAGCGCTCGTCCACGCCCTCGTAGTGGCCGCATACGAGCACAAGATGGTCGTAGTCCGCCGCAAGGCGGCGCGCGCATGCCTGGTCAAACGTTTTCCCCTGCGGAGACATGTAGATAACGCGGCGGCGCTTTTCACCCGCTTTGGCGCACACATCGTCGAGGCAGGATTTGAGCGGCTGCGCCATCATCACGCAGCCCCAGCCGCCGCCGTAGGGGTAGTCGTCCACCTGCTGCTGCCTGTTTTCGGTATAGTCGCGGATCTGGACGGCGTGGATGTCCAGAATGCCCTTCTTCTCGGCGCGGCCGAGAATGCTGATCTTGAGCGACGCCTCCACCGCGTCGGGGAAGAGCGTCAGAATGTCGATGCGCATGGCGTCACATCCCTTCTATCAGATGAACGCGGATGAGTTTTTCGTCCGCGTCGATGTCGAGAATAAATTCCGGTACGGCGGGGATTGTGTGCTCGGTCTCGCCCTGTACAACATAGACCTGCCCGGCGGGCATATCAAGCACCTCGGTGAGCTTTCCGATCTCCGTGTCCTGCTCGTCCACGACTGCCGCGCCGAGAAGATCGGCGACGAAGTGCCGTCCCTTCGGCAGGCGAACGTCGCTGCGGGCAAAGTATACAATCTTGTTTTTCAAAAGCATTGCGCCGTTCACGTCCTCCACGTCCGCAAAGCGGACGATGAGCATGCCCTTGTGAACGCGCGACGAGGCGACGGCGCGCGGCGCGCCGTCAATGTAGAGCGTTTTGAGCGGCTTTAAAAACTCGGCGCTGTCGCACCAGGGGTCGAGCTTGACCTCGCCCCGCACGCCGAACGTGTTGATGATCTTTCCCGCTTCGAGATACGGCTCCTTTGCCATAGGTAAACCTCCAGATATGGAAACCGCAGGGACGGGGCTGCGCCCCACCCCTGCGGTTCGGGTTTTGGGTTTGAGACTCAGTCGAGAATCTCGACCGAGACCTTTTTTCCCTGTCGCTGGGCGACGGCCTTCATCAGCACGCGGATCTCCTTGACCACGCGGCCCTGACGGCCGATGACCTTGCCCATGTCGCCGGGGGCGACCCGCACTTCAAAAACGGTTTCGCCGCCGGTCTCGTGCTCTGTCACGGAGACCTCGTCCGGTTTCTCCACGAGACTTTGCACGATGTAGGTCAGCAGTTCTTTCATTCCGGCAGCCCTCGGAATCAGGCTTCGGCTTTCTTCAGCAGGCCGCGGACCGTGT
>ENA-UONY01000504-UONY01000504.1-human-gut-metagenome-genome-assembly--contig:-CS9-NODE-504-length-46612-cov-10.521447_pt1 | contig 46612 bp, 47 predicted proteins | sample MGYA00242465_ERZ724012 | MGnify/ENA metagenome assembly ERZ724012 | reverse complement strand
GCGATTGTATCAGAAGAACTCTGGAATCAGGCAAATGAGATATTTAAGAAACGCAGCGCCAGAACGAAAGCCTATGGCGTAGGCTATCAGAGTAGGTATCCATACAGCGGGAAAATCATTTGCGGAAAGCATGGAACCGCCTTTCATCGGCAGAGCTTCAAAACCATGGAGGGGCACACAGAATTCTGGCAGTGCAGGATGTACCGTGAGCATGGAAAAGCTGGATGCGATTTGCCGACCATCCGAACAAAGGAGCTGGACGCAATTTTGGCAGACCAATTCCAAAAGCTGGTGAAAAATCAAAAGCAGATTGTCCGACTTGTGATGGACAGCGTTTCCAGCGTTCAGCAGAAGCGTGATTACTCCGGACAAATCGTCCAGTTGAACACACAGATCAGCCAACTGGAGGAAAAAAAGGATAAACTGCTGGAGCTTAGTATCGCCAACGCAATCACAATTCAGGAATTCAAAAAGCGCAACAACCGCTTCAATGAGCAGATCGCGGATATGCAGGAGCAGATGATCTCTTTGCAAAAGCTGGAGGAAAATGGTTCAGCTGCGAGTGTTGACTTGTCCGCAATCGAAAAAGCGCTTTGGCATGAGCTTTCCTTTCAGGATACCATCTCGACGGAGGTTGTTGCGGCGATCCTCGACCATGTAGTGGTCTGCGAGGGCAGCACGAAACAAAAAATTGATCTGGAACTCTATTTAAGGCTGGGGCGGACCGCTTCAGTCACTTTTTCGCGAGAGAGACTTGCATTTTGGAACACATCTTCTTCACGATGTGCGCCACAAGACGCAGGTTGTGCTCGATGAGCACGTTGCGCGCCTCAAGGTCGCCCGCAGCGAAGCGTTCCAAATACGCCTTTTCCTCGGCGGCGGAGAGCGGGCGCGGGAACGAGCCGGGATTGCCGGCAAGGCGCAGGGAGAAAAACAGGCTGTTGCACAAAAGCCAAACGGCAGCGGAAAGCATATACATCAACTCCTCCCCTCACCCTATGTCGGGGCAGGAAGTCCCTATGCGTATGCTTTGCGCCGCCGTCCGTTGCTCTCTTTTCCGATTATTTCCTGTGCGTATGGCGAATGACAAAAAATGTGATGACCCAGACCGTAAAGCCGACGAGCAGATATTGCATGGCAGCGTTCTCCTTTCTGCGGTTCATTACTTTTCGCGTTTGGCCGTCAGCTCGCGCTTGAGCCGCTCGCCGGTCGGCGTGGCGGCAAGGCCGCCGAGCGCCGTTTCGCGGAACTCGACCGGCATACGCCGCCCGACCTCGCCCATCGCGTCGATGACCTCATCGACGGGGATGCGGCTCTCGATGCCCGCGAGCGCCATATCCGCCGCGCTCACGGCGTTGACCGCACCGATGACATTGCGCTTGACGCAGGGCACCTCGACCAGTCCCGCGACAGGGTCGCAGACAAGACCCATGAGATTCTTGAGCGCCATCGCCACCGCGTGACCGATCTGCTCGCCCTCGCCGCCGCGCAGGGCAACCAGCGCGCCCGCCGCCATGGCGGACGCCGTGCCGATCTCCGCCTGACAGCCGCCGGACGCGCCCGCGATGCTCGCCTTGTAGGCGATGACCGAGCCGATGCCTGCGGCGACGTAGAGCGCCTCGAGCAGCTGGTGCTGCGTCAGCTCCTCATATTTGCACAGCGGCAGCAGCACCGCGGGCAGAACGCCGCAGGCGCCCGCCGTGGGAGCCGCGACGATGCGGCGCATACAGGCGTTGGACTCCGCCATGGAAAGCGCCTCGGCGATGACCTCGCTGACGTAGCCGCCGGTCATGGCGCAGCCGCGGAAGGTATACTGGCGCATCTTCATGCCGTCGCCGCCGACCAGTCCGCTCACCGAGCGCTTGCGGCCCGTGTAGCTGTCCGCCGCGTCCTGCATGGCCTGCCAGGTCGTGAGCATCTTCGCCATACTCGCCTCGCGGCTGACCTGCCGCTCGTCCATGTCGTCGGCAAGGACGACCTCCCAGAACTCCTGCCCGTTCCGCGCCATGCGCTCAAAGATTTCGCTCATCGAAGCCAGAGCCATCCTCGTCGTCCTCCTTATCGTAGTATGTCACGCCCAGAATACCGGGCAGCTCGGAGATGAACTCCACCTGCTTGGGCTTGATGTGCTGGTCGGTCTCGATGACCATGAGCGCGTCGCCGCCGCGCTTGTGGCGGTGGACGCTCATATTCGCCACGTTCACGCGCAGCTGGTTCAAAATGCTCGTCACCGCGGCGACGGAGCCGAACTCGTCCTGATTGCGCACGACGAGGGTGTTGCTCTCGCCGGTGAAGTTGACCTCGATGCCGTCGAGCTTGTTGACCATGATGCGCCCGCCGCCGAGCGAGCTTGCCTGCACGGTCAGCGTACGGCCGCCTTTGCCCGTCAGCTCCAGCACAGCGGTGTTCGGGTGCGCGTCGCGCAGGTCGATCTCGTCGATGGTATAGCGCAGCCCCGCCTTCTTCGCCTCTTTAAAGGCGTTGGGGATGCGCAGATCGTCCGGCTTCATGCCGAGCAGTCCCGCGACGAGCGCACGGTCGGTGCCGTGGCCCTTTCCCGTTTCGGCAAACGAGCCGTAAAGGTGGAGCTTCGCGTCCGCGACCTCCTCACCGAGCAGGGTGCGCGCCATCGCGCCGATGCGGGCTGCGCCCGCCGTGTGCGAGCTGGACGGCCCGACCATCACGGGGCCTAAAATATCAAAAATGTCCATACCGTTTTTCTCCTCTTCGGTAATGGTAGTCTGTGCCATTATAGCAGACACGGCGCAGATTGCAAGCTCACTTCCCGAGGGGCGCGGTCACGCCGCGCAGCCACGCGCGGGTCTCCGCGTCGAGATGCGGCGCGAGCGCTTCGTAAACACGCGCGTGGTAGGCGTTGAGCTGCGCAAGCTCGCGGTCGCTCAGGAGCGACGGGTCGATGGTATCGCGGTCGAAGGGTGCGAGCGTCAGCGGCTCGAGCGAAAGGAAGCGTCCGTAGGCGTTGGTCTCCGCCTCGCGCACGAGCAGAAGATTTTCCAGCCGCACGCCGAATTTTCCCGCAAGGTACAGCCCCGGCTCGTCCGAGAAGATCATGCCCGGCTCCAGCGCGGTGTGCCGCGTGTTGGAGGCAATGCTCCAATGGATGCGCTGCGGTCCCTCGTGGACGCTGAGCAGATAGCCGACGCCGTGGCCGGTGCCGTGGTTGTAGTCCAGTCCCTCGTCCCAAAGCGGGCCGCGGGCGAGAATGTCAAGGTTCTCCCCCGTCACGCCCGCGCGGAAGCGCGCGGCGGCGAGGGCGAGGTGTCCGCGCAGGACGAGCGTGCAGGCGCGCTTCTCCTCCTCGGCGACCGGGCCGAGCGCGACGGTGCGCGTTACGTCGGTCGTGCCGGTGCGGTAGTGACCTCCGGTGTCGGCGAGGAGCAGGCCGTGCGCTTCGAGGGGCACATCGGTCTCCTCCGCCGCCTCGTAGTGGACGATGGCGCCGTGGGGGCCGTAGGCGAGAATGGGGTCGAAGCTCGGCTCAAGATAGTCCGCGCTTTCGCGGCGGTATTCCTCCAATTTCGCGGCGGCGGAAAGCTCCGTGGCTCCCTCCCGCACGGCGTCACACTTGAGCCAGCGGAGAAAGCGCGTGAGCGCGATGCCGTCGGCAAGGTGCGCGCGGCGGAGGTTCTCCTGCTCCACGGCATTCTTGACCGCCTTCATAGGCACAATGGGACTGGGACGGTCGAGCGTCTCCGCGCCGTCCGGCACGCTCTGCGTCAGGCGATAGTTCGCCGTCGCGCCGTCGAGCAGCACGCGCGTGCCGCGCGGCAGAGCGCGGACAAGGCCGTAGATGCCTTCATAGTCCGCAAGGCGCACGCCGTCGGCGGCGAGCGACGCTTTCACTTCCTCGCCGACCGCGCCCGCGCGGGCGCAGAGCACGGCATCCTCCTTTGTCAGCAGCAGAAAGCCGAGGAACACCGGCGTGCAGGCCACGTCGTTCCCGCGCAGATCCAGCAGCCACGCAAGCTCGTCGAGCGCCGTGACGGCAAAGGCGTCCGCGCCCTCGTCCGCCATCGCCGCGCGCACGCGTGCGAGCTTGTCCGCGCGCGCTTCGCCCGCGTATTCGATCCCCAGCTCCCACACCGGCGCGGCGGAGAGCGGCGGTCGGTCGGGCCAGAGCGCATCGACAAGGTCTTCGTCCCCCGCAAAGCGGATATGCTTTGTGCGCAGCTTATTCCCGAGCCGCCGCGCAAGCGCGGTGTTGACCGTGCGGGCATCGAAGCCGAGCAGGCTCCCGTCCTCCAGCTCCGCGAGCAGGAAGCGCTCGAGCGTCGGGACGTCCGGCTCGCCGGAGCACATCAGCTCGATGCCGCTGCCGGCCAGCTGACTCTCCGCCTGCAAAAAGTAGCGCCCGTCCGTCCAGAGGAGCGCGCGGCTCGGCAGAATGAGCAGCGTCCCCGCGCTGCCGGTGAAGCCGGAGAGGTATTCGCGCGCCTTGAAGTAGTCGCCGACATACTCCGAGGCGTGAAAATCATCGGTCGGGACAAGGTAGGCGGCAAGGCCGCGCCGCGCCATCGCACGGCGCAGCGCCGTGAGCTTTTCTGCAGTGGTCATCATGGTTTCCTCCTGCTGTGCTGTCATTATTGTTCTGCCTTTATAGTATACCGCGGCGCGGGATTTGTAAAGCCGAGCCTTGACAAGCGGTGGGGCAGCGTCTATAATATTTTTACTTATAATGTGTTGGTATGCGCCGCCGTCGGTCCCGAAGGACGCCGAAGGGCGGCGCATAGAAAGGAAACGACATGAAAAAAGAGTACAAAATGAGCGCTGCCCGTCAGCAGGAGCTGCAGGACGAGCTGACCTACCTCAAGACCGTGCGCGAAAAGGAAGTGGCGGAGCTGATCAAAGAGGCCCGCGGCTTCGGTGACCTGAGTGAGAACAGCGAGTACGACGAGGCGAAGAACGAGCAGGGCAAGCTCTACTCCCGCATTGCGGAGTTGGAGGACATTCTGCTTCATGTCGTCATCATCGACGAGAGCGAGGGCGCGTCCAACGCCGTGAGCATCGGCTGCACCGTCACCGTCGTGGACCTCAAGACCGGCCGCGAGATGCCGCCCTACAAGGTCGTGGGCAGCCAGGAGGCCGATCCCATGCACCGCGCCATCAGCGAGGAATCCCCCTTCGGCAAGGCCCTCATGGGCGCGAAGGAGGGCGACGAGATCAGCGTCGAGGCTCCCGTCGGCATCATTCATTACCGTGTGGAAAAGATCGAGCGATAAGGCTCGAGGACGATCATAAGGAGAAAACGATATGGCAGAGAACAATCAGGCAAACGCTCCCGCGCAGGAGCAGGACCTTTCCGAGATCCTCAAGGTCCGCCGCGAAAAGCTGGCGGCGCTGCGCGCCGAGGGACGCGATCCCTTCCAGCAGACGCGCTTTGACGTCAGCCACCACGCGCAGGACATCAAGGACCATTTTGACGAGCTCGAGGGCACCGAGGTCACCGTCGGCGGTCGACTGATGAGCAAGCGCGGCATGGGCAAGGTCAGCTTCTGCGACTTACAGGACAAGTCCGGCCGCATCCAGATCTACGCCCGCAAGGACGAGATGGACGAGGAGGAATACAACCGCTTCAAGAAGTACGACATCGGCGACATCGTCGGTGTGCGCGGCGAGGTGTTCCGCACCCAGCGCGGCGAGATGAGCGTCCGCGCCAAGGAGATCACGCTGCTCTCGAAGTCCCTGCGGCCGCTGCCCGAAAAATTCCACGGTCTGCAGGATAAGGAGCTGCGCTACCGTCAGCGTTACGTCGATCTCATCGTCAATCCCGAGAGCAAGCGGAATTTTGAGATCCGCTCGAAATTTGTGGCGTTCCTGCGCCGCTACCTCGACGACCTCGGCTTCATGGAGGTCGAGACGCCCGTGCTCAGCCCCATCGCGGGCGGCGCGAACGCGCGGCCGTTCATCACGCATCACAATACGCTCGACATTGATATGTATATGCGCATCGCCACCGAGCTGCACCTCAAGCGCCTGATCGTCGGCGGTCTGGAGCGCGTGTACGAGGTCGGCCGCATTTTCCGCAACGAGGGCATGGACACCAAGCACAACCCCGAGTTCACCACCTGCGAGCTCTATCAGGCGTTCACGAACCTTGACGGCATGATGGACATTCTGGAGGGCATTCTCGCGGGCGCCGCGAAGGAAATTCTCGGCACCTATCAGCTCCAGTGGCTCGGCCACGATATTGACCTCACCCCGTCGTGGAAGCGCGTCACGATGGCCGACGCCGTCAGGGAAGTGACCGGCGCGGACTTCATGGCGATCGAGGGCGACAACGACGCCGCCGTCGCGCTCGCCAAGAGCGTCGGCGTCGATATGGACGGTGTGGACAAGACCTGGGGCAACGCCCTCTACGAGACCTTCGACCAGAAGGTCGAGGAGACGCTCATCCAGCCGACGTTCATCACTATGTATCCCGTCGAGGTCAGCCCGCTCGCCAAGCGCAGCCCGTCCGACCCGCACCTGACCGAGCGCTACGAGATGTTCGTGTGCGGTTGCGAGATGGGCAACGCCTTCACCGAGCTCAACGACCCGATGGATCAGTATGAGCGCTTCAAGGCGCAGGTCGAAAAGCGCGCCAACGGCGACGACGAGGCGGAAATGATGGACGAGGACTACGTTATGGCTCTCGAATACGGTCTGCCCCCGACGGGCGGTCTGGGCTTCGGCATCGACCGCTGCGCGATGATGCTCTGCGGCACGGATTCCATCCGCGATGTGATCCTGTTCCCCACGATGAAGCCCCAAAGCTAAGAAAGCGTTGTGGCACAACGGTTACAGGTGATGCAACCTCTGGTTTGACACCACTTTTACACCAATTCACTTTGAATTCAACATGGCTACTAAGGAGTGCCCCGTCTTTGACGGGGTGCTTTCTTTAGCCATCATACATATATCAGCGTAAAAAATAAGGGCAGGTTTGGGAAATCAAAATCCCATTCCTGCCCTTTTCTTTTTTAGCAAAATCTGTCCCGAAAAATATATAGTATTCGTGACAACACGCAAAAAAATGAGAGCATACTTCAACAGCAGCTCTCATTTATTTTGTCTATTTGACATTTCCATCGGAATTCTTTATAATGACTCCTGTGGAACCCACCGTCCGCGTCGAGTTTCCGGGGCGTAGGCATACCCCTTCTCCTTTGTAGACGGTGTACGGTTAAAAAGACGGTTGCCTGACTACCCGCGAGAGCGGAAAGGAAGGCGAGTATCGCAGCCTCGCGGGAATCTAATTCCGAGGAGGTAGCCGATATGGACATTTTAACCATTGTTGGAAGCATTTGTAGTATCGTTGGTTTAGCTTTTGCTATTCACGTTTACATCAAGTCCAAGAATGAGAAAAAGTGAGCCGTCTGTTGCAGCAGATGACTCACTTGTTCTTGGGCATAAGCCTATAAGACATTTGTAAATTTGACTGTGGCAACCGTCTGGGTTTCCACCGCAGGGGGCGCTTGTTACCAGCAGGCGCTCTCTGTGTTATTATTATAGACTACTTCAACGGTATTTGTCAAATGAATTTTCTGTTAGCGTTTTCTTTCGGATTTCTCCTACGTCAGCTTGTGGGAACCGCATAACCCTTAGTCAAGCTCCGCAAGTGTACGGACGCTGACCCCATCACTTGCTTCAACGCTACGGCTGACAGTCCTGCTGCAGCCTGCTCATAGAATATTTACACCCACAAAATATTCTTAGATATTATTTTCCAAATGCGATGATTGCGCCAATGATGCCAGATACAAGCAAGGTAGAGATGCAAGTAATGATTGCAACCTTGACAGTGTTGACATTGTTGGCGATTTGCTTATACGGTTTGTTCTCGGTTTCATTAACCTTCTCAGACAATTTACGTTCGGTCTCCTGCCATGCTTTTGCTTGCGCATCTACCTTACGATTGGTGTCATCCACCTTGCCCTCGATATTACTGACACGCTGTGCAATGAGCTCAACGGAAGTAGCGATTTTATAGATAGCCTTCTGCTCACTCTGGATTTCCTTCAGCTCACCTTCTAAGTTGTCAATTCTGTGTGTATTGGACTTGCATCGCTGCTCAGTCTCAATTAACAGTACGGTCTCTTGCTCGGTCATAAGAGAAACCTCCTCGGATGATTATTATTCCCCTTCCTTCGGCTCCACTATGGAGGCAATAGCAGAGTTCTGTTTCAACACGTCTTTCATTTCGCTAAGGGCGTCATCAACGTATTTGCTAAAGGTTTCAAATGGCAAGACCTTTGCCAACCAAGGGAAACGCTCGCAGAACTTGTCGTAAACAGAAGACAGCTTCAGTTTACCCGTACCGGAACCGAACTCGCGTTCAGCACCAAGAACAGCCTGCAGAAGCCATCCACGAATCTGCTCGTACTTCTTGTCGGTGGACAAGTTGCGCCAACGCAGGACAGCCATAACGCCGCCAACGATAAACACAATGCCAGTAACAATTACATACCAGTTCTCCACAATAAATTCCATATGCAAACTCCTCTCTAAAAGGTAGTGTGGCGGATTTCAGGTGCCGCCTTTCACCTTAGATTGCTGGGCTCTCCCAGCTTGGGTCTTCGACGAAGCCTTTTGCCTTTGCGCTTTCGAATGTGATACCACCAGCAGAATGGTCAGATTTACACAGGTTCAAATAAAATGCGCATACCACGCCATGTGCCGACCACGGCAATCCAACCATTGCCCCAATCCACGGCAGCGCTCCGGTATAGTTCCGCTTTACACAATAGAACGCTAAAAGTAACCCACCGACTGTAACAATCCACAGAAGGGAGCGGATGTCGTCAATCAGCTTTTTTGAAAAAGCGTCCTGTTTGCTCGTGCGTTTTCTCCTTCGCCTTGCTTGCTGTCTGCTGCCGCTATATGTAGCCATCACGCTTTACCCATCAGTTTTGCAAAACGATAGAACAAAGCAGCAGCCTGTTCACGGGTAAGCTGGTCAGCCCAAGCATAGTTGGGTTCACCATTCACCTCAGTGCCAGTGCCATTGATGAGACCGTTGGAGATAGCCCACTCACGAGCTTCCTTGCTCCAAGTGCCGCAGTCATTGTCCTGCAGCTCTGCACGGTACTCCTTCATCAGTTCCTTGAATGTGTCCAGAGTCATATCTTCATCCTCCTCTTTGCCGTCGCTGATTCTCTTTTTGAACTCTTCCCACTGCGCGTCGCCACTCGTCTTGTAATAGACATTCATGTCGGCGCAACACCACGGTCTCGGACAGAGTTTTCCGGTCACATCATAATGACGGATAACGTGGTCTGCAGGAATGTTGTACTGAGCCATCAGCTTCTTTGTCAACCATACGAGGTTGTCCACAACTTTTGGTTCGAAATACCAATCAGTATCAGAAGCCATAACCCTCTTGCGATTGATTTTGGAAGGGCGTGCTTCAATCCCGATGGAGTTAGAGTTGCGGCACTCAGGGTGCTTGTACTTGTTCGCACCACAGTGCCATGCGATGTCCTTATCGCGGACACAGCGATAGATAGTATCGCCCTCGTCAAGCGCATAATGGGCAGACGCTTGAATACCCGGTGTCTTGAAATATTCAGAGACACTCTTTGCAGTTCCGAGCGCACCGAAATAATGAATGACGATGTACTTCGGAGTCATGTTGCCTGAACGGAAGTTAACCGTTGTCAGGTTGTCTACAATTTTCAACTTGCATCCTCCTTCCTGTTCTGGTGTATTGATTTGGATTTTGCCAGCGAACTTGTCGTAATAAGCTTGTCCGTAGCTGGCTCGTTTTTCTTGGACGCTCTGTCCCTGCTTGGCAGGACGTTCAAATTGGAGAAGAACAGCATTGGATGCCTCACGGACAGACGATGCGCTCTTGAGGGTGCTCAGCAGCCCAGAATAGCCCACAGACAGCTCTTTAAGCAGGAAGTTGAGCTGGGCATCCATGTCCCCTACGGACGCTCCTGCGGCTTTACAGGAGGCAAGGAGAGCGTCCTTGCGTGACCAGTACGTCCACTGAGCTAATCCGTAACCGGCACTGTCTTTCACAAAGTTGGAATAACTGCCGCTATCGACGGCGGCAGTATATTCTTCATCAGTCATGCCAAGTTTCTTCTCGTATGTATTTTGGAGGTTCTTGGGATTCAGTCCGCTCTCTGCAAAAAGATTCCCCATCAAACCCGCGACGCCGAAATCATTCAGACCAGCAGATTTCAAATAGCGCCAGATTTTTTCGTCGGCGTTCATGCGAACCACCTCCTTGATAAAAGCATTGTTTTATAATCAGACAATCTTGTAATGCGGCTTCTCTTCGCCGAAAAACCAATAACGAAGATAATCGTCAAACACGATTGCCACGACAGATAAGCCAACCCACGCAAAATAGAACGGTAGACAGACTTGCCCCAAAATGTTAAGAGGGAGTCCAGAATAATCCCAGACACCCAGCTTCAACCATATATTCACGATAACGCCGGTGATAAACTCAAGGCAGGTCACCATTGTTCCGCCGATTAAGGCTTGCCACACGATTCCTAATTCCCACGGGAAGAGCTCGTTGATTAAACCAATAGAAACAAAGCACAGTCCACCGAGAATAAACATGGATGGATGACTGTGCCCACGCCAAAGCATCTCAATGCCGACATAGATTGCACCGCCGATAACGGCAAGCACAAGCAGTTTGAGACATACCTTCAGCCGCTTCATATTAGTTGCCCAGCTTTTCTGTGATAGCGTTCATCTGAACCTGTGCAACAGCAAGCTTTGCGTTCATCTCAGACAGGTACGGTTCTGGCAGCGTCATGCCGTATGTAACAGCAGAGATTTCTTCAGCACCTTCCAGTGACTGTACATACGCTTTCAAAGCATTGTGATAAGTCGTCTGAGTGGTAATAAGAGTTTGCGCCGCAATATAGATTTTGGCAATCTCAGCGGCTGTGTAGATACGGCAGACACCACCGTCTGATTGATATGGGAACTCTGTGCCGCCAAGCTCAACAACGCGGAACAGGTTCGCAATATTTGCTTGGTCTTCGATGCTGAGATTAAAATGAACGGCACCCTGTGTCAGCTCCAAATCAATGCCCGCAACGATGATGGCGTTACAGCTCTTAGAAATTTCTGCAATCTTTGCAGCCTTGATAATGGCAAGAGAGTTGTCCTCTCCGACAATTTCGATTACGTCTTCCATCGTGACCCAGCCGCGTTCGACAGCCTTCAAAAGACCATTCATGTCGATAGCACCGGACTGGTACATGGCTTTCAGTTTTTCTTTCATCGATTACACCTCCAGCGCGGAAAGAATCAATTCGTCAACGAGGTCACGCTGATGGGCGACCAAAGAGCCGCCGTCACATTTGGCAACGACTACAGTGCCAGCACCCTCAATTTCGTCGTGACCAACCAGATTATACGGTTCGCTGTTGAATGCTACGCCAATCGCTTCGTCAACAGAGCATGGCGTAAAACTGCCGCTGTTGCCAATTTTGATATACAGAACGGAGTCGGTCATACCAAGCTCGGTTCCGTCCAGTGTGATAATTCGATACATTTAAGCAACCTCCTTTGCTCCTACCAACTTTGCGATGTGTCGGAGCGTATCAATATCGGCGTTGAAGAAATCATGGTTCCACAGCCAGAAGTCTGCATATTCGATGCGCTTATACGGTTGGCAGGTTGGGTCTTCCCAGACCTTGTCCCATCGATTTTGATAATTCGCATCACGCTTTGCGAGCGTTTTTTGAATGGCTTGTGTTAATTTCCCACGAAGCATACCTGCGTCATCGTCGTCACGAGCAAAGAACTGATGCGCGTTCTCACTTGTTGCAACGCAGAGGAGCTTGTCACCGTAGAAGATATACCCATTGGTTTCTTCACACATGGTCATAGCGGGAAGATTTACTTCGCCGCAAATTGCTTTGTCCTTGAAGCGTCTATGCACAACATATTTCATCCTTTTTTCCTCTTTCTCTAAAGTTTTCAATTCGCTCCGGCGAAAAACCGAAAGCCGAATAAAAAAGCCTACGCAACCGAAGCACACGATTGTGGTCGTCGTAGGATTCAAAGTATGCGAGCATTCCGTTCACCGAAGTCCAGAGGTCGTCGTATGACATCTCTCCATTCTGGATTTTTGTACGGAATGCTTTTATTTTTCTTCGTGCCCGCTTTACTCCATCACGATTTCCGTTCATCACAACACGACCAGTTTCGGTCAAAATAAATTTTGCTTTGCAATAACGGAACGGCTTTGTGAGCGGGACAATTCTTGACTTTGATTTGCTGACAGTCAGCTTGAGACTCTCTGCCTTTGCCACAATCAGAGCCATGATTTCTTTGGCGTCTCGGTCAGGCGGAACAATGACGTAATAATCGTCCATGTAATGACCGGCGCACTTGATAGAGAGTTGGCATTTGATAAAGTTGTCCAGTGCAGACGGAAACGCAATCATTTCTGCCTGACTTGGCTCGACACCAAGCGGTAGACCAACTCCGCCCGAAACAGTGTTGACAACATCGTCTCCGATTTTTCTGATATCTGGGTTCAGCAATAGCTTCTCATGCCGCTTGAAGATTTCTTCATGGGACACAGATGGGAAGAACTGTTTGAAGTCAATCAGAATCACATTCCCATCTCGTCCATAACGACGGAAGTGCCAGCGCAAGTCCTCTTTTAACATTCTCTTTGAGAACTCAAAGCCCTTGCCTTCAAGACTGGCGCCGTTGTTGTAAATCATCTCAGGACGATACAACGGTAGAAGTACCTTCTTGGTATAAACCTTGTGGACTTGACGGTCTTGGATTCTCGGTGCATCAATAGGGCGGGTCTTGCCGCGTTCTGAAATCGTGAAATGTACATATGCACCCGGAATCCATTTTCGCTCAAGCAATAAACGTCGTCTGCGTGCTGTTCCAGAAAACAGGTGCATCTCAAAACGTTGGGTGCTGTTCTTCCAACGAACACCGTTGCAGCATTTCTTTCCGGCTTTGTACATATCATCGTATCCAAAGACATCATGCAGACCGCCAACTGTGGCGGCACGCCTTAACCTATTCTCTTCGCGCCTTGTCTTGCGCCTTTCGTAACGTCCTTTACGTCTACTCATAAAAATTATTCACCCTCCGTACAGATGTCTTGTAGGGCATCGTCTAATCTGCTTAATTCGTGACACATGAAACGAGGTAAGATGCATCTCTCGCCATGCACGCACGGAGACTCCGGCGGCGTTCGTGTCAAAATATCAAAGGGTAGTTTCGGATTTTCATCACGGGAAGTATTTCTCCTTTCGTAAGGGTCATAGTTCACCCTTTGGGCTACTACGATTGACCCAGACCATTTCTGGTTTACGAAATCCGGGGCGACGCCATTGGAATTCCTTGCGTTGTTATTGTTCGCGTTGCCGTTCGTGTTCACATTGCAGAAGTTGTTGCTGTTGTTGTAATTAGGAGAACGCTCCCACCACCAAGCAGTGGAACAGAGAGAGGCAAAAGACTCCCAACCGACAGGTTTTACAGAAATACACCCATAAATTTTCATAGACGTTTACCGGCTCTTATCGCTTTTCAACACATTGGTCAAAAGACCATTTTCTGCATCGATTAAATCACCAAGTTCCTGCGCCATGTGCTCCAGCTTTTTCTTCGCGTCTGACGCACCGACAGAGTTTCCGCTACCGGTCGTAAAACAACCGGACGGGTTCGTCATCATCAAGTCGTAACAATGAGCAAGGTGGACATCGAGAGCCATCAGGGAGGCTCTCGCTTCGAGCAGATGTTGCTTACGAAGTTCTTTTCGTGCCGCATCAGATGGATAGATGCTGTTTGCTTTTTCTGCGTGGTCTACAACTTCTGAGGCAAGCTCCGACACGGACTTAGATACGAGCCGGGAGTACCGAGATGACAACCTCGACAGGAAAGCGATGGTTTGGATGTAGATTTTGTTCGCCACATTGACGAACTCAGCCTTACTTTCAGACCTGTGTGCTTTTAAGACTGACATAAGAATCTCCTTTCGTTCTTGGATTTATTAGCTCCGAATGCACTATTCTGGAGCCGTTCACCACTAATCGCAAAGGGTGTACCCTTGCTAATTATAGGATGGGGAGGGGGACGAGGTTCCCTTGCATTTACCGCAGAGGGTGTACCGTCCCTCTCCCTTAATGATTTGAACACGCCCACTTCCGTGGGCTTGATACTGTTGATGCAGGATTAGACGCGGAAAGCCGGGGCGACGCCACAGGAACTCCTTGCGCCGTTATAGAACGCGTCGCCGTTCGTGTCCACAATGCAGAAGCCGGTGCCGCCGTCGGAATAAGGAGAACGCCCCCACCACCAAGCAGTGGAACCTGTTGCGCTGTGACAGTATTTCACCTTCGAATTTCCAGCAGAGTAATACGCATACTGCGCCTGATAGTTCTTTTCGGCAGAGTTCGCATAGGTGCGTGTGCCGAAAATCTCATACTCAGCCAGCAACGGAAGGTAGTCTGTGGTCTTAGTAACATAAGACGCATTGTCACTACCACCGCCCGTATTGTCTGTGTAGATAGTCATTGGCTGCATCACAGCGCGGAGGTCTGACGGAAGTGCAGCCATTAACGTATTTGCGACAGGGTTTGTCGCAGTTGTTGCTGTGGCATCGCCATCATTCGTGTTCGTTGAGCCAAGCACATCATAGCGAAGGTCACAACCCTTCCAGCCACCAGCGTTGGTGTTTGAGCTGTGGTTCATGTTGAAATACTTGGTGCCGTTTGTTGAGTAGCCGTTGTACTTACCATCAACTAAACAAATATCCGTGCCGCCAGACAAAGCAGTTTTGAATGTGCCAAATGTGATACCATTGCCTTCCTTGCTGCTATTGTGGTTAAAGCCAATAATATAAGCGTAGTAAGTACCGTTCACAGCCTGTGTGCCGACAGTACCGCTCACAGCGACAGCCTTACGGTCGCCGACTGCCCAGTAGCTTGCGCCAGTTCCAGAAACACTATGGATAGCCGCCCAAGAGTTGTCATTCAGCGTAGCAAGAATAAACTCTGCTGTAACTTTGACAGTCTTACTTGCCGGTGCAGAATAGTTCGTACCAGCAGTGCAGCTCACGGTGATAATAGCTTCGCCATTTGTTTGGTGGACGTGAGAAACGGTAACTGTATTCCCGCTACGGGAAACAGTGGCAACGCCAGTTGCGCTGGAGGTCACGCTCAGCGTGCCATCGTAGTTGCCACCAATCGTGAACGTATCAGTAAGCTTACTCAAGCTAAGCTTGATTGTTGCCTTACTCACAGTCAACGTACCAGTCGCTTTGCCAATAGACCAAACAACGCTCTTGGCGGTAATCGCCCCATCAGACCAGCGATAGTCGGTTTTCGGCGTAAAAGAAGCCGTGTAATTGCCTGCGTTCGTGCCGGATGTCGTACCGCCAATCGTCATATAAGTCGTGTTATAATTGCTCCAGCTCGGAGACTGAGAAGACTTATTGTAGGTCAGTGTACCGCTCTGGGCGGGTACGTTCGCAATCGTAATACGGTTTGCTGTACCAGTCGTCCGCTGAGACGTAGAGGTGTTGATGCCGCCGTCCGTGGTCTCTGGGAAGAAAGCAATGTAATACTTCGTTCCGTTTGTCAGACCGGTAATCGTCAACGGAGTGCTGGAATATCGGTTGCGTGTCGTGACCTTTAGCGTATAAACAGCGCCGGAATCATCCTTGCTTGTAGGGTAGCTGCCGCTCTTCACAACAATAGCTCTCAAGGCAACTCTCCAAAATCATACGGTTCGTCGCGGTCAATCCATCACGGAATGGAATGGAGTAGACGATAATGTCGCATTCAGTAAGTCGTTTGTTTAGGTAAATATCAAACTCTTTTGCCATATGCGACTCAACTCCTTATCAGGTGGGGTTCTGAGCAGACAGAGACAGATAGCCTTCCTTGATGGTCATAATGGTTGCAGTCTCAACGCTACGCGGTGTAGAGAGCGTACCATACATCAGGAGATTGCCCTCGCCAACAGTGGCGGAATCGTAAATAACGAAATGGGTAATCGTGCCCCAGCTCGCAGTTGATTCATTGAAGTTAATAGCCTGACTGTTGGTGACAACGCCGTCAACCGGCTCACCAAGGGAACTCAACTTCACACGAGCATAGCCAGCATCTGTGGACGGCTCGTTTACACCAGTACCATTGATAGCAGGGGCGCTGGTGCTCAAGCCAATGTAATAGGTCTTTGGCAGAGCAGGAGACGTTTTCGTGTTGAAAATATTGCCTGCCGCACAATTCAGAAAGTAGGTTGTATTCATAGAATCTGTCCTCCTCTAAAAATGGGCATAATAAAAGCCGGGTGCATACGCCCCGGTTTATTGCCTGATGAAACTCTTGTTGATATTATTGGTAATAAATAAGATGCCTCAACTTGAACTCTCGGTTGTCATCATTCAGATTTACAAGAGACAAAGTTCTTGTGCTGGATGCAGGTGCGAACGAAATCTCAGGCTTGAGATATTCACGCACCGAGCTTTCGTTGCGGAACAGAATGGTAGTCTCACCGGAAATCGTGTACTGCTTTTCAAACGGGTAGCTATACGCATAAGGGCAATCACATTGAATGGTCGCCTGAAATGCGACGGGTAACCATCCATGTGAGATGGGGGTCAACTCAGTGACCATGCAGCGAAATTGAAGCTGCTCCATATCCTGTTGCCCGATGGAAAGCCACTTGTACTCTTTGCGTCCAGTCAACCAATAAGCGATATCTTCAAGCTCATACCGGTCGAGCTCGCGCTCGGCACCAAAAACCAACTTGAATTCAAGTGGCTTGCTGTGGTAATTCGTCCCAAAGTAAATTGGCTGAATCCGATTGTTTGTTCTTGTTTCGACGATGGATGCTTTGTTACCAAAGCTCACATCGCTTTGACCTCTGCCACCAATGTCATAGACCATAAGCCCATACATCGCAGAGGACTCTCCGTCAAAAGTAAACTCATAACAGTTAAACATGGTTTACCGCATCCATCTCCTTTCATAAAATATCAGTGGGAGGGAGACAGAAGCTCCCTCCGCACCGTTAACGTTTGATATTCAGTTGTTTGATGACATCATTGGTGAACTGCCGATTGATTTCACGATGTTTCTCAACCGTTTCTTCATTTGCTCCATAAATGATAACATCGCCAAAGGATACGCTGGGTGCCTGTGTGTTATTGATTGGAGCGAAAGCAGAAGCAGCCTTCGTAACATCACCTTGCATCTGACCGAACATACGGCTCATATCCGTAAGGGTGAGCAACTTGCTAAGCTTGTCCGACAGTGCGGTAGTGAAATCAATAATGCGATAGAGACCGGCTTCTTTCTTCGCATCGAGAACCGCCTCACCCTTTTCGAGGACAGCGAGAATCTCATTTTGCTTTAGAGTCGGTTGGTCGCCTGCGATACCACCAGTGTGGTAAATGTACTTACGATACTTCTCATAAAGAAGTGCACCACCATCCACATACCACGTTCCATTTTGGCGGTAAGCATTTACGCCGTACTGACCGAGCATTGCGCCAAGGGTCAGATTGCGCTTGTCGAGCCGCGCTTTCTCTTCCTTACTGGCAGTATGGTGCGCTTGGCTATTCGCATACATCTCCTTGATGATAGCATGAATCATTTCCTCGTTGGAGGAACTGTTGTCATATGTCGTTTCACCAACAATGTAATTTGAACCAGCACCATTTGCAGCATCGATATCAGCGCCAATGCTATTCAACGCATTGACGTAGCTTCCATATCTCTGTGCGGCAGCTAAGGCGTTTTCCCAAGCTGTCGTGATAGTGCTGCTCAGTTCATCGCCATATTGATAGTTCCAAGCAATTAGCTCATCATATAATGAGCCCCAGTTTGACTGGATATATGCAATAGCCATATCATACAGCTTCTGATAAGAAGAGATGCTGTCCTCAAGCACTTTGATTTCTGCGTTTTTCTGCTCCTCATACGCTTTCTGCATATTGTCAAGTGCGCTTTTCTGAGCATCTACCGCATAATCTGACTGGGTGTCAGCAAGCTCTTTCTGGAGCTGAGACATTTCCTCTTCGAGCTTTGCCTTTTGTGCCTGTGCATCGCGGCTGTCATCTAAGGAAAGTGCATTGATACGAGCTTGCAATTTAGCGAGCGCCTTAACCTTCTCTGCTACCTTGTCTTGGTAATCTGCTTCCGACTTTGCAGCCTCCAAAGCTTCTTTGCGCAAAGAAATAATGTCAGCGTAGGCATCTTTCATATCCTCAAGCGCATCAATCTGGTCGTTGATACGTTGCTTGAGCATATCCATAACATACTTCAAGATGTCATCGAGACCATCTTTCATGTTGTTTAGTTCCTCTGCCGTTTTACCGGCAGTTTGACCGATACCACTAACGGCACTATCAGCCAAAGAACGAATTGCATTGATGTTATGGAGCGCAGCTTGATATTGGTCATCATCCAGTCCAAGCAAGGCGAGGTTGGCGTACACCAATCCCCAAGTGGCGTTCGTAGCCTCTGTAGTGGCGTACAGAAGGTTGTTCAAGTCTTCAATGGAGTTCTCCTGCAACGCAAGACGGAGACGCTCAACATAGGTCATAGCCTGATTGAGAGCTAATTCTTGCGTCTTTGCAGCAAGCACCTTATTGATGTTCTCTTCGTTGATAACCAGCAACCCGTTTTCATCCATGAGGTATTGCATATACTGCGCACCCAATTCGATAATAGACTGCAGGGTATCAATCGTGATATATCCGTTTGCGGCATATTCATCGGCTGCATTATGGAGCGTCTCATACACATTTTGGTATGCATCGACAACATCGCTTGCAGCAGTAACAATCTGCTTTAAGTAATCAATAATAGATTGCTTTGCAGATTTGATGTCAGCCTTTAACGTGCGGAGAGAGGAAGCTCCCTCTTGGTTTGAGTCATTGAGAGACTCCATCGTATCGATGAGCTCTTCGGTTTTCTTCCTGAGTTCGTTAGTCTCTTCCTGAGTAGCACCATAAAGCTCGTTAAGGTGCTCCATGTTATGAACCATGAACTCGTTGGTCGTAGCGTCATAGCTTACGCTGAATCCAAGGGCTTCGAGTTCTGCCTTGCCGTTGGCAATGGTTTCACTACGAAGGCTGTTCAGATTTTCAAGCGCATCCGCTTCATCATTGTAAACATTGATAAGTTGCTTTGTGAGCGCAATCTTCTCTTCTTCTGTATCTGCATACTCAATCTGAGACTGTAACTTGGCAAGACGCTGCTGGATAGACTCCAGTCGCTTCATTGCTTCGTAATACTCGTCAATGTCAGCAAGATATTCTTCGACCTCTTTGCTGGAACCACCGCTACCACTGTTGCCCGAGCTGCTTTCAAAGCTCTTGAGCGGGGCGTTTTTCAGCGCTTGGAGCGCAGCAATCTGACCGTCAATTTGAGCAATTGCTTTTTCATAGGAGGAAATATCTAATTCAAGCTGTGACACATAATCGTCCAAGCTAACAGACGTTGCTTCATAGTTATAATCCGTCCCCTTGAAATTGCCTTTGTACAGGTCAAGACTGAGACCGCCTGTTTGGGTTCCGTCTGTTCCACCGAAGATACTGGAGCTGCTACCAGCGACTTCACCGCTTCCCATAGCAGCAATAGCCTGAGCTGTTTCATGCGCCTGCGCAGCAATTTCAGAAATGCTATTGCAAGAATTGCTTGCATTAACAAAAATGGAGTGTGCCATGTTATATGCTGCTTTGGCAGCATTGTCATCCATGTTCTCAAAACACTCTTTTGCAACGCGGGCAAATTCTTCTTCATTACCAGCCATAGCCGCAGCAGCAAGAGCATACGCTTTTGACTCCTCAACGCCCATTTCAATAAGCGCTGCCGTCAAAGCGTTACCAGTATTGATTCGATACTCTGCTACTTCTTTGGCAATCTGACCTTCGCCATCGCCTACGTTTTTGGCAAGCTCAAGTTGTGCTTGCGCACCTTCCATCTTTGCTGTCAGGACAGCCTTATCCGCTTCGAGCTGCGTAATCTGACTGTCAATCTGAGCATCCAGTTCAGCCTTTTTGCCAGTAATGAACGAGTTGACGACATCTGCGTTTAACGTGAGCTGCCCGTCTGCCGCGACGGTGGCATTGTTCAGAATTTCAGGATATACAGACGCAAACTCAAGTGCCTTGTCCAAAGACATTGTGAAGCCGTCGGCAACCTGATTCTGCAAATTAGCGAGAGTTTGGAAAGAGTCAGAAACGGAGTTGATTGTGTTAGAAATCCGAGAGAAGTTGTTCAGCGCACTCGTGTAAGCATCGAGGTCACCAGTAATGCTGCCGTACAAGCTGCTATAAATCGCAAGCTTTCCTTGGTTTTCAGCAATCTTTAGGTTGTTCTCTTCGATTACACGGTTATTCTCTTCGATTTCCGCACGGTATTCACGAGCAGCATTTAACCGCTCCGTACCAGCGCCACCATCGCTGCCGTACTGGTCATAGTAATCTTCGCCGCTCTTTGCCTGTTCGTCAAGAAGGCGATTCTTCTCTTCAAGGGCAGCGTTTTGCTCCTTGAGGGATTCAGTCTCCTTCTCAATTTCAGCCATCTGTTCTTGCATCTTGGCATTGGCGTTTTCCATCCAAGCCTCAGTGTTAAGTTTAATAACACCGTTTTCCTCATACAGATAGCTGAGGTAGTCATCGTTGGCAGAGGCAAGTGCCTCGATAGTGTCAGTTGACAAACCTGCACCAGTAGCCATATCTGCCTGAGCTGCATCTAATGCGTCATAGGCGGCTTTTAGTGTTGATACTGTGTCAGTTAATTTTTCGAGCTTTGCTGTATATGGAGTAAATGGGTCTTCCGATGCAGCGGTTTCTGCCGCTTGCGCTAAGAGGTCAGAGAAACCACTATCCGAGAGCCAACCATTGATAAGGTCGGACAACGAATCGCTTCCATCGTCAAAGTTAAACATATCGCCAATCGTTTGATTAAGATATGTTCTAAACTTTTCAAGCTCTTCAACCGTTGTCGGGATGCCGTTCTGAAGAACGTAGGTCGCTGATGTCTCGTCATAGATGGATTTGACATATGTATCAACAGAATCTTTGAGCAATCCGGTCTTTTCAATTACTGCATCATAGATTTCATTGCCAGTTAAGTCTTGCCGGAGCAACTCTGCCTTGAGGTCAAGCAGCGTATAATAGTAGTCAACAACGGCATCCATGTTAGAATGGTCAACATTCCAATCAACCGGTTCTAACACCAACTCTGTTGCAGCTAAACCATAACCAACAGACGAAACCTTTTCACGCAAATAGTCACTGGCAATCTTCTGCGCAGCTTCTTTTGCTTTAACATATTCCTCATCCGTCCACGCATCTTGGATGTTATAAGAAATTTTGGAACCATCCCAACCAGACCAAGTTTCGCTTTGAAGTTTCTTCTCAGCAGCCACACGTTTTTCTTTTGCTGCAAGTTGAGCCTCTTCAAGTTCTTTCTTAATGGCACCATCTAATGCCTCTGTATAATCTTTGGTGCCCTGCGTCAAACCCTCCAACGCAACAGCTTTATCTCCAAGAGCACTGGTTACCTTGTCAAGGGCGGTCTTAAAGGATGCTTCTTCGCTTTCAGTAAGGTCTGTGCGATTTGCGTACTTCTCGTACTCAACATATGCAGCCTTCACTGCATCTGCATTTTCAATGGTCGCTTCTGTGCTTGCGATTGTAGACGCAGCCTCTTCAATCCGCTTGGTACGAGCATCCTCGATAGCATTTTTGATTAGAAGAATTGCGCCTATGGCGGCGGCAATACCAGCGACCGCAATCTGAGCGGTAGACGCTGAAATGCCAAGTGTTTTTAGTGCGACAGATAGGCGAGACGTTCCGGGAATTGCAAGCGCAGTCTGACTATTCATCGCCTTGATAACAGCCGGGAGTTGCTTAAACCCAGTAACAAAGGTTGAAACGGCGGAAGTCACCTTCGCCAGTGCACTGGGGATTGTTGTAACAAGGAAAGTCTTTATGGCATCAGCTTTAATCGTGGCAAGGATACCGACTGTAACATACAGAACGGTATTCAATCCACCAACTTTATCAATCACCTTTGCCAGCACATTAAGTACATCAAGCAGCCCAGTACCCAACTCGATGACCTGCTTTACAAAATCAGAGTCAATGAGGGTCATAGACAGCTCTTCAAACGTTGCCTTGAATTCAGCAATCTTACCGTTGATGCTGTCAAGATATTTTTCGTTTTCTTTCAACGCAGAGCCAGCAGAATTTGCCGCTGTTTTAACGACATCTTCAGCTACGTTGAAGTTCTCAAGCATTGATGAAACAACGTTGGCGTTTCGTTTGCCACCAATCTGTTCCAAAATATTTGCTTGTGTGATATCGGTAAGCTCGCCCCAGACACCCGCCAACTCTTTCATAATCTGATAAGTAGATTTGAAAGTGTTCTCGTCAATCTGAATATCAACCTTACCATTTGTGAGCGCCAGAAGTTCCTCGCGGAGCTCTGACACGCTATTCGCCATACCCTCCGTACTCTCTCCAGCTTCTTCTGCCTCGGTCTTTGCTGCGCGGAGGTACATGGAGACCGTCTTCATTGTCGTACCGACAACGTCAGCATCTTGAACAACACTGTTCGCAGCAGTAATGAGAGCGATACTCTCGTCCAGAGTATTATTACCGGCAGCAAGCGCAGAGGCTGAACGCCGCAACGCCTCGCCAACGCCCTCTGAGGAAATGGCAAAATTGTTACCGACCTCGTTGAATTTATCAACAATGCTTATAGCATTTTCAGCCTCAATACCAAATGCCTTCATTGTTGAAATAATACTTTCGGATGCTTGGCTAACATCCTCAATACCATCGCCAACGTTTTTATACACCAATGCCGCGTCAGCTAATTGTGCAGCTTCGTCCAGTGTATAGCCAAGGCGAGCGAAATCAGCAGACGCTGTAACTGTATCAGCAATTGTTGCACCGAGCTTTTTCGCACGAACAGATGCATCATCGAGATATTTAGCATATACGGTGCTCGTTTCATCTGTGACTTTCTTCAGCTCAGTCATCGCTGTATCAATGTCAATAACAGCAGAAACCATCTTCTTTAAGGAAGAATAGAGTTTCATAACAATCTGAGAAACAGTAAGCCATGACGTAAACTTGGCAGCAAGACCACCAACACGCTCGCTCAGTGTCTTAGTATTTTCACCGGCGCTCTTAATGGCATTTGATGACTCAGCAAAAGATGTCCGCAAACCAGCAAGCCTGCGTTGGAATTCATCAACAGAAATTTCTCCACGCTCAAGCTGAGCAAGATATTCTTGCAGGTACACGGTACCCTGCCGAATGTTATTATAGTGTTCGCTGCTCCGTCCGCTTTGCGCAGCAGTCCAATCCTGCTCCGCTTTTTGCATTTGCGTAAGAAGCATAACGCCCTGTTTCATAGCGGCGTTTTTCCTGTTTTCAGCCGTTACTGTTGCATCATCCGCAGCCTTTGCTTCACGTTCTGCTTGAACCTTTGCCTGCGCTGCTTCGGCAGTAGCCTCTCGTTCTTCATTGATTCGTTGGATGTTTACAAGGATTGCAGCCGCTTCATCTTCAAGTGCCTTTCGGCGCTCATTGCTACCATCGACACCTTGGAGACGAAGTGTCTCAAACTCAACCTGCCACGCCTTATATCTCTCAAGCAGTGCAGTAACCTGAGCAGCCTCTTCTGCAGTTGCTCCCTTGCTCAAAGACCCAAGACCAGTATCAATGTTCTTGGATTGCTTTTTCATTGCAGCAATCTGAACGTTGAACTCCGCCATCTTTCTGGCGGCTTCATCTGTTACTGTTGCGGTTTCTTTTATCTTACTCTTAACCTCTCCAATGCCTTCTGCAGTCAGCGTAATGCTTGTCCCTTTATCAAGGTTGAGAGTATTGATGACGGTGTTTAGCTGGCGTCTAAAATCAGCAATGGCACCGGCACCGATGTTAATCTTTGACAAGTTGACATAAAATTTGCCGTTCTTACTAATTGCATCAAGCTGTTTGCGGATTTGCTCACCGAATGATTTACTATCCAATTTGGCTTCGAGCTTGATTTTGCCCATGATTTCGTTGAGTTCTTTGCGGATAAGAGCTTCGCTGTCACCATCTGCACCGCCACGGGCAACTCCAATTAGTAACCGTACATCTGCGTCCATTGCCATCGTTCATCACCGTCCTTTATGAAGAAAAGGCTTGGCATAAAGCCAAGCCTTTCAAAATTATTGTTCATATATATCTGCCGCAATTACGGCAGTAATATTGTATTCGGAACCATAGTTCCCGTTAAAGTCGCTGATTGCCTGTTGAATAAACTTCAGTGCATCTCGTTCTTTTTTGCTTCGCACCCACGCATAGTTATCGTTGTACAGCGAGTGTCCAATTGCCGCACCAGATGGTGAATGGTTGTCCCACCAACCATACACATAGTTTTGCGCATGGTATCCGTTATTGAAAAGGGCAACGATGTTGTTGATGCCTTCGTACCCCAAATCATTGTCGAGAGAGTCACGATGCAAATCACCCTCAAAGTATAGAGGAATTTCGAAACCTTCTTCAGTCTGAATTATAGTTCCGCTACTACTCATTCCTTCAATGTGCTTCATAACCGAATCCGGTAGGTCGTAGCTCTTTGCTGTCATTTGAAGAACTTGGATAAACTTTGCAGCGGCTTCATATATGCGTGTCTCAGGTATAACCGAATCGCCTGCGGCAGTTTTCTTAACACCGTTCCGATTATATTCTTCCAACTTGTTTTGGAGGCGAGATTGCCCTTGTGGGGACTTAATCCATGCGTTCAGTTTGCTCGACAGACTCATCGACATCACCCTTCATCTGATTCGTATATGCCTTGACAAGACGCTCTTCGCTGAATTGACCATCTGCCATAGCGGATGTCAGCTTCAAGATATCGTCTGGCGTAATGTTGGCAAACATAGCCTCGGTCTTTTTCTGCAGCTCAGTAAACGCAGAAACAACCTCATTCATCTGACGCTCAATAGCAGCAATATTGCTCTCACACAGATAGCTAATCTTTTCAGAGATGGATTCCAGAATATCGTCGAGCTGTTTCTGGTTGATGTGCCGAATCACAACGTCAACTGCATCCGTGTTATAGAGCAAAGAATAGCGGTGCTCTAAATTGTCGGGAAGGTTGAAGTTGGCGTAGCGAGTCAAGATGTTGCTCTTTACAACGAACTCCTGCAACTCTGGCATATAACCACCAGTCGTATGAAAGCAGCTTGACACCACATCGTCAACAAATGCCAGCGCCTCCGAGAAAGAGAGTGTGTGCTTAATTTTCACCTCATTACCAAACCACTGTTCTGTTGCAATATCCACTGCTTGTTCTTTGAGCACCTTGTCCAAAGATGCGATTGAAATTTTCTTTTCCGACTTAGCCATTATCGGGTTCCTCCTTTTTGTTCTTGTTGCGCTTTGCTTCCTTGCGCAATTCTTTTACCACTTCATACTCAAGCCAACCGCCCCACTTTTGAACATAAGTAATCCACTTATAGTCAATGTCTGGGTATATGTACCAAAACAGTTTTCGTTTTAGCTTTGCCACACTATCAGGGCACCCCTTCGTGTCTACTACTTCAATGTGCCCATCGGCATATTCCATATAAAAATCAGCAACATAAATGATTGGTAAGACCGTCTTGCCATTGTGAGTGTACTTCGGTTGCAGCTCATATTTTTTCTGTAACTCAAAATAAGTTACTTCGCCGCTTTCCACTGCGGGACAAAGTACATCCCTGTAGTATTTCATTTCAAGCTGGCTGTCGAATACGATATTGTTGTAAGTTCGTTTTTCTTTATCTTTATCTACGTTAAACTTGCTCCGCTCCATAGCGCCTCCTAACAGAGAAAGGGAGGGCAGATTACTCTACCCTCCCATTTTGCTTATTCGATTTCAGCAGGCGCCTCATCCGGCAGAATCTCTTCTGCGACCTGAAGCTCAGAAACAACAGGTTCGGCAACAACAGGCTTTTTATGCTTGTTCTTCTTCCGCGCATCAACAATGCCTCTGGATTCATTTATCTGCTGGAGATAAATACTCCCACACTCAGGAGAACACGCTACCTCTTGCCACCGGAACACGCCTGCGGCTCTATTTGCGCTGCGGCAGGCTTCATACTCCTTGCCACAAACGCGACATCTCTTGACCGCAGTTGCCATGTTTACCACCTACTTTCTTTAGGCAACATCCTCAGCGTTGGAACCAAAGATGGTGTAAGTCCACAGAGCGCCGCTGGTGCCGCAAGCACCGGACAGAGACTCAGCCTCAAACGCATGGACAGTCTGGTTGTCGCCCATCTCGAAGCTGAACTCGCCATTGAAGTCAGCCTTGGGGATGTAGAACTGGATGCGGTACACATTCGCACACTTATCCTCGGCAAAGGCATCAATGTACAAAGCGCACTTGCCAGAATAGTGGTCGCTCAGGTTTTCCAGAACGTCAGCCTGAATCTGGCGCATATAGTACACGACAATCTCTGTGTTGTCTGCGATTTCTCCATCATTAAAGGCAAGTGCCTTCGTCTGAGGATTGTAGGTGAAAACACCTTCAGCAACTTCTGCGCCCTGAGTCAAAGTCTTACCGAGGGTACCGTCGCTGTTCTTGACATAAACAGACTCGACTTCATTTCCGGTCGTACCAACGGCTTTGTAAGCAGTAGACGCAGCATTGCCGCTAACGGTGAGATAATCGTGCCACTTAACCGTGGTCTTCTTGTTCTCAAACTCGCTGCCAACCTGCATTTCGAGCAGACCGCCAGAAACCAGACCATTGGTACCGCTGATGGTAACAGCCTTATTCTTCTTCAGAGAGTTCAGCTTGCGACCCTGCTTACCGGTGATGTCGGTCTTTTCCTGAGTCTGAGCGATAGTTGCATTCTGCAGCTCGTCCAGAGTGAACTTGAATGCACCAGTCACGATGTCAAATGCATTGATAGTCTCAAGGCTGGTGATGGTGATATCATTGATATTCATTTAGACATTCCTCCTATTTGTGAGTTAGCCAATTCAAATCATCTTGGCTTAGGTCTTTCGCGCTGACCGTGCCAGCATAGATGCCGTGCATCTTGTTGTCATAGTCAATTTTCTTGATTACTTGGCGCACGCTCTCATTGAACTGATAGATAGAGAGTTCTCGTGTCCCCTCAAATCCATAGTGGTACTGTTCTGTGTTAACAAGGGCGACAATCAACTCTTCAAGCTGAGAGTCGGTTGTTCGCATACCCCTACGACGCAGCTTCTTTCGCATACGCTCAATCATATATTCTCTCGCTTCGCCGTTTGCTGGCTTGCGATTATCCTTTTCAAGGTGGTGGATTTTCCTAAGAGCCGCAGCAATCTGCCCGTGCAAAGCACGGTCGATTCGTACACCGGTTGCCTTGTTAACCAGAATCACATTTCCGTTTTGCGGATTGATTGCAGGTTGGAATGGCTTTAGGTCAAAGTCTCCAAAAATTAGTGAGGTGTCCTGTTCTTTTAAGGAGTTAAACAAGAGGAGAAAAAGCTCCCACTCGTTAATGGTTGTGAAATCAATCCCGATATCATCAAGCTGTACCATCATATCTATGGGCATAGCAGTGAGCATTGACACCATGCTGTAGTAGTTATCCTCGTTTTCCAATACTTCACCAACAGTCGGAATCATAACCCGAATATAGTCATTTATTGGGTAGTCTTTTTGATACAGTAAATGACGTGTCGGCATTATCCATTTTTCCTGTTGGAGGGAACTGGCTTACCGGTCGGTAATGTCCGATTGAAGTCTTTTGATTGCAGGAACTGATACGCACGTCCTCAATGCAGAGCATGAAAAAGGAAGAAGTATCTTACAGGCATCTAAAAACATTACGTTTGATGGCGAAGAGCGTTGGGACTTAAAGTTTAAGACTTATGACGAGTTAGTTGCTGCATATAGAGAGCAAGGGTCGCTTCCAGAAGCAGAATATATGCAAGCCATTGAAAACACCAATGTGATGGCAGATATGGTAGAGCCGTTTGAATTAGATAGAGGTACAAAGTACCCACATATCTACTCTGAACCCGAGAAGACGTTCCGTGACAAGATTCAGACAGCAGTTGAGAACCACCCATATGCACTCAAGCATCACACAAAGGAAGAGTTGCAGAAAACTATCGATGAAGAGTTCGATGTTTATAAGGCAACGAAGTCAATTGACTTTATGCTGCTCCAAACTTACTTGCGTGAGTGGGAAAAGCAAAACGATATCCAGTGCGGCTATGGTCGTGGCTCAGTTTCAGGTAGCATGATTGCGTATCTCTTGGGAATTACGCAGATGGACAGTATGAGGTATGGTTTGAACTTCTTCCGCTTTATGAATCCGTCCCGTGTTACAAATGCTGATATTGACACGGACTATTCTGGCAAGGACAGAGAAACAATTAAGCGGTTCCTGCTTAAAGATAAGATGAATCTGCCGAGTATTCGTTCAGCAGAAATTATTACCTTTAATACCATTGCACTCAAAGGCGCAATCCGCGATGTTTGCCGCGCTCTCTATAAAGACCGCGCAGACATGAACTATCTTCAAGTGGCAAACCACATCTGCAAAGAAGCGGAGCTCCATGAAGATGCTATCCGAAAGAAGTATCCAGATGTCTTCAAGTATGTAGATATCGTTAATGGAACAATCGTCTCCATCGGTACACACCCGAGTGGAGTCCTTATCAGTGACCTGCCTATTGACCAAACGGTTGGTCTGTGCAGTATCTCCACATCCGAGTATCCGGTATCCATGATTAACATGAAAGAGCTGGACGACTTGATGTATGTCAAGCTTGACATCCTTGGCTTGGATAATATCGGTGTCATCAACGATACCTGTAAAATGCTTGGGATTGAGCGTTTGACGCCAGACAACACTGATATGGAGGACATGAATGTGTGGAGAAGTATCCGAGACGATACGACGCTTATCTTCCAATGGGAGTCTGACAGCGCACAGCATTATCTAAAGCAGTTCATGTCTGATGCCACGCTCGATATTGCCCGGTCAAAGATTCCAAATTTCTCAATGCTAAAGTGGATGTCGTTTGGTAACGGCTTGCTCCGACCTGCGTGTGCCAGCTTCCGTGATAGTGTAGCCAAAGGCGAGTTTTACGATAACGGCTTTGACGCATTGAATGAGTTCCTTGCTCCAGAGGCAGGACGAATCGCAATGCAGGAAACCATTATGCAGTTCTTGGTTAAGTTCTGCGGCTACTCAAGCGCGGAATCAGACAACGTCCGTCGAGCGATTGCCAAGAAAAAAGGAACAGAAAAGCTCTTGCCGGAGATTGAAGAACGCTTTGTGGCTTATTGCTCAAAGGCGTACAAGATGAGTGCAGAGCGTTGCGAAGAGGTTATCAAGCCGTTCCTGCAAATCATTCTGGATGCGTCAGCGTATGGCTTCTCGTGGAACCACTCAGACGCTTATTCGTCCATCGGTTATATCTGCGGATATTTGCGCTACTATTACCCATTGGAGTTCTTAACAGCAGCATTGAATATCTTCGGAGACAATATGGACAAGACTGCTGACATTACAAGCTATGCCCATAAGGTCGGTATTCGAGTTACGTTGCCTAAATGGGGGTTGTCCAGAGGCGAATACTTCTTCGACAGAGAGAAGAAAATCATCGCCAAGGGTCTCACGTCAATCAAGTATATGAGCGCTGGTCTTGCCGATGAACTGTACAACCTTGCAGCAAAAAACAAGTATTCCTGTTTTATGGATTTGTTGAAAGACCTCGATGAAAAAACGAGTATTAACTCAAGGCAGCTTGATATTCTGATTAAGCTGGATTTCTTCTCTGATTTCGGTAACCAGCGCGAGTTGCTTCGGATGGTTGACCTGTTCTTCAATACCTTCAAGAGAGGTCAGGCAAAGCAAATCAAAAAGTCTGAGGTTGATGGAACGCCGCTCGAAGAAATCGTGAAACGATACGCAGTCGGTGTTACAAAGTCTGGTGGCGAAGCTAAGAGCTACACACTTCTTGATGTGATGTCAATTTTGCGTGGCGCAGAAGATGCGGTAAAAGCAGTTGGCATGGACGACCTAAGCGATATTATCAAAGTCCGTAACTTCTATGATGTGATGGGCTATATCGGATATGTGTCTGGCAATGAAGCGGACAGACGCAAGCTATACATAACAGATATAAAGCCACTGGTTCGGAGAAGAGATGGTGAGCAATTTGCTTACAGCGTCTTCACAAAATCAATCGGTAGCGGCAAGGAAAGTAGGTTCACGTTATTCAATCGTGAGTTTAAGAAAGAACCGGTTAAAGTCGGTGACATTATTTACTGTAAAGGCTACCAGCGCGATGGTGAGTATTTCAAGCTGACAGCGTATGACAAGGTTCTGTAATTGGAGGTGAAAACATGGAAGTGTTAACCGGAGACACATTGGCAGAAGCACTATTGTTCTGCTCTCAACAAGAGAATGTTTCAGTGTGTGTCGTACTTGATAATATGCGTAATACCAAAGAGCTGGTTGAGACTCTTTGGAGGGAAATAGAGTTGGGGAATCTTCCGGGGTGGGTAATGCAAAGAGGATTTGACGTAGCGTCCTTCTCTAATACATACTCCATTCTAAACACGAAGAAATCATCCGCTATGTATTTCATTACCGCATATGACACGCAAAATTTCAAGGGGCGCACATTTAACCGCATCCTATACCTAAGTGACTTGAACACGGTCATCCTGTCTGAGATTGAACGCTGTGAACAGCCATTGCGGTTTACCGATGGAACATATGGCGGTGAGGAACTGGACGACTTCCTCAGCGGTTTCAAAATCAAACCTGCTGCTTCAGCAGTAAGGGTGATATAAAACACAGATTTTATAAGTGCATAGGAGGTGCGAAACTTGTCAGACAAACGTGTCTGCAATTATTGCGGCAAGGAGCTTGACCTCTTTGACCTGCAGGAAGATTTCTCTATACATAGACAACATATCGGATACGGCAGTATCCATGACGGAGACAATGTTGATTTGCAGCTTTGCTGTGACTGCTTCGACAAGCTCGTAAGCGAGTGTAATGTGTCTCCAATTGAGGAGGTCGATGACGAGTGACGAGAGCAGAGTTCAACAATGCTTTGGAGGAGGCTCTTCAGAAAGCAGCGCGAGTACGAGCCTATACGGGTGGAGGATGCGAAATTGCGTTGATTGTAACGAGAGACGTTTATAGATTCCTCTCTGAACACGCAGGTATCACGTTTGATGTTCGCAATACTGACCACGGTATTTATCGTGGGTACAGAATTGGCATTGTCAATGAGCAGGGGTACAGCGATATTCTCAAACCGGCTATGCTCGGAATGGAGTATTACAACGGTATGGAGGTAAATGACATTATCGTTGTCGGCGATGAGAACAGACTGTTCCAGCTTGAGAGCAGAGAACCGATTTGCTTCCGGGACATGGGGTTAACCGTCAGTTTTGGGAATGGTACAAGGGCAACAGCCAATGTAACCGTAACAAATACCGCTGTTGATGCCATCAATGAGACAAATGCGGCGGAGACGGTAACTGCTGCAGCAGTTAATGCTGCGCGTCCAGTAGAAATGAACTATAGAGATGGGCAGTTGTTTGTCGATGGGATTCCGATTGACCTCCCGCTTGTAGACCTTGCAATGGAAGACCTCGTAGGAGTAACGACACCGGTAACGACACCGCAGCTTGATTGGAATGCCACTGGTCGTGCGACAGTTGATTGGTTCGGTGCTGTTCCGGTCGCTGCTACTGAACCCACACGACCGGTGCGAGCACAGAGAGCGGCACGTCCGAGAGCACCACGGGCAGAAGAACCGCTGAATCCCGGCGATACAAAAATGTTGGATGAGTTCCTTGGCAGTTTTGCCATTAAAGAAACTCTCCAGCACGCATAAGAAAAGTAAGAGGCTAAACATACTATGTGGAAGAGCCCAGAGTAAAACACTCTGGAGCTCTTTTTTCGTAGGCAGTAGAGAGGTAGAACAATGCGAAAAATTTTCACTATCTTCTTGCTGGTATCTATGATGTGCGTTTCAATCTGCGGATGCAGTAGCGCATCTGCCAGACAAGAAACGCTGTTGACCATTGAGGAGAAAACGGAAGTCGATGCGTTGGAAACCGCTATCACAGCGACAGACGCAAACCAGACAATTGAGGAGCCAGAAGAGGAGGCAGTGCGCCACACGGAGGGAGTAGACGGCTTCTCTGATGACATTGATTATCTCAGCATAATGAAGCAGAGTTGCTTAAACGGTGATTATGAAGCGGGCGTGGTTGCAGAGAAAGCCAGAAACAAGAAAATCGATGTGCTCGGCTTAAACGTGACAAAGGTTTTCTTTGAAGACTTGCTTGAGCTATCAAAGATTATCACGGCAGAATGTGGCGACAAGCGTTTGCCCTTTGAGTGGAAGCTGGCTGTTGGCGAGGTGGTTATCAACAGAGCTGACTCGCCAGAGTTCCCAGACACAATCAAAGAGGTCATTCACGCAGAGGGACAATATGCTAACGCGAATACAGACTATTTCAAAAACCTGACTCCGTTTGAACCCTGCGTTGAAGCAGCAGCCCGCCTTTTAAGTGGCGAACGTGTTTTGAATGAACCGTCAGTCGTATTCCAGTCTGGTGGGGTACAAGGTAGCGGCGTTTATCTTGAACTGTACAGCAGCTATTACGGCTATACCTATTTGTGTTATAGCAGTTACCCAGAACTTTACGGAGGGTAAGTAACGAATGGGAAAAGTAATTGTTCAAGATTATACATATAAAAAGCCAATCACGATGATTGGTGTAGAGGCTGGTATCTGCTGGGGAGCAAATACCAGTAATGATGAGAAGAATTATCTCAGAGGCATTGACTGTCTTGAGAGCGGACATGGGAGAACATTTGAGTTCCCTGATGTGTATTTGACTCTTGAAGGGTATTCGGCACGGGTCATCCGTGAGTGGTACACCCATATCGGCGGTCTGCCCACACGCCTTCAGGCGAGTACGCGATATATCGACTATGAACATGGTTTTGGATATGTTACGCCGCCAAGCATCGAAGGTAATCCAGAAGCGAAAGAAGTCTATGAAGATTTGATGGAACATATCAAATCATACTTAGAGAGCCTCGACACTATTGGTGTTCCTCGTGAGGACTCAGCATTAGGGCTTCCGCTTGGCATGGAGACGAAAATTGTGTGTAAGCACAATATGCGTAACCTGATAGATATGTCGCATCAGAGAATGTGCAATCGAGCCTACCATGAATATAGGGGGCTATTCAACGATGTATGCGATGCTTTAGGGAACTATTCGGAGGAATGGAAATACATCGTAGACCACTACTTCATGCCCAAATGCAAGCTCATGGGTTTTTGCTCAGAGAAAAAGACCTGCGGTATGATGCCGCACAAACAATGAATGGGGCGCTTTCAGTTGCCGTTGTGATTCTTGCGGCTGTATTGCTATTCGGCAATGACGACAACCGACCAAGACCTGCTTGAATTTGGAGGTCTTATGAAAAGCAAGATACTGAACCCCAAACGTATGAAACAACTCATCGACTTCAAAGGGCTTGAACTTGATAACGGGATATACCCTACGGATATCGATGGGCTAATTGAGTATCACGACTCAGAATACATACTCCTCGAAGTAAAGCACAAGGATGCAAGAGTACCATACGGGCAACGACTTGCTATCCAAAGAATGGTCGATGATTTTACAAAGGCTGGTAAGAAGGCAGTTGCAATTGTTTGTGAACACAAAGTGGATGATACAGACAAGCCTGTGGTTGCGGCATTTTGCAAGGTCAGAGAGCTGTACTACGGCGGCGAACACAAGTGGCGACCGCCAGATTCGCCAATGAATGTTCGACAAGCCATAGATAAATTCCGAAAGTATGCGAAGCAACACAAAGGAGGTTGACAGGTGAAAGTCATTACGATTTCTGGTAAAGCGCAAAACGGTAAAGACACCACTGCTGGATTGCTTAAAGCGGCTTTAGAAGCAGACGGATATAAAGTCTTGATTACCCATTACGCAGACCTGCTCAAATATATTTGCAAGCAGTTCTTTGGATGGGACGGACAGAAAGATGATGCTGGTCGGCATATTCTTCAATATGTCGGAACAGACATCATTCGGCAGAAACGCCCTGACTATTGGGTAGGGTTTGTTACATCAATTTTGGAGCTATTCCCAAATGAGTGGGACTATGTGCTGATTCCTGATTGCCGATTCCCAAATGAGATTGATTATCTCAAAGAAGCTGGAATGGACACAGTTAATTTGCGTGTTGTCAGAAAAAACTTTAAGAGTCCTCTCACCCCAGAGCAGCAAGCACACCCTTCTGAGACAGCGCTCGACGATGTTGAGCCAGATTATTACATAACGAATAACGGGTCAATGACTGACCTGAAAAGAAATGTCATCGATTGGTTGGTCGAATACCTTGGTTCTCACCAAATGACGATTGATGAACTGTAAGGAGGCTAAATGAAGCATCTGACAATCTTGGTTGACATGGATGACACGATTGAGTCACTGGCGAGTGCTTGGGTTGATTACTTAAATGCACGACACGGGACGACTACAAAGCTGACAGACATCACCGGTTGGGATATTTCTAAAGCATTCCCGACGCTCACGAATGAACAGGTGTACGCACCACTGTTCGAGGATGATTTCTGGGATTGTGTTAAACCAATTGATGGTGCATCAGAAACTTTGCAAAAGCTTATTGCAGATGGGCATAAGGTCTTGATTGTAACCACATCGAACTACCATACGCTCGCATCAAAAATGGAACGGGTGTTATTCAAATACTTCCCGTTCCTAACGTGGAACAATGTCATTATCACTTCCCACAAGCAGCTTGTGAATGGTGATGTTCTCATCGATGATGGTACGCACAATCTTGAGGGTGGGAACTATTTCAAAATCCTTATGACTGCGCAACACAATAAAAAATATGATGCAGAAGCCAATGGGATGCTCCGTGTAGAAACATGGGCTGATGTTTATTCAGCAATTACGCTTCTTGCAGAGGAAGACGACCTTAAAGGTTGGAAGGAGGTGCCAATGGCAATTACTTTGTACTCAACAGGATGTCCAAAGTGCAAGGTTCTGAAAAAGAAGCTGGAAGAAAAGGGTATCAAGTACACAGAGAACAATTCTGTGGATGAGATGCTGTCACTTGGAATCAGTCAGGTGCCCGTTCTTAGTGTGAACAATAAATTACTTGACTTCTCGACAGCAAATGACTGGGTGAACCAACAATAAGCGAAGGGAGATTAAGCAATGAATATTCCACTCAAAATGAACAGGGACTTTGAAAAGGCTATGACCACACTCAATGAGCGCTATGGTGAAGATTTCGAGTACCTGAACGGTTTCCACGAAACGCAACTGAACTTTTCGGATTTCATCGATGGTTTTATTGACAAGAATGTCGCCGACGTGACCATCGATGCCAATGCGAACGCATCCAACAAGGATATTCGCAGTCTTTTGAATGAAAAGGGTAAATCCCACGATAAGCTGTTCGCTTTCAACAAGATTTTCTATGAGATGAAGAAGCGCTACAACCTGAAAACAGCCCGTGAATGGCTTGAAACAGAGTATAACGGCGGGTTTTATCTGCATGATGCGTCTACTTCTACATATCTGCCGTACTGCTATGCCTATGACCTGACCAGACTGGCAACCGAGGGTCTTTTCTTCCTCAAAAACTACAATAATCAGGCTCCAAAGCACCTCACAACGTTCATGGATGACGTAATTGAGTATATCAGCTACATGAGCAATCGTAGTTCCGGTGCTGTAGGCATCCCCAACGTCCTTATCTGGACGTATTACTTCTGGAAAAAGGACTGTGAGAGTGGTCACTTCATTAAGAACCCCGAATACTACATCAAGCAGTGCTTCCAGAAGTTTATCTACCGCCTGAACCAGCCGTTTATGCGCATCGACCAGACTGCTTTTGTTAATGTGTCAATTTTTGACCGGAATTACATTGAGGCGTTGTTCGGCGGCGTGCAATATCCTGACGGAACATATGTGATTGACTGTGTTGAAGAGCTGATTGAGCATCAAAAGCTCTTTATGGAGGTCGTTTCGCAAATCAGAAGCGAGAATATGTTTACGTTCCCAGTGCTGACATACAGTTTGCTTTACCGTGACGGCAAATTCGTCGATGAAGAGTTCGCCAGATGGTGTTCCGACCACAATGTGACATGGAATGACAGCAACTTTTTCATCAGCGGCGATGTAAACACGCTGAGTAACTGCTGCCGACTGCTGTCTGATACTTCAAAACTCAACGCATTCATCAATTCGATTGGCGGCACAGCACTCTCCATCGGTTCTGTGAAGGTCAACACAATCAACCTCATGCGGATTGCGTTGGAAACTGAGTGTGACGAGAAAAAGTATCTTGCTCTGCTCAAAAAGCGTGCGTTGCTGTGTTGTAAGACACTCGATACTGTACGCCATATCATCCAGAGAAACGTTGAGAAGGGGTTGCTCCCCAACTATCAGGATGGCGCGGTCGAGATGGACAAGCAATACTGCACAATGGGCATCCTTGGTCTGTATGAAGTCATCGAGGCATTTGGTTACACCAAGACGGATGAGTTTGGTTACATCAGTTACACCGATGAAGGCATCGCTTTTGCAAGCAAAATCTTTGAGGTACTGAATGAGGTCAAGGACAACTTCACCGATGCTTACTCTTTCAACATCGAGAGTGTTCCTGCAGAGCGTGCGGCAGTTATCCTGTGCCAGAAAGACAACGTTCTGTACGACCACAATGACAAGTTCATCTACTCGAACCAGTGGATTCCGCTGTCTGCGAAATGCACCATTCAGGAGAAGCTCCGCCTCAGTTCAATCCTTGATGAAAAGTGTTCTGGCGGCAGCATCGCGCACATCAATTTGGAATCCAACTTCCCGAATACGGAAACAGCGTGGAAGATGCTGAACAAGATTGCTCAGGCTGGCGTGATTTACTTTGCGTTCAACACCCGTATCAACGAGTGCAAGAACCATCACGGCTTTGTTGGCACTGACCATTGCCCAGTATGCGGTGAGCCTGTCTTTGATACATACCAGCGCATTGTTGGGTATCTCGTCCCATCAAGGGCTTACTCCAAAGACCGTTTCCGTGAGTTTAACACAAGGCAGTGGTACAGCTATGCGGAGGCTATGAGCGAATGAGAGTAAAGACAATTGTGGATGAAGACTTCACTAATTATAAAAAGCCAGCGATGTTCATTGGAACGATTTCTTGTGGCGGTAAATGCTGTATTGAAGCAGGTATCCCGTTGTCGGTCTGTCAAAATGATGGGTGGCGTGCAAGCGCCCCCATCAGTATTGACGACGAACAACTGTGCCTCCGCTATCTGAATAATCCGCTTACGGAATCAATCGTGTTTGGTGGGCTTGAACCGCTTGAACAATTTGATGAGCTGTGTTCGTTTCTTGAGGTTCTTCGCGGTCAATTCCAGTGCAAAGACGACGTTGTCATTTATACTGGTTACTACTTTGAAGAAGTCCCTGAATGGATTCAACAGCTTGCCACTTATGGAAATGTGATTGTGAAGTTCGGACGATACATCCCAAACCAAAAGCACATATTTGATGAAGTGCTTGGCGTCGAACTCGCTTCTGATAATCAATACGCAGAGAGGTTCGACAGTTAAACATATTGGAGAAGACATCAATGAAAATCAACATCAATCCAGACAAAGAGTTCGTTAACGATATGCGCAAAGCATTGAAAGACAATAATGGCTTCTGCCCATGCTCCCTCGAAAAGAACGAGGATACAAAGTGTATGTGTAAGGAATTCAGAGAGATGGCAAGTGGAACCTGCCACTGCGGTCTCTATACAAAAACAGAGTAAAACGTCCAAACGAAAATAAGGAGGACATATGATTAAACGCACAATCAAAGAAACTGTCCGCGAGTACGATGCGGACGGAAAAGTCGTGAGAGAAACGGTCACTGAAACGACCGAGGATGACGATACCATGTATTTTCCACCATTCCAAACCTACCAAGAAACGGTTAAGCCTTGGTGGGGTGAGCCATCTTGTACTTGCAAAACAAATAGCTAAGGAGGACACAATGCAGAGAGTTGGAGAATTTGAAAAGGTCAGCTTTGAGCAGTTCCGTGACGCGATGAAAGATGAATTCTATAGGGGGCAGGAATTGCCGCCTGCCATCGAAGATGACCTTAAAAAGATGTGGGAGGAAATTGCACTCCCCAGCAGAGCAACGACTGGCTCCGCCGGTTATGACTTTAAGGCACCATTTACATTTGAGATGCGCCCCGGCGAAACAATGAAGATTCCCACCGGTATCAGAGTGAAGATTGACGAGGGCTGGTGGCTCGGTTGCCTGCCGCGTAGTGGTCTGGGCTTCAAGTTCCGTATGCAGTTTGACAATACGATGGGCGTTATCGACAGCGATTATTACTTCTCCGACAACGAGGGGCACATCTTCGCCAAGATTACAAACGACAGCAAGAGTCAAAAGATTGTGCGCGTTGAAGCCGGTAACGGCTTTATGCAGGCAATCTTCATTCCGTATGGGATTACATACTCCGATGATGCAACCGGCGTCAGAAACGGCGGTATGGGCTCCACGGACAGCAAGGCGTAAGAGGAACCACACATGAAAGACTCATCTTCGAAAGGTCTTGGATTGTGCGATGTACTCGCCGTAGTTTTTATCGTTCTAAAGCTGATTGGCGTGATTGACTGGAACTGGTGGTGGGTACTTGCGCCTGTCTGGATTCCGGTTGTTATCGTAGTCATTGCTTACATAGTAATCAGTATCGTTGATTAGGTTCCTTATTACTCAAGAGGTAGACATGGGGCTGGCTTCACTGCCAGCCCTTTCTTTTTTACTACGCGCAGCGCACGAGGAGGCGAGATTATTAACACCCTGCAAATCCCATTTTGGGAAAGGTACACACTGACAATTCAGGAGGCATCACAATACTTCCGCATCGGAGAAACTAAGCTGCGTAAGATTGTCAGCGAAAACAAAGACGCTGATTTTGTTCTTTGGAATGGTACACGCCCACAGATTAAACGTACAAAATTCGAGCGATTTGTTGACCAACTCAACCTTATATGACATCTAACTTGAAAGTGAATCCAGACTATGGTATATTGAGAATGCCATGTTGATATTCATTTTCAGACAAAAGGAGTAGCCATGCCTGAAAAAAGAAAAGACAACAAAGGCAGAGTTCTGAGAGAAGGTGAGGTGCAGAGAAGCGACGGGAAGTATATGTACCGCTATACTGATTCTGGTGGAGTACGCCGAGCGATTTATAGCTGGAAGCTTGTAGAGTCAGATAAAGCGCCTGATGGTAAGCGTAGCACAGAACCATTAAGGACTCAGATAAAACGAATCCAAAGGGATATTGATGACGGCATCAGCTCCCATACGGCGTACAGGATGACGCTGAACAGCTTTTATGACGCCTACATTGAAACTAAGTACGAGCTTAAAGCATCTACAAGAGCCAACTATAAGTATATGTACAGGAAGTATGTACAGGACGAAATAGGCGCGAAGAACATTGCCGACATCAAGTATAGCGATATCAAGCGGTTCTACATCCACCTCATTAAAGATATTGGATTTAAGCCGAACAGTATGGAGATAATTCATACGATTCTTCATCCGGTCTTTAATGTAGCAGTGAGGGATGGGTTCATAAGAACAAATCCTACCGACGGTGTGATTGCAGAAATCAAGAAGAGCCATAACTGGGAGAAACCAAAGCGTCATGCGTTGACAGAGACACAGCAAAATAGGTTCCTCGATTTTGTTTCCAGTTCGAAAACGTACAAACACTGGATGCCGCTGTTTACGGTCATGCTTGGGACAGGCGCACGCATAGGGGAAATCCTCGGATTGAGATGGGAAGATTGCGACTTCACGCAAAATATTATTGACATTAACCATAATTTGATATATCGTCAACAAGAAAGCGGGAAGATGGAGCTCCACATCACTACTCCGAAGACACGGGCTGGCACGCGAATCATTCCAATGTTTTCTGACGTGCGAGCAGCTTTACTCCAGATTCGATTGAAACATATGGAGGAAGGCTTCAACGAGTGCGAGGTTGATGGATACACGAACTTCATTTTTAAGAACCGGTTCGGAGAGATGCTAAATCCACACGTCATCAATAGAGCGCTTGATAGAATTATTCGTGACTGCAATGCCGAGGAAACAGAGCGTGCAGAGCAAGAACACCGAGAACCAGTTTTACTTCCACACTTCAGCGCACACAATCTCAGACACACATTCTGTACTCGCCTTTGCGAGAACGAAACAAACCTAAAGGTAATCCAAGAGATTATGGGACATCGAAACATCGAGACAACGATGGATGTCTACAACGAAGCGACCAAGGAAAAGAAGATGTCCAGCTTCGCAAATCTTGAAGGAAAAATCAGAGTGTCCTAAGCTGGGTTTGACACCAGTTTTGACACCAATTGACCGAAAAGTTATAAGAATTTATGGGAACTTACGTTATCGCAAAAGTCCTCAAAACGTTGTGACACAAGGGTTATAAGAACTTATGAGAAGTTACGATGATACCGAGATAATATTCCCCACCATGCGCCCGTACCGGCTTGACTATAAAGTAGGCGGCTGCCGATGGCAGCCGCCTACTTTTTTCAGATCACATAGTCGTCGCCGCTGTGCTCGCGCTGGCGGTCGATCAGATCCTGCAGCGTGACGCCCGCGAGATAATCCTCGATCACACGGTCCAGGCCCTGCCAAAGCGGGAGAGTCGGGCAATTCGCGCTGCGCGGGCAGGTGTTGACCTCGCAGTCCAGACAGGCCACAGGGGCAAGACTTCCCTCGGTCAGGCGCAGAATGTCCCGCGCGGTGTAGTCCTCCGGCCGGCGGGCCAGCCGGTAGCCGCCCTGATAGCCGCGGTTCGTGAGCAGGAAGCCGGCGCGGCTGAGCGTCGGAACGATCTGCTCGAGGTATTTTTTGGAGATATCCTGCCGTTGGGCAACGTCCTTGAGCGATACGCAGCCGTCTCCCTGATGCTCCGCAAGGTCGAGCATCAGGCGCAGCGCGTAGCGTCCCTTGGTCGAGATACGCATAGGCTCACCTTCCGTTTTTTATGTTTTTTCTCTATAATACCATATACTTTGTAGGAATTCAAGCGCAGCGCCCGCCGCGCTTGAATTTTGTCCGCCCGTATGCTATACTTTCTTCATTCTGTACACGGAGGAATACGCCCATGACGCTCCAACAGCTCCACTATGCCATCGTCATTTCCGAGACCGGCTCGATGAACAAGGCGGCGGAACGGCTCTACATCGCCCAGCCCTCGCTCACCGGCGCGATGCAGGAGCTGGAGCGTGAGCTCGGCATCACCATCTTCCACCGCAGCGGACGCGGCGTGACGCTGACGAACGACGGGCAGGAGTTCATCGACTATGCCCGTCAGGTCTACCACCAGTATGAGACGCTGGCGGAGAAGTACGCACATCCCAACGAGCTGAAAAAGAAGTTCGGCGTGACGACGCAGCACTATTCCTTCGCGGTCAAGGCCTTCGTGGAGATGGCCAAGAGCTTCGACACCGCCAAATACGATTTCGCCATCCGCGAGAGCAAGACGCGCGAGGTCATCGACGACGTCGCAAGCCTGCGCAGCGAGATCGGCATCCTCTACCTCAGCGACTTCAACCGCAACGTCATCACGAAGATCCTCCGCGCGAACGACATTGAGTTCCACGAGCTGATGGACTGCAAGTCCTATGTCTTTCTGTGGAAAAATCACCCGCTCGCCGACCGCACGGAGATCCACGGTGAGGAGCTGAGCGACTACCCCTTCCTCTCCTTTGAGCAGGGCGGCAACGACTCCTTCTACTTCTCCGAGGAACTGTCGTCCATGAACGACTACTCCCAGACCGTCAAGGTCAACGACCGCGCCACGATGGTCAACCTGATGGTCGGGCTCTACGGCTACACGCTCTGCTCGGGCATCGTGTGCGAGGAGCTCAACGGCGGGGACTACCGTGTCATTCCCCTTTCGGACGACAGCCCCATCAACGGCGTGATGAAGGTCGGCTATATCGTGAAGAAAAAGCAGATCCTCAGCAGCGTCGGCAAGCTGTATATCGAGAAAATACAGGAATTTCTTCACGCGGCACAGGGCGGTTTATCCAACTGATACCATCCTGTTTTGTTCATATCGCCAATATATGTCTCGATATTATGCCATTGGAGTATATGAAACGCACTATACTATAGCTTGCACCTATAACTCATTATCCTTATAGCGTATTGGACAAATGGCGAAGCATCGTGTATAACTAACAGCGTCCCAAGCAAAGGAGGTCAAACACGATGCTCAAGCTGTTGAAAGAGCGAATGTGTCCGCATGGTTCGTGTTCCCGCATGAGCGGTCGAATGTGACCGCGGATCGTCGCATCAAAAATCATTCAAATAATATTAAAATCAAGAAAAGGAAGAATAAAATCATGAAAAAGCTCATTTCTCTTGCCCTCGCGGCAGTTCTCGCCCTCGGTATTCTCTCCGGCTGCGGCAAAAAGGCCGACGCCGCCATTCAGATCGCAGTCCCCAACGACACCACCAACGAAGCCCGCGCCCTGCTGCTGCTCGAAGCCAACGGCATCATCAAGCTCAAGGATGGCGCCGGCATCACCGCCACCAAGAACGACATCGCCGAGAATCCCCACAACGTCGAGATCGTTGAGACCGAAGCCGCGCAGATCCCCAACATCCTCAAGGATGTGGACTACGCCGTCATCAACTCCAACTACGCCATCAACGCCGGTCTGAATCCTGTCAAGGATTCTCTGGCCATTGAAGGCTCCGCCTCCGCTTACGCCAACATCCTCGCCGTCAAGGAAGGCAACGAGTCCAGCGACAAGGTCAAGGCTCTGGTCGCCGCGCTCGAGAGCCAGCAGGTCGCCGATTACATCGCCGAGAAGTATGACGGTGCGGTCGTGAGCACCGTCGAGAATCCGGGCGACGGTTACGACGCCAGCGTTGACTACGCCGCGCTCGCCGGCGAAACCGTCTCCGTCGCCGCATCCCCCACGCCCCACGCCGAGATCCTCGAGGTCGCCAAGGAGATCCTTGCCGCCAAGGACATCACCCTCGACATTCAGACCTACAACGACTATGTTGTGCCCAACACCGTCGTGGAGGACGGCACCGTGGACGCCAACTACTTCCAGCACACCCCCTATCTTGATGACTTCAACAAGGAAAACGGTACCCACATCGTCTCCGTCGCTGCCATTCACGTCGAGCCCATGGGTCTCTACGGCGGCAAGCAGACCACGCTGGATGCCCTGAAGTAAGATAAAAGAAAGGAGGAGAATTCCTTGATCGAACTCAAGCACGTCAGCAAAGTCTTTGAGACCGCCGGTGGGCGGGTGGAAGCCCTCAAGGATATCTCCCTGACCATTCCGGACGGTGACGTTTACGGCATCATCGGCATGAGCGGCGCCGGCAAGAGCACGCTGGTGCGCTGCATCAATATGCTCGAGCGCCCCACCTCCGGCGAGGTCATCGTCAACGGAAAACGTTTGGATACCATGTCGCCCGCGCAGCTCCGTGCTGCGCGGCGCGACATTACCATGATCTTCCAGCGCTTCAATCTGCTCATGCAGCGGAACTGCCTGGATAATGTCTGCTTCCCCATGGAGCTTGCCGGGGTCAGCCGCCGTGAGGCGGCTTCTCGCGCGCAGGAGCTTCTGGAGACGGTCGGCCTGCCCGACAAGGCGAAGGCCTATCCCGCGCAGCTCTCCGGCGGTCAGCAGCAGCGCGTCGCCATTGCCCGCGCGCTGGCGACGAACCCCAAGGTCCTGCTGTGCGACGAAGCGACCAGCGCGCTCGACCCCAAGACGACACGCCAGATCCTTGAGCTGATCGGCGACATCAACAAAAAGCTCGGCATCACGGTCGTCATCATCACGCACCAGATGAGCGTTGTGAAGAGCGTGTGCAACCATGTCGCCATTTTGGACGACGGCGAGGTGGTGGAGGACGGTCTCGTTTCCACCGTCTTCTCCGCGCCGAAATCCGCCGCCGCGCGCCACCTTGTTTTCCCCGGCGGCGCGGACGTCACGGTGTCCGATCCCACACAGGAGCGGCGCATCCGCCTCATCTTCCGTAGCGCAAAGACCACCTCGATCCCGCTGGTGGCCCGCCTCGCGACGGAGGAGAACATCGCGGCCAACGTCATTTCCGCCAGCACGCAGAAGCTCTCGGAGGAGATCTACGGCAGTATGCTGCTCGGCGTCCCCGCGGCGCAGTTTGACCGCGCGTGGGAATTTCTGAGCGGGATCGAAAATCTTCAGGTCGAGGAGGCGAGCGTCGGTGTACAGTAATCTTTTCTCTCCCGAGTCCATCGAGGAGCTGACCGCGGCGCTGCAAACGCAGTTCCTCCCCGCCATTTGGGAAACCTTCTATGTTACGCTCCTCTCCACAGCCTTCGCCATCGTGATCGGCCTGCCGCTGGGCGTGCTGCTCGTGGCGGGCGAAAGGGACGGCGTGCTGCCGCTCCCCCGCTGGCTGATGAGCGTGCTGAACGTTCTTATCAACCTGCTGCGCTCTATTCCGTTCCTGATCCTGATGATCATGGTCTTTCCGCTCTCGCGCCTCATCATCGGCACGACCGTCGGCACCAAGGCGACCATCGTTCCGCTCGTCATCGCGGCCTTTCCGTTCGTCGCGCGTCTCGTCGAGAGCAGCCTGCGTGAGCTGGACCCCAACATCATCGAGGCCGCGCAGAGCATGGGCGCGACGCCCATGCAGATCATCTGCAAGGTGATGATCCCCGAAAGCATCCCCTCTCTGCTGCAGAACTTCACCATCGCGCTCACGACCATCCTCGGCTACTCGGCCATGAGCGGCATCATCGGCGGCGGCGGTCTCGGCAAGATCGCCATCGACTACGGCTTCTACCGCTACAAATATCTCGTGATGTACGTGGCGGTCATCCTGCTCATTCTGCTCGTGCAGCTCTTCCAGAGCGTCGGCACGAAGCTCGCCGCCAAGTGCGACAAGCGTCTGAAAAACCGCTGAATACAGCAAAAGAGAACCGCCGCGCGGTTCTCTTTTTTCATGCAGAGGGCGGAGCCATACGGCTCCGCCCCTTCGCTATTATTTGCCCGCCTTGCGCAGCGCTGCGGCGACGAAGCCGGTGAAGAGCGGGTGCGGACGGTCGGGACGGCTCTTGAATTCGGGGTGGAACTGGCAGCCGACGTACCAATCCTGTTCGCTCAGCTCGGCGATCTCAACGAGCGAGCCGTCCGGCGAGGTGCCGGAGAAGGTCATGCCCGCGCGCTCAAGCTCCTCGCGGAAGAGGTTATTGAACTCGTAGCGGTGACGGTGGCGCTCGGAGATCTCGCGTGTGCCGTAGGCGGCATACGCCTTCGTGCCCTCGCCGAGCACGCAGGGGTATTTGCCGAGACGCATCGTGCCGCCCTTGGCGGTCACGCCGATCTGGTCAGGCAGGAGCGCAATGACCGGGTGCGCGGTGAGGGAGGAGAACTCCGCGCTGTGCGCGTCGGCCCAGCCGACGGCGTGGCGCGCAAACTCGATGACGGCGATCTGCATACCGAGGCAGATGCCGAGATAGGGCACGCCGTTCTCGCGCGCGTACTGCGCGGCGAGGATCATGCCCTCGATGCCGCGGTCGCCGAAGCCGCCGGGCACCAGCACACCCGTGCAGCCGCCGAGAACGGAGGCGACATTCTCCGCCGTCAGCGTTTCGGAATCGACCCATTGGATCGTCACCTGCGCGTCGCAGGCCGTGCCCGCGTGGAAGAGCGACTCAACGACGCTCAGATAAGCGTCGTGCAGACCGGTATACTTGCCGACGAGCGCGATGGTCACCTGTTTGTGCGCGTGCTTGATCTTCTCGACGAGCGCCGTCCATGCCTTCATATCCGGCTCGCCGCAGTCAAAGCCGAGCTTGCGGCAGACCTCGCGGCAGAGGCCGGCGTCCTCAAGCAGCAGCGGCACCTCATAGAGCGTGGAGGCCGTGACGTTCGGGATCACGCATTCCGGCTCAACGTTGCAGAACAGCGCGATCTTATGGCGCACATCGTCGGGCAGCGGGCTGTCCGTGCGGCAGACGAGGATATCCGGCTGGATGCCGAGGGAGAGCAGCTCCTTGACGGAATGCTGCGTGGGCTTGCTCTTGAGCTCGCCGCTGCCGGGGATGGAGACGATGAGCGGAACGTGGATGAAGAGGACGTTTCCTCTCCCTTTTTCCGCCGCGACCTGACGGATCGCTTCAAGGAACGGCTGGCTCTCGATATCGCCCACCGTACCGCCGATCTCCGTGATGCACACGTCGGTCTCGCCGTCGTCCATGGCGTAGACGCGGCTTTTGATCTCGTCGGTGACGTGCGGAATGATCTGCACCGTGCCGCCAAGGTAGCCGCCCTGCCGCTCGCGGTTGAGGACGCTCCAGTAGACCTTGCCGGAGGAGACGGAAGCGTTCGCGTTCAGCGCCTCATCCACGAAGCGCTCGTAGTGGCCGAGGTCCAGGTCGGTCTCCGCGCCGTCGTCGGTGACGAAGACCTCGCCGTGCTGGT
>ENA-UONY01000502-UONY01000502.1-human-gut-metagenome-genome-assembly--contig:-CS9-NODE-502-length-46631-cov-7.633760_pt1 | contig 46631 bp, 34 predicted proteins | sample MGYA00242465_ERZ724012 | MGnify/ENA metagenome assembly ERZ724012 | reverse complement strand
GTCTGAAATCGATCATTCAAACATTATTGCAAGTTGCAGATCTCCGTTATCTTAAGGATGAAAGTCAATTATCATCAACCTCCATTCACGAACTCCGTTGTTAGTGTAACCTACCCTATGTTTATATACAGGATGCATTTAATCAACCTTATTATTAAGGAGTTATCGAAATGAGCGCCGATGAGCCAATGGAGAGTCCTGATGAGGATGTAACGCGTGTACGTCTTCCTAACATCAAGGAAGGAGAGATGTTCGGTATAGCTGATCAGCTGCTCGGAGCATCCAAGATAAGGGTCATGTGCGAGGACGGAACGTCCAGAGTAGGAAGGATCCCTGGTAAGATCAAGAAGAGGATGTGGATCAGAGAAGGAGATCTCCTGATCATATCGATATGGGATTTCCAACCTGACAAATGTGATGTCAGATTCCGTTACACAAAAACACAAGCCGTTAACCTCAGTAAGAGGGGCAAAGTTCCGAAGAATCTTGACATATTCTGATAACGGTGTGATCATTTGCCGTCATATGATGAGATATATGCTCATTTAGAACGTCACGTTGACGATCTTAAGACCAATAAGACCGGTGACGAAAGACAGACGGATGCAGAGGTATTCGACAAACAGACACTGTTGGTCATCTATGACTTCATGACAGCGGGTTACGTCGATTCCGTGCACTACACCATATCCACCGGAAAAGAAGGCAATGTGTTCTACGTCACCGACGAGGATGACGAACCGTTCGCACTGAAGATCTTCAGGACATCCACTTCGACCTTCAAACGTGTATCGAAATACATAGAGGGCGACCCCAGATTCAAAGGGCTCTGTGGCAACAGGAGGAAACTCATCTACGCATGGACCAACAAGGAGTTCAAGAATCTCCAAAGGTACCATGTCAACGGGATTCGCGTACCCGAGCCGATCGAATTCGAGAAGAACTGTCTTCTGATGGAATACATCGGAGATAAGAACGGTCCTGCACCGCAACTTAAGGATGCGGAACTGAAGAGACCGAACATGACGTACAAGGAATGCATATCATTCATCGTTGACGGATACAAGAAGGCACATCTGATCCACGGGGACCTCAGCGAATACAACATCCTGATGTGGAAGGACAAACCCGTCCTGATAGATTGCGGACAAGCCCTCACATCGGATCATTTCAACGCTAAGGACTTCCTCATGAGGGATATCAACAACATCAACAGATTCTTCAAGAACAAAGGCGTAGATATCATAGATCCCGAAGAGATACTCGAAAAGACAATGAATGGAAGTGAGAAACAATGAGATCCATAAGAATACCGCAAGATAGGGTAGGAACCATCATCGGTACCAAAGGCGAGACGAAGAAGATGATTCAGAACATCTCCGGCATCAACATCGATGTCGATACTGAGGGAGAGGTCATAATACACGATGAGGTGGAGACCGCAGACCCGTTGATGGCCCTGAAGATCATAGATGTGATCAAGGCCATAGGAAGAGGCTTCGCCCCAGACAGAGCGATGAGACTCTTCGATGATGATGAATATCTTGAAGTCGTGGATCTCAAAGAATTCGTTGGAGGAAGGAACAACCAGATCTCCAGGATCAGAGGGAGATTGATCGGTACTGGGGGTAAGACCAGACAGATAATAGAGGATCTCACAGGCTGCTACGTCACCATATACGGCAACACCGTAGCGCTCATAGGGAACTCCATAAGCCTCCCGGTAGCGAAACATGCTGTCGAACTCATATTGAATGGCAGCGAACATGCCACCGTATACCATTACCTTGAAAGTCAGAGGCCCAGGCTCAGGATCGCAGAGATGGGATTCGATCTGTGAGGTGAGGTCATGGAAGAGTGGATCACAGAGGAACTTCTAGAGAAAGCTGCACAGGTCGCCGAGAAAGGCATATGCGACAGATGTCTCGGAAGGATGTTCGGCAAGATCAGCACCGGTATGACGAACGATGTCAGAGGTGCGAAGATACGTGATGCTTTGAGGGAGAACAGTCGTGAAGGCAATGTGCAATCCCCATGCCCGTTATGTGACGATGTCTTCGATCTGATGGGCCGTTTCGCAGATGCTGTCGCAGAGAGTATCAATTCCGTGGAATCGGACAACTTCCTCGTCGGCAGCAGAGTGGATCCGTCATCGCTCAAGAAGGAGAAGGAGATCATAGAGGAATTCGAACTCAAGGACTGCGAGAGCATAAAGACTGAACTCAACAGAGAGATTGGAAAACTGGCACTGCCCATGATACACCGTCCTGTCGAGTTCAAGGCACCGCAGGTCGTCGCATGCATCGATACACGTTTCGCAGAGGTATCATTGGATATCTCGCCTGTATTCATATATGGACGTTACAACAAACTCAGCAGGGAGATCCCGCAGACGGTTTGGCCGTGCAGGGTATGCCATGGTAAAGGATGTCCAAGATGCAACGGTACAGGGAAGATGTACCAGACATCTGTCCAAGAGGAGATCGGCAACATAGCATTGGAGATGAGCGGCGGGAAGGAGCACTTCTTCCACGGCATGGGCAGGGAGGATATAGACGCACTCTGTCTCGGCGAGGGAAGGCCGTTCGTGCTGGAATTGAGTGAACCGCGCATACGCGACATAGACCTCGATGAGCTCGAAGCAAGGGCCAACAGGTCGGAATTGGCCCAATACCACTATCTCCGCTTCGTACCGAGGGAAGAGGTGCAGAGGGTCAAGATGGCCACTCCCACCAAGACATATAGGGTAAAAGTAAAAGCCGAGAGCAAAGTTAATAAAGAAGCAGTAATTAACTCGGCCTCATCGTTCAAGAATATATGCTTGGACCAAAGGACCCCGCAACGTGTCGAGCACAGACGTGCAGACCTTGTGAGGAACAGAACGATCCTTTGGGTAAAGGCAGACAATATCGGCGACGATACCTTCGAACTCACGCTCGAAACGGAATCCGGGACATATGTCAAGGAGTTCGTATCCGGTGACGAAGGAAGGACGCAGCCGAACTTCTCGGACGCATTGGGCATCCAATGCAAGGTCGAGGAATTGGACGTAATAGCGATTAACGATCAATGAGGGATTCAAATGCAAGCATCCAGAGGATTAAGGACAAAGACCCGTATGCTTCTCCAAAAGAAGCCGAGGGCACGCGGACTCTCACCAATCACGAAAGGATTCCAGACATTCGAGACTGGAGAGAAAGTCAACATCATAATCGACCCTAGTGTACACAAGGGAATGCCGTTCTCCAGGTTCCACGGACTCACAGGAGTCGTCGTCGGACAGAGGGGCTCAGCATACGAAGTAAGTGTGAAATCAGGAAACAAGACCAAGATGGTCGTTGCACGTCCTGAACACCTTGTAAAGAACTGAGGCGATGAGATGTCTGAGCAATATGTAACCTTAGCAGAAGTCAGAGACCTTCTTACGGAAGAATTGGACAAGAGGGGGGATCTTAGCACGATTCAGAAAGCTGCAATGACACATGCTCAGACCATCGCGAAGATTACGAAGGAGCAGGCTGACGAGATCGTCAAGAGGGTCAGCGAGCTTGAATTCGTGAACGAAGTGACCTCATATAAGATCGCAGATATCCTTCCTAAGTATCCTGAGGATGTGCGCGCCATATTCTCCAAAGAAAGGATAAACCTTGAGTCCGATGACATCCAGAAGATACTGGACATCGTAGCAGAATACCTGTGAATACCCGAGGGATACCATGGAAGAATACGCATACATACTTGATTATTTAGCACCAGGACTTAACCCTTCGAAAAGGGACGGTCTGTGTTACGCGATGGGCGAGGAGGAATTCAAACTCTTCGAACTTGTACCGAAAGCAGGTGTGACCATATCTATCGACGAGAGGGTCTACATTGGCAAGGACCCCAAGCTCAGGAACCACATCGATCACGTCAAGAGACGCGTAGGATATGAGGATCTCACTGCAACAGCAGTATCGGAGATAGAGTACGTTGTCAAGGACATCGTTCTCGCGAATCCTGATAAATACATCAAATTCTACAACGATGCAGGACCTATCTCCATAAAGAAACACCTTCTCGAAGAACTTCCCGGACTTGGAAAGAAGACCGTGACCGAGATTCTCACTGCACGTAAGGCAGGTCCATTCAAGGACTTCGAGGACCTGAAGGCAAGGGTCCCTGTTCTCAAAGATCCCGCAAAACTCATCGTTGACAGGATCGTACTTGAGATATCGGACCGCGACAGAAGGCACTACCTCTTCATCCAAAGATGAACAGAGAAGAGACGACCCAACTCATATCTCAGACGGGCATCGTCCCGAAGAAGAGTAAAGGTCAGAATTTCTTGACGGATGAGCGTGTCGCACAGAGACATGTGGATTTTGCCGATATCTCCAAAGATGACAGAGTACTTGAGGTCGGCCCAGGCCTAGGCATATTGACGAAGATATTGGTAGAGAAGGCTGATGATGTCACATGCATAGAATTGGATGACATATTGGCAGATTATATCGAAGACACCTACTCCGATAGAGTGAAACTCATCAGAGGGGATGCGATGAAGGTGGATTTCCCGCCTTTCGACCGCTTCGTCAGCAATCTCCCATACAGCATCTCCACACCAGTCATATTCAAACTCCTTGATCACGACTTCAAGAAAGCGGTCGTCATGGTACAGAAGGAATTCGCAGAACGCATGGTAGCGGATGTCGGTACCGACGATTACTCAAGACTGACCGTGAACCTCTACTACAGGGCGGATTGCCGCATACTCGAAACGGTACCCGCATCAAGATTCAAACCCAAACCCAAGGTCGATTCTGCCTTGGTCGAGATAACCCCGAGGGAATCCCCGTTCAAGGTGAAGGATGAAAGAACATTCTTCAAAGTGACCGAAGTAGCATTCAACCATAGAAGGAAGAAGATCGGCACCTCACTCAAATCCGCAAAGATGATCCCGAACGATGCGGACATCCCATACCTTGACGAGAGGATCGAAAGACTCACTCCAGAACAGATCGGCGAACTATCTGACCGTGTGTTCGAATACATGCACCCCTGACATCTTTTCAGATTGGAGATAAACTATAATCTCAGGGGAGCATATACCCAATGATTTCATGCAGATAGGTATTGTCGGGAAACCGAATGTAGGCAAGTCAACATTCTTCGGCGCGGCTACGATGGCGCCGGTTGAGATAGCGAATTATCCATTCACGACCATAGCGGCCAACAAAGGCGTAGGATACGTCAGATCGAAATGTCCCTGTAAGGAACTCGGTGTCAAATGTACGCCACACAACTCAGGATGCGTCGACGGCACAAGGATGATCCCCGTGGAATTGTTGGATGTCGCAGGACTCGTACCTGATGCATGGCAGGGGAAGGGACTCGGCAATCAGTTCTTGGATGACCTCAGACAAGCGGATGCTCTCATCAATGTCATCGATGTCAGCGGTTCCACGAACATAGAGGGAGTCCCTGGAAAACCTGGGGATCACGACCCGCGCGAGGATGTCGAATTCCTCAGGAATGAGATCGATATGTGGATCAGGGAGATCCTCAAGGATGGATTCAACAAGATGGCACGCACAGCGAAGATGACTGGTGCGAAACCCGAGGCGTTGATCTATGAGAGATTGGCAGGTCTGAAGATAACGGAATCCCAGGTCAAGAGGGCATTGATGGACATCAACCCCCCGAACGACCCTACCAAATGGGATGACGAGATAATGCTCCAGATAGCGAAGAAGGTCAGGGAGTACGGAAAACCCATGATCGTCGCCATGAATAAAGCGGACATAGCGCCCGAAGGCAACATAGAGCTCATCCAGAAGATCAATGACATGAATGTCGTGACCATGGCCGAGACGGAACTTGCCCTCAAGAAGGCTGCTGAGAAGGGCGTGGTGGAATACGTATCTGGAGACAGTACGTTCACTATCAACACGCACATCTCATTGAACGAACCTCAGAAGAAGGCTCTCGAATACATGAAGGAGAACATCGAGAAGTATGGGGGAACGGGCGTGCAGACCTGTCTCGAGAAAGCGGCATTCGACATGCTGGACCTCATCACCGTCTACCCTGTAGAGGATGAGAACAAGTATACGGATCATTTCGGACGTGTCCTCCCTGATGCATATCTCCTTCCAAGAGGCTCCACGGCAAGGGACCTCGCATACAAGGTGCATACAGACCTCGGAGAGAAGTTCATACGTGCTGTGAATGCCAAGACCAAACGTACCGTCGGAGCTGATTATGAATTGCTTGACGGCGATGTTATAAGGATAGTTGCCAACAAATGAGGTGTGACATGGGCGAATGGGATGTCAGGATACTAAGCGCATCATACTGCAGGAACGAGGACGACGTAACGATAGAGCTCTTCGGTAAGACGAGAGAACAGAAGTCCATAACCATCCTGTATCCTGGATTCCACACCTATTTCTTCGTCATAAATCCAAGTGATGACCTTTCAGAGAACCTCCTGAAGGATGAGAATGTCATCTCCGCCGAGAATGATAAGTTACTCTACAGAGGCGAACAGACGGATGTCCTGAAGGTCACCATAAGGTACCCATGGCTGATGTCCGAATTCAGGAACAGGCTCAGAGGAAGATTCCACCTCCTTGCAGCGGACATAAGCTATCCTGACAGATTCATCTACGACATGGACATGCATTCCTGCATACGTGTGAAAGGGGAGATAATAAAGAAGGATTATGCCACGGATCTTATCGTGAAGATGGATTCCTTCGAGAACATAGACTCTTTCGATCCTGGATTGAAGATCCTCTCCTTCGACATAGAGAACAGTGTCCTACACGATTTCCTACTCACGATATGCTCGTGCGTGTATGAGAACGGTGAGATCCGCAACTGCGATTCAGCGACAGGTACGGAGACCGAGATCATAGAGAGGTTCAGTGAGATCATCCTGAAAGAGGACCCTGATGTCATAACGGGATACAACATCGACAACTACGATATCAGCAAGATAATGGAACGTGCCAAGATCGTCAAGGCTGAATCCAAGATAAGATGGGGAAGGGACTACGGTCAGCCCAAGAGATTCTCAGAGAAGTTCTGGAAGGTCAAAGGCAGACTCATTGTCGATGCATGGTGGGCCGTCAGAAGGGAACTCAGACCGAAACAGGAGACGCTTAATGCAGTATCGATGCAACTCTTCGGGGAATCCAAACTCGATGTGAATCCCATGCACATGGATGAGGAATGGGTGAAGAACAGCAAGAAAGTGATCGAGTACTGTTTCAAGGATGCAGAATTGGCACTCAAGATCCTTCTATATGTAGGGACCATCAGGAAAGGATTGGACCTTGCTGCAGTATCATTGTTACCTGTAGAGGATGTTCTCACATCAGGCACATCCACCTTGGCCGATTCTCTTCTGATAAGGAGAGCCGATCGCAATAAGATCGGCGTTCCGATGACAGGTAAGATGACGAGGACGGATCAGATAGAGGGAGGATATGTGCATACGATGAATCCGGGCCTCTACCATTGGGTCTGCGTCCTGGACTTCAAATCCATGTATCCTTCATTGATCATCGCCAAGAACATATGCTTCACGACATTGTCATCCGATGGTGAGATCGTCAGCCCTGACGGCACCACACGTTATCTCTCCAAGGATAAACGCGTAGGATTGTTACCAACGATCCTCGAAGAACTGATGAAACAGAGAGATGACATCAAGAAGAGGATGAAATCCACATCCGACAAGGATGAATATCATTATCTCGACGGTCTTCAAGCCGCTGTCAAGGTACTCATGAACACATTCTACGGAGTGTTCGCATCATCATTCTACAGATTCACCGATAAGAACATAGGATCATCCATCACAGCATTCGCGAGACAGACCGTGAAAGGGATCATAAGCGAGGTGGAATCCGAAGGTGTGGATGTCATCTATTCCGATACCGATTCCGTGTTCATGCAATCCCCGGAACATAATCTCGACGGGGCGGTAGCATTCGGAAACAGGATGGCGGAAAGATTCTCGAAGGATGGAGGTACGCTTGAATTCGAAAAGATCCTAGAACCGTTGTTCACACATGGCAAGAAGAAGAGGTATGTGGGGAAGATCATCTATCCGAAGGTTGAAAAAGAGCTTCTTGTGAGAGGTTATGAGGTGAGACGTTCCGATTCATTCGATCTTCAATCGGAATTGTTGATGAAACTATTCGATTACATCCTCGAAGAGAACGATGAGATGGCTTTGACACTCACCAGGAACACCATACGCGATCTTCTCGCAGAGAACGTACCTGTGGAGAAACTCGTGATATCCAAAGGTTGCAAGGGGCTCGATGCATACGAGAATCCCGATAGGATGGCGAATGTACAGGCGGCCAAGAAACTCATCGCCATGGGATACGACTTCATACCCGGCATGAAGGTATCATGGATCGTCACCGATTCCAAGACCACACCTCAGAAGGTGGAACCATACGTCAGCGGAATGGAATTCACCGCCAAACCCGATTACAGATACTATGCGGAGAGGATCGCACAGACCGCATCCAGGATAACAGAGGTGTTCGGATGGAGCGAGAAGGACATAATGATGGGTTCGCAACAATCCACTCTCTTCGACCAATCCTTCGAAAGGAGTATCAAACCTCAGAAGAAAGCGCAACCTGAGAAGAAGGCACCTGCTCCGAAAGCCAAGAATACCAAACTATCGGACTTCTTCTGAACAGCATCAATTTATATACCATCATGCCTAACGACCATCTGCGCAAGTTTGATTGCGACGGAAATGTACCCTAACGGGCGAATCCGAACAGGTGATTGAAATGTCCGAAGAGACAACACAGGAAGTAAGGTCTGTGAAAGGTAAGAGCATGTACTCCTACATCGCAGACGCATGGAAGAATCCCTCAGAATCATACCTTAAGGAGCTCAACAAAGAGCGCCGTATCGCATGGAGAAGAGAGGAGAACTTCGTTCGTATCGACAAACCGACAAGACTCGACAAGGCCAGGAACGTCGGATACAAGGCCAAACAGGGTTACGTCCTCGTAAGGGGAAGGGTCAGAAAGGGATCCTTCGGAAAGAGGAAGATCAAAGCAGGAAGGAGAGCCAAGAGAAAGGGTATCCTTCAGATCACTGTCGGAAAGAGTATGCAGAGGATCGCTGAGGAGAGGGCTCAGAAGAGATTCCCCAACCTTGAGGTTCTCAACTCATACTGGGTCGGTGCAGACGGACAGTACGAGTGGTACGAGATCATCCTCGTTGACCCCGCACACCCCGTCATCCAGGCAGACCCCAAGATCAATTGGATCTGTTACAACACCCAGAAAGGACGTGTCTACCGCGGTAAGACCTCTGCTGGACAGAAGGGCCGTGGAATGCGCGTGAAAGGAAAGGGTGCTGAGAAGGTCAGGCCTTCGATCAGAGCCAACGGCAGAAGGGCGAAGTAAGCTTTCTAACAAACGACTTCCCTCCCGGATCCCGGGAGGGCGGGTTATCCCGCTTTTTATCACTCATCGATGATGTCACAAGATACTATGATCGAAGGACATCATCTCAAAAAATAAGAGAGGGAGGTAGAACCTCACCTCTTCTCTGTTTTGCGTTTCCTTATAGAATCCGTCATGTTGGAGACACCATGGTCATCCCAGCCGACATCCTTCTGACTGTATATGTCCACGCTCCCTCCTTGGAATTCGCCGTCCCCAGCAGCATCCTCCAACATCGATTCGATATCGAGATAGTGCTCCTGCAATGACTTCAACGATTCCTCGTCAGCGTCCCAAAGGCCTCTCGAATGCGCCTCCAGAAGACGACGTGTCATCTCCTCGAATGCATATGGGTTGTTCTTCTCGAAGAACTCGCGCATCTCGTCATCGTTGACGAATACATTGACGACCTCATCGAACAGCCAATCATCGACCTCGTGTGTAGTAGCCTGCCAACCGAACAATCTGACGATGCGTTTGGACATGTCGTTCGCGCCTTTGTATCCATGCTGTTTCATCGCCTCTATCCATTCTGGGTTGAAGGTCTTCGTGCGCATCGAACGGCGGAATTCCTCTGCCAATGTACCTACGGTCATATCCCTCGGATCACGCGTATCGGCATAGTATGTCTTGACATCCTTGCCTGAGAGATATCTTGTCGCCACGGCCATTCCACCTATATTACTGAAATGACAGCTGCATGACAGGAGATCCGTCTCATCGGATGTCGTCCTATCGAATGTGACATCGGTCTTTGAGAGCACGGTGGCGAATTGCTCGTACATCGGTTTTCCGTTCCTTCCTCCTCCGTAACCATGTCCCTTGGTCTTGACATATACGTCCGCAAGATCCTTGTCATCCTTCCATGCACTTGCGAATACTGCGAGATTTACGCCTGATGTGTATGTGCCCGGAGGTGCACCGAACATACGTGCGACGGCATCCGTGGTCGACATACCTTCGGATATGGATTCCATCGTATGCTTCCTCACGAAGTTCATGTCATCGGGCTCGTCCAATGTTGCGACGGATGATATCGCACGATCCATCAGATCTATCGCATTGAGCATGTTGTCGCGAAGGATGCATGAGACGTTTATCGTCACATCGATACGCGGCCTTCCGAGTTCCTCCAACGACATTATCTCGAAATCCATCACCCTGCCATCCGACCTCCATACGGGCTTCACACCGATCAGGTAGAACAGTTCGGACATGAGCTCCCCGCCGGTGGCGATCAGTTCTCCCATCGTCCAGAAGAAACCAATGCTCTCCGGGATCGATCCCGTATCGTCGATGTATTTCTGTATGGTGCTGTCAGCCATCTTCACCCCGACATTCCATGCCGATCTTGTGGGGACCGAGTACGGATCCATGGAGTAGAAATTGCGTCCTGTAGGCATTATGTCGTATCTTCCGCGCGTGATGTATCCGGATGGTCCGGGTTCTATGAATCCTCCACCTATACCGTTCATCAATGAACCGACCTCATCCGAGGATGTTATGCGATCGGCCACATCCAGGATCATATCCCTGTATTTCTCCAGATCCGATCTCACAGATTCTGTGAATGTCAGACCTGCATCCTCTATCGATGTGGCAACATCCTTCCCTTCGATTATCGATCCGACGAATGTCCTTGTCACCTTGCCGATCTCATTGATCAGTGAACCGTAGGATTTACCTGACTTCGGATCCAATTCGCCTTGATCCTTGTACAGTATCGAGAGGTCGTACCCCATCATATCCGATATCACATCCCTGAGCGAATCATGTTCCTCGCCGTAACGGACGATTGAATTCACACCGTCCACGAGATCATTTCCAGACGGCATCCTTCCGAAGATGTGCATCCCCTTGTTCATCTGAGAGTTCTTCAATTTGGAGAGTTCCTCGTGGCATCTGCGGACACATTCCTTCAATGGCGTATCCTCGCCTATTCCAAGATCATCCATCTTGATCTCGGACACCTTCTTCAATATCAATTTCCTGAGTTCCTCAGAATGCGTAGGGTCGTTGGCTGCCGAACCATATTCATCCAGAAGATGGTCCAATTCCTCATACCCTCCGTACAGGTTGACCCCGACCATGAGGTGTTGCATATGGTCTATGAGTGTCGCGTATGATCTGCGCTTGGCGACAAGACCTTCAGAGGGATTGTCTGAGTTGTAGATGTAAAGATGAGGCTTGTTGCTCATGCAGATGTCAGGGTAACAGCTCTCTGTGAGTCCGACTCCCTTTCCTGGAGTCCACTCCATACTACCGTGTGTCCCTGTATGGATGACGACGTCAGCTCCCCAGATATGCTCATAATAGTGGTATGTCGCGATGTATTGGTGCGTCGGAGGACATGCGGGGTCGTGCAATATCTTGCATGCCTGTCCATCGCATTTTGCTCCGAAACAACCTCTCTTAGGTTGTACCACTACCATCACATTACCGAAATTCACGCCTGTGATCTGTATCTTATCATCGAGGACCATTGCCTTCCCAGGCGGTTCTCCCCATGTGTTCACTATATCATCGCGTGCCTTCTTGGTCAAGGTATCGAAATATCTCTGATATTCATCGACATCCATCTCATGGATGACGCCACCGCATTTCTTCATCTCTATTGTGGTGGTCCATCTGAATTCGGACAGCGCCTTGTTCTTCAATATCAGGTCGATCAGTTCCTTTCCATCCTCAGGAGGTTCTACCGTGTATCCGTCGGCCTTCAACCTCTTCATTATGTCCGCTACGGACTCCAGCGTATCCAATCCCGCTGCATTGCCCACGTTGGCCTCGACACCATAGCATGGGAAATTGTTCAGGAATATCAGGATCTTCTTCTCTGAATTCGGTTTGTATCTCAGAGAGATGTCGTTGGATATCCTCTCCGCTACGCGTCTGCACCTCTCAGGTATGACTGTCCTTCCCCTCAGATCGTCATTGCGTACAAATCCGATATCGGAAGCTATGACATACGGGCCTATCAATCCCTCGAACTCAGGGAATGACACCTGCCATACGATATCGCTTGTAAGACCATTGGATGCCTCCCATTCCTCCACCGACATCCTGTTCATGATTATCGGGGCGTAGACAGGGATGTTCATCTCCGCCAATATGTTATCATCTGGATCGGGTTCATTGTCATACTTGCTGTTACGGATGAATGCAGTGGAGAATTTGACCATGGCATCCACCAACATCTCCCCATCCAGGTAGAAGAAATCCTTTATGCACTCGATATGGCTCCTTGTGCCAAGATCGCTGCGTTTGGAGAACATGCAGTAGATCAGAATCGGAGTGACACCTAGGCTACGCAACTCCTTGGCCAATGCCCTCTCGACACAGAGTCCATCCGCCATATACGATGGGCGCGAAGCTATGATCCCTACGAATCTGCCGGAAGTGTCGATATGCTTAGCTTCGAGATACTCCTTCGTCGTAAGGTATGTGATCTCACTGTCATCGATATCCACCACAGCCTCATACGGTATGTCCAATGGCGGGAGCGGTTCGCCTTCCGAACCCAATATCCTCTTATCGATGAAATCGAACAGTCTGCGGAAATTCTCATCGCCGCTAGCCTGCATGTACATGAAGCACTGAACGGCATCGGCATGGTCGACGGTCGTCAACCCCCACATGGAGGGATCGTTCGCCAAGGAGACTATCTTGCATTCGCTCCTGTATTTGGCCATGGCCTCATCGACCCTGTCCATGAAGTCCGTGTTATGTCTGTACAATATCGTGGCATCCGCGGAACGCATCCTATCCACGATCATCTCCACATCCGATTGACTATCCAGGCCACCATCCGTAGCTATGTCCAATTCCACATTCAGATCGTCCTTTATACGATTCAGAATGGGGACGTGGCTGGCCCACAACATCACAAATATCTTCTTTCTACCCATATCCTCACATAATCCTTCTAAAAATGATTCATTCAAAAAGTTTCATCGCAGTCCTTATCGACTCGGAGAGATGCTCTGCATTCAATTCCTCCAATCTCATGTACTGCGCACCGATAGCATTCGAGAGCTCGGTCGCCTTACCGAATCTGACGTAACCCGTCTCCGTATCGATGATGATCATGCGTATCCCGCTGTCCCTGAGAGTCTCGGCCATATGATTGAACTCCTCTTTGGTCGGCTTCCTTCCCTCTGAGTTTGAATTCCCTCTCCCATCAGTCAATATCACCATGACTGGCTCATAACCCATGTCCGCCTCGCGGCTGAGTATCGAATATCCTTGCTTGAGCCCTTCGATCAATGGTGTGCGTCCGCCTGTAGGTACGTCCTGCAGGCATTTGTATGCCGTGAGGACGGAACGTGTCATCGGAAGCACGGTCTCTGCCCTATCCCCTCTGAACACGACGAGACCGACCTCATCCCTGCGCCTGTATGCATCATCCAACATTGACAAAATAGCACCTTTGACCGACACCATGCGATCATGCGCTCCAACGGAACCGGAACCATCCACTACGAACAGCAATCTGGTTCCCTTCTTCCTTATGCGTACCTTCTCACGAAGGTCCTCCTTCCTCAGGGCTATCGCAAGGCCCTTATGTTCCCTGATGGTCTGATACGGTGCTGCGGCACGTATAGTTGCACATAATGCGATATCCTTCGTCATCCCCACAGGTATACGGTTACCGATCATACGCCCAGATGAATCTGTTGACCTGGAGAGATCCCTCTTACCCGATCTCCTGTTCTTATTGAAACGGTCCTCAGGCGGTACGAAATCGCGTACATCGAAACTCTCGCCGATGGCGAACACCTTCTCTCCTTGTCCACCATCATGCGACTCCCCGTCGCCATCTCCATCATCCCCATCCGCGTTCTGTCCCTCGCCTTCGGTGGAATGTGCATCGGAACCTTCCACCTCAGGGGATTGCTCATCATCACTCTCTTCCTGTTCAGGACTTTGTTCGGGTGGTGGAGAATCCTCCTCATCAGGCGGTTCACGTCTCCTGTGCTGAAGACAAAGGGAAACAGCCTCCTTCAACTCATCCTGTCCGACGAAATCCTTCCCATTCAGTGATGATAAGGCACATGAGACGTTCAATACGGACATATCTCCCCTGTGTCCCTCCACATACATGTTTGAACAGACCTCTGCGATCGTGGACATGAGACTGTCAGTTACATCGACTGTTTCTGGTGTTGCGCTTTCGATCCTTTCCCTCAGTTTGTTCTCTGATTCGGACATACTCTTGATGAAACCATCAGGGTCCGACTCATATGCGAGATTCGTGCGTACTACGTTCTTCCTACGCACCGTATCCTCTTCGGTACTCGTGATGACGCACATGTCGAACCGATCCAATATGTGGTCGCTAAGTTCGCCTTCATTCGGATCCATTGTGCATATCAGCTTCGCATCCAAGGCTGAATTCACAGATACCCCATCGACCTCTGCCATCACCATACCGTCCGATACAGCATTCACGATTGATTGTAGGATATCCTCCGGCAACAGATTCGCGTTATCAACTACCAATATCTTGCCATCGGCACGTCCCAATACGGATTCAGAAACGACCCTTCTACCTGTCCTCATGGCAGTCTCGATATCTATCGAACCGAACAGTTGTTCGCGAGTGATGTTCTGCGGTATCTCGATCACTCCCATGTCCGATAATCTGGATATCGATCTGGCAGCTACGCTCTTCCCTGTGCCTGACGGACCGCGTATCAACAGGGAATGCACATCGGGAGAACAGAGGAGCACGGATAATGCATCCCTTGCCTCCTCCATGCCTTCCATCGCCGTTATCGGCAGGCAAACACTCACAGGCTTGCCAATGTGTCCCTCATCCAATTCTCCAGACCCCCGATGTCCAATGTGGAATCCTGGAACGGATTCTTCCTCATACGATGAGGAAGGACCAATTTCGATACTGCGACCACATCCTCTGGTGTGACGGTATCGCGGCCATCCATGGCCGCATGTGCACATGCTGTCTTGACGAGAGTGAGATCCGCCCTGTGACCATCCACACCGAGATGCAATGATAGTCTGACGGCCATCTCCAATGTACGGTCATCAGGTACGATGTCCCTGACCACGTCACGTGCAGAAAGTATGGTCTCACGTAATTCCGCATTGGAATCGGCATATTCGCTGACGAATGATTCCGGATCGCGTTCGAACCTCAGTCTTCTGCTTATGATCTCAGATCTCTTCTTGGGATCCTGTTCTCCCTTGATGTCTACCATCAATCCGAACCTATCCAACAGTTGAGGTCTCAGGTCCCCTTCCTCAGGATTCATCGTACCTATCAAGATAAATCTAGACGGGTGACGATACGACACGCCTTCCCTCTCGATGTAGTTCATCCCCATGGCGGCTGCATCGAGCAACAGATCGACGATATGATCGTCAAGAAGGTTTATCTCATCCACATACAGGATGTTACCATTGGCCTTCGCCAATATCCCTGGTTCGAACCTCTTCTCACCTGCGGTTATTGCACGTTCGATATCCAGTGTGCCTGCCACACGATCCTCTGTGGAATTCAATGGCAATTCGACGACTGCCATCGGCACTATGTCCTCTGTGGCCGTACCCTCATCGAATCTGACCTTACAATCAGGACATGCGGTGTCATATGCGTTCCATGCGCAACCGCATGGACATCCTTTGACCACGCGCCTATCGGGCAACAGATCCGCCAATGCACGCACTGCAGTGGATTTTGCTGTACCCTTCTCACCACGGATCAGAACCCCACCTATAGACGGGTTCACCGTGTTCAACAATAATGCATCCTTCATCTCATCCTGGCCTACGATGGCCGTGAATGGATAGCTCAACCTCTCTTTCATTCAATCATCCTCAAAATTATCTGGCGACATGGGCAATATGAATCTCCTGCCCTCAGCCTCCATTATACGGGATTCGACTCCGTAGACCGCACGGATGTTCTCCTCCGTTATCGTCTCATCCGGTGTCCCGTATGCGAATATCTTCCCGTTCTTCAACATCAGAACCTTGTCTGAATAGTTCATGGCCAAATTGATGTCATGCAAAGCGATGACCATGCCTGCGCCTTTGTCGTGGACCACTTCCCTCATCTTTATCATCGTGTTCATCTGATGCTTCAGATCCAATGCGCTTGTCGGCTCATCGAATATGAAGAAAGATGGGCATTGAGCGAGGGAACGCGCCAAGAACACCCTCTGCCTCTGTCCTCCGGAGAGGTCGGAGACATCGCGAGATGAATATCCTATGATGCGCATGGCCTTCATCGCATCCAGGGCGTAATCGATATCCTTCTGCCTGTACGACCATGTGACGTACGGTTTCCTTCCCAACAATACGGTGTCCATGACCGTGGTGTATGTGGCGGCTGCCGTGGATTGAGGGACATACGATACGATCTTGGCGAGATCGGTTATGTCTATATCCTCGATAGGTGTCTCATCTATCAGGATCCGTCCGGATCTTGGCTCCATGATGTTGCATATGGTCTTGATCAACGTCGATTTACCGGAACCGTTCGGTCCTAACAACGCCAAGACCTCTCCTGTATCCACATCAAAGGATAGATCGTCGAGTATGGTCTTGCTGCCATATCCTTGGACCAGATTGCGTACGGACATCCTCATATCTCGTACCCTCCCCTCATCTTCTTGATCAAGAATACGAAGAATATCCCTCCGAGGACATACATTATGATACCCACGGGAAGGTCATCCGGCCTTACGATGTATCTTGCGACCGCATCACAGCTCACCAGGATCAGTGCGCCCAAGAAGGCTGAAGCAGGTATCAGATAACGATTGTCATTGCCGATGAGCATCCTCACTATGTGCGGGGACATCAGACCGATGAAACCGATGATCCCTGTGAACGCCATACAGGATGACGTGATCAATGCACAGATCACAAGGATCTTGACCCTCAGTCTCCTGACATCCACGCCGAGATTCTTCGCCACGTCGTCTCCGCATGACAATGTGTTCAACTCGAATGCGTATGATTCCAACAATATCATGCCCAATATCGCGATAGGCAGGACGAGGATCACAGAGCTCCATGTCGAGCCCCACATGCCTCCGAGAAGCCAATTCGTGATATCCTTCAGAGTGGATTCCTCGGACACGTATTTCAGATATGAGAGGACCGCAGAGAAGAGATATCCGATGACCACTCCGGTGAGGATCATCGTTGATTTACTGACAGCACTCCCTTTCGTAAGATAGAGCAATATCGCTGTGCTGGCGAGTCCGAAACCGAATGCCATCACTATCGTGAAGAACCATCCGACCGTGACATAATTGCCCCAGATGGTGAGTCCGTAGTAGTATGTCGACCCCAATATGGCTGGGCCGAACGCTATGGCGATACCCGCTCCGCATGATGCCGCAGAGGATAATCCTAAAGTGAATGGATCCGCGAGCGGATTCTTCAGGATGCTCTGCATCGATGCTCCCGCCACCGCAAGACATGCTCCGGTCAATATCCCCATTATGACCCTGGGTGCACGATAGCCTTCGATGATCACAGGATAGTATGACTCGGAGGCCTCGGGCACGAATTGTGGGAAGAGCGGATGAAATAAACTCTTCAATACATCATCGAACGGTACGATCACGCCCCCTACGCCCAATACACCGATGGAGACGATAGCGGTCATCAACGCTACGACAACGATGAAGATGACCCTGCGTTTCCTCGATGCGGTGAACTCCATGAAGGCAGATCTTCCTTCATCCGCTCCTGAACCACTCATGTTTATCTCGACCTTTTCCTCAGTACGAGATTATAAGATTCGGATTGAACGAGGTGTTAGCGATCTTGTTGTAATCGTTCACCATCTTCACTACGTTCTCAGACGAATAATCGCCTTCCGCGAATGACATGAAACACATCGCTCCGATGACTGAACGGATACCGCCCATGATGTCGTTGGAGATGAAGAAGACCTTCTTGTCCTCGACACATTTCATGCTGCTCCATCCCGGCCTATTGATTATCTTCTGGTAGTATGCATCGATCTGTTCCTTGTCCCAATTCGCGTTGTATGTCTGTACGATGTAAACATCAGGGTTCTTCGGGATGACATCGCCTGCACTGGGGTAGATGTAGCTTCCAGTCGTACCTGCTTCCTCATAGACGTTGTTCATTCCGGCCAATTTCATAAGAACGCCTGCAGTACTGCTTCCTTTACAGATGCTGATCTGCTCCTTTGCGCTCCATGCTTCCATTAGGAATGTTGTCTTGGATTTCTCCTTCTCTTTCTCGAAGTTCTTGTAGAGCGGTTTGAACCAATCCAGGATCTTGTCCGCCTCCTTCTCCATTCCCATAACTTTTCCGAGAACGGTGATATCATCAACGACCTCCACTATCTTGGATGCACCTATCTCGACGACGGGTATGCCTGTTCCTTTGAGTGCAGTGTTATCGCTTGATTTGTATGAGAAGATCACATCAGGTTTCAGCTTGATGATCTCAGAGATGACAGTATCACCAACGGTCTTCAGACCCAAATCCTTGGCGTTGGTGTAGTATTTCGAGTAGTTGGTATCCTTCTTTATCGTACTGGTAGTGCCGACGACCTTATCGGAACCGCCCATCAGGATCATTGCTTCACCGATGTACTTACTGAAGACGACCGCGGTCTCACACGGCTTATCGAAGTGTATCTTTGTACCTGCCCCATCGACGACATCTATTCCTTTGTCTCCGCTATCATTGTTCGATGCGGCTACACCGACACCGATTCCGGTGACTAGGAGGATCGCGATGATTCCTATAGCAATCATTTTTGTACTCATTATATCACGTTGGATTATATGTCCAACTGTTTAATTTACACATCATATTTAAATCACCAGCTTGAAAGAAATCGATAATCGGTGCACCCTAAGAGAAAGCGTTAATAACAATGAGTTGGATATATCGTCCAATACGTTTTGATACCGTTAGGTATCTCCAATATCTTTCTTTAAATATCAGAGTATTACTGGATAGCGTAAAACTGACGAGTAATAACACGAATTACAAAATATTAATAATAACAAGCTCCATTTTGTTCCCATGAGACGGATTGCCATCTATGGCAAAGGGGGAATCGGCAAATCGACGACCTCTGCCAACATAACCGCCGCATTGACTGACAAAGGAATGAGGGTGTTGCAGATTGGATGCGATCCAAAGTCAGATTCTACAAGACTCCTTTTGAATGGAAAAAGACAGACCACCGTATTGGATGCCATGAGAACCGGCGATGCCATCGAGCTCTCGGATGTCATACACGAAGGATATGGCGGATGTTTCTGTGTCGAATGCGGTGGACCGAGACCGGGCACAGGATGTGCTGGAAGAGGGATAATCGCAGCATTCGAATTCCTTGAATCGAAGAATGTCGTCGACGAACTGAAACCAGATGTGATCATATATGACGTCCTAGGGGACGTCGTATGCGGCGGCTTCGCAATGCCCATAAGGAACGGATATGCGAAGGATGTGTTCGTAGTCACCTCAGGAGAGATGATGTCCCTCTATGCTGCCAACAACATCGCAGAGGCTGTGAAGGATTTCTCGGACAGCGGATATGCTAGATTCTCAGGCCTGATACAGAACTCGAGGAATGTGAAGGACGAGGATTCATTGATAGACGATGCAGCATCGGAGATTGGTACTGATGTCATATTCAGGCTCAGAAGAGACCCCATCGTACAGACATGCGAAGGGAATGACAAGACTGTTGTGGAAGGTGCTCCTGAATCAGATATGGCATCCGAATACAGGAGATTGGCCGAGGTCATGTTATCAAGATCGGATGATGTGGAAGGAGGGATGAGACTATGAAGGCATTGATTTTTGATATTATTCATGGCGGGGATTACATCGCCGAGAAACTCATGGACAGAGGATACGATGTGTATTGTGTCGATGTCTACAGATATGCTAAGCAGGAGATAAAGGATAGGATCGTCGAGATGGGTGCCAATCTCTCGGAGGAAGCTCCGGCAGGCGAATATGCGTTGCTCCTAGCACCATCGCATTGTCCGGTGGACATGTTCTTGAGGGATGATGTGATCGTCAACAAGAGGGTCACATTCCACCAGGCGGTCGGTGAATTCATCGATGATAAGAGATTCAGGATCGAGGTCACCGGCGTCAAAGGGAAGACATCGTTGTGCTACATGTTGGCCCACATCTTGGATAGGGCAGGCAAGAAGGTATTCCTCCACACATCCCGTGGCCAAGGCCAATATGTGAACGGCGAACACCGCATAGACAAACTCATGAGCATTGCACCGACATCGTTGCTCGTACTCCCCGAAGGGGATTATGATGTCATGGTCACCGAGGTCTCGCTCGGAGGTTCCGGGAAGGCGGACATCGCAGTCATAACCAATCTGTTGGAGGACTATGGCATCGCCAAGAACACTGGGAAGGCCTCTACATCGAAGGCTTCCATACTTACAGATAATATCAATATAGTAGAATCGTCCGAGTGCGAATTCTGGAAAGGATTCGGCAAGGACGTCATAGGATACGGCGGAAGGGTCAGAGTGAATGGTTCTCCAAGACTCGGAGAACCGCTCGACATCACCATAGACTATGGTGGCAAGCATGATGTGAGATTCGGCGAAGGATTCCTCGGACTCGAATACATCCATGCGATCGATGCTGCACTCACGATATGCGAACAGATGTCGATCCCGAAGGATGTCATGATATCCGCACTCGAATCGTTCCGCGGTATACCCGGAAGGGGAGAGATATCGAAAGAGAATGGCATCTGGACCGTTACAGAGAGGAATCCGGGCATATCGCACATATCGATCGGATCGACACTCTCCACGATGAAGAGGATGGATGCCTTGGATGGACTCACGGTCATCCTGGACCCTGTGAACAGAAGGGTATGCGATAAATTGGATATCGAACAGATCATGGATGTCATCGACAAGTATGATGTAAAATTGATCTTCTTGAACGATGGCAAGGATGTCACGATCCCCGAAGGGACAAAAACGATCTTGAAATTCATCAAAGAGGGATTCCAGTGAATACGATACACCCGCGCCCGAATCCCATCGTCGCAGCGATGTATACGCTCAGGGACTTGGACGTGGATGTCATCATAGTGCATGGCCCAGCAGGATGCGGATTCATGGCATCCAGGATGCTGGAGGAAGCAGGCATAAGGGTGGTAACTTCCGCCCTCGTGGAGAATGACCTCGTCTTCGGAGGTTCCGAGAAATTGATCAGGACCATAAAGGAATCCTATGATAGATTCTACCCGAAGACCATCGCGGTCATCGGTACTTGCGCAAGTATGATCATCGGCGAGGACATGAAAGCATCAATAAGGAAGGCTGGGGTGGATTCATTGGTCTTCCCAGTGGATTGTCATGGATGCATGGGTGACAACACCGCAGGCGCCACCATGGCGATAGAATCAGCACGCGATGCGGGCCTCATCTCGGCTGATGAAGCCTCCAGGCAGATCAGCAACATGAGGGCTGCCACAGAGATGGAGAAGAAGTTCGGTATGGCTAGTAGGGGATATCTCTCTCCTACGAGAGGACCTACGAAGATGACGATATGCAAAGAGATAATAACTGCACTCTCTGAAGGGAAGAAGGTCGCAGTGATAATGATCGCCAAGAAGGAATTGGCCTATCGTTTCGCGGACATATTCCTAGCCATCGATTATGCAAGGAGGAAACTCGGAGGGGAGACGTACTTCATCGCCAACCTTGACAAAGACAAGGGACTCCCGCGCATAAGGCGCTATTGCAATGATATATTGAATGAACTCTCAGAGAATGACATCTCGATAGACAGTGTGATCGGAGGATTGGATGAGTATGCGCTATCCATCGGCGAGAAGGCCAAGGATTCCGCGGACGTGTTCGATGCCGATCTGAAGATTATCGTAGGTATGCCCCATGCATATCCCGAACTCTCTCCGAATGACATTCTGATAACGGATCAACCAAGACAGTTAGCGAATCTTCTTAACAAGGGATTCGAAAGGTCGTTGGGCGAGATATCGTCGCATTCCATGGTCATGGGTACGGATCACATAATTTCCATGGAGACCGGAGACACGATCAGAGAACTGACAGATGAAACGATTTCCAAGGTGTGATATTATGACTAAGAAGGCCACATTGATTGTAGGACATGGATCGAGATACGAATACAACAAGAAGATCATGGAATTGCAGAAAGAACGTTTAGAGAAGATGGGATTCGAGAATGTATACATCGGATTCAACGAGACATCCCACCCATTCATCGGCGAGACCATGGAACAGATGGCAGCAGACGGGATCGAAGAGGTAGTAGCGATCCCATTCTTCATCGCGTCAGGACTGCACATGACAAGGGACATCCCTCCGAAACTCGGACTCAAGGATGATTGCAAGGACATGGTCGTGTCCGTCGATGGACATGAGATGATGATGCACTTCGGCGAACCGTTCGGAGAGGACCCGTTGCTTGCTAAGATCCTCGGCGAGAAGATCGATGAGGCCAAGAAATGTAAGAGGACCGGAGTATTGGTCATAGGACATGGATCGAAGCTTCACTACAACAAGGACATAATATCCTTGAACGCCAAACGCTTGACGGACATGGGATACGATGATGTGCTCTACGCGTTCAACGAATTCAACGAACCCACCATCGAGGATGTCCTTGAGGAATTGCTCTCGAGAGGCGTGGATGAGGTGCTCGTGCTCCCGTTGTTCATATCGCTCGGAGACCACCTGAAGAACGACATCCCTCCGAAGATCCACCTCGTGGACGGAGTGAACGATGACACATACGACTACAACGGCAAGAAGGTCAGGATCTGTTACCTCTCGCCGATCGGTGATGACCCTCGTCTCACAGACCTGTTCGCTGAGAAGGTGAAGAAGTACCTCTGAGGGACATATGAAAGGCGTCGTCATAGCAGGCATGGGAAGCGGTGTCGGAAAGACATCGATAACCACCGGCATAATGTCAGAACTCTCTAGACAGAAGAGGGTGCAACCGTTCAAGGTAGGTCCGGATTTCATCGATCCGATGTATCACACCTTGGCATGCGGGAGGAGAAGTAGGAACCTGGACACATTCATGGGATCCAAGGATGTTGTTAGAGGTATCGCTTCACACGCATCCAAGGATGCGGACCTTTGCATCGTCGAAGGCGTGAGAGGACTCTATGAGGGACTGACAGGGACGACGGATGACGGTTCGACCGCAGAGATAGCGAAGACCCTCGGATTCCCAGTGATATTGATACTGGATGCGAGATCGCTCGGAAGATCGGCGGCAGCGATGATCAATGGGTTCAGGATGTTCGATCCGGATGTGGATATCGAAGGCGTGATACTCAACAATGTATCGGGACCGAGACATGAGGAGAAGCTCAGGTCTGCGATCGGTAAACATTGCGACATACGCGTGATAGGCATAGTGAAGCACCGCGAACATCTAGAACTCCCTTCAAGACACCTTGGCCTTGCGACAGTGGATGAGGGCTCCAAGGAATCCGTCATCGGCCTGAGGGCATTGACCGATGATCTCGATACGGATATGCTCATGGACATCGTTGAAGGATCCGATGACCACACATACGATACAGGGCGGTTGTATGCTGAACATGACTACTCCATGACGGCTGCGATACCCTATGATGATGCCTACTGTTTCTACTATAGAGAGAACATAGAATGCATGGAGGCCGCAGGGATCTCCGTCAAGACGTTCAGTCCGCTGAAGGGAGACCATCTTCCTGATGCCGATCTCTACTACATAGGCGGAGGATATCCAGAACTCCATGCGAAGGAGATATCCGAGAACAAGGATTTCCTTGAAGGCCTCAACAATGCTGCCTCGGAGGGGAAGATCGTGATCGGTGAATGCGGTGGCCTCATGACCATGTGCAGATCCATCACTGGAAAGGATGGAGTGGAACACATTATGTCAGGCATATTCGACGGCAAGGCCGTGATGAGCGGACGTCATGGACCGACATATAACATAATACACTCGAAAGGAAAGGGCCTGTTCAAGGACATGACGATACGCGGACATGAATTCCATTACTCCGAGATAGAACTCGGGAATGATGCTGATTTCATGTTCTCGGTGGAGAGGGGTACAGGCATCCTCGATGGCATGGATGGATTGACGAAGAACAATGCCGTTGCGTCATACACACACCAATACGCGTTATCGACAGCGAATTGGCTCAAGAATGTGAAGAAAGTTATCGACTGAGTGCCTTTCACACCAGTCTGAATATAGTCTGAAGGATAGGATCGATCACTCACATGAGTGAGGGTTGAACCTCACCCTATGTGATGCATATGTCCGCTCGTCGGCGATACCATCGTGAGTTTTCCTCTGAGGACACCTTTCATCGATGAGAATTCGCTTGAGACATTCTTCAATTCACAAAGTTTACCTTTGATGAAGAACGCTCCCATGAACTTATTCTCCCCCAATGATATGTATGACGAGGACAACAATGCAGCACCAAGATTCTGTTGCATGGACATCAATCTGTTCAATATGTCCGTCACCGTGGAATCGAAGACGATGATGATCGAACCGACCATGAACTGTCCATCATCCTTCCACTCACTCTCTGAAAGATCGTCCCTTATGAGATCGCGTATGGCCTCACTGCGACTCACATAACCTCTATCGGATATGTGATCATCAAAAACATCCAACAATTCAGGGTCCAATGATATGCTTATGCGGGAGACGCCTTCCATATGAGACTATCTTCTTTCAAAATTATAAGTCTTATTACTTTGACAGAAATCGTATGCACCTTCCATACACGATCACATCCCTGGCAGTGCAGAATGATATGCATAAAGGATACGCAATTCGACAAAACGACAGCCCTTGCCTGAACTGACAGACCAGACATCAGCCATCATCTAATTATAATCCGATTATTTAGACAAATGTCTAATTCAATTGAAAAAATCCGAACATACAATCGTCAAATGAGAAATCTTTATATGCTACACATATATACGAACGAATCATGACAAACGGCAGACTTGATGCAGTCGAGATTGCATGTAGGAAAGAGCCTTTGGTCGTTGAACCTCCGTCCAAAGTGACATCGGACTATTTCGGTTGTAAAGTGTTCAACAGATCTGCGATGAGGAAGTACCTCTCATCCGATACCAGGAGGATGGTCTACGAGTCGATCGAACAGGGTGTCACACTCGACAAGTCGGTCGCCGAATATGTCGCAGCTGGTATGAAACAGTGGGCTATGGAGATGGGTGCCACCCATTACACGCACTGGTTCCAACCATTGACTGGCGGAACGGCTGAGAAACATGATTCCTTCGCGGAACCCTATGGACACGACGGATCATTGGAATCATTCAGCGGAAAGCTCCTCTGTCAACAGGAGCCGGATGCATCCTCGTTCCCGAACGGAGGGCTCAGGAACACGTTCGAGGCCAGAGGATACACGGCATGGGACCCGTCCTCACCGGCATTCATACTGGATGATTGTCTCTGTATCCCTACAGTATTCATATCATACAACGGGGAGGCATTGGATTACAAGACGCCTCTGCTCAAATCCATATCCGCAGTATCCAAAGCAACGAAGGATGTGCTCAGTTACTTCGGACTTGGGGACGAGATGGTGCAATCATACCTCGGATGGGAACAGGAATACTTCCTCGTGGACAGGGATCTGTTCTCAATGCGCCAGGATCTCATGATGACAGGTCGCACCCTACAGGGTCACAACAGCTCCAAGAACCAACAGCTGGATGACCACTACTTCGGTGCGATCCCCTCAAGGGTATTCGAATTCATGAAGGAACTGGAGTTCGAGGCATACAAGCTTGGTATCCCGGTCAAGACAAGGCACAACGAGGTCGCACCGAACCAGTTCGAGATCGCACCCGTATACGAGGAGGCGAACCTCGCAGTGGATCACAACCTCCTGCTGATGTCCTTGATGAAGGATGTAGCGGAGAAGCACGGATTCGAGGTCCTGCTCCATGAGAAACCATACGATGGCGTGAACGGTTCAGGGAAACACTGCAACTGGTCTTTGGGAACGCTCAGCGGCATCGGACTGCTGTCACCTGGAAAGACGACAGAGGAGAACCTCAGATTCCTCGTGTTCATGAGCAACATCCTGAAAGCGGTGTACGACAACAACGCACTACTCAAGGCATCGATCATGACCGCTAGCAACGCCCACAGGCTCGGTGCGAACGAAGCACCCCCGGCGATAATATCGTCATTCCTCGGGAAGACGGTCAGCGAAGCGTTCACAGAACTGCTCAACAGCAAGGACATGGTGAAGATCAAAGGGAAGAAGATCTACAGCCTCGGTATACCTCAGATCCCTGAGCTCCTGGTGGATAACACGGACAGGAACAGGACATCACCCTTCGCATTCACAGGGAACAGATTCGAGTTCAGAGCAGTGGGATCATCAGCCAACTGTTCCGCACCGATCACGGTACTGAACACCATAGTCGCAAGTCAGCTCATCAAATTCAAGAAGAACGTCGACAAGAGGATCGAGAAGGGAGAGGATACGATGACAGCCATACTCAACGAGACCCGTGAGACGTATAAGGCCTGTCAGAAGATATGCTTCGACGGAAACGGATACTCCGAAGAATGGAAGAAGGAGGCGGAGAAGCGCAAACTCGATTGCGAATCCTCCGCACCGATCACATTCGACGCGTTCACATCCAAAAGATCCATCGATGTGTTCAAGGAATCCAACGTCCTCACCGAAGTGGAACTCAAAGCAAGGAACGAGGTCTTCTGGGAGACGTACAGCAAGAAGATCGAGATCGAGGCAAGGACACTCAGGGATATGGCGCTCAATCATCTCCTCCCTGTCGCGGTCAGCTACAAATCGAACCTCTTGGACATCATATGGAAGGCCAAGGAGGTCTATGGCGATGACTACAAGAAATACATCGAGTACGAATCATCCCAAGTGGCTGAGATCTCCAAGAAGGTCTGCAACGTCTACGAGTGCTGTGGAAGGATCGATACCGAATGCGACAGACTCATGAAGATCGGAAGCCGTGAACAGGCTGTCGAATTCCACGACAAGGTCATACCGATCATGGAGAAGATCAGGGCAGAGCTCGATACGCTCGAGATGATCATCGATGATCAGATGTGGCCTATGCCGAAATACAGAGAACTCCTCTTCATAAGTTGAAGGAAAATCCGATGAGACCAGGGAATGTGGGCCTCTACGACCCGATGAATGAGAGGGACTCATGCGGCGTCGGCCTTGCGTTGAACATCGACGGCACCAAGAGTCACCGCATAGTCGAATATGGACTCAGGATCCTCGACAACATGGAGCATCGCGGTGCTGAGAATGCCGATGGCAAGACCGGCGACGGCACAGGGATCACGGTGCAGATACCACACTCGTTCTTCCTGTCCATGGGGATCCATGTCCCTGAGATCGGAAGATACGGCGTCGGGAACATCTTCCTGCCGAAAAAGAGAACCGAACGGGACACCTGCCTCTCCGTCATAAAGGAGGAATGCGAGAGGTATGGTGTCTACACCATACTCTGCAGGGATATGCCTGTGGACCATACGGCCCAGGGACCCATGGCGAAGAGGAATGAACCATACATCGTGCAGTTGTTCCTCACGAGTTATGACAGTCAGGAGATACTCGAGCGCAAGCTCTATTCCATCAGACAGAGGGCAACGAACAGGATCACATCCTCTGAGATGAAGGACAAAGATGATTTCTACATCTGCAGCCTCTCCACGCGTACGATCACGTACAAGGGTATGCTCACTCCGAAACAGATAGGTCAGTATTATCTGGATCTCTCCAACCCTGAGTTCGAGAGTGCGATCGCGATGGTGCATTCAAGATTCAGTACGAACACATTCCCGATGTGGAAACTGGCACAGCCGTTCAGGATGCTATGTCACAACGGAGAGATCAATACCATAAAGGCCAACAGATCGTGGATGGGTGCTAGGGAGAGCGTACTTGGGACGGACCTCCTCCCTGACCTTCCGGAGCTATTCCCTCTGATACAACCCGGGATGAGCGATAGCGCATCATTGGACAATGTCTTCGAATTCCTGACGATGGCAGGCAAGAGCATGCCCAATGCCTTGTCCATGCTGATACCAGAATCATGGAACAACAAGAATCCGATACCGGATTCGCTCAAAGCATACTATGAGTACAACTCGATCCTCATGGAACCATGGGACGGCCCTGCTACGATATTGTTCACGGACGGCAGATACGCAGGCGGTATGCTCGATAGGAACGGACTACGTCCTGCGAGATATGTTATCACGGACGATGGCATGTTCATATTGGCCTCCGAGACGGGAGTGATCCAATTCCCTGAATCCGAGGTCAAGGAATCAGGACGTCTGAAACCTGGGAAGATGATCGTGATCGATACCGCAGAGGGAAGGATACTCCGTGACGAGGAGATCAAATCATCACTCTCATCCGCATACCCGTACAGGGATTGGCTTGACAGGAACCGTCTGAACATCGATGAGGTATCATCCGGAAGGGTGGTCGGACGCGATGTGGATGATCTTGACAGCAAACTCTCTGAATTCGGATACACACAGGAGGACATCGACAAGGTGATGATGCCGATGATGCTCCAATCCAAGGAACCCATCGGCTCTGCAGGATATGACACTGCATTGCCCATAATGTCCGATTCGCATCAGAGATTGTTCAATTACTTCCGTCAATCGTTCGCACAGGTCACGAATCCACCTATCGATCCGATAAGGGAGGAATTGGTCATGTCGCTGACCGGATACATAGGATCGATCCATCACAACATGCTGATGCCTTCGCCTGCGAACTGTAAGATCGTCAAGGTGAAGCATCCGATCATAACCAATAGGGAATTGGACCTGCTCATGAATCTCAAGTACAGAGGATTCAGAACAGTGGTCATCCCCATGGTCTTCACCAAGGATGAGGGGTTGGAGAAAGCCCTGGAACGCATTTGCGAGATGGCCGATGAAGCTGTAAAATCCGGCGGTTCGTACATAGTGCTATCGGACAGATGTTCCGATGATATTCACATCCCCATACCATCCGTACTTGCGGTATCGGCAATACACCAACACCTCATCGATGAGAAACTGAGGTTGCAGACAGACATAATAGTGGAATCCGGAGAGCCCAGGGAGGTCATGCATTTCGCACTCCTGTTCGGATACGGTGCCAACGTCATCAACCCGTACATGGCCTATGCCATAATCGAGAGGACTGTATCCAACAATCAAGATATGAGGGTCGATGTGGATACTGCGGAGCACAACTACATCTCATCCATCGAGAAAGGGATTATGAAGATAATGTCCAAGATGGGCATAGCGACCTTACGCTCATACAGAGGTTGTATGCTATTCGAAGCGTTAGGAATATCATCCGACGTCTGTAACAGATACCTTGGCGGTACGGTATCCAATATCGACGGATTGACCATCAAGGATATCGAGAACGAGGCGATCGCATCACATGATGATGCGATAAAGGGAATCGGCACACTTCCCGATCAAGGATTCTACGCATATCGCAAGGGAGGGGAGGGACACTCATGGGTACCATCTACGGTAAGGTCCCTTCGCGAGGCCGCATCCAACAATGACATGGGCGCATACGGCAGATTCGCCGATGCCGTCGATTCCGATCACATATTCATACGCAACATGATGGACTTCAGACCGTCCAAACCCATACCTTTGAATGAGGTGGAATCCACAGAGAGCATAATGAGACGTTTCGTGGCAGAAGGCATATCGTTCGGCGCCATAAGCAAAGAGGCACACGAGACCATCGCCGAAGCCATGAACTCCATCGGTGCGCAGAGCAACACTGGAGAGGGAGGAGAGGATCCGAAGAGGTTCGAACCCATCGACGGAAAGGATCTGTCATCCAAGGTCAAGCAGATCGCTTCCGGAAGATTCGGTGTGACCGCAGAGTATCTCGTCAATGCGGAAGAGATACAGATAAAGGTAGCACAGGGAGCCAAACCGGGAGAAGGAGGGCAATTGCTCGCACATAAGGTGGATGCTGTCATCGCAGCCACAAGGCATTGCATACCAGGGATCACATTGATCTCTCCTCCTCCGCACCATGATATCTATTCCATAGAGGATCTCAAACAATTGATCTATGACCTCAAATGCATCAATCCTGCTGCAAGGATCAGTGTGAAACTCGTCGCAGAAGCAGGCGTAGGTACCGTTGCCGCAGGCGTGGTTAAGGCAGGAGCGGATGTCATCCTCATCTCAGGCGCGGATGGAGGCACTGGAGCAAGCCCGATATCATCTATGAGGTATGCAGGGATGCCATGGGAGCTTGGTCTCGCCGAGGTACAACAGACCCTGATATTGAACGGCCTCAGGAAGAAGGTGAGACTTCAAGTTGACGGTCAATTGAAGACAGGCAAGGATATAGTCGTTGCAGCACTCCTCGGTGCCGAGGAATACGGTTTCGCAACATCGCTCATGGTCTCCATCGGATGCATAATGTGCCGCAGATGTCAGACCAACACCTGCCCCGTAGGGATCGCTACGCAGGATCCAGAGAACAGGATGAAATTCAAAGGATGTGCGGATGACATACGCAACTACCTCCGTATGGTGGCTGAGGATGTCAGAAGGAATCTCGCTTCCCTTGGATTCAAGAGTATCGATGATGCGGTAGGCCATTCGGACAGATTGGTGCGCAGACCGGCCAAAGGCTTGAAATGCGACAGGATGGACCTCACGAAGATGCTGACAAGGGTGGATGGCGTACAATCCTGTACCGAGGGACAGAATGACATCGTGAAGGATGTGTTGGATAAGAGGATCATCGCCGATGCCATGCATTCGGTACAATCTGGAAGGAAGGTGAACCTCACATACAGTCTGATCAATGTCGACAGATCCGTCGGTACAATGCTCACGGGCGCACTGATAAGGAATGGCATCAAGTTAGAAGATGATACCATCAACGTCACATTCACAGGCACTGCAGGACAGAGTTTCGGTGCATTCCTATGCAAAGGCATATCGTTCGACCTTGCCGGACAGGCGAATGATTTCGTTGGTAAAGGGCTGTCAGGAGGCCGTATCGCGATATTCCACAAGGAACGCTATCCGAAGGAGAATGTTATCGCAGGCAACACGATCCTGTACGGTGCCACATCCGGCGAACTCTATATCGCTGGTGCCGTCGGAGAGAGGTTCTGCGTGAGGAACAGTGGAGCGATAGCTGTAGCCGAAGGTGCTGGGGACCATTGTTGCGAATACATGACGGGAGGACGTACCGTGATCATCGGTGATGTTGGAAGGAACTTCGCCGCAGGAATGTCTGCTGGTATCGCATATGTCCTCAATGACTCCGATGATTTCGACCGTCATTGCAACATGGACATGGTAGAGCTATCTCTGGTTGAATCCCCGCAGGACATCGATGAACTCAAAGGGATACTGGAGAAACACCTCAGATACACTGGAAGCAAGAAGGCCAAAGATCTCCTGGATGATTGGGAACATAACGTGAAGAGATTCCTGAAGGTCATGCCGATCGGGTACAAACATGTCCTTGAGCAGAAGAACAGTGTATCATGACAGATCATTTCACATATCGATGCATTAGCATCGATCGAAATTGACGATCTCCCCGTCATTGAAAAGAATAGCGCCGCAATCTTTCATATCATCATTGAAACCTGATACCGAGAACAGACAGTATTGGATCTCGTAATCATTCAGTTCCTTCACTGCCTTCGCTTTCTGCATCAGCGAATTCAGTTCGGATATGCCGATGGGTTTGGAGCGATATTTGCATTCACAGACGTATGCAACATGATGCTTCTTGTCCAAAGCGATCAGATCGATCTCTCCATTGCCCCAATATTTCCCATATTCCGCTGCGATATTACGTTCACGCAGATACCTCTTCAACTCCTCTCTGCACACACTCTCAAAAATGAAAGCTACATGAGCATCGATGAAGTGATCCCTAAGGTCCTGGGCAGCAGAATCGTTCTCCATCCTGATTATGGAATTCCTATAAGGGTATACGAAACGGAACCAAAGGGAAAGGAAATTGTCCGATATGATATATTGACCATTGCGACTCTTCTCTGGTCTCTTCTCGGTTATGGGTATCACTCTCTCCAACATCCCGATCTCGATGAGCTTCTTCAGATACGGCAATATCTCCTCCGATGGCGCTTGAACCGCACCAGTGATCTTCTCCATTGTACGATGCCCATTTGCTATGGCCTTGAGATAGGTGTTGTAACTTGACAGATTCCTGAATTCCGATCCCAGAAGATATTCTCCCTCGTTAAGAAGAGGAGAACCGATATCCATCGTCAATCTGATGATGTCATCTATGACATCACCATCACTCATCAGTGACATGTAATATGGTACCCCGCCCGTTACAGCATATCTTTCGACCGATCTCCTGTAATCCTTGGACATCGTAGTCCTGAACGGGAGTGGAAGCACCGTCAGATCCAAGGAGTTCCTTCCATACAGAGGGCTCCTCAGATCACCGGTCAAGCTGTTCATCGATACCAATGATGATCCGCATAGGATCAGCATGACCTCATTCTTAGACAGAGATGTATCCCATAATGATTGCATCTCAATTCTTACGTCCGGATCCGCTTTGACGGCATATTGGAACTCATCGATCGCAATGACCTTCTTCCCAGGATGATTCAATACGTAATATCTCAAAGCATCCGACCAACTGTCGAATCTTATGTTGAGTCCGCCCGAGACCTTCTTGGACAGAGAGAATAGTATGGATTGTTTGGTCTCATTGTCTATCTCGCAATAGAGGTGCTCCTTATCCTTGAGGAACTCTTCGATGAGTCTGCTCTTGCCGACCCTACGCCTCCCTTTGATGATTATGAGCGAGTGATCCTTACTGAATTCCTCATTCAGCAATGACATCTCCTTCTCCCTGCCTATGAAGTCCATAATAAGAAGAACGATTCCGACTAGATAATATGTGGTTTAACTGAAACGTAATTAAGTTAATCGTAATTCAGTTAAGTTCTGAATGTTCACAGGCATCGACGATGATGTTTGTCGTATTGAAATAGATTGAATGAAAAAAAGATAAGGCGGTCCGCCCCATGACGGGACGGACCTGTTTGTGTTGGTTGTTCTTAACGCCTCCTGAGCATGAATGTTGCTATCGCAGCAATGATGATCACTGCTGCTATCGCGATCCCTGCGTACAACAGGATGTTACCATCCGATGATGACTCCGGAGCCTCATCGATGACAGCATATATCGAACAATGTGTGGTCTTGACGACCATCTCATTGTTCTTCATGTTGTATTTTCCATCGACCTTCTCCATCGTACCATCATCATGCACATAGTACGCCACAGGCACCATTCCGGGTGCTGTAACGTGCTTGATGCTGATGGTGATCTCTCCATTGAGCTTATCACCGATGCTCTTGTCACCTGACATGACCTTGACCTTGACGACAGTGGCATCACTGTTTATGGCAGCCTTCTGTTCATCCGTAAGGACATCCTCGATGGCTTTAGCGACCGATATCGCGATGTCATCATATTCGGAGATGTTGGACATCACGCCTTTACTGACCTCCATGCTTCCGGCCGTACCGGAAACGAGGATAGCAGAATCGGCATCCGCTATCTTCTTGACGATATCTGATGACAACTTGACATTCGCATCGGACGATCCTGATCCGACCTGAATGACTTTGGTCGCATCCTTGACGGATTCATTCTCGTTGACGATCTTCTTGGAATACATCTCCTGCATCTTCAGAGCGACATCAAGGGATTCATGAGAGATTACTATCTGTCCGTTCTCCTCTGAGGTCTTGACCTCGGTGACGACGGATGCGGACTGAGAACCTTCCTGATACTCTGCCTTGACAGTGGCGTTTCCGCCCTTATCATTGGCAGTTATGGTGACTCCCTTAGTGCCTGTACCTGAAGAACCGGTTGTGTCTATCACACTGACCTCGATATGAGTCTCGGATTTCACACCCCCATTGGGATCTTTGATAGTGACTGTCTCAAGAGATGATTCAGTCTTTATCCCTCCCTCATTCGTCTGAGAATTGGATGTGGATTTGATCTCCTCGACCGTTCCATCATTCTGAGGAGTGGTGGCGATCACAGTTGTAGTGGTCTTTCCATCCTCTTCGGTCTTAGTGAGCGTTTGGACGTTCGTTATCGTACCATCAGCATTCTGAATGGAATCTTTCTCGACCGTTACAGTTGGATCTGTGGGGTCAAGGTGATCGTTCGGAGCGTCAGGAACATCAGGCTCAATAGGCTCAGGTCCTGGAGGATCGTCTGGATCAGTTGGTTCTGTTGAACCTCCAGAAACAATCTGCCATTGAATCACCTTGTCTCCAAATGCTGAATCGTCATCAGCGACCCTCAGATCTGCCCATGCATATCCAGGTTTCAATGATAGTACGGCCCGATATTCCCCTGTGTCCTTTCCTGTACCTCCTGATTTCACAGCATACATCGATGTATCTGGAATACCAACCTGTTCCTTTCCATTGTATGTCAATGAAACTTCAGGAACTGTAGCAGGCATTATCACAGGGGCATCATCACCAGAATCAGGAGCGCCCGTCATACCATAGATTATTTCGAAATGACCGCCCTCCTTGTAGTAACCCAAGGTCAGATTATTGTACACACCGTCATGGTATTGGATCCAATATCTCCACGTTCCGTTTGAATACTGATAGTCACCTAATCCAAATATGTTATCCACCCAGTGATAAACAGTGCCAACATCTCCACCACCAGCACCGCTGAAGAAACTACAGGGGATCTTGCTATCATTCAACGCCTTTTCCAATGCAGTTCCCGCATCTGTAGACACTGCACTGATTACCACACCATCTTTCAAAGAAGCGGCATCGAATCCAGAATCCCCTGTATTCGCATCTTCAGCACAAAAATCCATGCGTATCAAGAATGTATACTCATAGGTATCTGTAGACGGGGGCCTCTCTGATATCTTTATCTCACAAGACGCTTCATAGAGGTTATCATAGATAGCAGTGATTACAGCCATTCCAGGATATTTTGCGGATACGTTTACGACCTTGCCGTCATGATCCAACGATATTTTCCCTTGTCCTGAAGAGATCCTCCAGACGTATTTGGATTTATCAGATTCATCGTATCCACTTGGTACAGTGATCGAGATATCGGATGAATCTCCAACATACAGGGAGATCTCAGCACTGCTTATCAACAGTTGTGCATACCCTACGGAAACTTCACACGTATCTTCGAATTCGCCAGCTTTTACCTTGATCGTTGCTTTACCGCAAGCCTTTGGAATCAGTAATCCATTTTGACTTACTTCGACGATCAAGTTATTACTTGTACTCCAAATGACACTATCTGTTGCATTCGATGGCGATACCGTGGCTACTAATGATGTACTATTTGTAGCAGTGATATCGACCTTATGCCTATCCAAACTTATGCCCGTAGCATGAATGATTGTTCCGGATACAGTAAATGTCTTTTTAGCGACATTTGAAGACGACGTGAAGGCAGTCACCTCATAATCTCCGGCAACCAGAACACCAACATTCATCTCTCCGCTGAAAAGCCCATCCTCCATTATGAACGAGTAGTATGGAGTGGGATCGCCAGTAGGAGATTTTATAGAGATCTCTACAGACCTTTCAGTTGATACTCCACTCACTGTAACGATTCCTTTTTCAGAATCATAATTGACTGATGATATGTACAGGCTCGGTACAATGAATGATTTTTCTGCCTTTGTTGTGGCTGATGTGAATACAGTTACCTTAGCGACACCTGGTTTCAAATCTCCGACCCTCATTTGACCTGAGAAATGCCCGTTGTCAGGAAAGAACGAGAAATATTGAGAGACATAGTTCTCAGCTACCACACAAGCTTCAATGGATGACGACAAGGCTGTTCCTTCGATGGTAAGGGTTCCGAGGGAGGGATCGTAATCCACTTTATCAATCGAAAGCGAACTACTTCCGTCCCCCTCGGACTCCTGGATGATTCCGCAGAATGCAATGATGGCTAACGCTATCATGGCAACTATCAAAGTCATCCTTGTTCTTTCCATGTAAATTCACCTCAGGAACCCGATTTCTTATATTCGTAGGAACCGAAGTTATCGAATGGTTGACCACTAACTGGTACCCCGTCAAGCATCTTTACAGTGACTGTGAGTAGCCTGTCTTTACTCACAACAACCTGTTCTGATGCAGAACCATCCGAAGCCAAATCCACTTTTGAATATACGTTGACAGATATTCCGCCTTCGTACATGGCAATCACGAGGAGACGTGCGTTGGAGATGTTGATATCGCCTGATGAACGAGTGATATTTAGATCGATCACCATATTGGCTCCGGAGATGCTCTCCGTACCAGTCAAAGTGTATTTGACTCCACCAGATGAGATAGGCGATTTTGTGTATGTTGCCTTATAGGTCACATTAACAGTAACATCAGCAATCTTAGGATCCCATCCACTGAATGTGTATGTGTACTGAGTATCTGCCTCTTTTGTTGGATTCTCTGGCATTATAATGCTGGATGCAGAGGTACCTGCAACGTATTGCGTGGTCTTCAACACAGTTCCATCATCGTTGACAAATGTTACAGTATACTTGATAGGCTGATTACCAGTCAAAATAACATCCTGATTTGGCATCACGAATGAATAACTCACATTACCGGGGCCGTGAGATTTTATATCCAAATCTTCTGGATTAGACATGATTGTCAAAACCTCTTTCGTATCGGTAAAGATTCTTACTACCATCCCATTGTATGAAGCATATGGCGATTCGATTTTGACATTTCCAAAATTGACATCGACTCTATTACCGATCACATAATCCAAGGTTACTGCAACATCAGTTCCTGCCAATGACAAAGAAGTAGTATTATCTGGAAGTGAATCTTTCGATTTTGTGATAAGCCAGGTATTTCCGTGCTCCTGAGATAACAAATCCTTATTATCAATATGTTTCCACACGCCATAATCTAGAACATACAGTGAATAGTCTTTGTCAAATTCATGTTCAGCAGATATTCTTACTCCGAGTAAGTTGCCACCACTAACAGTACCATATCCCGACGACGATAATGCGGATGCAGGGTCCGCCCCTTTACTCTCTACGAGTATCTTGTTGCTACCATCGTCGATCACATAACGATATGTGTTATTCTTGACTGAAACATATCCATACAATTTTCCTGTGTCATCATAGTAGATTAGATTGCCGCTCTGTGAAACTCTTATTCCTTGTGAACAATATGTGTGAAGATCATTCATCACAGAATCTGTGAAAACATTGGTTTCTGAATCATACTTGATGATGTGGATTTTTCCATCATAATATGTTGCATAATAGATGTAATATTCATTGGCTGTACCACATTTATTCACAACTATCGAACCATGGGATTTTACACTTTTGATTGATTTAAGTGCCTCAGGTATTGTATCATTTGCAGCATTAATGATGGTACCTTTTTGATACACATACACTTCTGCGCCGACCTTCACAAATGCAAGATCATCAACAAACACCATGCCTGATGTAACTTCGCTACTTCCTTTCAAAAACAATGTTTTCACTGTTTTGAGATCCTTTGATAATACAGCCACTTTGCCTTGACCCGAGCTTGAACCAGATAATAATGGGACACCATAACTAGTAACATAAATCAACTCACCATCAGTAGTAATCCACCCATTATCGAGAAGAAGGCCCTTTAATCCATCTATCTCACAAGATTCTATCTTCGAATCACTAGCAGATGATGCAACACTGATCCATATCTTATTCTTCCCATCATCATACTTCTCTCCTGACAACCAATAAACACTACCGTCGAGAATTAAGGGCAAAGATGGGCCACCTTCATTGATGTACAGCCCGTGATCAATATCCTTCGTCCATACCGGTTTAAGATAACCTCCCTCAATACTCCTTACGTAAGGATTGTACAATGAAATCTTAGCTGAACTGTTAGTTACATCATCTTTTGGACTGAATGAATAAGCAATCTTATTCGCATCATCGAATACAACCTTCCCTGATACTTTGAATCCAGCAGACTTTAAATCCATATCATATACATTTTCTGTCACATAATCAACGATGTATCCATTACCAAGGTACCCCAAGTTATGGAAGAATGCATATGTCAACCCAGACTCTGCAGTGGCAACAACATTTCCATTATTTGTATCGATCTTGAACAGTGAAGCTCCCATACGCACATATGCATAATCTCCAAGAATCAATGGCTCACTTGATCCGCCAGCCCACATATTCTGAACGTTAGATGTCTGTCCAGTTCCTATGGCCCACTTCTGTACCAAATCAGTGACGTTCGAAGGTGTATCAACGGTAACTACAGACGTAGGAGCATGGGATTCGGAAATATAAATGGCATCCAAGTCCACAACAACATTCGAATTGATTGACGATATCGTCAACACTCTACAATCATCTGACAAATGTATATTTCCCTGTGTTGTACCAGGATCTTTGATCACCACACTAGAATTGCCAACGACGATAGACCACTGTCTTATCTCAATCTTTTCAGAACCAGATACCGACAATTTGATGGAACCATTGGGCACAATCATCCCATACTTATTCAAATCACTATCACTAACGCCCGAAACAGACACCATTGATGACGATGAGGGAATGGTCAGGAGATATACTGCCCCACCGACCCACTTAGGGACCAAAGTAAGATCTGACTTAACTGGGGTGCTATGATTGTAATCTGAACCATTTAATTGCCAGCCATCGAATGCCATACCATCTTTAAATGGCGCCTTCCCCATACTAAATGTTGCACCATCCTCGACAACAACTGTTTCAAAAACAGTATCGTTATCCAGCATACATTTAACATTCCAATTGGTCAATTTTACCCGTATAATCGAAGATTTTGACAAATCACTAATGTCAAAAGTACCATTTTCTTCTCTCGATACACTCTTTTCATACTGAGCCTGAAGATTTATGTCATTACTTGTCTTGAAAACCGTCAGAGTTATCTTAGATTCATTCTTTTGAATCACTGTATCGGCAACATTGACTTTGTCCCTTATATTGCTGTCAAATAAAACAAACGCATACAAATTAGTTTCAATTTGTTTCACATAGTCTATGATATTGTAGCCACCATCTTTCAAATAATATCCGCCGAGATAATCAGGCGCATCATCATGCCCTCCTGCAAATACAGATTGGTATACCTTAACGCCAATGCCCAGAGTATTATCGTTAAAAAGTTCTGTCAAATTGGTTTCAGAAAATATCCTGTAGCCATTGTTAGAAAATTTTTCATAATTATATACTGTGCCATCAAAATTCCATACTGCCCCTGATTTAAAACTGGATTTGGTGCCGAAATAGATATTACATTTTGGAAAACAACCGAATGTGTTCGCACTAAATGTCACATTGTTTGGAAAATACATTCCTTCGCTGTAATTCTCGTATGCCGTTCTAAATACCTTTGAGCCAAACGATAGCGGCTCATCTTCTGTACGTTCATCAAAGATTAAAGTGGACTTCTTCATGTATAGAGTATTTGAACCTTCAATATGTTTGATTGTAACAGGTATTGTGAGCTTTAACGCGACTTCATTATAACTACTATAAGTATCACCTCCACTTGCAAATGTTGCCTTTTCATTCTTATATGTAAAACGAACCAGAGGAACATTACTGGAATCTATCTCACTCTTCCAACCATAAATCTCAGTTACAGGAATTCCGTCCGCCTTGCTATACCACGGATCATAATTGTCATTATTCTCTGATTTAGTTAAGTATGATGCGATAGTAAAAGAAGCATCATCCATAGTTCCAGGAAGTTTATGAATCCCTATGAAAGTAGCCGTTTCTTGATTATTATCGTCCATATTAATCTTGTAACAGCCCCATCCAAATTCATCATTTCCAGCATAAACGATATTATTGCCGTCTGAGTTACCATCAGCGACGCTGTTATCAAATGAGAAAAAAACCGTACATCCAAAACAAAGAGTGACAATTATTAATGCCAACCCCAACATCTTCTTATCCATCTGCCACCACCCTATCATTTTCAACAATCTATTCTCAATAGATCTGCCCTCTGTATGCGTACGCATAAAGGACACAAACATCGAGATTGAATCATATGGGCCACTTATCAGAAAATAAAACTTGCTTAAAGGCAATCATCTAATCGAACACTTTCAATTATCGCATATCTTGTCAGTTCATCATGCAATTATGCAATCGATATGTTCACTATCATAACTTTCTGATTATTGTCCCATGATTGTCTAAGGACTTTCAACCGATCTGTTAAACCTAGTCCAAATTTATATTGAGGGTGGCCTGCCTGCAATATGCAGGCAAGGCCGTTTCACTCAGGGATATACTGAGTGCACGAACTGATAGCACAATTCGCTGCATTCATATTGGCTTCCAAGTCCAGACAAAGGAGTCAAAAATCCACCCGTGAACAGTGAATAATTTGAACCATCCTGGGCAATTGCTGAACCAATATAGATTGACCAGTAATCCCAAATCGACTGAGTTTCAGTTGATGTGTTTGCCTCTTTGACACCCATCATCGATGAAACATACCCATAACTACTGACATTGATTCCCCCATTGCTAGTGTTGTACATGGAATTGTTCCCGTATGCACTTGAAATAGCATTCTGAAGGGCCAGATAACAGTTGGATCCATATCCATAATATGTCCCCTGATGTGCTACTGCATAATTCCAATCCGCTTCAGGCACACTGGTTGGGCGAGCACTAGTGTTTGCAATTGAAACGTGGAACGTTACTTTGAAAGCGTTGGTTGTTGTCACATCATATATGCTGGCGAGATCGTTCCCAGCAGGGAGTGTTATTCCAATTGCTTGAGCTGTTGCAATAGTTCCATCATAAATGATGATGTTGGCTGTTCTGAGATTAGCATCATAATCACTGTATGCCTGATAAAAACCCAATGCCGTAGTGGGGCCAGGGACCCACGAACCTGTTGCAGTCGAATATATGAAGACAGAGTATGTGGAATTAATCAAACCACTAATCGATGAAAACTGCCCATATGATGAGTTGATTGTTGTGTAGGTAGTTGTTACCGTGTAGTTGTTGTCTGCCTCATAGTCAATTAATTTGTCATCTAGAGTTGCCTTCAATGCAATGAATGCATTATATCCACTTCCCTGATGTGTTGTCCAACTTGTATCCCCTTGCTTAGCAAAGAAGAAATTGTATGTCGCAAGTCCATCCGTTGCACTAGCATCGGACTCCTGTGTCATCTCTAGGATGACGATTCCTGTGGCAACCATCATTAAGGCCACCATTGCTGCAATTACTTTCTTTTGCATGGATAATCACCTTGATTTCCATTGATGTAAATCGTTTATCATTTGCACACCAACCCTTTCATAAGACTGATTGATGGTGCCCTGAACTTTTCTTGCGATCTTGTTACTGATTTTGCCTCTCAGAAAATTTCTAAGAGACGTTCACCACATCCCCTTTATTCTGTATGATTAAGGCCTTCTTGCTTTCCCAAGAAAGTTCGTTTACTATACGCATTCTCATAGCATATAAATCCTTGTTCGAATTCTACCCCATTTGACGGCCAAAATACAAATTGTCTAATTTTAGACATTCGTATATATAGTATCGTCCCTAGCGCATCAAATTTCATTGATTATAGTGAATTTACGCCGATGCCAGCACCAATATCATAGAAACTCAAATTGATCATATCAAAATGACAATTCATGTAGAATCGGAATCCGATTCCGAATTTTCATATACTTCTAACGCATTCAATCACACATGATAGAACGGACCATCTATGCCCAGATACTCCATAGCACATCTCTCCGCCCCGTTACATTGATAACGGGCGCACGCCAGGTAGGCAAAACGACCCTCTGCTTAAAACTCCGTGATGAAAAGGGCATAAATTACGTATCTTTGCGCGATAAAAAAGAGAGAACGATGGCCCGCAATGACCCCGACACCTTCCTCAAACTGCACCCCCATCCCCTGATCATCGATGAAGTCCAATACGCACCATCTCTCCTGGAGAGCATAGAGTCTGTAGTTGACAAGATGAAAGAAGAAGGAAAAACCAACAAAGGGATGTTCGTACTAACAGGAAGTCAAGCATACAAACTAATGGAAGGCGTGTCCGATTCGTTGGCTGGAAGGATCTCTGTGATAAACATGTCTCCACTCAGTTTGAACGAGATCATCGGTCGCGATACGCCGCCCTTCGACATTGATATTGATAAAAATATCAAAAGATCCTCTGGATTCTCCATTGGTCCAAGAGAGTTCTACGAGAGACTCATCCGCGGAACGTATCCAGAACCAGAGGTTGAACCGAATCTCACTACACAGGAATTCTATTCCGACTATGTGGACACCTATATCGACAAGGATGTCTCGGAGATTATTAACGTAGTCAACAAGGACAAATTCCATTCCTTCATGCAACTCATAGCATCCATGACTGGTCAGGAGCTCAACTATGAGAGGATCGCATCAGACGTAGGCATAGATGGTAAAACTGTCAAATCATGGATCTCAGTGTTGATCGCAGGCGACATCATCCACCTCCTCCAACCATACAACGACAGATCCACGTCCAAACGCATCGTCAAAAGACCAAAGATCTACTTCTGGGATACGGGTTTAGCATGTTATTTGGCCAGAGTACTGGATGCAGACAGTCTCATAGCCGGTTACCTCAAAGGCCCAATGACGGAGACGTTCATGGTGAATGAGATCATCAAATCCTATCGGAACAACAAGATGGACTCCCCTTGCTACTACTATCGCGACAGTAATGGTAATGAGATTGACATGGTCATCGTCAGAGGCGGTCATGTGTCCCTGATAGAATGCAAATCCGGATCGGAATTCGGGTGGAATGACATCAAATCCTTGGATAGAGGGATTCCATCCCAATACCCAATAACAGGAAGATGCATACTATGCCTTACTGAGAAACCATATCCTATCAATGACAAGATATATGCTCTACCGATAACGTCCATATGACCGCAATATATTCGGAAACATCAGGATTGAGTGGATTATCATGTGCACCAAGAAAAATGGCAAAGAATTGATGAGAATCTTCACCAAATACTATTCCGGATGTCATGTCGATGAATCCGATTCAGAAATACTGGAAACTTTGTCTATGATAGAATATCTAGAATATTATGCAGATGGCGGAGAGTTATGCGCACGTGCCGGCCCCATCGGCAGATTGTTCAAGAAACCTCGTGTCCCTAGGATCTCAAGAGCCTGAGGATCTCATCTCATCGCCAATCCGACCGCTGCTGCCATCACCCTAAGCCGATTCGCATCGTTCGAATCCACTAGGATCAATACATCCTCGTTCTTCATCCCGGCGGCCCTTATCTCCTCGGCGAATCTTGGATCGTTCTTATCGACATCCCAATTCTTCGGGAATATCACTCTGTCATCCCTCATCACGAACGTTGCGGCACCAGTCGCCCCATTCCTTACGGCAAGATCCCTCTGTTCCATCCCGTTGGTCACCTTGTAGGCCACACCTTCGATGATGATCCCCTGCTGATATCTTCCCTCGGCATAATTCACATTGAGAACGTCCGTGTATCTCATCTTGAATTTCTCGAAACTCTGCCTACCGAATTCCGTGATGAAGACACCGGTCTGTTTTATCTCGACCCATTTCCAATCCTTCAGGACCTTGAGCATCCCCTTGGTGCTTCCTTCTCCGAGTCCGGTATCCTCCATCAATCCTTTCCTGCCGATATGCCCTCTCCTCTGAAGGATGTCCAATACCAGAAAGAGATGTGCATCAGAATATCTTGCTACCGGGCCGCAGCTGTTGTCATACATCAGTTCCATGACTTTACTCCCAACGATTCGCAAAGTTTCATGTACTGAATCACGGAATCCATTACTTCTGATACAGATATACCCATGCTGGATGCGATCTCGGGGACGGATTCGTCATGATCGAATCTGACGATTATATCCGCTTGCTCTGGCGTAAGCCCATGTTTTCTCAGGAGGACTGACCTGTACAGATCGCCTTCGGTATCCCACATCTCTTTGAGGATTTTCTCATCCAAAGGAATGCTTCTCTTTCTGCGATCGGTCACGTCCTTCAATGATTCCTTACGGATCCTACCGACCTTGTACTCATCCGATTCAAGATCGCCACAGACAGGACATGATATTGGAATCCCATCCTTCACCTTGTCCTCCCAGCGCATTCCGCACTTCTTACAGATGATCGCCAGTGTCTCCTTGTTCCATCTCTTACTCCCACAGGATGGACACTTCGAAGGATTCTTCTTCGTCAGCCAGATATATCCGCATCTTAAACACTTGACCTTCCTAGCTTCTTCGCAATCCCATAGTGTGGATCTGCATAACGGACATATCTTGGGTTTCTCGTCATTTCCCCCAGTGTTCCAAACATATCCACAGAGCTTGCATTGGTTGATCGGATTGTTATCAGTGCTCTCACAACTCTGATTCTGATTTATGATGCGTTCCAAACGCCTCATTCCTATCTGATAATCATTCTCATCGATCAACCCTGCACACCCCTGGTCAATGGATGATACAACCAATTCTGGTTATCACCATATAGATTATCTATCCAAAATGACAGACAATGTATCATTTTCGACTTCCCATTTACTATCTAAGGAATCTATGTAACTTCATGTACCAATGATTCGTGGATCGTGATCGTACAACGACATGGGATTCTCAGTGTACACTGAATCGTTCACAATTATCCCACATTCATTGTATGCGGCCTGTATCCTCGTGAATTCATGCCTGATTTCCTTGAGGGGCCTTCCCAATCTCAGAGATATCGTTTCAAGGCTCATTCCCGTGAAATGCAACGCAAGTATCTCCGATTGCTTCGGATCCAATCTCAAACGCCGCATCAAGTATGGGATGTTCTCTCTGAAATCATCCTTGTGCGACAGCATATCCTCTATGATGGATTCCCAGAATCTTCTGTATCTTTCGGACTTGGCACGGCCTATGGCCGTGTTGAATGAAAGATTCCACTTATCGAGCATCTTTTCCATGTATCTGCATGCCTCTGGGCGCTTCCCTCTCCAGAGATATATACAACCGATACCGTCCTTGAAAAGATAGTTCAGCCTATACTCTTCATTCTTCCATAATTCGATCAACTTCTCGGATGAACCTTCCTTCGACAATATCTCTCCGCATATCGGACAGACATCCTCCTTATCATTCTCCGAGATCCATTCAGCTCCACAGAAACCGCATTCGCATCTTTTACATCCAGGTGATCCGCGACATTCCGGACAGACATTCCTCTTCCTTCCAACGATGAATAATCTACCGCACCTGACGCATTCGGATGTATTCGGCAATTGATTCCATTTCTTTGATCTGCATGAAGGGCATGACGTGACGGAATCGGGTTCCATCCCCTCGTTCAACACCCATTTATGGCCGCATTTGAAGCATTTCAATTTGAATGTGTCCTTATCCCAATTCTTGGATCTACATGAAGGACACATATTCGGATACCCTATCCTACTTTTCCAGACATAACCGCACTTATGACAAAGGAACTGCGGGACCTTCGGTTCATTCCAATTCCTTGTCTTACAGTTGGGACATCTCACCGGAGGTTCAGAATTCCTGGATGTCCATATGTGACCGCATTGATTGCATGAATGTTCTCTTACGGACGTTCCTTCCGTGATCGCATGACCACATTTCGGACAGATGTCATCCACACATCCTGGTTTCCATTCGGCTCCGCATGACTTGCATGTGTACTTATCAGGAGGAATATCATAACGACGGATGTGACATTTCGGACAGACGTTCGGCCTCGTCTCAGAACGTGATATCCACTGATGGCCGCATTTGAAGCAATAGAGCCTCTTCCCTTTCCAAAGATGCTCAGGTCCCCCCCCCTTGTTACCATCATGAATCATAGTTCCCAATAACTATGTAATTAGATTTAACATCCAAACATAATCATTGG
>ENA-UONY01000495-UONY01000495.1-human-gut-metagenome-genome-assembly--contig:-CS9-NODE-495-length-47379-cov-51.505515_pt1 | contig 47379 bp, 44 predicted proteins | sample MGYA00242465_ERZ724012 | MGnify/ENA metagenome assembly ERZ724012 | reverse complement strand
TAAGTACCCTCTGTTTTTGTGCCCTCTCGTTTGAGTGCTTGTCTATTATATCACGGAAAACGACATTTGTCAACGTTTTTTTCAAAGTAAATTTACATAAAACTTACTCGTTTAATCCTGCTTTTAAAGGCACTTTGTACAATCAGCCGTAAAAAGCTGTCTATATATTCTATTTACTGCATTTTTCTGCTATTTAATGTATTTTATCAGCTTTTTACCGCTGTCTTTTTCGGATACCTTCCGGTAAGAATTCTCTCCCTTATGTATACCAGCGTATCCTCCTCGCCGTATCTTTTCAGCATTATCAGCATTTTTCCAAGAAGCTCCATAGTTTCCGGGTGCATCATATAGTGTTTTCTGTTCTTGTTGAAATATTCAAACGGCATACTGTCGTTATAATTCTCTTTATAATATGTCTTACAAGCCGCCACTCTGTCGCAGAACATTTCCACAACATACTTTACAGGCATCTTCATTCCCTGCATCGCAGAACCCGGCTCCTGTCCGTAATCTATCCAGTATTCAAAGTGATGCCTGTTTCTTCCCTTATGGTGAAGCCACGCCTCGCTTTTTCCCGTCACACGTCTTTCAGTCGTATTCGGGCTTTTATCTCCCGTGTAAAATACCACGCCGCTTATGAATTCCTTCGGCGAGTATTTTGACAGATCGTGCATGAGCCCTTGCTTATAAAGACCGACCTTGAAGCACAGCCTCATTACTTCCATCTTGTGATGATTGATAGTGCTTAAATGTCCTTTGAAGTTTTCCTTAATGTCCATACTTATACTTCTTTCGTTCTTTCGAGATACTTTCTCCAGTTATCAATATATCTTGTTTTAAAGCTGACGCTTGTTATTTCTTTGTATGGAATTTTGGTTTCTTCCTGCCATTTTCCGTCTGCGTCAAACTCTCTCATCGTAAGTTTATTCTTCCCCGCCTTTAAGATTATCCCTATATGGAATATCTCATCATTTTCGTTCTCGACTATAGCCCATTCACCGCACTCACGGAGCGAATTGAATATGCTCTGCCACGAGCTTATATCAATTTCAGGATCTTTAATCTGCCCTGCAACCCCATTCAGTCTGTTTATCTCTTCACAGACATCATTCTTGATTTTCGCTTTTTTCAGTTCGTCAATTTTACGGATCGTATATCCGTTAAGCTCAAAGTCGTTTTCTTCCTGTCCGAGTACAAATTTGTCGTTGAAATCATTGATATAGTAATACCAATAGCTTTTATCATATTCGTAAAAGCACCTGCATATATGGTGCTTTTCTACGCACTCTCTAAGCACCGACATTTTCTTACTGCGTTTCATATTTTCCTCCAAAAAACAACTGCCGCATATATAACACGGCAGTTTCATATTCACAAAACCGTCAGCCTTATTCTATCACAGCCGACCTTTAATTTCAAGTCCGAAAGTCATTATCGTTGTTCCGTCAATTGTTACACGCTCACCTTCTCTCCCTCTTTTTCATCGTATTCTTTATTCTCAGCCGCTTTATCCGGCTTTTTATCCGGCTCATCGCCGCCGTGCTTATCCTTTTTCTTCTTTTCGTCTATATGTGACTGGTCGCTGACAACAAGAATATCACCCTGCTTTATTACAGTGCTTCCGTTAGGTACGACCATATCGCCGTTTCTCTTTATCATTATAATAAGAAGCGTAGTCGGCAGGTCAAGCTCCTTTATAGTCTTTCCCTTCCATAAATGCTTTGGTCCTATCTCATATTCCTTGAGCAATATATTTCCGCTGTCCCTGTATGACGGAATGCTGAGTATAACATCATCTCCGGCATTTATCACCGTATCGCCTTTCGGAACGATAGTGCTGTCGCCGTGTTTTATCATAAGCACAAGCGAATCGTCGGGAAAATCTATCTCGCTTATCTTGTGTCCGTTCCAGGTGTGAGTATCCGATACAAATATACGCATCATATTGAACTGCGGAGTTTCGTCCTGATAGTCGTTGAACGTCTTTAATACACTGCTTTCGTTATCAATGAGTTTAAGCCCCGTTGCGACCTTCGGCAGTAACGTTCCCTGAAATGCAACGGAGATAAGGCAGACGCACACTACTATATTGAACAGATTGCTGTCCGTGTACACATCGCTCACCGTAGCCATTATTGCGAAAACGATGGACGATGCGCCCCTCAGACCCGACCACGCTATAAACAGCCTGTCAGCCCATGTATACCCCTTTGAGCATATCGCAAACACCGCAGCAGGACGTGATATAAAGGTCATCACCGCAAATATTGCAAGTGCCGGAAGTATTATGCCCGGCAGCTGTGAAGGATTCGACAGCAATCCCAGCAGGAAGAACAGCATTATCTGGCTCAGCCCCGTGATTCCGTCGAAGAAATGTACAAGCTGCGCCTTATTCTCTCCTATGTTGCTGTTACCGATGATGATACCTGCTATGTATACGCTGAGGTATCCGTTGCCGCCTAGCAGTATAGGTGCGGAATATGCCGCAAATATCATCGCCATCATAAAAATTATGTCAAAGCTGTTTTTCGACAGCTTCACCTTTTTCATTACAAACACTGTGGCAAGTCCCATCGCAAAGCCGAATGCAACACCGAGGACTATCTGCAGCACCGCAAGAAGACCAAGCTGTGAAATATCATCACCTGCCATTATCGCAAGCGCAATGACCGTCAGCATATAAGAAAACGGGTCGTTAGAACCGCTCTCGATTTCCAGCAGTGAAGCCAGACCGCCACGCAGGTTTAACTGCTTTGAACGAAGTATTGAGAACACCGATGCCGCATCAGTAGACGAAATAACCGCACCGATAAGAAAGCTCTCTTTTACATCAAACCCTATTAGGAAATGACAGCCTGCCGTAGTAATAAGTGCCGTAACTATCGTACCGAGCGAGGATAAAAGTCCCGCACGCAAAGCAACAGGTTTTGCCGCTTTCCAGTTGGCAGAAAAACCGCCGCAGAACATTATAAATATAAGACATACCGTACACACCTGCTCGCTGAGCTGATAGTTGTCAAACGGTATCTTCAGAATACCGTCCGAGCCGCATATCATACCAAGTGCCAGAAATATAAGCAGGCTCGGTACGCCTATCCTTGCCGACAGCTTATTGCCTACAATGCAGACAATGATGATTGCCGAAAAAAAGAGCATTACAAATTCCATCGTTCACCGTTCCTTCTGTTCAAATATTTTCTCTGTTTAACTGTTTTAAAAAAATAAGCTGCCAATGTGATTTGAAAGTCACTATTGACAGCCGATTTTATACTATTCTTAAAGGCGTCAGCCGCTGAATGCGACGTCTTTATTTGCCTGCAAGCTTAGCGATTATTTCAGCCGCCTCATCAATACCGCAGGTAGCCGTATTGATGCACAGATCGTAATTCAGCGATTCGCCCCAGTTACGTTCCGTATAATACTTGTAGTGTCTGCGCCTTGCCTTATCCTTCTGTCTGATAATCGAAAGCGCCTCGTCCTTGCTTATATTGTCATGCTCGCAGATACGTCCGCATCTGAAATCATCCGTAGAATGCACGAAAACATCAAATGTGCTGTACTGCTCCCTCAGCACATAATCCGCACAGCGACCGACTATAACGCACTGACCTTTATCCGCAAGAGCCTTGATAACTCTGCACTCCGCCGAGAAAAGCTGGTCGGTAAGCGGCTGTGTGTACATACCGTTTATCGCAAGATTGTAAAGAAAACTGGTCGTTGTCGTCTGCTCCGCACGTTCTATGTATTTGGGATCAAATCCGCTTTCCTTTGCGGTAACATCAATTATAGTCCTGTCGTAATACGGGATTGAAAGCGCTTTTGCGACCTTTCTGCCGATCTCGCTTCCTCCGCTTCCGTACTGTCTTGAAATAGTGATTATTTTTCCCATAATCATTCCTCCGTTTGTGCTTTATTCTTATGCCTGCTGTACCTGTGCCGAGGATTCATCCTGTTTGTCATACATTTTCGATATAACATTCTTATAGATCCTGCGCATAAGGAGTATCGCAACAATAAGTCCTAACAAATCGCTTACAGGGAGTGACCACCATATGCAGTCAACCCCTCCGATAATGCCGAACAGCCACGCAAAAGGCAGTGTCGGCACAATAAGCCTTACTATAAATACTATCATACTGTAAAAGCCGTTTCCGAGTGCCTGGAAGCCAGAGCTTAACACTATCGACACTCCGGCAAATACAAACGATACGCTGAATATTCTGAGCGCCGTTTCACCGAGCCTTATCATATCGTCCGTCGGAGCGAACATTCCCAGTAACTGCACCGGTATAAGCTGGAACAGCAGTAATCCGACTATCATTATCGCAACTGAGCAGATAACACCGAGCTTCAGCGTATCCGTTATACGCTTCGGCTTTCCTGCCCCGTAGTTATAGGCTATGATAGGAACTATTCCGTTATTCATACCGAACACAGGCATATATACGAAGCTCTGCAGCTTGAAGTATACGCCGAATACCGTAGCCGCCGCAGGCTCATACGCTTTCAGTATTATATTCATACCGAACGTCAGCACCGAAACCAACGCACTCATTATAATAGAAGGTATTCCGACGGCATATATCGTCTTTATCGTACCAAGATTCAGTCTGAATTTTCTGAATACAAGCCTTAATTCTTTGTTGTGGAAGTGGTGCAGTAAAAATCCTACCGCCGCCGCTATTATCTGACCTGTTACAGTGGCGATTGCCGCACCCGTAACGCCCATTGCGGGTATTCCGAGAAAATCAACACCGAAAATAAACACAGGATCAAGCACTATGTTTATAACCGCACCGAGTATCTGCGACACCATCGAAAGCAGTGTCTTGCCTGTCGCCTGCAATATACGCTCGCCGTATATCTGGAAGAATAGTCCAAGCGAGCCGCAGCATACGATTGACAGATATTCAACACCATATCCCGCTATGATTTCGGAATGTGTCTGTATCGAGAAAAACGCAGGTATCGCCGTAAGCCCTACTATTAAAAATATAACATAGTTCAAAGCGGTAAGAATAAGCGCATGAGTTGCCGCAAGACCCGCCTCATAAGGCTTCTTCTGTCCGAGATAGCGTGATACAAGCGCATTCATTCCGACGCCAAGTCCCGTCTGAAACGCTATCATAAGGCTCTGCATCGGAAACGCCATACCTACAGCGGTCAGTGCGTCCGGGTTTATCTGTGCCACAAATACGCTGTCAACAAGGTTATACATTGCCTGGATAAGCATTGATATAACTATAGGCAGCGACATTGTAACAAGTAGCTTGTTTACAGGCATTACGCCCATCTTGTTTTCTTTTGTCTGTTCCAATTTTCTTTTCTTTCCTTTATTCTTCTCTGTATTTCTTTTAATTCAGTATACCATAAATCCACGCATTTTGCAAGCCGCATACACGAAAATCGTCCGTAAAATCTTATTGACCCCACCGCCTTATTGTGATACAATAGCAATATATAAGCTTAGAAAGGAGAAGAATATGAACGATATAAAAGCTGTGCTGTTCGACCTTGACGGCACTCTGCTCGACTCGATGTACGTCTGGCAGTACGTTGACGAGGAATTTCTGCGCAGACGTGGCATAACTCCGCCCGATGATTACGGCAGGCAATGCAGTCACCGCTCTTTTTACGAAACAGCATTGTACACCATAGATCTTTTCAGTCTTCCCGAAACGCCCGAACAGCTTATGCAGGAATGGACAGATCTCGCCATAGACGAATACCGCCACAACGTAAAACTAAAACCCTTCGCTCGTGAAACGGTTGAGCTTGCTCTGAAAAACGGCTACAAGACCGCCGTATGCACCTCACAGACCCCCGAGCTTTACACCCCCGTGCTTCATCACACAGGACTGTGGGGAATGTTTGAAACGATAAGCTCCGCCGCCGTTTTCGGCAAAGGCAAACAGTACCCCGACATATATCTCGATACCGCAAAAACGCTCGGCGTACCGCCCGAAAACTGCATTATGCTCGATGACGTATCCGCTTCTCTCAAAGCCGCAAGGCAGGCAGGTATGATGACAATCGGCATAATCGAGCCTCTTAGCTCGCAAAGCCCCGAAGAAATGGAGCTTTACAGCGATAAGCTTGTGAAACAGCTTGATAAAGACATATTCACATTCTGACGGAGGCAAAAATGAACACGAACATAATCAGAAAGCACTTTTTCTTCAAAGGCAGAGTTCAGGGTGTCGGCTTTCGCTACCGGGCGCAGAATGCCGCCTCGCTCTACAGCGTAACAGGCTGGGTAAAAAATCTCTATGACGGCTCGGTCGAAATGGAGGCGCAAGGCACTGAGGAAGACATTGACAAAGTAGTACAGACCCTTCAGGACAGCCGCTACATCGTGATAAACGATATGTACGTTGCCGACCGTCAGCCCGACCCCCACGAAACCTTATTCCGCATAAAAGACGAATACTGACAAAACGATCCCTCCTGCGTAATAATGCAGGAGGGATCAGTTATATATTGTTGCCTGTTTTAAGAAATTCAGTTTTCGTCATCGTCCGGGTCGTCATCCACATATTCGGGTTCTTCCCCGTTTTCAGCGTTTTCATCTTCCTCAGACGGTTCTTCGTTCTTCGCCGTTTCCTCACGAGCAACAAGCTCCTCGTCGATTGTAAAGCCGCATACCATCTCGTCAAGCAGATTTGCCTGTACCGAAAGCTCCTGTGCAGAAGCCGCACATTCCTCGCTTGTGGCGGAGTTCGTCTGTACTACCGAAGAAATCTGATCAACGCCGGCATTGATCTGCTCTATAGCCTCAGCCTGCTCTGCGCAAGCCGTTGAGATTTCGCCTACCAGCTTTGTTGTGGCAGTTGTCGTATTGACGATTTCTGTCAATGTCTGTGCCGTCTTGTTTGCAATCATCGTTCCGTTTTCAACAGCCTTCATCGAGTTCTTGATAAGTTCTGTCGTTGTGCTTGCCGCCTCAGCAACCTTGCCCGCAAGATTTCTTACCTCGTCCGCAACAACTGCAAATCCCTTTCCTGCGTCACCCGCTCTTGCCGCCTCTACCGCCGCATTAAGCGCAAGTATATTCGTCTGGAACGAAATATCGTCTATCGTTCTTATTATCTTTTCGATTTCGCCGGATGTTTCTCCGATTTCCTGCATAGCCCCAAGCAGACCGTTCATCTGTTCGTTGCCCGATTCAACAAGCTTTGTAGCCTGAGCCGAATTCTCAGCGGCGTTTTCCGCTCTCGCTGCGTTACGGTTGACCTTTTCCGCAACCTCAGTAAGCGATGCCGAAAGTTCCTCGACCGATGCCGCCTGCTTTGCCGCACCGCCCGAAAGACTGCCTGCCGCAGATGCCACCTGCTCAGAGCCTGTAGCAACACGCTGACCTGCCTTGCTTATTTTGTCCATCGTCTTATTAAGTGAGATCATTATAGATTCGTATGACTGCCTGATAGGCGCAAAGTCACCGAGATAAACATCAGCCGGCTTATATGTAAGATCGCCGTTTCCGAGCGTTCTGAGCATAGTGTCGATGTCGGATATGATTTCGTTTATATTCTTGCTGATAAGGTTCGTGCTTTCGCTCAGCTGAGATATTTCCTTGTCAATTTTCTTGCCGAAGTCAAGCTCCTGCTGGTGAAGATCGCCGTGCGATAACGTAACGATTCTGTCCGAACACTGCTTTACGGGCGAAATTATCTTTTTCACTATCGTTATTATAAGCAGTACCGACAGCGCAAAGCATACGACCGTTACAATCATGCCGATAACAACAGAATTATAAATGCTCTGCGTATGCTCAGACGGTGTCGCAATCATTATACAGCTCCAGCCCTTCGCATTGCTTATAGGCGCATAGCTGACATATTTTGAAACGCCGTCAAGCGTAACCTCGCCAAATCCCGATTCACCCGCAATTGCCGATGAAACGCAATCAGCCATAGTCTGATATGAGCCGTCCTGCGAAGCAAGACTGATATAATTCATCATCTGCGGTATCAGTTCCGAGTCCGGATGTGCGATTATATTTCCCTTTGCGTCAACCACCATCGCATAGCCGGTATCGCCGATTGAAATCTGACCGATAACATTTGAGAATACATTCACGTCAACTGTTATACGAAGCACCGCTCTCAGCAGCTTATTTATATCGTTTGAAATTATAGGCACGGTAACGTCCATAACGACCTTACCCGTCTTTTCATAGTAATAAGGCTCACCGACAACCGCTTTATTGGTTTCTATTACCTCACGATATGCAGGATCGTCCGACCAGTTGATAGAGTCGTCGTTAAGTCCCTTACCGTCCCTGTCCGTCATATCGACCTTGACATACATAGAATTATCTCTTGCGACAGAAATACACTTCGAGCGTATCGCAGATACATCTGCAACGTCAGAAAAATCGGCGTCGGCAGAAATCTGCGTTATTGCGTTTACAACAGATTCAAGCTGATTTGAAATAGTATTCGATGCGGTATGCACTACCTCGTCCATCTCATTCACAAGCGCCTGCTTAAGATATGTATAGCTCAGCAGTATATTGATTATGCAGACAAGCATAAGCGAACCGCCGACAGCAAGACACATCCACCTGAATATTCTGCCGGTAAGAGATTTCCCTTTCTTATGTGTATTTTCAACGTTCTCCGGAACCATTTCAGCCCCGTCATATACATTCTTGTTCTTTTTCATTCCGCTACCTCACACAAAGGATAAACAATACGGTTTTTTGACCGTCTTTATATAGGTTTATCTTATCATATTGTGCAACTAAAGTCAAATTTAAATCACGTTTTCACATCATTTTCAACAAAACCGCCAAATAATTATAGAATTTTTTGTGGAAATAAACAAATACAAAGCAAATATATACCGATTTTACGATATTATCATTTCACCGTCCCACCACCCACAGCCCTCTCAAAAGCACCGCCACCCTTGCGCCCGCACCAACCCTCCCAAAACCGCACTATCCCTCGAAAAGCACTATCACACTTGCCTCCCTTGTCAAAGGGAGGTGGATTGACGGCAAGCCATAAACTGTCGCTTTGTTGCGTTTTGCTTGCGATACGTCCACCTTTTTGATTTATCAAACTTTTTGCCGTCAAGACGGAGGGATTGCTTCCTATCCGCACCAACCCTTCCAAAACCGCACTATCCCTCGAAAATTGCCAACACCCTTGCCTCCCTTGTCAAAGGGAGGTGGATTGACGGCAAGGCATAAACTGTTGCTTTGTTACTTTCTGCTTGCAATATGCCCACCATTTTTATATTACAAACTTTTTGGCGTCAAGACGGAGGGATTGTTCCCAATCCGCACAATTATTTTAATAGGCATAATCTGAATCGGCACCCGCCGCAAAAAGCACCCACAGCAACCCACCGTGACCGCCACATATTAAATTATCACTTTGTGTAACCCCGCCGTTCCACTATCTTGAGCAAATTGCCATAATTTCCAAAGGCGGAACTTGAAGCGGGTCACACCCGCAGCGGCGACCCGCCGCAAAAAGCGGCCACAGCATATCACTGTAACCGCTTTTATTGATTATTGCTTTGTGTAACCCCGCCGTTTTGCCACGCTCAGCCAACCTCAACCATTTCCAATGGCGGAACTTGAAGCGGCACATTGCCGCACCGCCGATAACGTAACCTCCGCCAATCGCCAACAATCAAAACGGCGAATTTGAAGCGGGTCACACCCGCATCGGCGACCCACCGCAAAAAGCGGTCACAGCATATCACTGTAACCGCTTTTATCGATTATTACTTTGTGTAACCCCGCCGTTTTGCCACGCTCAGCCAACCTCAAACATTTCCAAAGGCGGAACTTGAAGCGGCACATTGCCACAGGCGGAATTGTCAGCGGCGTCCCACCGCAAAAAGCGGCCACAGCATATCACTGTAACCGCTTTTATCGATTATTGCTTTGTGTAACTCCCGCCGTTTTGCCGTCCTTAAAAGATATATAGCGTTATTAAAGGCGGAATTGTCAGCGGCGACCCGCCGCCCACTTACTTTAAGATAGGTGCAAATCTGATACGGATATTCGGCATCTTCGTGATAGTCGAATAAGTGTTCAGCATCCAGTCCTCACTGCCGTCGTTAACATTCTCACCGCTTGCAGGAGGCGCAAATATCTTGAGCGTCATATCAGCTTCACCGTCAAGAGGCTTTTCAAAGAACGCCGACATAAAGTCAATCGTCTTTGCGTGAGGTGCCTTGTAGAACCACTTGCCGTTGATTTCCATCATAAGATTAAGATCTGCGTCCTCGTCCTCAAATGTGATTTCGCAGAATGTGGGGTTCTTTTCAAAGTGCAGAGGTATCTCGATACCCTCAGCGTCCTCAGAACCGCCCCAACGTAATTTAGCAGGGAACTGTGCGTCACCCTCGCTTTTCATTTCGGGATAGAAATACTCATCGTGAATAATTTCCTTGTAGGTCTGCATTACCGGCTGCTCAATACCGCAGTCAGCATTGTTCGGATCCTCAATTTCAAGTCCAAGTCTGCCTCTGTCACGGAACTGATAGAATGTAAAGCCGTTGAACCAGCCCTGATCCTTGTCGTTCTTGAGCATATCGCAGAATTCCTTTACCATTTCAGCCTGCTCGTAAGGTCCCGTTACATCGCCGTCAGCGTTGAACTCACTCATTACCATAGGCTTCTTTTCTCCGCCGCAAAGCTCTCTGTAACGCTTTTCCGACAGCTTAGTAAGATTATATGTATCAGCTACCTTGCTTCTGCTAAAAGAGTTTCCGCCCTCGTCCGCAACGTCAAAAGGCCAGCCCCAGTGAAGAGCCATGTACTTGTCAACAGACCATATATCCGTTGCTCTTACAGCGTCGGCAAATTCCTTCTCCATCTCGATTTCTCCGCCCTTTTCGGGATGCTCCACACCGCCGATACAGAGAATAGTCTGTACGTTGGGTGCAAACTTCTTTATTACCTCACGGGCATGGATATAGAAATCAGCCACCTGCTGATAGGTAGCACGCTTTGTAAACGAGAACCAGTTACCTGTAGCCTCGTGGTTGATTCTCAGCTGCATACGGCCGAATGTTGAAAGCTCCTTGCCTATCTGTTCGAGATGCTCGTCAGTAACATTCGGATCTATCGTCATTGTAAGTATAACGTCCTGTCCGTGACGTCTTACATCACGCATACAGGTGAAAGGCTCGTCGTCGGTTGTTCCGCCGATACCGCCCTTATATGTAAAATAGTCGTCATAGGGATAATCCCACTGGAATGCAATCTCCTTATCCTTGAAAGCGTTTCTCGCTCTTGCAGGCCATGTTTCGTCAAGCGGATAATAGCAATACATAAGGCTTACCGCTCTGTGAGGTCTGCCCAGCTTGTTCAGGATATAATCCTGGTTTACATACTCTCCTCTTTCACTTCCGTCGCCAAGGTCAACCGCACATTTAGCAGGACCCATGTGGATCTTCTTGATCTCACTCATGTTAATAAACTCCTTACACAACTTTTTTCAGAAATACTGATTTTTAAGACTTATCCGTCCTTTCCGGTAATTCGCCCATCTGCCGCTATGCACCACTCACAGACAGCTTACCGGAATAATTTTGTGAAAACCTGCGTTTTCACCGAATAAATTGAGTATATCATAAAATGAAAACGATTTCAAGGCTTTACAAAAAAATTTTTTTGGTATATAATAAAGCAGTATTGCAAAATTGAAAGGAACGGTAACCTATGTTAGAATATGATGAACTCAAAGTTGAGTTCGAGGGCTATGAGCCTGAGCTTAAAGAGCTTGCCGGCGCACTTGACCTTGATAATCTCAAAACAGAAATAGCAAAGCTCGAAGAACAGAGCGCACAGCCTGATTTCTGGAACGATGTAGAAAATTCTCAGAAAATTTCTCAGAAAATAGGCGAAGATAAGAATATAGTACAGAGCTACGAAAAGCTCCGTGAAAGCTATGACGATGTAATGACAATGCTCGAGCTTGCTCAGGAAGAGGATGACGAATCTATGCTTCCCGAGATACAGGAGCTTGCAAAGCATTTCAGAACAGAGCTTGAATCGCAGAAGCTCGCTACCCTTCTCTCAGGCGAATTTGACCATAATAATGCGATTCTCACATTCCACGCAGGCGCAGGCGGTACAGAGGCTCAGGACTGGGTCGAGATGCTTTACCGTATGTACAACCACTGGGCAGAACAGCACGGTATGAAGGTAACCGTACTCGACTACCTTGACGGTGAAGAAGCAGGCATAAAGAGCGCCAGCATACTGGTTGAGGGCAGAAACGCTTACGGCTATCTGAAGAGCGAAAACGGCGTACACAGACTTGTCCGTGTATCTCCCTTTGACAGCTCCGGACGCCGCCACACCAGCTTTGCTTCCGTTGAAGTAATGCCTGAAATCAATGAAGATATTGACATTGAGATAAGCGAAGACGAGATTAAGATGGACGTTTACCGTGCAAGCGGTGCGGGCGGTCAGAAGGTCAACAAGACATCCTCCGCTGTTCGTATCACGCATATCCCCACAGGCATCGTGTGCGCCTGCCAGACAGAGCGTTCACAGCATCAGAACAGAGAATATGCTATGCGTATGCTGAAGTCAAAGCTGCTTGAAATCAAGGAAAGAGAACACCTCGACAAGATTTCCGACATCAAGGGCGAACAGCTTCAGATTGCCTGGGGCGCACAGATACGCTCCTATGTATTCATGCCCTACACAATGGTAAAGGATCACCGCACAGGCTACGAAATGGGCAACATCGGCGCAGTTATGGACGGCGACCTTGACGGCTTTATAAACGCTTATTTAAAAGCACTCAGCTTAGGACAGATATAATGAAAAAGAACGACATCGTTGAAATTGAGATAACAGCTCTTTCAAGCGAATGTTCCGGTATAGGCAAGAAGGACGGCATGGTTATTTTCGTGCCGTTTTCTGCTATAGGGGACAAGCTTGAAGTAAAGATACTGAAAGTAAACAAAACCTACTGCTATGGCAAGATAGAGAGGATCATCACGCCCTCTCCCGACAGAGTCACTCCCGACTGCCCCATTTACACTAAGTGCGGCGGATGTTCTCTGCGGCATATTAGCTATGAGGCTCAGCTCAGAGCTAAAGAGCAGTTCGTAAAGGACGCTTTTACCAGAATAGGCGGTCTTTCGCCCGAATTTTTGCCGATAATCCGCAACACCAATATAAACGGCTACCGCAACAAGCTGCAGATACCCATAGGCACCGATAAGGACGGAAATCTTACCGCAGGCTTCTATGCCTTCCACTCGCACAGAATAGTTCCTTGCGAAAAGTGCCTTTTACAGCCCGACATTTTTTCGAAAATCACTGCCGACTTTCTGAAAATTTCTACCGGGCTTAATCTGACCGCTTACGATGAATCTACACATAAAGGTATATTACGTCATCTATATTTAAGAAAAGGCTATTACAGCGGAGAAATATGTCTTTGTATAGTAGTAGCAAAAAATGTTCCGGAAATTAAAATTCTTTCGGACAGACTTCTTGAAAAATATCCCGAGATAGTAAGTTCTGTAATCAATGTAAATAACAAGGATACTAACGTAATTTTAGGCGATGAAGAGATAGTATTGACATCAAAAAACTACATTTGTGACATCATGTGCAAAAACGCCGTAAACATAGCTCCGAAGGCGTTTTATCAGGTTAATACTCCCTGTGCGGAACAGCTTTATTCATCAGCCTGTGATTTTGCTGAGCCGAAGGGCAAAACCGTGCTTGATTTGTACTGCGGAGCAGGCACGATCGGGCTTTCAATGGCACGCACGGCAAAGAAGATAATCGGCGTCGAGATAGTCCCCGAGGCAATCGAAAACGCAAAGCAGAATGCCCTCGCAAACGACATAACAAACTGCGAGTTCATCTGCGCCGATGCCGCCGAAGCCGCACGGATACTGCATTCACGCAGCCTCCGCCCCGACGTGATAATGGTAGACCCTCCCCGCAAGGGCTGCGGCAGGGACGCCTGCGAGCAGATAGCCGCCTTCTCCGCCCCCCGCATCGTCATGGTCTCCTGCAACGCCGCCACCGCCGCCCGTGACTGCGCATATTTTGCGGAGCTCGGCTACTCCACCGACAAGTGCGTAGCAGTCGATATGTTCAGCGGCACAAACCACGTTGAGTGCGTGGTCCTCCTTACAAAATCATGAAATAATTACATCAGAACCCTGCCGGTCAAAAGTGATATGCACCCCAAAAGTTAGGCGCTTTTGGGGTGCATATCAGTCTGCGGCGGTTTATTTACTGTCATATTTACACATAGATAAGCATCCGTTTACCTCTTTGAATCCGACTTTGCTGTACAGCTTATACGAAATGCTGTTTCTTTTTGTTTCTAAAGAAAACACGGCATTTTCAAACAGATTGAAAAATTCGTTCATCATAACAGTTCCATAGCCTTTATTCTGATATTCAGGCGCAATGGCAACCGTATCAATTTTGATATTCCTTGATAATATTCCGGGAATCTCACAGGCTGTCAGGAATCCGAGTATAACATCTTTTTCAATCAACGTATACATAAAACAATTTTCTGTTTTTATAAACCGTTCAAGATACTCCGCAACCGCTTTGCTGTACAAATCTCCTATCGGTCCTTTTTTGCCGAAAGCGTCAAGATATATATGTGTACAATCGTAAATAGCGTTTTGCCTTGCCGTAACCAGTTCTGCCATCAAATCTCCCTTTCATAACATAATAAGATATGTTCATTATAAACAGGCAAAAATCTTTTGTCAAGAAGCATCTTTTGCATCATAGCCTTATTGACAAATTCCTGCCCCCGTACTATAATCAAAGTAAATAAACGGCAATTCTTGATTGTAAGCAAGCCGCAATACAGGAGGATGAAAAAATGGCTAAAAACAAGTATGCAGGCACACAGACCGAAAAGAATCTTCAGGAAGCGTTTGCAGGAGAATCTCAGGCAAGAAACAAGTATACATATTTTGCATCCGTAGCGAAAAAAGAGGGCTATGAGCAGATGTCCGCCCTTTTCCTGAAAACTGCGGATAACGAAAAGGAACACGCTAAGATGTGGTTCAAGGAGCTTGCAGGAATAGGCGATACAAAGGCAAACCTTGAGGCTGCTGCAGACGGCGAAAACTACGAATGGACAGATATGTACGAAAACTTCGCCAAGACAGCCGAGGAAGAGGGATTTCCTGAGCTTGCCGCTAAGTTCAGGGCGGTAGGCGAGATCGAAAAGCACCACGAGGAAAGATACCGTGCACTGTTAAAGAACATAGAAACCGCACAGGTATTTGAAAAGAGCGAGGTCAAGGTGTGGGAGTGCCGCAACTGCGGTCATATCGTAGTAGGCACAAAGGCTCCCGATGTATGTCCCGTATGTAATCATCCGCAGAGCTACTTTGAAGTACACGCTGAGAATTATTGACGGGAGTACAAAACGCATTTAAACAGACAAGCTTCCGTTGACGGCATATAAAAACCGTCGGCGGAAGCTTTCTTTTCAACCGCTGTATCTAAAAGGAGCATATTACGAAAAACTACAGCCGGGCGGTACTCGGTACGGGCGTAATCGCAAACGAAACTGCCGCCGCAATGCCAAAAAACGGAAGAAATCTGTTTGCCGTAGGTAACAGGACGCACGGCAAGGCTGTGGCTTTTGCCGAAAAATATAATATCGGCAAGGTGTATGACAGCTATGATGAAATGTTCACCGACCCCGATGTTGATATAATCTACATCACCACTCCGCACAACACGCATTACGGCTTTATAAGGAGCATATTATGAAAAACTACAACCGGGCGGTACTCGGCACGGGCGTTATAGCCAATGAAACAGCCGCCGCAATGCAGAAAAACGGAAGAAATCTGTTTGCCGTAGGTAACAGAACGCACGGCAAGGCTGTGGCTTTTGTCGAAAAATACAATATCGGCAAGGTGTATGACAGCTATGACGAAATGTTCACCGACCCCGATGTCGATATAATCTACATCACCACTCCGCACAACACACATTGCGGCTTTATAAGGAGCATATTATGAAAAACTACAACTGGGCGGTACTCGGCACGGGTGTTATAGCCAATGAAACAGCCGCCGCTTTGCAGAAAAACGGAAGAAATCTGTTTGCCGTAGGTAACAGGACGCACGGCAAGGCTGTGGCTTTTGCCGAAAAATACAATATCGGCAAGGTGTATGACAGCTATGACGAAATGTTCACCGACCCCGATGTCGATATAATCTACATCACCACTCCGCACAACACGCATTACGGCTTTATGAAGAAAGCAATTTTAAATAAAAAGCATATTCTTGTTGAAAAGTCGATAACATTGAACAGTAACGAACTCGGTGAGCTTATCACACTTGCCGACAAAAACAACGTTGTAATCGGTGAAGCTATGACGGTTTATCATATGCCGATATATAAAAAGCTGAATGAAATTCTGAAAAGCGGCACACTCGGCAGGGTGAATCTTATCACGATGAATTTCGGCAGTTTTAAGGAATACGATATGAAAAACCGTTTTTTCAACAGAAGCCTTGCAGGCGGTGCGATGCTTGATATAGGCGTGTATGCCTTGTCTGTTATCCGTTGGTTTTCCGATTCAAAGCCGGATAATATGATGTCACAGCTTAAAACCGCACCGACTGGAGTTGACGAACAGGCGAGCCTTTTGCTGTCGGACAAGGAGGGACAGATGGCAACCGTTATGCTGTCGCTCCATTCAAAACAGCCCAAGCGTGCTATGATTTCCTGCGAAAACGGCTATATTGAGATCATGGAATATCCGAGAGCGTGGGAAGCAAAAATAGCCTATACGGACGGCAGAACGGAGCTTGTCAGCGCAGGTGAAAATTCCGATGCGCTTTACTATGAAATAACCGATATGGAAAAGGCGGTAAACGGCGACAAAAACGTAATGTGCCTTGACTATACCGCCGATGTTATGGAGATAATGACAAGGTTCAGGCAGGAACACGGCATAATTTACCCGGAGGAAGAATAAATGGACAGATGTGAAAAGCTGCGGGATAATCTGTACGGTGTCGAATTGCTGACAGGTTCAATTACACCCGTAAAGGAACATATTGCGCAGATATTCTATATTGTAAACAACACCGATAACAGCGAATTTATCGAAAACGAGGCGTTGCAGATGATAACTCAGTTCGGTAAAACCGAGTATCATTTCTGCGGCAGACACAGCGAATTATGGCAGAGAATCTTTAACGATACCGCACTTAAAATTTATCCGACAGACAGCGAAAAGGTCGTAACCCGTAAGTATGAAAGCACGGGAAAATTTGCAGATGAACTGAGCTTGGTATTACAGGAGAGATACTTTGTTCCGACCGACTTTTATCTTATTTATGACGATGAAGAAATGTATAGGCAGGTTGTGGGAATGACGGAATGATAAACAGCATGAAATTATGCGGTAAATTTTGCCTTGACTATTTTTATTCAAGGTGATATAATCTGTAACGCAAAATTGCAATATATTATTTGAAGGAGCGATTTTAATGAAGGTATTGATGCTAAACGGCAGTCCGAAGGCGAACGGCAATACAAATGCCGCACTGCTTGAAGTCGGCAGGACGCTTGAAAACGAGGGCATTTCATATGAGATATTCCAGATGGGCGGAAAGCCTGTCAGAGATTGCATAGGCTGCGGACAGTGCAGTGAAAAAGGCTGTGCTTTCAACGATGACGATGTTAATGAGTTTATAGCAAAAGCTAAAGAAGCGGACGGATTTGTGTTCGGTACGCCGGTATATTATGCTCACCCGAGCGGACGTATACTGTCATTCCTTGACAGAGCATTCTACGCAGGCGGTGCGGCTTTCAGATTCAAGCCCGGTGCATCGGTTGCGGTTGCAAGACGAGGAGGCAGTTCAGCATCGTTCGATTGTCTGAACAAGTATTTCGGCATAGCGCAGATGCCTGTTGTCGGCTCTACCTACTGGAACATGGTATACGGCAGAGTACCCGGTGAAGCCGAGCAGGATCTTGAGGGTATGCAGACAATGCAGAACCTCGCAAAGAACATGGCATGGATGATGAAGTGCTTTGAGCTTGGCAGAAAGAATGGCATTTCACTGCCGGATACAAGTGCGGTTGTAAGAACGGATTTTATAAGATAACTTAATATTCATAATGTAATAATAAAAGGGCTGAACTGCTTAGTTGCAATTCAGCCCTTTTATTATTCTCTTACTCTCAGCTCTCTGAATGCGACAGCGGCCGCCGCACCGACGTTGAGTGAATCGACACCGTGATACATCGGTATCTTTACCGTATAATCACAGCCGTCTATAGTCTTCTGCGACAGTCCGTAGCCCTCAGAGCCGAGTATTATCGCAAGCCTTTCCTCGCTCTGAAGCGTCTTGTCATCAATACTTACCGAGTTATCTGTGAGCGCCATTGCCGCTGTTTTAAAGCCCAGCGAATTAAGATATGCGGGGCCGTGTGATTGCCACCAATGCTCATCCTCTCCGATATATCCCCACGGGATAAGAAATACCGTTCCCATACTTACTCTTATGGCTCTCCTGCAAAGAGGGTCACAGCAGGACGGGGTTATCAGCACAGCATCTATGCCGAGTGCCGCCGCAGAGCGAATTATTGCTCCTGTGTTGCTGACATCGGCTATATTTTCGAGTACGGCAATCCTTCGTGCGTTTCTGCAAAGCTCCTCTGCCCTTTTCGGCGCAGGGCGCTCCATAGCGCAGAGCATTCCCCGTGTCAGCTCATAGCCTGTAAGCCCGGACATTATCTTGCTGTCAGCGGTATATACCGGAATATCACCGCACCGCTCTATTATTCCGCTTGCACGGTCATTGATATACTTTCTGTCTGTGAGCATCGAAATCGGCTTACAGCCTGCGTCAAGGGCTACTTCTATAACCGTCTGACTTTCGGCTATGAATATTCCGTGTTCATACTCGTACACCTTGCGAAGCCGTGCATCTGTCAGGTGAGTGTATATTTCAAGCTCTGGTATATTTATATCGGCAACATCTATTATTTCAGCCATATTGTTTATTATTTCCTTTCGGGCGGACTTTTTCGTATTGCAAATAATATCGAAAAGTGATAGAATATTATCACAGCGCATCCGCTTGTCGCACTGAATATTATAGCGTATCGGGCGGATGTTGTCAAATATGGCGGTACTAAAAATATGTAACCCGAGAAGGCGGCAGGTATGGATTACTTATACAAAATCACAGTGGAAATAGACGATGAAAAAGTGCTGAGCTTACAGCAACACGATTTGGATGCGGTATATAAGACAGTAAGAGAAGCGTTTGCAGGGTGTAATTTTAAAGAAGTGCCGACAGATAATAAGCGGCTTGCTTTTGTTATCGGGGACGGTAATGATTCTTTCAGCGAAGTCGGAATCGTGGCAAATGTGCTTCACGACAGCTGGCTCGGCAAGTATCTGAAAAAGATGGAATGGTACGATATGAGCGATGACAGCACTGAGGATATGCTCAGAGAAATGCAAGAATTTGACAACGAATACGGCAAATAAATTTAACGGAGAACATTATGAAAACAGGGCTTGTGCTTGAAGGCGGCGCTATGCGTGGAATGTACACGGCAGGCGCACTTGACGTACTTCTTGAAAACGATATAAATTTTGACGGGATAATAGGAACATCGGCAGGTGCGGTGTTCGGAGTGAATTTTCTGTCAAGGCAGGACGGCAGGGTCATCCGCTACAACTGCCGCTTCAACGGCGACAGAAACTACATGGGGATAAAGCCGTTACTTAAAAGCGGTGACTTTTTCAACACGGAATATGCCTATTACAAAGTGCCGAACGAGCTTGATATATTTGATGACGAAACCTATCAGAAATCAGGCGTGCCATTTTATGCAACGGTCACCGATGTAAAAACGGGAAAGCCGGAGTATCTGCAGGTAAAAAGTGTACTTCGGGATATGGAAATGCTCCGTGCTTCTGCTTCCATGCCGTTTATATCAAAGCCTGTAATAATCGGAGGCAGAGCGTATCTTGACGGAGGAATTTCCGACAGCATACCGTTTGAGCATTTTTCCGAAATGGGCTACAAAAAGCAGGTGGTAATCCTCACCCGTGATATGAACTACCGCAAAAAGCCGATGAACAAACTGCTGATACGCTCGTTCTACGGTAAATTCCCCGACTTGTGCAATGCGCTTGAAAACCGTCACAATGTCTACAACGAAAGCATAGACAAGCTATGCAAACTTGAACAAAGCGGCAAGGTGTTTATTATCCGCCCGTCTGAGCCGATAACGATAAGCAGAACGGAGAGAGATCCCGAAAGGCTGAAAAGCGTTTATGAGCTTGGGAGGAAGGATATGGAGATGTATCTTGAGGGTCTTGAAGAATTTTTGGAGAAAGAACAGGAAATATAAATGACAAACAAGAAATGTCCCGTTGCGAAAAAATGCAGTGGCTGTCAGCTGTCCAACATGACATACGAACAGCAGCTTGAATGGAAGCAGAAGGATACCGAAAAGCTGCTCAGCAATTTCGGCAAGGTATCTGAAATTATAGGTGCAGACGACCCGTATAACTACAGGAACAAGGTGCAGGCGGTATTCCGCTCTGACAGAAACGGCAGGATAATCTCCGGCGTATATCAGTCATCCAGAAACGGCATTGTCGGAATTGACAGCTGTATGCTTGACGATAAACGTGCGGACGAGATAATAGTAGGCATAAGAGAGCTGCTCAGATCGTTCAAATTACATCCATATGACGAGGGTACGGAGCGTGGCTTTTTACGTCATGTGCTTGTCCGTGTCGGAAAGAATACGGGAGAGATACTGGTTACTCTAGTCGGCGGAAACTCAATGTTCCCTAAAAAGCACGACTTTGTGAAAGCGCTTGTAAAGCGGTTCCCGGATATTACGACCGTGACATTCTCGGTAAACCGCACTCCCGAAATGCTTCTTCTCGGAGAAAATAACGAGGTGCTTTACGGCGAGGGATACATTACGGATATTCTTTGCGGAAAAAGATTCAGAATATCTCCGCACTCGTTCTATCAGATAAATCACGCACAGACCGAAAAGCTGTATAACTACGCTATAAAGGCGGCGAAGCTCACGAAGAAGGACGTTCTGCTTGACGCATACAGCGGAATAGGCACGATAGGCATAATTGCGTCTGACTATGTAAAGCAGGTACAGGGCATTGAATACAATGCATCAGCCGTCCGTGACGCAGTAAAGAACTGTCACGAAAACGGGCTTACCCGCAACATTGCTTTTAACCGTGGCGATGCAGGCGAATTTCTCGAAAAGAAGGCAAAGCTCGGCACGCATTATGACGCAGTGATTCTCGACCCTGCAAGAACGGGAGCGGACAGGAAGTTTTTAAACTCGCTCGTAAAAATCGCACCGGAAAGAATAGTTTATATTTCCTGCAATCCGGCTACGCAGGCGAGGGATCTGAAAACGCTAACGAAAAAGTACACAGTGACCGATATTCAGCCGTTTGATATGTTCCCGCATACGAGGCATGTGGAGTGCGTGGTTGCGATGTCAAGGAAAGCGGAGTAAAGCAGGATATTTGGCTTAACGGTGCGGTTTGTGCGTGTTGGGTTGGATGTGCTGTTTTGGCATGATATGGTGATTTGGCGTATAGGGGAATATTTCCGTGGCGATAGCAGTATGGCACTCAGTGAAGAAAAGATGTATATAAGAATCGCCAAATTATGTTTGAACTACTTACTGCAATTTAAATTTTTTTCAAAAACTATTGACTTGCCCCTGGGGCAATGTTTTATAATGGATTATGTCAGGAGGTTGTATTGTGGGGTACAAAGTTAAATGGGTAGAAGATAATCTCGGAGTGACGAGGAAAGCGCTCCGTGGATTTGAAGAAGCTGGTTTAATGCCGAAAAATATAGGTCGGCAGTATCGTGACTATGACGAAGATGATATCGACCGTATCTGGACTATTCGAGTATTACAAGGTATGGGCTATAAACTCAAAGAAATAGTTAAAATGGTCAATGATGAAAATATTGATTTTTACGATTCCATAGCTCAAAAGATTGAGGAGCTGGAAAAAGAAAAGATGAAAATTGAGACACACTTAGGATACGCAAAGACCATTAAGTTGACCGGCAGAGTTCCTTTTAGACCAAGAAAAATGGGTGAGATGAAATTTGAAAATTTCCAGCAAGATGCTCTAGAGCGATGGAATATTACAAATGACCCTCAAGGAGCAGAGTACGCAAAGCTAGCAGATACTATACTATCAAAGCCAACAGAAGAATGGGAAGATAGCGATTTGGGACGTATGCTTTTCATGTTGGAATCTATGACGCATATGGATACAGATTTACTTCTTGCTGAGTATGTTATACCTAGAGCTATTGTAAAACGGCAGCATTTAGGGGCGAACCATCCAGATATACAGTGCCTTGTTAAACTGATTTATGAAAATCAGAATTCATTGATATCAAGCTTTGATATGAAAGGAATTTTTACAGAACAGCAATTTGCAAGATTTTTTTCTTCGAGTTATTTGTCAGGAGACATTGCAAAACTGAAAACTCATGATTTCAGCGAAGAAGACTGTAATTTTATTGCTGAAGCTGTTTCAATCTTTGGCGGGTATGAAAGTTATGATGCGTTAATAGAAGCAGAACATCAATATGGAAGATAGAAAGGACTGGTGTGATACGAGTAATTTGGGTGGATATCAGTGGTTAACAACATCGGCTAAGAAAGTGGGCGGACCTGTAAACTTAGTGCTGTTAGTAGCTGGTTCTGGAGCAGCTATATATAAATGCGGAGAAGTCCTCGTCAAAAATAGTGTAAAAGCTATTAAAAAGATACGGGCTGAGAAAAAAGCAATAGCTGAATCTAGTGCCAATATTTATTGTGTAAGTGCGCAAGGTGTTAGTAATGAAGACTTGGTATTTGCAGTCGGTGATAAGTTTAAGGTCTTAGAAACAGATGGTGACGCAGTGCTTATAGAAAAGATTGGTGATTTAAACAATCCGTATTTTGTGTCAGCGGAATTGTTAAAAGATATATCAGATTACAAAAATTAGGGGGATGTTAAAATGGCTATTGAAGTAAGTGTATTGAGAAAGAGTAAAATGGCGTATGGTACAGAGGTAGATGTAAGCTACACATGCCCTCATTGTGGAGAAACTGTCACGGATACAATTTGTTTCGATAAAAGCATTAAAAATTGTGTGGCAGAGGTATATGACCACGAATGTCCAGAATGCGGTGAATCCAGCGACTTGGATGTGGATTTGTATTAATCAAAACAATATTATGCGGTGCAAGGAGGTGTACTCATGGGCTTATTTGGAAAAGGTTGGTTGAAGTCTTCAGATGATGATGAACTCAGAAGTAGAAAATCAGAGATAGAATCAGAGACTGATTGGAGTTCGGGTTCGATTCTTGACGGCGATTTCGATGATGAAATTGAAGCTATTGATGCTATCGATGAGGAATTAAACCGGCGAGCATGGGGCAGGTACAATAGCGAAGACCACTCAAACGAAAGTTACGGTATCCATCGCGAACATGGTTGGTACTTGCCAAACGACGATTAATCAATGGGAGGTGAAAAAATGACCAGAGATGAACTGAAGGAACAGATTGATGAGTTAATGAGGGAGTATGCTGATGAAGAAATCGATGGAGCTACTTACGCACAAAAGATGATGGAGTTAACCACATCTGCTCAGAAAGATAATGACGAGGAATGAAGACATTATTACTCTTATAAAGACAATGTCAAAGAATTCTGATATAAACAGTCGGTTTTTATAACACTTAAAATTCAAGATAGAAAGCTCCTTACCATTGTAAGTGTTTCCAGTGGTAAGGAGCTTGTCTTTTCCTATGGATACTAAACATCAATCTCAATCCTAACCCCTGACTTCAGCTCCACAGAAAACCTATCATCCCACACAACAATCTCCTTAAGCCACCGCCGGGCAAGGCTCTCGTCAAATTCGGTCATCTCAGAATCATGCTGCTCGATGAACTCGTTCAGCTCATTTATACGCTTGACCTGTTTATCACGGACGGCGGTGTCGGTGAAGTTCTTCTGTTTCATCTCACGAATCCGGAATATCTCATCGGCAATGTCGTTGTAGTCCTCCTTGCGGGAAGCATGGTTGATAAGCTCCTGCTGAAGTTCGACAAGCCGCTTTTCTATCTCCAGAGCCTCGTCATCAGCATACCCGCGAATCACCGCTGCAAGGTTATCCCGAAGCCTCTTCTGATAGGTGCTTCTGCTGCCGAGGAGCTCATTGAATGCCTGCACGACCATATTTTTCAGCACTTCTTCGTTTACCGTACGGGCATGGCAAATCACACCTGTAGGCTGCAAACGGCTAAGGCAGCGCCAGACAATTGAGCGGCAGCCATGATTGTTTCAGTGAACACGGCGAAACAATTCGCCGCACTCTCCGCAGACTATCATCTGCGAAAAAACATGGTTACTGCTGAAACCGTGATTTCTCCCATTCGGGCTGACCTTTACAAGCCTGCGGCGCACAAGTTCGTCCTGCACCCGCATAAAAATCTCTTTAGGAATAATTGCTTCGTGGTCGTTCTCGACATAGTACTGCGGCATTATTCCGTTATTCTTTATACGCTTTTTGGAAAGATAATCCACCGTGTAGGTCTTTTGCAGAAGCGCATCGCCCATGTACTTTTCGTTGCGCAGTATCTTGGCTACAGTGCTTGTATGCCAGCGTGGATTTCCTGCGCCGGTGAGTATTCCGTCACGCTCCAGACCGGCGGAGATTTTATCTGTGCTGTAACCGTCAAGGTATTCACGGTAAATTCTCCGCACTACCTCTGCCTGCTCCGGGTCGATCACAAGTCTGCCGTTCTCGTCCTTGGTATAGCCGAGGAAGCGGCTGTGGTTGACCTGCACTTCCCCACGCTGATAGCGGAACTGCAAGCCGAGTTTCACATTCTGACTAAGCGATTGTGATTCCTGCTGTGCAAGCGAAGCCATTATCGTAAGCAGGACTTCGCCCTTTGCGTCCAGCGCGTTGATATTCTCTTTCTCAAAGAACACAGGGATATTCCTGTCCTTAAGCTGACGTATGTATTTCAGGCAGTCAAGCGTGTTACGGGCAAATCGGCTTATGGACTTTGTGATAATCATGTCGATTCTGCCGTCCATACAGTCGGCTATCATACGGTTGAATTCCTCACGCTTTTTGGTATTCGTGCCGGAGATACCGTCATCGGCGTAAATACCCGCAAATGCCCACTCGGGATTTCGGGTAATCTGCTCTGTATAATGCGACACCTGGGCTTCGTAGCTGGTCGCCTGCTCATCGCTGTCCGTGCTGACGCGACAGTACGCAGCCACCCGAAGCTTTGGTTTTTCCGTTTCATTCTGCTGTGAGTTAGCCCGCTGGGGTCTTGCCGGGATTATCGTTATGTTACTCAATGTTCGTCACCTCTGTCTTTATCAATCCATACATATATTCTGCCTGCCGAATGGGATCCTCGAAGTAATCCGCTGCGCTGATAAATGTGAACCGCACAGGGACATTCACCGACCGTTCTTTTCTTACATGACCGTTTCTGCCGAGCCGTTCAGCACGGCTCTGAAGCGCAGCGTATAGGAAGATTCGGAATAGACACGCACCTTGTTTCCACGGATACGCATCTCGACTGTGTACATGGATGGATTGGTACGAAGGTCGGCATTTGCCGTCCGCTCTATGGTCTGGCTATAGCTTCCAAGTAGCGTGCTGTCGTTATATAATTCAACGGCCTGTGTGTTGTAATTCAGGCAGCAGAATAGATCACCGCAGAATACTCCGGCCTTGCCACTTCCTGTCGCAGGGAAGACCAGCCTTGCCCGCAGGTGAATATCGGAAAAGCCGTCGTATCGCCATGCGAGCTTTCCGGAGCCGTCAAGCTGGGAGTAGACGCGGCTTTCGGAATATTCATCTTCGTGCCATACCGTCCAAGAGCCTGAAAGGGTCGTCCAGTAGTTTGTTTGCAGCACACCGTAGTCCCGGAAATCCTCATACCAGATAAGGGCAGAGTCCGGCTTTCGCCTCAGCATTTCGCAGGTGAGCTTGAAAGCTCTGTCCAGCTGACACTCGTTGCCGTCCACGTCGATAAAGTGGCGTGGAGAGAGCGTAAAGGTCGCAGTGCCCGCAGAGGGAGCCTCCGAAAAGCTGCCTTCCATGAAGTCGTAGACCTGCGGAAGCGCCCAAGGCACCATGTCGTAATCGTCCCAGTATGCGAGGATCGGGATGAAGGGCTGCGGTGGAACATCGTCCGTGAAGTTGTATTGTCCGGTCATCCAGTTCTTTGCCGCATAGTAGGTATTTGATGTGCCGCGATAGGTTTTACCGAGGTTTGCAGGAAGATTATAAATCTGCCAGTTCCAGCCGTATGCAGGAAGGCCGAAGAATATCTTCTCCGGATTCATGACCGTGACCGCGTAGTCGTAAATGCCCTCAAGCCAGTCCCTTGGAGAGACGGCTCCGGGAGCAGAGCCTGCCCACGCCATGCCATAGCTCATGATGGCTGCCGTATCGCAGTAAGCGTTGAGGTCGCCGTAAACGCACCAGTTTTCACCTCCGACCGAGCCGTTGATGGAATTCATACACGGCAGGCGTATATTCATGAGTTTGCTGCTGTCATAATCTTTTACTGTGTTATAGATATTCCGAAACATCGCCGTAGAGGCAGCGTGCGTGGAATATCCGTCGCCTTTCTCAAGGTCAATGTCGATGCCGTCGCGCCACGGGTATTTTTCCATAATGCGGACGATCTCCGAAAGGAAGGTATCCTGAGCGCCGTCGGTGTTATCCCGGAGAGCTGCAAAGATACTGTTCGTGCCATCGTTGGACATAGTCAGCAGCCATTTGATGTGTGGCCATCGGTTGATGTATGTCAGCATATTGGAAATAGCCACGCCGCTTTCCGTGATGATACCGGTGCGCGATACCTTAAAAGAAAAGAGACCCACCTGTGACAGGCGGTCTCCATATGCGGCAAGTGCCTGATACATTCTGGAATTGCCCATGAATGTCCAGGCCATGCACTTGTGGCCTTTCAAATAATCATAGCTCACAGGGCATCACCTCCGTCCCGCATTTCCTGAAATACTACATAGATTCGAGCCGATTTTTTTATCCTCGACTGTGATCGGGTGCTTGCTGTCACCGGCAGCAGAGTATTGAAAAAAGCCGTTCTTGGCTGTTGCAGCGCCGTTCTTCAGGCACTCCCTTGTAGAAGCGAAAAGGTCAAATTCATCACCGGCAGTCGCTGCTGCTTTGAAAGTTGCCTTATGGGCACCTTCACCCAGCGCCAGTGATATACTCCCGGCAGCCATTGCCTGAATCGGATAGACCTTGTAGTCAAGACCGGCAGCAGTGGAGCCGATATTGAAGATGACGCAGGTTGCAGCTGAGCGGACGATACCGTTATAAAATCTCTTGTCTGCTTTAGCGTCATCGCCATCATATTTTTCCAGAAGTGTTTCGGTATTGATGACAAAGCCTGTGACTTTATCACCTTCCTGCAGCATCAGGTCGGTAAACCAGACTGAACCGGTGCAATCTGTGATGGTGGGCTTCACCGTAATGTTTATGACGCGCTTATTCTGCTTTTTTGTAATTGTCTCTGTAAAGCGTGTAAACTCTGGCATTTATCCGTCCTCCGTCCATTGAATTTCTGATACATGGCCTACCCAGCCGGTTGCGATGGAGCCGCCTTGCAGGAGCCCAGCTTGTCAAGCCAAGTGCAACATATTTTTATATTTTTTGATAAACTCAATGTGAGAAAGGTAACCAAGGCATTTGCGAGGTCTGTTATTTATCAAGGAAACAACAGAATCCAGTTGTTCCTGTGGCAGTTTGCGGAAATCAGTTCCTCTGGGAAAGAAAAAGCGAATCAGACCATTTATATTTTCGTTGCTTCCTCTTTGCCAAGGAGAATGCGGATCAGCAAAATATACCTTTAAATGGTTCTCCCTTTCAATTTCTTTGAAGCCGTTAAACTCTGAGCCATTGTCCAAAGTCAAAGTAATCGGCTGTATCAATTCCGACACTTTTGAAAAAGCGGTCGAAAAAGCATTGTTGATAACAGATATAGTTTTATCTTCACACTTAGCCGCAACAAGCAAGCGTGAACATCTGTCAATCGCTGTTACTAAGTAGCCTTTTCCGACAGAGCCGTAAATCGTATCGCCTTCAAAATCACCTAATCGAGTACGGTTATTTATATCTATCGGTCTGTCGTGAATCGAGTTTTCAAGAAATCGTGTGTAAGATTTCTTTTCGCTGTTGTAAGGCTTTGCCTTTCTTCTGAAATGCGTATTCGGCTTGATTCCCGGAAATTGTCCGGTTCTTACAGCTCGGTAAATTGACGAAAACGATAGTCTTGTTGAATGTTCAACATTCCATCTGCCTGCAATAATCTCAGGTGACCAATACTTTAATAACGCTTCATGAGTAAATCTGTACATTTCGCTGTCTGTCAGCAAACGATTCTTTCTGTGACTGTTTTTTCTTCGGCAGATGTACTTGACGTTTGCTCCCCAGGCATGATAATGCTTTTTCTTTTTGCTCCAGTTGCGTTTAATTTCTCGGCTTATTGTCGACGGGCTTCTTCCGAGTATTGATGCGATTTTTCGCATACTTAATCCCTCTGAAAAAAGTTTTTGTAGACAAATTCGTTCATCTAGTGTAAAATGTGTGTAGGACTTCATATTGACCTCCGTGTTTTTGTATTTGTGGTTATTTACATTTTACACTAAAGTTGATATGAAGTCTATCTTTTTTCTGTTGCACTTGTTATTATAATCTGCCTACCGTTGCCGTCCGGGAGAGGCTGATCCAGAGAAGTAATGTCACCTCCTGCATGGTATTCGCAGCCGATGCAGTCGCCGTCACATTTCCAGATGAAGCGGTAAGGACACATGCACCTGCCGTGATCCTGCTCTTTGTGGCGAATACGGTCGGCTTCCTTATAGAAAGAGTCGTGCTGAGCTTTGGTGACCGGCACTTTCTCGCCGGTGCTTCGAACGTAGATAAAATAGGTCTTCTGATTGTCATTGTTTTGCATAATGAAAGCCCTCCTTCGGCTTTTGCCGAAATGGAGAGCTCCAGACATGCAAAACCATACCACAGGTGTGAGGGCATACCGAAGGATTACTCCATTTCGGCTGCACCTCACTTCCGGTGATCGGTACAGTATTTGATTGTCATCGGTAGTCACATGGAACCGGAAACACCCTGCACAGATGGCTCCCATGTGCTAATTACATTTTAGTTAGGAGAGAGAAAAATCAGAAAACTCGACGAGTCGCAGAAACACCTTAAAACAGGCGGTTTTACGAGCCTTAAATAGGGTGCAGATTTTTTGAAAAGACGGCGATGGTAAGGAATATGGGCATAAAAAAATCCGACTCGGCGAGTCGGAAAAATTAAAAAAACCGCACATCCATGACGGAAGTGCGGTAAATTAAGTCTGCTTACAGGCGTTGTTTGGAGCCGAGCGGCTCATAATTATATGATTCAAGAAACTCGTTTGCATCATCAATGGTCATCCCAGAGAAACCGGTGATGCAGTATTTTAATGCTTGGTGCTCGTCAGATTCATCAAATGCATGTCCAGCAAGTTGCAACAGCTTTTCTGTCGTTCCGATATCAAGGTCAAGTCCTCTGCCTATAGCGACAATCGTTCTCAGACTTGGCTTTGTGCCGATGTTCTTCTCGGCCTTTCGGTACACCTCTTCGCCAAGACCGGTCAAAGAACAGAAATGCGATTTGCTAAGTCCGCGAGATTGCACAATCTCAAAAATGACCTCCCAGCAGGTTTTATTCACACCTGTTATCTTTCTGGCGGCGCTCTGGCGCTCGAATTCTTCGCGCTTCTTTTGCAGCGCTTCGGACATCTGAACAGCGGAGGCGCTTTGCTTGGAATCATATTTTGATGCTTTGCGCTCTCCAGTTTCACGGTGAAACAGCTCGAATGGGAAGTGTTTTTTTGCTTCATCTGCTCGCAGGGGCTGCCATGTAAATTGCAGGGTGCATTCATTCAGATTTGCCCATGCATAATCAGTAAGGGTCGGCTTGCCTTCATTGTTACGCTCGATGTATTGCCCGTCATTGATAACAAAGTATCCGTCTACATACCGGAAAAGACCAGAATCAACAAGGTTGCGGAATTCACTGCTGGTGCGATAGGCGTAGAACGCATCACGCTGGTCTAAGTATCCGTGGTATGGAGATCCTTCGTCATACTGGTAAATGATAGCAGCGTCTTTGTAGCCGGTTTCCATCATACGGATCAATACTGATTGACGGGACACACCATAAAATTCGCGTAGCTCCTCGGCAACGGAGGTGAGAATAGCTGGTTTTATAGGACTATTTTCATAATCGTATGTCTGTAGAAGTTCATCTACTTTCATTCGAAAAGTACGATATGGCATGAGAATACGAGGAGCCATATTGTTTGCCTGCCACTCCATACGTTGGATATCAGACCACTCATCATCTTTTTGAGGGTATGCCATATTAGAAGGACAGCGGCATGCAACGAAGTCCTGACCATAGAGAACGTGTTTTATCGCTGCATACAATCGATGCTTATACCAGTGATAGACTTCATGGGCGATTGTGTTTTTGACGCACCCAAGATTCCGCTCCCAGAAGGTGTAGGCATCTACCAAAATGGTACCGCGCTTTACATCGATTGTTGTTTCTGAAACCTTAAAAAGATCATAGATGGTTGCCTTCCCAGCATTGAAGTATATTTCTCCAAAAACACTGAAATCATCCGTGATACGATTGCCTTGGATAATTTCAAGTCCCATACCTTTTGCAATATCAGCAATAGGGACGGCCATTGGCTTTTCCAGTGCTTCTGGGAAATAATGCTGGAGAAAAGTTGTGGCTTCATCATCCAAATCCTTTTTGTATAAGATCGGAACTATGTTCTTCGAGACGGCATGACCATCCGTTTTGCGAGGTTGGCCAGAGGTGTGCCCGGAGATGTTCATAACAGTAACAGATTCGAGTTTATCGGTTACGACCGCCACACAGGAAAGGACAAGCCATTGACTTGTTTCGTGCGATGCTGTGCCTTTGTAAGTATCTTCGGTCAGATTTATTGTGCAGCTTACGACTGCGTCAAACAGAAGGCTGTCTTCATCTATTCGGATATTCTTTGTATATTCGAGGATCATGTCCTCAAGCATGGCAGAATCCGGATTCTGAATTCTGGAGTAAGATAAATTCAGGGCATAAGGATGCTCTGCAATGTATGTATAAGCTGCCTCCCACATGGGGCGGTAGCACACAGTATATATAAACTGCTCGATCTCGTTGTTATACGTTCCCACGGCCAGCAGACTCCCTTTCTTGGACACAAAATTTGAGGATACAAGCACAGTATAACACAAATTCGCTGATTTTTCAATAGTAATGAAAGAAAATTCTTGCGAACGTGAAGAATTACTCTTGATTTTTTAAGGGATCTGTGCTATACTGTGGAAGTACAGTGGCAAAAATCACGTTTTTGAAAATCGAGAGGTGACTACCGTGGAAGTTAGTTATAAAAAATTGTGGAAAATATTGATTGACAAAGACATGAAGAAGAAAGACTTGCAGGCAGCTGCCGGGATAAGCTGGGCTTCGGTAACCAAGCTCTCGAAGGGAGAGACAGTAAGCATGGAAGTTCTAATGAAAGTGTGTAAAACGCTGAATTGTGATATTGGGGACATCATGGAGCTAATCCCTACAGAAGATAATGAAACTACTTGAGGAGTGATATGATGTCCGGCAGGAAAAAGAGCGTAATCAGTAAAGCAAGTCCTCATACGATCAAGAAATTTGAGTTGATTGAGGAATATATAAAATCGTGGGCGCAGAAGTTGCTGCTGACTGAGTCTTGCAATGGGCTGATCTTTATAGACTGCATGTGCAACAGTGGTGTATATACCGATGATGCCGGGCAATTGGTGAAGGGTACAGCAGTACGCGTCTCAGAAGCACTAAGGGAAGCATCAAGAACCTACACGGAGAAAAATATACACATTTACTTAAATGACAAGGATAAAGCGCGCGTAGATGAGTTGAAAAAGCATCTTCCACAGGATGAGCGCAATTTTAAGATTGTAACGTCCTACAGTGATGCGCACGAGCTACTTCGAACTATCGGGCCACAGTTATATGGGACCGGGCATCTGCATTATTTCCTGCTCTACGATCCGTATGATGCGACCATCGACTGGGAAGCACTTCTGCCGTTTTTTCAAAACTGGGGTGAAGTTATGATTAATCACATGGTTTCAGATCCGGTGCGGGCGATCACAAGCGCCAAGAAGAAAACGACCAAGGCAAAGTATGAGAACACTTATCTGGAAGACTTTGAGAAGCTGGTGCCTTACGGAAGCGACAAGAAGGCCTATGAGGCCAGAGTGGAGGAAATCATAAATTCACTAAAAGGAGCCCGCAGATACTATGTATCGGCATTTCCGTTCTATAACACGCAGAATTCGCTCGTCTACAATCTGATTCACTGCACGAGCAACAAAGAGGGCTTTAAGCTCTACAAGAAGAGTGCTTGGAAAGTTTTCGGAGCTCAGTCCTCGACAAAACATTCGGTTGAGAACAGGCAGTTGTCATTCAACCTTTTCGGAGAGATTACAGAAGAGGAAGATGAAAGCTGTTTGCATGTTATCGACATCGCGAAATATCTACAGCGCTGCCTGAAAGGCCGTAAGCAAGTGCCTCTTGATGAGATGTGGGAACTTTTGGATAACCATCCGATTTTTCCTTCAGAGGGATTTCGTAATGAGATAAAGAGTGATCTCACGGGTTTCTTTGACGCGAAGATCGAACAGATTGTGAATCCTGATACAGGAAAGAAGGAAACGGTGATCTCTTTTTCTTCATGAGACAGAGTTTCATATAGATGAGGTGATTGGAATTTATGGCAACGTCGCAGAAATTTGGTGGCAATTGGACTGAGGAGAAGCTGAATATCTTCACCAGCTATCTGGACGCATACCTGATTGCACTACAAAACCAGAAGTTTAAGAAGATTTATATAGACGCCTTTGCTGGAACCGGCGAGATTGAAACCAGCGACGGCGGGCAGTATCTCGTGGGCTCCGCTAAGCGTGCACTGGCGTCTGAAAAGAAGTTTGATCACTACTATTTTATAGAAGCGGACTCTCAGAAGGCGGGAGAACTTCAAGATATGATAAACTCCGAGTTCCCGCAGATGAGGCGAATTGTGACAATTTTTTGCGGCGATGCGAACGATAAGCTTGCGGAGATTATTAGCAATGTAGATTGGAGATTTAACAGAGGATTGCTGTTTTTAGATCCGTATGCGACGCAGGTAAATTGGACTACGCTTGAAAATGTAGCGCAGACGAAATCAATAGATGTATGGTACCTGTTTCCGTTCTCGGCACTTGAACGGATGCTGCCGAAAAACGGGAAGTACGATAAATGGGAGGATTGCGTAGATCGATTGCTTGGAGATTCCGGATGGCGCGAGGAATTCTATAAGAAAGATCCCCAGATAACGCTGTTTGATCTATTTCCGGAGCCCGGACAGAGCGATGGCAAACGGATGGTTAAAGACGCAAATCCAGATCACATAAAGGAGTATATCCTCTCTCGGCTTGGGACAATCTTTCCATGCGTGTCAAAGCATGCACGGATTTTCAGAAACAGCAGGAACTCGCCGATGTTCCTATTCTGTTTTGCCATTGCGAGTGAAAGCCCGAAAGCGCAGGGACTTGCACTGCGGATGGCAGACTACATATTAAAGAACAAGTAGGCGGAGGATGAAAGCAACTTGAAGACGATAGAACGAAAATCCATGCTTTATCAAACAGGAGTAGAGTATGGTGACTACACAATGAATCACGTGCAGGGCTGCGCACATGGGTGCAAATATCCATGTTACGCTTTCCTGATGAAGAAGCGATTCGGGCAAATTAAAGATTATGAGAGCTGGCTTGAGCCGGTGCTTGTATCAAACACGCTTGAATTGTTGGATAAAGAGATGCCAAGGCTCAGAGATAAGATTCAGTCTGTTCAGCTTTGCTTTACCACAGATCCGTTCATGGAAGGATATCCAGAGGTGTCCCAGATGAGCATTGCGGCTATCCGAAAGCTGAACGAGGCCGGAATCAAATGCACTACGCTGACGAAGGGATTGCTACCTATAGAATTGGCAGATCTTTCTCCGGAAAACGAGTACGGGATCACACTGATCACTCTGGATGAAGCCTATCGTGAACAGATGGAACCGGGAGCTGTTTCCTGTGTTGATCGACTTGCAGCGTTGAGAGCACTCCATGATGCCGGTTGTAAGACATGGGTAAGTATGGAACCGTATCCAACACCGAACATGGTTGAACAAAATCTGCATGAACTGCTGGAAGCAGTATCTTTTACAGATCGGATCATTTTCGGGAGAACGAACTATAGCAAGGTGGCAAACGCCTACGAAGGGCATAAGCATTTTTACAATGAGTGCGCAGCAGAGGTTATTTCCTTCTGTCAGGAGCACGGCATTGATTATCATATTAAGAAAAAAACAATAACGGAAGAATGAGGTGGCGTTATGGCTTTATTACAAGACCTGATCCAGCAGATTGACGATCCGGCGCTCAAGGAGAGAATCCTGCAGGAGACAAATAAATTACTGAAGCAGAAGAAGTTCGGATTAGTGTTTGAAGAACATCTGCCAGAGTGCACGCCGCTTTATGACGTACCGATTCGTGTTGGCTCCAAGGTCGCTCTGAAGATAGGGTATGTCAGTGATATTTATACAGTTATAAAGATTGACGGTGATGACGTACTTTGCGACCGGCGTGAGACTCATGAACAAAAGACCTTCAGGCTGGATGAGATTGTTGCGATAGCAGAATTCGGTGAGCCAATTTATCCAACTCTGAAACCGATTGACACTGTGGAGAATGCTCCGGACAGCAGCCTTTGGCATACACTGATTGAGGCGGACAATTACCATGCGCTGCAACTTCTGGAATATCTCTATGCAGAAAAGGTGGACTGTATCTATATCGATCCGCCATACAATACCGGTGCCAAAGACTGGAAATACAACAATGACTATGTAGATGATAAGGATGCATATCGTCATAGCAAGTGGCTTTCCATGATGGAGAAGCGACTGAAAATTGCAAAAAAACTATTAAAGCCTGAGACCGGAGTTCTGATTGTTACCATTGATGAGCATGAGGTTCATCATTTGAGAACGCTTTTAGATCAGGTGTTGCCGGAAGCTTACATTCAAATGGTGACAATAGTAAATAATCCAAAGGGTTCAACCAGAGGATTTTTTTCAAGGGTTGAAGAATATGCAATTTATTGTTTTATGCCCAAAGCTGCCATCTGTTTTGGAAATGATACCATGTTAGGAGAAACAACTTCAAGCAAAAAGCCAAGATGGAAAGGACTTTTGCGCTCTGGAGAGGGCGCAAGGAGAGAGGACAGTAAGAACCTGTTTTACCCAGTGCTGATAGACCCAATAAATAAGAAAATAGTAAAAGCTGGAGCTGTTGTGCCATTTCCGGAAGAACCTCCATATGGCGAAAAAATTGAAAGCTATGAAGCTGCTTGGCCTATTCGGGATGATCTGTCAGAAGGTAGATGGATGCTCAGCGTGGAAACTTTTAACGATATGCTCGCCAAAGGATATATATCGCTGGGGAGATATGATCCCAAGAGAAAAACATGGGGAATTTCGTATCTGAGTAAAAAACCTCAGCGCCAAATTAAGAACGGAGAATTAATCATCACTTCAAGAGATGCCGTCACAGGAACGGTAACAGTCGAATATGCGGATGAGCAGGAGAAGCAGGTAAAGACGGTTTGGCATAGAACTTTGCATGATGCAGGTGCTTATGGTTCCGATTTAGTATCTGATATTGTTGGTCAATCCAGAGCATTTACATTTCCTAAATCTTTATATGCTGAAAGAGACTCTATAAAAATGGTTGTAGGGAACAATCCAGATGCATTAATTGTTGATTTTTTTGCTGGAAGCGGAACTACGCTTCATGCAGTCAACTTATTAAATGCTGAGGATAACGGTAACAGGAGGTGCGTTCTTGTTACAAATAATGAAGTTGCAAATGAGGACGCTGAAATACTGAGAACGAAGGGCTTTAAACCGGGAGATCAAGAATGGGAAAGTCATGGAATTTGTAAATCAGTGACATGGCCAAGGACAACGCACTCAATTTTAGGTCGTCTTGATGATGGTACGAGTTTGAATGGTGAGTACTTTGCATCTACGAATGTAGAAAAATCGTACCCAAGGACATTTAGAAAGCTGGATTTTACCACTAAAGAGATGGTCGAAAACGCGGCTAAGAAAAAGCAACTACTTTCTTTGTTTGGGAAAGGACGCATTTCACAGTCCTTAGCCAAAGCTGATACGAAATATATTGTTTCTGAGAAATATGATATATCAATACTCTTTGATGACAGTGCTGCAGATGAGTGGGTTGAGGCTCTTGACGGACAGGATCATATTCGTGAGTTTTATGTAGTAACCCCAAATAATCGCTTGTTTAATTCATTGAAAGACAAAATTCAGAGCTTGCTTGGAGATTACAATGAGCAGGAACCTAAAAAGATACCAATGAGTGAAGGCTTTCTTGCAAATGCAGCTTTTTTCAAGATTAGTTTTCTCGACAAGACATCCGTCGCACTTGGTAGACAATTCAGGGAACTGTTGCCGGTGCTCTGGATGAAGAGCGGAGCCATTGGTAAGTGCCCAGCTCTTGAAAATGATGATCTCCCGAACATGCTGATTTTGCCACAGAACAAGTTGGCAGTTTTGGTAGATGAAATATATTATTCCGAGTTCGATGCTGAGTTAAGTCAGCATCCAGAAATCCAGACAGTTTTCATTGTGACGGATTCAGAAACAGCATACCGGTCGATGATCCGTACTTACGATGGTAAAGACTGCTATCAGCTTTATAGAGACTATCTGGATAATTTCAGAATTAACACAGGGAGGTAAATATGAGAGTAGAATTATTCCCTTTTCAGAAGAGAGCTCTTGCTGATATCCGCATGAAGACTGCGGAGGCAATGGGCAGCTATCACAGAACACATGCACCGCAGGTGGTTTCTTTCACTGCGCCGACTGGCGCTGGAAAGACTATCATCATGTCTGCGCTGATTGAGGCTGTTCTTTTCGGCGACGAACAGTATATGGAACAGCCGGATGCAATCATAGTCTGGCTCTCAGATTCGCCTCAGCTGAACGAGCAGTCAAAGCAAAAGATTGACTCCAAGGCAGATAAGATCAAGCTGTCGCAGTGTGTTACGGTTTCCGAGGAATCCTTTGATAAAGAGGTGTTTGAGGATGGTCATGTTTATTTCTTAAATACGCAGAAGCTGTCGGTTACCTCCAAGCTCACGAAAAACGGTGATGGCAGAACTTATACGATCTGGCAGACACTTGCAAATACTGTCCGGGAAAAGAGCGACCGGTTGTACTTTATCATCGATGAAGCGCACCGTGGCATGCAGGGACGTGAGGCAAGCAAAGCCACTACGATCATGCAGAAGTTCATCAAGGGCAGTGATTCGGATAGCATTCCGCCCATGCCGGTTGTCATCGGTATGTCCGCTACCACGCAGAGATTTAATGCGCTGGTCGAAGGTACATCCTCTACAATTCACAAGTCAATCGTGACGACGGATGAGGTGCGAGCTTCTGGCCTTTTAAAAGATAGGATTGTTATTACCTATCCGGAAGAAGGCACGGTCAATAATGATATGGCCATTTTGCAGGCTGCTGCGGATGATTGGAAAGAAAAGTGGGAGCATTGGACGCAGTATTGCTTCGAACAGCACTACGCCTATGTAAACCCGATCCTGATCATTCAGGTTTTGAATGGAACCGGTGATGCCCTGACGGATACAAATCTGGACGACTGCATTGCAAAGATTGAGGAACGAACCGGATTCAAGATGGAAAGCGGACAAGTGGTTCATACCTTCGGCAGTACGACAGCAACACTGACTGTCAATGGGCTCGATGTGCGCTACGAGGAGCCATCCAATATTGCTGAGGATAGAAATATCCGCGTGGTATTCTTCAAAGAGAATCTTTCTACTGGCTGGGATTGCCCACGAGCAGAGACCATGATGTCCTTTAAGCACGCTAACGACGCCACATATATTGCGCAGCTTCTCGGTCGAATGGTAAGAACGCCGATGCAGATGCATATTCAGGTGGACGACGTTTTGAACGACGTGCATCTCTATTTGCCGTACTTCAATGAGGATACCGTCAAGGACGTTGTGGAAGCCTTGCAGAGCACAGAAGGCGGAGATATCCCGACCGATATTTATGGCGAGTCCTTGTCCGGAAAGAAATTTGAAACGCTGACTGTCAGACCGAAGAAGAAAAAGAAAGAGCAGCAGACGCCGGGACAGATGACTCTATTCGATGTGTTCTCTGGGCAGAACGCAGGCGAACAGCAGTCTGCCGGAGTAACAGAGCCAGCTGTCGACTCTACTCCGACAGCACAGCCTCAAGTCACTGGCGAAGAAGCAAAACAGGCTGAAACGACAGAGCAAATCCAAACACAGTCGAGCACAGATACAACGACTCCCGCTCAGTCTGCACCGGTTACACCACAACCATCGGACACTGCTGCACAGTCCGATAATGATGCTGCGGGAAGTCAGCAGACGGCTCAAACGGAAACTCCTGAAGAGGAAGATCTGTTTGACCGTGAAGAGGTTATGAAATTTATAAATGATGCAGGTTTGCTTTCCTATAACGTTAGAGCGCTCAGGATCAATGACTACCTGAAATCTCTGTATAGGATGGCACATCTGCTTACGATGTCCAAATTACACCGTGAGGCCATCCGGGAGGTTCAGGATGAGATTGTTGAGATGATTCACAGTTATGCGGAAGGTCTCAAGGCAGACGGGAAATATGACGATCTTATACAGCAGGTCAAGCAGTTCAAACTGGCAACTCAAATTTTTGATGCCTTTGGAGAAACCGTGGACAATTATTCGGTGCATGATATGTTCACGACGACGGATACTGATATCGAGCGGCAATTTCAGATTGCCGACGTAAAGCTCGGTCGAGAAGGCATCGGTATGGCCTATGGAAACAAGTATATGGATATGTCTGATCTGACGGCATTTAAAGTTGACGTTATTCTCTTTGTGGCAGATGAAGAGTGTATGAACCGGTTGCATTCCTATGCGGAGACCCGTTTTCACGGCCTGAATGACGATTATAGAAGATACATTGCCACCATAGAATCAGAGAAAATCCGCAAAGAATATGACAGTATTGTCTCTGATGGTGATTCTGTCAGCAAGCACAATTTCCGCTTGCCAGAAACTATACAGGTTCCTCATGAGGTTGGTGGTAAGGAATACAGAGATCATCTTTTTGTCAGTGAAGCGACTGGAACTGCAAAGCTGAAATTGAACGGATGGGAAGCCGAGCTCATCGAGACGGAGGAGAAGCGCCCGGACTTTGTATGCTGGATTCGTAATCCATCCAGAGGCTCATGGGCACTCTGCATTCCGTATGAAATCGATGGAGAAATCAAGCCGACTTATCCGGACTTCATTGTCGTAAGAAGAGATGAGCGTGTTGGGTATGTAATTGATATCCTTGAGCCTCACAGCCCAGATTTTAAAGATAACCTTGGCAAGGCTAAGGGCTTTGCTGAATACGCACGCCAGAATCCGGGAGTTGGAAGAATTCAGCTCATCCGCATGAGCAAGGATGCAATCGGAAAGAATCAGTTTAAGAGGCTGGATATGTCTAAAACAGCTATTCGTGATAAAGTCTCTCATGCAATAAATACAGACGAACTCGATCACATCTTTGATACGGATGGAGTTATCGAATAAGGAGGCATTCCATTATGGCAAATGAGCTGCAGCCATTGTCGCTGCTCTTTCAAAATAGATTATTCCTGATACCGGACTATCAGCGTGGCTATGCATGGTTGCAGCAACAGTTGGTGGATTTTTGGGATGACCTTGTAAATCTTCAGGCTGACCGCTATCACTATACAGGTCTCCTGTCCCTTAAGCCTCTAAAATGCAAGGAGACCGTCAGTTGGGGCGAGGACTTGTGGCTGGTCGAGAACGGATATAAGCCTTGCCATATAGTCGATGGTCAGCAGCGCATCACCACGTTTGTCATTCTCTTGAACGAGATTGTGGGATTCGTGCGCGGCTTGAATGAGAACAAGGGCAAGTCTGATAAGGAAATCACGCTGGGGTATGAAACAGTCGAAGAGATCGTCTCAAAATACATCTGCCGAAAAAGACCGCCGAATGGAGTAGTAACAACATACCTTTTTGGCTATGAGGTCGATAATCCCAGCGCGGAATACATGAAATATAAGGTGTTCGATGAGCCGTATTCCGGTGCAGTGAATGAGACTTACTATACAAAAAATCTGAAGTTTGCAAAGAACTTTTTTGCAGAGAACATCAGAAAGCTATATGAGGAGTCCGGAGAAGGCGGACTTGAGGCAGTAAATACTCTGTACAAGAAGCTCACCCAGCGCCTGATGTTTAATCTCCATGAAATCGACGATGATTACGATGTGTTTGTAGCTTTCGAGACCATGAACAATCGTGGTAAGAAGCTGACGAATCTTGAATTGTTGAAAAACAGACTAATCTATTTAACCACGCTTTATGATGATGAGGTGTTTGACGAGAAGGACAAGTCTGCCCTCCGTAAGAAGATAAATGACACTTGGAAGGAAGTCTACTATCAGCTTGGCAGGAACAAGAGTGTTCCTCTTTCCGATGATGACTTTTTGCGTGCCCATTGGATTATCTACTTCAGGTATTCCCGTAAACGTGGCGATGACTACATCAAATTCCTGCTAAGCAAGTTCTCTTCAAAGGGCATATTTGAAAAGGCACCTGTTCTGGTTGAGACAGAGGCCGAGTCGGTTATCAGCGATGATGTCACTGATGCAGACGACACGGAAGTTACTGAAACAGAAGAACAGGAAATCATAGAGGTATCCAAACTCCAGCCAAAAGAAATCGAGGACTATGTCAATAGCCTCAAAGATATGGCGAAGTACTGGTATGGCACCTATTTCCCATTTGAAAGTGCTAATCTTACTCCTGAAGAGCAAAAACGAGTCGATAGGCTTAACCGTATCGGCATCGGACATTTCAGGCCGCTAGTTACTGCGGTCATCAGTCGGCGGGATATTTCTGCAAACAGCAGAGTTAAAATCTGTGAAGCAGTTGAGCGCTTTATCTTTGTTGCATTTCGCTTGGGTAATTTTAATGCATCCTATGGCAGCAGTGATTATTATAGAGCTGCACGTCAGGTGTATGTGAAAGAAACGGATGTTGATGAGCTCTGCAAAGAAATATATGACAGGACAACGAACGATATCGATTTTGCCACGCAGAACTTTGTCACCAGAATTGAGAAATATTTTTCTACAGGGAATGGCTATTACGACTGGAACAGTCTACGATACTTCTTTTATGAATATGAGGCTAAGCTGGCAGAGAAAAATAATATAGATCGTTTCTGCACGTGGTCAATGTTTACAAAGTCCGAGAAGGATAAAGTGTCTATCGAGCATATTCTCCCTCAGACACCGACGAAGTATTACTGGCGTAATATGTACCGGCAGTTTAAGGATTCAGAAATCAAGATGCTTTCCGGAGCACTTGGGAACCTTCTGCCGTTGTCTCAGAGCGTAAACTCGGCTTTGCAGAATGATAGTTTTGAGGATAAGAAGCATTCCAAAACCACAGGACGTCGCGGGTACGAGAATGGATCTCACTCAGAGATAGAGGTATCCAAACTGCAGGATTGGACTGCATTTGAGATATACAGCAGAACTGAAAAGCTCCTCGTTTTCATGCAGGAACGCTGGAACCTGCAATTCGACGAAGAACAGTTGGAAAAGCTGATTGGCATTTCGTTCGTCAAAGATGGACGAGAAATCCCGGAGGAGTTGGAGGAAGTATTGGCAAACGTACCGAAATCCGAGAAAAGTGCAGAAGGCTCCGGAGATGATCAAAAACTGCAATTCTGGACAGCATTCGTAAACTATGCTTATGAGCACGGCAGATCAAGTGATATAGCAAAACAGAAAGCTGCTGGTCGTACATATTACGATGTGCACATAGGCGCGAACGGATATCACTTATTCTTTTCTATTCCCTATGGTAAACGAATCAAGATGGGCATCTACACCTATAATGTGGATACCTATAACCGTCTGAAGGAATTAAAAGACCAGATTGAGGCCGAATTTGATGAGAACCTAAATTGGGAATGCTCAAAATCGACAGGTACAACACGTTCCATCGTTATTGAGGAGAAGGCTGATGTATTCAATCCAGCAGAGCAGCCGAAAATATTTGATTGGATCATCGACCATTTTGACCGGATCACGACAGCATTATCTAATGCCGGAGAGCATCTCAGTATAAGCGGTGATTCCTCTGAAACGAGGTTTGAGATCAGAAAACGTTACTGGACGTATGCCCTAACACAAATCCATGAGGCTCATGGTAATCCCGGCTCTTTCAGCAATGTAAATCCGAGTACGGACAATTGGATAAACGGCTTCTTTGGCATTGGAGGTTTCTACCTCTGCTGTGTTGCGAATTTTGACTCTGCACGTTCAGAGGTCGTATTTGCCAGAGCGGAGAGATCAGAGAATAAAGCAGCGTTTGATGCTCTTTACCAGCATAAGAGCGAGATTGAATCGAAGCTGGGAACGGAGCTTCAGTGGAACCGTGGAGATGATATCAAATCCTCGAAGGTATTTATTCAGCTTGATAATGTGAGCATTGAAAACGAGGATGACTGGCCGCAGATGGCAAAGTTCCATGCAGAATGGTCAAAGAAGTTCTACGATTTGATTGTGCCGTATATAACGGTAGATTGGCAATAGTCCACTCAGGACGAGGAGCACTGATGGCAAATTTAAATTCTGAGAATCCGCACGTTGGACGCAAGTTCCAAGAATTTGTTCAAACGATTCTCAAAGAAAAATATAATACATATTTTGAGCAAGAAGCAGCAATCCCCATCGGCAGACCGCCAAAGGAGCACAAGTTTGATCTTGCCAATGCAGACAGGTCTATCGTGGCTGAATGCAAATGTTATACGTGGACTGATTCCGGGAATGTTCCGAGCGCAAAGTTGATGGGCTTGGACGAGGCTGTATTTTACTTTGGCTTTCTGCCTTCTGGGACAAAGAAGCTGCTTTGTATGAAAAAAGCAGTGTTTCGTGGCAAGCAGGAAACACTGGCTGAGTATTATGTTCGGGCACATGGGCATTTGCTTGAAGATGTCTCTGTAATAGAAATTTCTGATGATGGAACAATCAAGATTGTCAGAGATGGATCATCGATCCCAGCAGAGGCATATTAGGGCTACGACAATGAAATCCCATGCACTTGCGGAGCCGTCAAAGGTTGAGGCGATTTAATGCTTGATAATATGAATGGAGAAAATGCATGGTTTTTAATACATTTATAAAATGTCAGGTTTGCGGAAGTATTACCAGAGTCCGATTACAGGTTGGATGGCAAGAAGAACATCCTATTGTTGTGGCTTGCGGTAAATGTGGTACTTCCTTATCTGGCAGCGTTAAGATAGGACAAGACCGACCGGGGCTAAAGTTTTCTTTTGACAATGCGGATGAAATCCCGGATGCTGAAGCTGATTACATGGTTGAATGCTCTGGTGAATTTCCGACCGTGAAACAAGGCAAAGCAGCGGAGTTGGAAGAAGTCGTCATTACTCCGTTTATCCGCTATATGAATCGTATGAAGACGGATGATTCATATGAGCAGTTCGGAAAAGCGGTATCACAGCTTAAAGCAACAGAAAAGAAATGGAAGAGCTATAAAAGAATCATTGACCTCTTCAGAAGTAATAGTGAATGCCTTGTTCAGGAGATACAAAAGGAATTCTCCAGACAATACTTTCAGTGCAGAGATGAGTCTGAGGTATTGAGAGCTGTTCATATGATTGAGGTTCATGGGTTTTATTCTGCACTCAAAAAAGATATCTTGGATAATCTCTCTTTTAGTGCAGGAATTATGAAACTGGACTCTGTTCAGCTGAAGAGCTTAGTAGACTTCTTAAATTCACATGATGGTTATCATTTTGAGGAGCTACAGGATTTGATATATAAGGTCTATGATGATTTTATAAAAATATACCAGCGCCTCATTCCTGCTCTCGCTTTACAGTATTGCAAAGATGATTCTTTTGATTTTGAAGTTGAAGGCTCGACAACAAGTAGCTTTGATAATGTAAAACAGTTCTATTTGGATGTTTATGAAGCCCTTGGTAATTTGCTTGTTATCCCGGTCGCTCTTAATAACATAAAATACAGGGCTGACGCGAATTCGATGAATCCTTTGGAAAAGAATGTATCTTCTTTAGAGGATTATATAAAGCTCACAAAGGCATCAAGGTATCATTTTTGCTTGAACACAGAAGTCTACACCGATTTCTTGGATGTTGTAGTAAATGCAAAACTGAGAAATGCGATTGGACACAATGATGTTGAATATGACGCGGTGAGTCAGGTTATTACTTACATTCCAAATCCAAAAGACAGAACCATAAAGAAAACGGAATACCTTCTCGAATTTGAAAATGAAGCAATGCACATGTTTCAGGCCTTATTGGGTGTTTCAGAATACCTGTATCGACTAAGAGAACTTTCTCTTATGTATGATGACAAAATACCACTTATGGTTCAGGAAAGAGCAAACTGGCCAAAGAAGATAGGACGTAATGATCCATGTCCATGCGGAAGCGGAAAAAAGTACAAATTCTGTCACGGGAAGAATTAAGGTTGAGACGATGGGATTTCATACTTGTTCCGTCAGAGCGAGGTCTTGAAGCGGTCGGCAAAACTGTGTGTTTGCATATTATAGGTAGGAGCAAGTGCATTGACCTGTTTCCGAGAACGCACAAGAGTAAAAATGGGTGTATTTTATGAAAAAAACACGCTTTGATAAATTCCCGCGAACGAACGCGAATTTGGCTACACACTCGACATCAATCTGGAGCAATCGTGCCACGTGGAGTGCGTGGTGGTGATGTCAAGGAAAGATAAATAAAGGTTGAAAGTGGCGTATTTCTTTGCTTCTGACCTGTTCGTCACCCTCCTCGTTTTAGTATATTCTTTTGAGCGTGGGTGTCAAGTTTTATTATACAACAAAAACTCGTTTGGTTTAGCTTTAACCAAACGAGTTTTGTTTTTTACTCCCTGAGATTTTCTTTGAGTTTTACTTTTCGATATTCTTTTGGTGACATACCAATGTATTTATGAAACAGTCTGCTGAAATAAAGCGAATTGGTGTATCCAACCATATTTGCAATTTCAGTAATGGTGTAGTCCGTATTTTCTAACAAACTTTGTGCGTTGGAGATTCGCAGCTTTAAGATATATTGCAGCGGACTGGAACCTGTGATTTCTTTAAAGCACTGAATAAACCAACAGTTGCTAAGCCCTCTGGATTCGGAGTACTCCTCAATGCTGATTTCTGTGTTGTAATTCTTACGAAAATAATGCATCGCAAAAGCAACTTCTTTTTCACTGGTGCTGCTGAATTTCTTTGCACTCATGATTGCACGGCTTATCAAAACAAAAATATTTCGCAGCTGCAAAGAAATCAATTCATCATACCGTGGTCTGCAAAGCTGCAATTCCTGAATCATCTGACCAAATAACCACTGATAATCGGGAGATGTTCCGATATAGAGAATATTATTTTGCAGGTTGATATTGTAATACTTTAAAATTTCTTCTACTTCATTTCCGGTAAAATGCACCCAATAAACATCGGTTTGATCTGCACGATAATAAACATATTCCTGTGGTTGATCCGGCAAATATATAATAATATTTCCGGCTGAAACCGTTTTTTCTTCTCCGTGAATGAAAAAATGTCCTTTTCCGGAGGCAATATATAAAAGCTGATAATCTTTTCTTCCCTTCGGACGATGTGTTACTACTTCAGAACGATTTTTCACACGATAATTTCCACAGCTTGTTACAATCAAAGGTTTCGTATTATCCACTACAGTAGATGTAGAGTTGTTTAAATAGGCAACATTCATAAACATAAAAAGCACCTCCTTGCTTCTATAAATATAGTATATCACACCTGATCACTGGTCACAAGAAAAAACCTAAATTTTGTGCATATATTTTATAATATTGTGTATTTTTTAAGCCGTTTTGTGTGGTATAATAGAATTAAGAAATGAGAGGAAAGAATTAAAAAAAGACGTCTTTCATTGTAATTCTATGCTGAATTCAGTAAAAATTCTTTATGCTCAAATAAATAATCATCTATTCTGACGATGGCATTATTTCGTTTTTGCAAGATGAAAAGCAGTTCGCATCATTCATTATGGAAAAATTCTGTCCATGTGGGCATACAAACAATGAAAGGAGCTCATTATGAGCAAAGAAAAAACATACTTAAAGTGGTATAACAAAGTCGGTTATGGTTCCGGCGATGTTGCAGGGAACATTGTCTATGCATTGCTGACATCATTCATAATGATCTATCTTACCGACACGATTGGATTAAATGCAGGTGTTATTGGCGTTCTCATTGCTGTATCGAAGATTTTTGATGGAATAACAGACATCATTTTTGGTACGTTGATTGATAAGACACATACGAAAATGGGCAAGGCAAAACCGTGGATGCTTTATGGTTTTATCGGCTGTGCAATTACTTTGATTGGTGTATTTGCAATCCCGATGAACATGGATAATTTTGCTCAGTACGCATGGTTCTTTATCTGCTACACACTTCTTAACAGTGTATTTTATACGGCAAACAACATCGCATATTCTGCTCTGACCGCTCTTGTTACAAAGAACAGCAAGGAAAGAGTTCAGATGGGTTCTTATCGCTTTATCTTCGCATTTGGAACAAGCCTCCTGATTCAGGCTGTTACATTCCAATTTGTTGAAGCAATGGGCGGCGGTGCAAATGGCTGGAGAACAGTCGCAATTATTTATGCGGTTATCGGTCTTATTGTAAATACAATTTCCGCTCTTTCTGTTAAAGAACTTTCTGATGTGGAACTTGCAGACAATGAAACAAAAACAGAAGAAACCAAATACAGTTTTGGAGAAGCATTCAAAATTCTCGTACACAATAAATATTATATGATGATCACAGTAACCTACATTTTGCAGCAGTTCTATGGTGCGATGATCGGTGTTGGAACATACTATGCAAAATATGTTCTCGCAGATGAGAATATGTTCGGCACGTTTGCGTGGTTTATCAATATTCCTTTGATTATCGCCTTGATCTTCACTCCTACCA